>Ga0255055_10000508_pt1 | contig 30176 bp, 36 predicted proteins | sample JV7_2_27_MG_FD_188633 | JGI IMG/M metagenome (GOLD analysis project Ga0255055, IMG submission 188633) | Seawater microbial communities from Jervis Inlet, British Columbia, Canada - JV7_2_27 | ecosystem: Environmental > Aquatic > Marine > Inlet | place: Canada: British Columbia | collected...
ATTTTTAAACAACATCAATAATTGTGAACTAAATCATTCTCAGATTCAAGAACTTTTAGAAATACTCAATAATTCACCTAATTATAATAAACTGCGAAACTGATTAGAATTCAATCTCATATGTGGGGCTTAATTAGTTTTTTATTTATTGTCTTAGACATGCTCTGCCAAAAAATTGTAAAAGAATAAAAATTCAATCACCTAATACTAGTTTGGAGTGTAAAAAGATTTTGATGTTTCAGATTATTTTGGCATCTATGGTAGCTATTTCAATATTACTTATAATACTCATGATTGTGTTTTGGAAAAAAAGAAAACCAAAAGAAGGAAACGAGGTTGACTATCAATCTTTTTTTGTTATGGGTATAAGTTTTGTTGGATTGGGACTTGTATTTACAGCAACTATTAATCCAGGCTTTTTGGGCATAACCGCTCTTGGAGTTATCTACATAATTCTTGGATGGAAAAATAAAGATAAATGGAAAAAGAAAAAATAATAGCAATGATCCTAGATCACTTTTTCATCTTCGAGATTATTTTGTAATTAATTGAAATTTTGAATAACATTTATTTTGCTTATTCTATTTGATAATGATATCTTGAATCTTAAGTATATCATCGCTATTATTGTGGGTTTATTGCTGTTGCCTTTTTTGTTGTATGGATTAGCTCTTAGTCTTGAGAATGAGTTTGATGATTTCTATTTTGGGATTGATGTGGCGTATGATGATCTTAATAAAGTTAGGAATATAGTGGATCAAATCTCTGACTATACAAACATGGTTATTATTGGAAGTACAGGCATCTCATATAATCAGGAAAAACTAAACCAAACTATTCAATACTTGGCAGATATGGATTTGTCTTATGTTATTTTTTCTGCAAGAGCAACTAGACTACCATTAATTAATGAATCAACTTCTTTGTATGATGATGGTTTTTCTGGTGTTTATTATGATGATGAGCTTGGTGGTAAGCAATTAGATCTTCATAGTCATCGTTATGTTTTTGTTGCCAATAATTATTCTGACGCATCTTCGCAATTTGTTGATTATACTAATAGGAGGTTGACATCTGAATTTCCTTTATCTATAGATGAAATTGATGTTGTTCCTTCTGATTTTAGATTATTTACTTCGGATTATGCTTTGTACTGGTTTGATTATAAGGCTGGGTATGATGTTGTTTTGGCTCAGTTGGGTTGGAATTATAGTAGACAATTAAATGTAGCACTGTGTAGGGGTGCTGCAACTGTTTTGGATAGGGATTGGGGTGCTATTATTGTTTGGACTTATAATGAGCCTCCTTATCTTGGGTCTGGTGAGGAGTTGTTTGATGATTTGGTTTTGGCTTATGAGAATGGAGCAAAATATGTTTTAGTGTTTGATAATGATGAATCTTTTACTCAGACTACTTTAACAGATGAGCATTTGGATGCTATGGAACGATTTTGGCAGTACACAAAGGATAATCCTAGACCTGCAAACTTACTTGATGGTAGGGTTGCTTTTGTCCTTCCTAAGGATTGGGCATATGGTTTTAGGGGTCCTGATGATAAGATCTGGGGTCTTTGGGAAGCTGATGAGCTTGTTTCTAGTATTAGTGAGGATCTTGGAGCTTTGCTAGGTGAGTATGGTTCTAAATTGGATATTATTTATGATGATGGCCTAGAGTTGGATAACACTTACAAAGAATATATTTTCTGGAATGGAACTAGGATTACTCCTTAACCGAATAGAAATATTACCAAGTTATCTAAGACCCTTTTTGACTGTTTTATGAACTGAAGAGTTAATTGATTGTTTTTTGAATATCTTGTTATGGAACAGTCTGATTATATTGAGTGGGTTCCTGCTGGAAGATTTATTAAAATAGCAAAGTTAGTTACGACTTTTTTTATCATCATTGTGTTTATCTCGTTACTTGTTTTTGTTCGACCTTTAGATACTGAAAACTTGATTGGTATTGGTGTGTCTGGAGCGGTTTTGGTTTTTATCTTGTTTTTGTTAGTGAATTTTAAAGGAATTAAAATCCAAATAGATTCTGAGAAGCTCAGGGTAAATTATGGGTTGTTTAATAACAAATCAATTAAACTTGATGAAATTGGTTCCTGTAAACCTGTGAAAGCTCCTTTTAGACGATTTGGTGGTGTGGGTGTTAGGTATGGTTTTGATAGTTCTCACGCTTATACTACCTCGTTTGGTGATGCTGTGGAGATTACTCCTGTGAAGGGTAGAATTTTTGTGTTCTCTTCAAATAATCCAGACAAAATCTGTGAGTTTATCAGCAAAGAATAGAAATATTGCTAGGTTATCCAAGATTACTATGATACTAATTTCAATTTTTTTTAATTTTGAAGCTTTTCTTCTTTAAACAAAAAAAATATTGAAGCAAAATAGGAAACATGTTATTCTCAAAAAACTATTAAACAGTTTTTTTGATTAAATTACACCAGTTAACTATTTTTTCTTCTGTCTCTCCCTTATTTTCTAGAGCTTTACTGATTACTAATTCCTCAACTATTGAGTTAAACCCAGTAGTTTTTCTCATATTTTCCAAAGTTTTCTCAGTTTTATCTCCTGCTAAAGTTACAAAAAAAGCTCCCTTCTTATTTGAAAAATCATTCAAAGCCAAGAAAGTTCTAATAGCAGGTGAGATTTTACCAGCCCATACGGGTGATCCTATAACAATAAAATCATATTCTTCAATAGATTTAGAAACATCAATTTCTGTAAGTTTCTCACGCATTGAAGCGCCACCACCCTTTAGGTAAAGTAGTCTTCCTTTTTTGTATTTTTTGTCAACTACTTCACATAGATCTGCATTTATTTGGTTTGCAACTTTTTCAGCTACAAATTTTGTGTTTCCTGTTAAGGAAAAATATGCTACCAGTAATTTTTGCAATTTAACTCATCTCAAATGTTGTTTATTTCTAAGAGAATATTCCTAATAATATATTCTTTAGAGTGACTTAGATTCTTATGGGTTGTGAAGATCTGACAAAATCGATTCAAGTATTTATTTTATTGGAGAATAGTATTCAGACTAACTAATGTAAAGTTTAGTGAATAATCCGTGGAATACAGCAGATTATTTCACTCAAGAGGTTTTAAGATTATTGCCTTTTTTTTCTCAATACAACTACTCCAGCAATGACAACTATTGCTATGCCAACAAGTACAACTAATCCAATACCAGAAGGTATAGTGTTCTCTGGTGAAGATGAACTAGTTGTTAAGCTAGCGTAAGCTGTTAATGTGGGATCATGCTCAATTCGATACCCATCATAAACAGGGTAAGCTGTGAGATAAAAGTAATCGGCATAACTCATGTCTAACAAATGATCTTTGGCTTGCTCATACAACTCTGGATCCATGCTAGCAAGCACAGTAGGAATGAGCCTCATTAAAGAAGTGTGAACACCAAAGATTGGATTATGTGCAAACCCAGTAATTTTAGTAGTCCTGGTGATAGTCTGGTATGTTTCATAGGAATTTTCTTGCGGATCCGAGGTGTAATTATACAAATCATACGAGTCTTTTATAGAGAAGTCAGCGTCAAATATTTTCTCTCCATCATCTGCAAAAGCCTCGATTAGCGAGCCATCCACATTCACATCATTATTTTGAACATTCGTTCCTGCACTTTCAAAGTATGCGCTATGATCTAGAATAACTGTGGCTTGAAAATTTACAATACTCATCTTTATTCCCTGATTAGAAAGAAAATCATGAATTGTCTCTCCTGAAATTGATTGCCCATTAAGTCGATAGCATCCTGTAGAATTATAATGAACAGTTATTGGTAGGAAAATCAGCCACCAGAAAACCCAAAGATCCCTCATCCTGCCAATAGAATAATTCATACTCAAAGTTGCTTCTCCAGAATCAGGATCAATTTCTAGCTTGTATGTTAAAGTTAATTCATCATAAACTGTTAAAGCAATGGGTCTGGGATCACCGATTGGATTATTTGGGTCAATAGAAGTTTTCCACCAAAAAGCAGCAAGATCAGTGTATTTCATTCCCCATGTCCACTCAAGTCCATCTGAAGAAGACTCCAAAGGAATCACTTCAGATCCGCTATTAAGATCAGGTTTATTAGATCCAGCAAATAATTCTCCTAAATCGTAACCCAAACTAAAAGAAGCATATAATGTATCATTTCTATCAGGTGATTGACTAAAAATAGTGTTTTGGGTTTCGTTAAATGCCATAAGCATTACAAAACTTGAAGCAGTTACCACATCTTTTAGTCCATCTTGGGACTTGTATTTCATCATTGTAGTTTGGATTGGGATTGTAATTTCACTATCCTCATCAGTTATGTTGATTAATCCAGCAGAAAGCATTTGCAGCCCTGAAACATTCACATAAGCAAGATTGAGGTATGCGTGAGAGTTATCAGGTGGTGGGGTCTTGCCGTGAATAGATCTATATTCTCTTACATAATCAAAAAAGTCAATGTTTTTACTCCAACTTTCTGCCTGAAAATCTTCAGGTTCTAAGGTGTCAATTGCAAATACTGGCAAAATATTGCTCAGGATTAGAATGACAATGATTGGTATACTAATTCTTTGGAATAGTTTGTTCATAAGATCACTTGCTAGATTTTTAAATAACAAATGTAAGTATTATGTCGTAAGGTTTAATATATATTTTTATTTAATATGCATTTGTTCTTTTTTGTTCCTAAGATCTTTTTAATTAAAAAAAAACTTTATTGCACTTCAAGAATCTAATGCCTTATTAACACACAGATACTTGCAATCAAAGCATCAATACACTAATTTACTAAATAATTATATGTTTAAATCTGAATTTATATGGAAAAATCAAATAATGATGTCACCTTCAAAGGGCGTTATCTGGGAATTCTATTTCTAGTTATTGTTCAGGTCATTGTAGGTTTTATTCATATAATATTTGGATTTATTTTCCTTTCAGGCTTCAATTCATTTTCTTCTTCAATGTTATCAACTGTGTATACCATTTATACTTTAGTCTATGGCACTTTATCATTAGTTTTTGCTTACTTGCTTTGGATGAACAAACGTATAGGCTGGATTGGTACTGTTGGTGTTTCATCATTTGTTATTGTTGTGGATACATTGGCTGTATTAGGTTTGTCTAATGTTTTGAATATTCCTGCTCCAATCTTTGCTGCAAGTGGAGAGATTCCGTATAGTCTCCTAATCATACTTTATTTAATTCAAAATCACATAATATCAAAATATAAAATCAATTTATAGTTGCTTTTGGGTCTTTTATCACCCTTGGAAAACTCGGATGAAAAAGTAGAGTTATGAGCTAGATTACATTGGGTATTTATGAGTAACTTACAGGCTAAATGGTAATCTGCTTCTATATTTATTAACTGTTCTTAGATTACTATTATATTTGGATTGATTTTTTATGATTGGCCCAAAAAATGTGGAAGCTTATATGCTTCTTGTTGTGGAGCATGGTGCTGAACATGAGGTTCTTGATGCTTTGATGAAGTTTGAAGGTGTTGTTGAGTCTTCTTTGGTTTATGGGGAGTTTGATATTCATTGTAAGTTTTTGGTTGAGAGTATGGAGAGGCTTAGGGAGGTTCATGATGAGGTTAGGAAGCTTAGGATTTTGACTAGTGAAACGCTTATTGCCTATGAGCGGGCTCCAAGAAAAGAGAAACGTGTGAGAAATCATACAATTAGAAAATTAGGACACAAACGTGCAAGACATTAGTCTAAAAATTGATAATTTAATCTAGAAAACTTGCTAATCTACAATAGTAAGCTGATTTTATTATGATGAGGTGATCCTCAATTGGTTTATATCCGAGAACTTCTCGAATACAATAAGCAAGTACGCTACAGATACCTACAAACCTTATCTAATATTCCCTGGGAAGATCTAATTAAAAACCTGGAAGTTAGTTTTAGCTCAATTCGGAATGTTTTTATCCATACCCTTAGAACAATGGATTATTGGCTTGACTTCTTACTAAAAGAGCATAATTTCAAGAATAAACAATATGTTGAATACGAGAATATAGAAGAGATTTATGAGTATGTGACTCATATAGAGCAACGAATGGAGAAATACTTAGATTCATTGTCTACCAGTAAACTAAAATTAAAATATACTTTGATAAATGATCTAAACGAGAGTGTTGAAGTTACGGTTGAAGATGTATTGATTCACTTGTTTGAGGAAGAAGTTCATCACAGAGGTGAGTTGATCGCTTTATTTTGGCAAATGAATATTGTACCTCCTTTGATGGGTTGGAAATATCTTTAGAAAAGTGTTAAAACTTCTATTTTATACTTTTTTCAATAAATTTTCTAGGACATCTTGGAATTTTTATTCCAGATATGTCGATCAATCCTCAGATTTGATCCTCACCATTTCAGGGTAGTGAACTCTAAACTTATTTGACCACTCCTCATGGGCTATCCTTTGAAACTTTGTCATCTATAATAACATAAATAACGTAATAGGAACTGATTGAGAGATCAAGGATCATCTGGTCCTATGGCAAAAGGAATTTTTTTGTCTTATGCTAAGTAATTCAATCGCTGCTATTGTTTGTTGGTACTTTTCCGATATTCAAAGTACGAGTAAACAACTAAAAAAATTGAACCAACCATTACAGGAGCTAATAGCAATAATAAAGCCAAATACCCTTCAAAGAAGAAACCAAGTGCCCCTATTACTCCACTAATTATGAACACCCCTTTTCCTAATTTATGGGTTTTATTCCAGACAACATCACTGCTTAAAGTCCAAGGGGTTCTTATTCCCATGAACCAGTTTCTCTTAGATTTTCCTATGATAAATCCAATTGAGATGAATAGTATCCCTATAGCTGGAGATAGGGCTTGGAACATGTTATAGGTAACTCCTAGGTTCCAAACAATGATTATTAGCTCCATGTATAACATATAGCCCATAAATAATACAATGAAACTCCAGTAGTATTTGATGAAATCTTTAATATTATTTTGGAGGGGGTCAATTCTTGGAATAACTGCAAATAACAAAAACAATCCTACAGCAATTAATGGTACTAGAAATAGTCCCCAGAATTTTGAGAAGTATCCATCTGCTACTCCTTCTATGTTCCAGTGGGATGCCATTTGGTCTGGCATTTGAGGATAATAATAGATGGCGACTAGAAACTGGATTAGAATAACTAGTAATGCAAGTATTATTGCTTTTCTCATTTTGATCATCCTTAAGCTATTGTTCCAAACAGATATTCTTTTTTACAGAATAACTAATTTTTTTTCATTTTAATCTTTAAGTTGTTGCTTATTGTTTTTGATGTTGCTAAAAGAGACTCTTGGAGAAAAATTCTAGAGAGTAGAGAAAACTTTAGTCTCCGCTATTTTTGAAAAAACTTTATCTAATTGCGTTATTTTATGGGATTCGTATGCTTTCGTTCAAGATTAGACCTGCAACAATCAATGATGTTCCTTCAATTGTAGAAATTAGGTTAGGGGCAATTACAGAAGAAGATATCTCTGAATTTGGCGTCCCAGAGAATACCTTGTATACATCAATTGATAAGCTTAAGGAAATGTGGAATAAGGATAATTTATTAAATGATGGTTTTGAAGTATTTATAGCTGAAGAGCAAGGTAAGGTTATTGGTTTTATTGTTTTTACAATGAAAGGTATTGATAATATTGATAATATTGTTGTAGCTAAGAAAAAGCATGGCAAGTCTGTTGGTAGAGCTCTTGTTGAGTATGTAGAAAGGTTAGCTAAATCTAGAGATTTTGATGTTATTGGGACTGATACAACTGAGAATGCTAATGGAGATGTTTGGAAGGCTTATGGTTTTTGGAGAAGATTGGGTTATGAGGATTCTGGTGAAAGATTGGTTACTGAGTATGGTTTTAAGGTGATTCCTTTGGTTAAGAAGTTGAATTGAGTTATTGTGATTTTTGCTTGATGTTAGTGTCTTAGACCTTTTTTCCAAGAAGATCGTTTAAAGAAGTTAATATGAGATTAAACTTATACAAATAAGCAAAGTAAGGTGAAAAAATTGGGAGAAGAAAATCCAATTTATCGTAGTGTTGTTTTATTGGTTAAGAATATCGAGAAATCAAAGTATTTTTATAATATTATTCTTGGACAAAAAATTGTAATGGATTTTGGGAAAAATGTGGGCTTTGAAGGTGGATTTGCTATATGGGATAGAGAATACGCCACAAATCTAATTTTTCAGGAGGAAATATCTAAAGTGAAAATTGGAGGTAATAATTCTGAAATTTATTTTGAATCTGATCATCTTGATGATTTAATTAATCGATTACAAGGAAAAGTCAACTTTGTTCATTCGATAAGAGAACAGCCTTGGGGCCAAAAATGTTTTAGAATTTATGATCCAGATGATCATATTATTGAATTTGCTGAATCAATGGCAAGTGTTGTAATAAGATTGCGTAGTATTGGTTTGAGCTATGAAGAAATTGCAGAGAAGTCTTTGATGCCAATGCAATTCATTCGAATGATCCTTGAAAAGAATAGATAGTCAACTATTTGAAAGCGCTAGGTTGAAATATGTGACTGATAAACAAATTTTAGATCTAACACCAGATAATTTTGTTGACTATGGTATTTGTGGTTATAAAGATGCGAAAAAGCACATAGAGTTAAGAAAAAAAATTGAATGGTTCAAAGAGTATTACCCCCAAGGTCTTAGAATAAAAATAGTCTGGCTAAAAAACGGTGGTTATCAAGGGATGATTGAGTACATTCCTGGAGAATATGCTCATCGACCTGTAAATGCAAAAGGATTCTTGTTTATTCATTGTGTTTTTGTAGGTTTCAAAAAAGAATTTAAAGGTAAAGGATATGCGTCTTCTTTAATTGAAGAATGTATAGAAGAAGCAAAAAATGCTAGGATGCAAGGGGTTGCTGTGGTTGTACGAAAGGGATCTTTTATGGCTAAGAAAGATATTTTCATTAAGATGGGCTTTATTGAAGTTGATAAAGCAGATCCAGATTTTGAATTGTTAGCTCTAAAGTTTCATCAAAGTGAGTTAAATCCATCTTTTAAAAATATGAAAAACCAACTTGAAAAATATCAAAATGGATTGTTTATTCTTCGTTCAGTTCAATGTCCTTATACTGAAAAAAATGTTAATAAGATTCTTGATTCAGCACTAAAGAACTTTAATCTAAAAGCTAACTTGATTAATTTAGAAGATTCAAATGAAGTTCAAAATTCACCTTGTGCTTTTGGAACTTTTTGTATAATATATGACGGTGAAATAATTAGTCATCACCCAATTAGTAATACTAGATTTGAAAATATTATGAAAAAAAAACTAAAGATAAATTATTGATTTTTTATTTAACCTACTACCATTTTTTTAAAACTTTTTTTAGTGTATTAAAGAACTACAAATCTCAGAATTTTGCTTTTAATTAGCTTCAATCTTTGCTATTATTGTTTGTAACTGATTCTATCATATTATTTCACTTATTGTGGTTTCTTTTTATAGTCTAACTTTTTTGTCAATGGACTTTTTCATTTTATATGACTGCTTTAAACAATAGACTTAACGTAAACGGATCTGTACTTTGATAGTTTGTTGTTAAAATCGGTTAAAAGTTTGTTTGTTTTAGTGGTTATTCCAGATCCATTGTACCCCTTGGTTCTGGTTCATTGGGTACGACAAAGGAGTTAGTGTTGGATGATGGCACGTTTGCTTCCAGGCTGGACTGGCACCAACCATCTCCTTGTCTACGTTTGATTAGTTGATGTGATATGTGATGGTTAAGCGTAAGAAAGTTAACGGTTTATGGGAGTGTAGTTGGGATTGTGGTTTTAAACATGAGCGAGTTGGTGTTGTGAGTTGGCATGAGACTCATGATCATTGTAACAAGAAGCCAAATGCTTATGATTATACTGGTGAAAAGTTTAGTTTAACTTGGAAAAAATTTTAGAAAAAATGATATGCTATGCATTTGTGTTTACTGACTTTTTTAATGTTTTCTTTTAAATTAAATAATTTACTGTAAAAATGATAATTGTGTCGAACATGATCCAAACTAAAAATAACCTAATTGAAGATTTTACCTCTTTTTATGGAATGAAACCATTATTACTCCTTAAACGTAAAGATACTTTGCAAAATTATTTAAAATTACAGCTAGGGAAAAGACAATTATTACCTAACTGATTGCAGAACGCATTTAATAATTCTTAAGAGTTACCCCTACTTTGGGATCTTAGATCTATTTTGTCAAGAAAACTTTTGAAGAGAAGTTAATAGAGGTTTTCCCAAATTTTATATTTGGTTAAGTTAACATTGGTCATTAAATCAATGAAGGTTTGAGGTTTAGGGTATGGTTAATGAGAAAATCTTGGGAATAACCGGTTTCTGTTTGGTTGCTTTATTGGTGCTTGGTGCTTTGATGGTTTCATTTTTTTTAAGTTCTCCTGCTGATCAAATGGAACTTGATTTTACTGTAAGTGGATCTAATGAATGTCTTAGGTTTTTAACTAGAGATGTTGGAGTTATTTATGTCCCTTTTGTTGTGGGTGCTGGTGAACAATGGGATCTATTTGTTGAGTGTACTAGAATTGCTACTCCTGGTGGTTGGGTGGATCTCTACCTCTATAACGACTATTGGGATGAGGGTGTTGATAACAAATGTTTTTCTGAGGATCTTTATTCTGTTTTGGATAATGTTGAAAGTTTGGATTTTAAGCTAGGTTTAGATACTCCTTTTATGAAAACCTTTGAAGGCTCTGTTCAGGCGAGTTATACTTTGTTTTTTATTTTTCCTCCAGGTGGTCCTAGCACGTTTCGTGTGTCTCTTAAAGAGGGTGCTGAATTTTTACCCATGATCAAAACAGGGTGAAAATCAAAAGAGACTACATTATTTAGTCCGTTTATTTTTAGTTTGATATTATTTTTGGGTGGTTTTTTTCTTTTAGTTTATGGAATTATTTTAAGTATCATTTTTTGTTTTAAGGAAAAAAAATAATTTGGTATGAACTTCTGTAATTACAGTTATGCGAAATATTAATTTTTAGAAGAATTTTAGCTATCTTATTCCCGTTGGATAATAATTCCTTGTTGAAATATGTTTTTTATATAAAAATGTTGGTTAATAGTTATGATTGGAGAATGCCTTATTGAAGAATGTATCTAATCAACAGTACTCTGATGATCTTTCTGAAAAATGCAGAAAGGCTTTAGAACTTCGTTTTGGAGAAATTCCAATGCCTAAATGTTTTGAAAAGAAAAATACTGTTGTTAAGGCTAGATCTGTTGTTAAGGCTAGATCTGTTGTTAAGGCTAGATCTGTTGTTAAGGCTAGATCTGTTGTTAAGGCTAGATCTGTTGTTAAGGCTAGATCTGCTAGTAAAAGAAAGGCAAATAAAAATAAGAAAGTTACTAAAAGAAGAATAGTTATTAAATTAAAGACAAGAAAGAATGTAAAAAATATGAAATCACCAATATTTTTCTAAATCAATTTTTTAACTTTTTAGTAACCTTGATTCCTGCATAAATTTTAATGAATCAATTTTCCTGAAATTAGTGATAGATTCTCTTCAAAGCTGTTAATGCTTTTAATGTTATCCATTTGCTCTGTTTGCCTTTTTCTTCAATATTTGTTTGGAATTTACCATTAAAAGTGCTCTCTAATTTCCAATGACCTTCTTCATCTTGTTTAGAAATTACTAGATCTATAGCTTTTTGCATTCTACTATCATTGTATCCAAGCTTAGTTAATATTCCTAAGATCTCTAAAACATCCGTTTGGTACATTAAAGGAAAACCAAAACGTAACCAACTTGGTTTTGATACTTTGCTTAGATTATGACTTCTTTTATGTATATGATGTTTTAGCAAATATTCAACTGCCCTTTCAATTGTTGTAGAAACTTTTTCGGATCTTTTTTCTACTGGAATTTCAGCTAATGCTTTAAGTGATTTCACAACACCCATATGACAAGAATGATTACTAAAACAGCTTGTAGCCTTGTCATAAGGCCAACCTTTAGGTCTTTGTCCTTTACCATCATCAAATCTTTGGTAAGTAGTTATCCATTTTATTCCATTTTTAACTCTAATATCGTCAAGATAACCAAACTTGATAAGACTCCATACCATATTTCCAGTTAGACAAGGAATAACACCACTGTATCTTCCTCCCCCAGTCTTGGAGCTGTGCCATACCGAAAATCCTCCACTTTTATAATCCTGTAAATTACTGAGAATAAATTCGCAAGCACGTGTTATTCGTTCTTCTTTTTTGTTGGCAGCTAATTCTGCTAGAATAATTAATTGCCAAACTGTACCTTTGTATTTAGAAGTGTATGCTCTTTCTTTGGATTCCCAATATCCGTCTTTTGTTTGCTTATTTAGAATTTTTGGTACTGGCCCTTTTTTCATGATTTCATCTTTTGTGGCTATTACTTTATCATCATTTTTAGATTTGTTGAGTATTTCAGTAAGGGTTAAGTATCTTACTGATGGATTATTTTTTTCTAGAAGCCAGTTTGTGGGATCTTTATTCAATAAAGATTTCCATTTTTCCATTTGATCCAACTCAATTAAAATATTATCTCGTTATATCCTTTAAAAAATAGGTGAGGTTTAAAATTTATCCTATTACCTAACCACTAGAACCATCCAATTGAGGAAAGTAAAACCTGATTTGTTAGCAATTAATGCAAACTTGTTTTTTTTCTAGTTTTTTGCACTGATCACAAAGATCATACTCTGGTTTCCTGGAACGCCTCTTATCAATGCCTAAGGGATATTGGTTACAGTTTTTGCACCAATGCCATCTATCAGGTGGAGTTCCTTGAACGTATTCCACCATTTTATTACTCTCTATAAAAGAATATTATGATAAAACCAGTATTTTTCAGTTTCCATTGAGGAAGGAAAAAAATCTTTTACTAAATTTCTTAATGTCTAAGTTTACAGTTACTTCTAGATAAAAAAAATGATCGAAAAAAGTTATTATTTTTTTTTAACTAAGTAATCCTCATAAAGGGCTGTTGTTGTTTTACTTTTGTGATTTTGTTATGAAAATTGTAAAGGTTGATAGTGTAAATCCTTTTGATAATCCTCATGGTGTAGAAGCTAAGAAAATTTATGATTCAGAAGATTGTAAAACCATTTTTATTTGTCTCAAACCTAAACAAGCTCTAAAGCTTCATACTACGCCTGTAGATGTTTTTTTCTATATTCTTGAAGGTAGAGGAAACGTTGTAATTGGGAATGAGAAACAAGAAGTAACAAGAAACATGCTAATTGAAAGTCCTAAAGGTATTCCTCATTTGCTCGAGAATGCTGGTGTTGGGTATTTCAAGTTTTTAGTTATTAAGCTTCCTAAGACCAAATGAACTGTTTTTTCTTAATAACTCCTTTTTTTATCTAATTTTTTTTAATTTCATAACACTTATTTGCTATTTTTGATAATTCAATATATATTTTTTATGTATTCTTATTTTAAAAATAATTATTAATTTTATTTTCAGAATATATGATCAATTTATTTATATTTAGTCTTTAGTTTTTTTCCCAGTTATATGGCTGATTTCTATTTTTCCCATAGTGGTTTTAGACAGATTTTCTGCTAATACTTTTTTCAAGTATTCCTCGGGATTAGGAGAACGTTGACGAATCATAACTTGCATAGCATGTTGTTTTTCACTTAAATCTTTTATTAGAAATATTTTACCTTTAAAATGCACTGATGTATAATTATAATCACACTTTTCTTTAACTCTATAAACTTGAACTGCTTGTCCCCACACTTTATTGTTTGATTTTAGAAAGTCAATTTTTTTCCCGTTGCTAGCACAATGAAAATAAAGACAATTCTTTTTTTCATCATACGCATGGCTCAATGAGACTAAATAAGGCTCGTTGTTTTTACAAAGAGCTATTGTAATATAAGACGCTGTTTTTAGTGCTTCTTTTAGATGATTGTTATTAGTAATTTCTCTATCCTTGCGTCTTATATGGAAAATCATAAAGCTCCTAATATGCGATTTCAATATAAGCATTTGTAAGATTATGATTATTCTATCTGTACTTATGAATTAAGAAAAAGACAATCTTCGATTTACTAGATTATTAATAATAACCCAGAAAAATATTCCTCTCACTAAACTCCAATATTTATTTGCTTATTATAATATCAAGATTTCACAATTCACATGGTAACTTTTAGAACTTAGATCCATTCAGTATACAAACCTAGAATAGAGAGCTTAAAAAAAGTTATTGTACGTTTTAACTTAAAAAAAGAAAACATAAAATAACTGAAAAACATTGATCAGCTAGATTATTTATGAATTTTATCACTTCAAATGAATCATCATGTATTGAACCAAAGATAATAGAACGAGAAAAAAGAATGGTTGACACAATGATTCTTATCTACTGCAAAGATCATCATGGCTATGAAAATGCGCCCTGCCATAAATGTTTTAACCTAGGATTATATGCTAAAAACAGATTAGAGAATTGCCGTTACCAAGAGAAAAAACCTGTGTGTGGTAGATGTGGTTTAACTTGCTATAATTTTCAGAACAAAGATTCTGCTGAAAAGATCTTTAATTATGCTGGTCCACGAATGATGTTTCTTCATCCTAGGCTGGGATTGCACCATTTTTTAGATGCTTTTAGAAATAATGATCAACTAAAAAAATATGACAAACAATATTGATTTATTTATCTAAAAAAAGTTGAATTTAGAGGTACTTTGGCTTGTCTACTAAACCTTATCTTGTTTCTTGTAGTATTTTAAAAGATGAAATAAAAAAACTTTTTTTAAATAAAAATTTTGAAATTATTTATCTTGATTGGAGTCTTCATAGAGACTATGAACTTTTAGAAAAAGCTTTAAAAAAAGTATTAAACCATTGCATGGAACAATCCTCTAAAAAAATTGTGTTAGTTTATGGTGACTACTGTCTAGGTCCAAATGGTGAGATGGAAAGACTTGCAAAAGAATTTGGTGTAGTAAAAGTTGATGCAGTAAATTGTATAGATTGTTTATTGGGTGGTAAAGGAAAATATCTTACACTTGATCCTACCGGTAGGAAGATTTTTCTTAGTCCGGGATGGATAAAATCTTTTAATTGGGTTTTTCAGAATATTCCAAAAGATGAAAAACATCTTTTTAAGTTAATGTTTGATGGTTGTGAAGGAATAATTCTTTTGGATACACTTGGAAACCTAAATGATTACAAAGATCAAATCCAAAATTTTTTGGATTTTACTGGTCTTAAAATAATTGAAACTCGAAAAGTAAATATTAATAATTTTGAGGAATTAATTTACCAATCGAAAAACCTCAGTTGATGATACTTTTATAATATTTTTAATCTAAAAGCCTTTTATTTCTGCATACAGTACAGATTTTTTGCCTTCCATACCTGTATTTTTTATACTCAAAAACTTTTTTACACACGGTACATTTAGCCAAATTCTTAGGTTTAGGTTCTAAATTTTTTAGTCGGTCTCTTATTTCTCTTTTTGTTTCTGAATCGGGTCTAAGGCGTAAAGCTTTTTTTAGTAAATCTTTTGCTATTTCAATACTATCTTCGCCAAATACTTTTTCAAAAATATTAACTGGTTTAGATTTTAGTTTGATACTTTTGGGTAACATGCAAACAAAGTTTTCTGGATAACTTTTTGATTTATCTTTATCTATTACGGCAAATTTGTATTGTGTCTTGGAATGATCTTTGGTTTCTTTTTTTGTAATACGTAGTCGTAACTTCACTTTGTTTTCACCAAAACTAGAAATGCTTGTTCTTAATTGTCTTGTCTTCTGAAAAGAGGTTGTTTGAAACTTAAATTAGTTTAGTTGTCTTTTCTCTTGGTTCTATTTAGTTTATTTGAATCTATTAAATTGCATTGTAATTATTATTGAGTGCTTCAATTGCAAAACAATTTGTTTTTATTTAACCTCATTTTTTAAAATAATTCTTCAATGGATTCCAATAGAAGTCAATCCACCCTTGTTTTAATTCTTCCTCTTGATCCTTTGGAATGTTCGAATGAATTATCGTTAATTCTGTCTTTCCATCAACAAGTTTAAAATTAAATTCTAGTATGGATGGTGGATATTTATCAGGCCAATCAATTGTACTCCACTCTTGTACGATTCGTTTATTTTTCTCAATTTCAATATTTCTACCTGTTATATATCCATCCCAAGCCGTAAATTTTGCTCCAACAACTTCTTTACCAGTAGCTTTGCTTTCTGTGAACTCTGAATGTTTTTTTGGATTCAAGATTGCATTAAAAACTTCCTTTGGGTGTGCAGAAATTGTTACTTTTTGAGTAATTGTTGTTGTATTTAATTCCATAAATAGTTCTTCCTAGTAATTTTATTCCTTGCTTAAATAAAGAGATTATGTGAAAACTTAATTTTTAGTTTGTACTCATTCTAACTTAGATATTTTTGGTTAAAAACAATATCCACGAGTTAAAAATCTGCTCTTTATTGGGATATTAAACACTTTTTAGTTATATGACTACTTTTATTGGTTTATTCTTAAAAAAAATTGGTATTTCTTTATTATTATATTTACATTTCTGGCTGGAGTAATCCAAAATGGGTTCCTTCGGAATCAAGGGCAATGTTTCCAACAATGCTTGGAATCATGATAGGTGTTAGTACTTTAGCTTATGTTATTGGTTGGATAGCAAAAATAGTAATAGGTATTTAAAAAATGCTCAATTCTCAGCCTTAACTTTTTTTAAAAAAGTTTTATATTCATAAATCCTTATACAAAAGCTGGTGTCCTAATTTGGTTAACTTTGATAAACTCTTAGGTATGCAAATAATATCTTCAAAAGCACATCTTCTTGGAGAATTAAAAGGTATAGAACTAAATACCGAAAATTGGCAAGTTACTCACCTTAATGTCAAACTTGATAATGAAGCTGCAACAAAACTTGGGTTTAAAAAAAGATTTAGGAGTTCAAATATTTGTATTCCAATTTCTCTGGTTAAAGCTGTAGGTGAACTAATTACAATTGCTGCATCTTTTGAAGATTTAAGAGATTCCTTTGAAATTACAGAATGCAAAGACTGAGAACAGAAAAAAAATTTCGAAATTATTGAGGATTTATAAAAAAATTGTGTGGATTGTTTAGTTTTAATCAACCCATAATGACAGTAAGAATTGATTTTTTACTACAAGTTGGTTTGATTTCATCTTTTCCTTTAAAGACTGCATAAACCTCAACAGTTTCATCCATCCAATCCATAGGTTTAGCGATCCAATTAGCATTAAAAGAGCCATCTGATCCTGTAATTGTGGTAGTCATTAGATCGTCTTTCATAAATGACCTATCAGCATCCATTATATCAATTCTAGCATTAGCAATACCCTCATTTGTATCACTTTTTAGAAGTTTTCCTTTGAATACTACTGCCGATCCTTTTGCTGCTGTTTTTGGTGGATTAAAATCTATTTTGGTAGTCACTGAATTAGCTTCTTCTTTTTCACTTGGGACTGGGTCCATCCTTGAATCTTCTACTACTTTTTCTTCTTCACTTTGACTAATAGTTAGATCTTCAATTTCTGAATTACAACTTTTTTGAACGGCACTAATTCCACTCATACATCCTTGCTTAGTTTGATAACCTTCACTAGCAGCTATTATTTCTCCATTTGACGCACTAAGATTGAATCTGAACTTTGAAGATTCATCGACAAATATTTGGTATTTTGGGAACGTGAGTTTTTCTGCTTGGATTATTTTGTCCTCTATTTTGGATTGACAATTGGTTTGCACCGATTTTACTCCGTTCATTACACCTGCTTTTTGTTCATATGCTTCACTGACAGCTACTATTTTATGATTTTCAGCTCTGAGTCTAAACCTAAATTTTCCTGACATGTCTTTATATACTTGATATTTTGCTGGCATAAAAAACAACTATTAATAACTGATATATTTCACAATAAAAGTTTTTTTAAAAAAAAAGAAAATTAGTTAGGTCAATTGAAAATGTTGCTTACTTGTCAACAGCTTCTACTATCTCAGCTATTGCAGCGTTTTTTTTCACGGAATTAATTCCGTTTACACAGCCTACTTTAGAACTGTAACCTTCACTTCTTGCAATTATCTCGCCGTTTGCCGCTTTTAGGTTGAATCTGTATTGACCTGCTTTATCTGTATACCATTCAAAAACTGGATTTCCTATTTTAAACACCTATTCTCTATTATTATATATTCTATAATTAAATTTTTTCATTATAAATATTACTGGGGAATTTTATTATTGTAAAATTGTTACAAGTTAAGCAACTAATACTTTAGTCTTGCAGGTTAATTTCTGTGTAAATACCAGTCTTACTTCTTTTATTAATCGTGGTTAATTTACTTCTAAAGTTATCATGAGGTGTTTAAAGGATTATTGAACTCCTTTTCTTTGAAAAGAAGAGATCTTGATAATTATTGATTTTTGTTTTTACATATTTATTTCAAAACAATCTTAACATGTTTACTTGGGACTTATTCGATTTTTAATCTTTTTAAACATTTGAGAACTTAAACCGATTAATTGATAACCCATTAAACCTAAGCTTATAATCATCGATGAAAACTTCTTATTGATAAATTTTATATTCATATTTTGCCTATACTTTTGTGTCCAATCAAATTTATAGGACTCATCCCCTTGCATGAAATCGTATTCAGATATTTTTTTTATTATACATTGTTTAAAGATTTTCAGTAATAACAGATTGCCCACGCTGTATTTAGCGAAATCTGGATCAAAACCACATAGGTGACCATACATTTTTCCTCCATATTCTAGATCTAAAGACGTTGCTACAGGTCGATTATTTACTGTTAAAAAATGTAATCTGAGCCAATCTCTTTCAGCAAAAAATTTTATGGTCTGCATAGTAATTTCTCGAGCTTTCTTTTTTCCGAAAACTCCTGGTTCACCTTTTTTAACCCATCTTTTTTGATGGAGATTAAAGAAAATTTCCATGGCTCCATCAAGTGAACCCAATTCAGCGTAGTTTTTTAACTCCACTTTTCCTTGCTCCTTTTCTAGTTTGCGTAGTCGTCTTTGCAAATTTTTTCGGAACTTTGGATTTAAACTTGATAATAGTTTCTCAATTGAATCTGGAATTTCGACATAAGGACAAATTACTCCTTTTTCAACTTTGAATCTTGGAAGATCTTTAGAATTACGTTTTATTAAATTCAAAGTTGGTGATGTTTGAGGCAAATCGGGAATTGTTATTAAGTCCCAATCTTTTTGGCTAAATAAATGTGTTAATAACTTTTGCATACATTGAACTTCTTGTTTAGTTATTAATAGTCCAGAATAATCTGTGTTTCCATTAGTCAAAGGTTCAATGATGTTGTAACCAAATTTTCCTCTTAGACTTTTTCGAGTTTTTCGAAATGGTGCAATTCCAATTAGTTCTGTCTCTTCAGTAATACATAATATTTTAAGGTCTTTTTCTTTTTCTAGTAAATTCACAGAAGGCGCCATTTTTTCCCATGTTAAAAAAATGTTGTTTTCTATGCTTTTATTTAAAGTTGTATCCCAACATTTTCTCATGTTGCTGAACTGTTTTTTTGTGTAAATCTCGTTAATTTTAAGCATTTATTTTTCTTCCTGGAAATGAATAACGCAATCTGTAAAGTAGTAAGATTCAATATAGAATAAAAGACCTGTTTCAACATTGAATTATATCGATAATCGAAACATCTCTAACCTTTCAAAGCGAAAGTTAACAAACCAAATTTTTTTGCTTTCCTGAAATGATAAGCAAAAAATGTTTTTCCATTTATTTTTTAATCATTATTTTTTTTAATATCGAATACTTTAAATTTTAAAAAAAGACAATAAAGGAAATTGTTGGTTATTATGACTAATGAACAAAAAATGATTGATGAACTAGAAAAGATTAGAGAATTGATTACACCAAAACCCGCTGCAACTGTTTCCCCTCCAGAAGGATTGTGGAATGAATTCAAAGGTTTTCTGAGTAAATATAAAGTTCTTGGACTTGCAATTGCTTTCATTATGGGTGTTTATCTGGGCGGTTTAGTTCAATCTCTTGTGAAAGATTTGTTGTTACCTTTAATTGGAGTTGCTTTTCCTGGATTAGGAGATTTAGCAACATATACTACTGTATTTGGTGAACAAACTTTTGGTATTGGTAACTTCTTAGTGGCTTTGATAACTTTCATAATAGTTGCGTTTGTGATTTTCATATTGGTTAAAGTCTCTAAGAAATGGGGTATGGAATAAACCTCTTTATCTTTTTTTTTCACTTTTAAAAAAAAATCTATTTTTTCTATCTTGATCAATTACGTCTTCACTTAAAAATTCGTCAATTTAAAAATAGTTGTTTTTCACTCTTTTTCAGGGGTTTCCTCATATATCATTATGCTTAGTTAACAATAGGCTCTGATTATCTTGATATCTAAAACATTAACCAAATTGTTAGTCATTTTTATTATCTTAGTCGTCACTAGTTCTGTTTTAATATTAACTTCAAGATCCACTATAATTCCCCAAAATGTTATCGTTCCAAATAAAACAGAAACATTATTTTCACTTCTAGAAGAATCAAATAATACCGTAGTAACAATTTTTCAGCAATTAGACGAAGACGGAATTACCCTTCCTCAAGAGAGCATTATTGAATATGAAAAAGCCAACGTTCTTGCTGCCGAATCTCAAATTCTAGTTAATGCCGGCAATTATTCTAATGCAGAAATTAGTATAATTCAAGCTCTAGATAAATTGAAAGACGCTCTAAGAATAGCATATGAATCAATTCAAGATCAACCTATTCAGCCTGCAACTTCCATTGAAAAATATGTTAGAATACAGAGTTCAATAAAACGATATTCCGAGCTCATAGACCGAATACAAAATCAAACAATTCTTGTTTCCTCATCAGGTTTTAATACGACTTCTCTTCGGGATAAAATTCAAACAATAATTTCACTGTTAAATAGTGCAACAGCCAATTTAGAGAAAAGTCGTTTTGAAGCTGCATTAAAAAATGTTGCTGAAGCTAAATCGTTAAGTGATTCTGTTATAGTTGTGCTTCGAGATTTTGCGATAACCCTGAAAATACCGCGTTTAGAAACATATATTGTAAATACTGAAAAACGTCTTATTCTCATTAGACAGACAACTACTTCTCTTTCAGCAACTTATCCAGCAACTACGATTGATGCTTCATATTTAGCATTAGATAAAGCTGAAAATAGTCTAAGTAGCGCTAAAAGTTTCTTTGAAAGTAATCAGATTAATGATACTTTAAATGAACTAGTGAAATCAAAAATTAGTGAAGATCAAGCAGTTAATTATCTGCGATCAGATGATGAATTGGAAAGTCCTGCTTTGAGTGATAGTTCCCAGATTGTTCCTTCCCCATAAAAATTAAAATGCATAAAAGCTGTCTTTTATTAACTTACATATCTATAAAAAACAATAGTAAAGATTGGTGTTTGCAAAAAGTTGAAAAGACTAGATAATAAAACCCGAACAATCTTGGGAACTTTGCTTTTATTATCTTTTACTCCTTTGTTATCTAGTCTTGTTTTAGCTGAAAACCCGATTATTTCTGAATCTCTAACTTTAAAGGTGTACTATGATGGCTATGTTCAAATATCGAATGGGTTTGAAATCAATCAAACCTATCCACAGGTTACCTTTGATTTACTTACTCCCACACCTGAAGATCTTTTACTCGTAGATGAACAAGGCTCCTTATTGGATTATGCCATCACGGAAACCCAAGTTAATGTATTTAGTTTAGGTGCAAGCCAAATTAAAATCTCTTATTTTACTCCTAATTTAACTTATAAAACAGGAAAATTCTGGACTATTGCTTTAGATGTTCCTGTGAATACAACCATTATTTTGCCTGAAAATGCAACTATAATAAGTTTAAATAAAGTGCCTGAATTGATCGAGAGTTTTAACGGTCAAGTTACTATTATAATGCCCTATGGAGAAATTGAAGTATCTTATATTGCTAAACATGTTCTACAAGGACAACCTGGCAGCTTTGATTTAATGCCAATTATTATCTTTTCAACTCTTCTTGTTGCAGTGACAATTGTATTCTTATTCAAGTTTTTATGGTCAAAAAAACCTCAAGAACCTCAAATCACCGGAAAAGTTTTAGATCTTGACAAACTATTTGATCAAAACAAACATTTAAGACCAGAAGAAGTTCAAGTAATTACATTTTTAGGTGAGAACAATGCAACTGCTTATGAAGCACAGATCTATGAAAAATTAGATCTTCCTCGAACAACAACATGGCGATTGCTAAAACGATTACAAAAAATGGATATAATTAACATAGAAAAATCGCGAAGACAAAATATAATTACTGTTAGACGAAAATATCTCAAGAAAAATCAAGTAAAATAACCGGGAATTTAGCTTTGTGATATGTTACGAAAATCGACATATTTTTTAAAAAAATGCAACCTTATATCTTAATATTTAATACACTATTTATAGAAGCCACTTACAGGGGACAAAATCATGCGAAAAAAAGGACTAATCATCTGGATTATGAGCACCTTAACTGTTATAACTTTGATACACTTGGTCGACTCAGTAAACGCTTTTCTTTTCAATAATCCAACCCAACTCCTACAAATTTACCCGCTGCTTAATACTTTTCTAACCCAAATATCTCCACAAATTTATTTCTATTTATCAGCAGCAACTTGTGCCATTCTTTGGGGTATAACTTGTATTATTGCATTTGATAATCCAGTAGAACTTTTTCTTAATAAAATACTCTCTGATGCAAAACAACAATCATCAGATGAAGCGAAAGTTATCGATGGAAAAGGTGAACTTTTTGATTTAATGTATGAAACAATGGAGTCAGATAGTGAAACATTATGTCACGTAAAAGACTTGATTCGAAATGTTAGAAGTGAGGTTAGAGAGATAGCACCAATTAAAGTGTCTGTGGAAAAAACAAGAAAAGATCTAAGTAAAATTACAACACAATTGATAACCTTGGAAGAAAAAGTACTATTTCCTTTGAAGTGTCATTCTTGTAATCATCCAATAAGAGCAGATTTCAAATTATGTCCCTATTGTGGAAATAGTTTGGAACTCGCCGAAGTCACTATATCCAAATTATAAACTTAATTTTTGATTTAATATTCTTAAATTAATAAAAAAAATCTTCTCGATATTTAGTTTTTCTCCGAATATTTTTTATTGTGATTTTAAACTTTTTACAGTAACTAGCCTCTTTTGCATTCAAGATTTTGAAGAAACGTAAAAAACTTTAACTATTATTCTGTATGAAATGTAAGGGTTGATGCGGGGGTACCCGAGCCAGGTCTAAATAGGCGGCCAGAAAAAGCCTAAGATAAGGGGAAGGACTTAAGATCCTTTGGTTCAGGCCTTCGTGGGTTCAAGTCCCACCCTCCGCACCAGTCAACTTCTTGTAAAAACATTAACAAAACTAAGAGTTGAATCTTGATGAAATATCGTACTATGGGCCCTTTAAATTGGAAAGTCTCAGCTTTAGGATTGGGTTGTATGCGATTACCTACACGAAGAATCAACAAATTAAGAGCCCAAAAAAAGGATTCTATTGAACTCATTCGATACGGGATTGACAAAGGAATAAATTATATAGACACAGCTTGGCCTTACCACCTGGGAGATAGCGAAAAAATTCTTGGCGAAGCTCTACAAGATGGCTATCGTGAAAAAGTATATCTCATCACAAAACTGCCGATATTTATGGTTCGCAAATCAAAAGACTTTACCAAATATCTAACTACCCAAATGAAAAGACTAAAAACAGACTATTTAGATGGCTACCTTTTTCATGCTCTAAATAATGGGCAATTCACAAAAATAAAAAAATTGAATCTTATTGAAAAAATGGAAGAAGCAAAAAAGGAAGGCCTTATTCGAAGTATTGGTTTTTCTTTTCATGATACTTTACCTGTATTCAAAGAAATTATAGACCACTATCCATGGGATATTAGCCAAATACAGTATAACTATATGGATACCTGCGTTCAAGCAACAGAGGAAGGCCTATTTTATGCTCACAAAAATGGAACGGCTGTAGTCGTAATGGAACCCATAAAAGGTGGAACTTTAGTAAATCCTCCTTTAGATGCATTAAAGATTTTAAATTCTGCAGAAACCAAGAGAAGTCCTGTTGATTGGGCTTTACAATTTTTGTGGAACAAACCTGAGATATCTGTAGTTCTTAGTGGTATGGGTTCAAAAAAAATGGTTCAAGAAAACTGTGAAAGTGCTAATCGTTCAGGTATACACTCTTTGACTTCTAAAGATAAATTGATAATTGAGCAGCTTGCTGAAGTTTTTCGAAAACGAATTAAAGTACCCTGTACTGCCTGTGGGTATTGCATGCCCTGTCCAGAAGGCGTTAATATTCCACAAAATTTTGCGTGTTTGAATAATGTATCTTTAGAAGAGAGTCGATTTAGACGTTTCCAAACAAGACGAGCTTATAAAAAATTAAAAAGTTCAAGAAATAAAATAAATAAAAATACGCCGGATGGAAATGCAAATGTATGTATTAAATGTGGTTTGTGCCTAGAAAAATGTCCTCAAAGGATAAACATCCCTGAAGAACTTGAAAAAGTTAAGAATAATATGGGAAAACAAACACCTGTAATCTCGATGTTCAAATGAAATATCCTAATTACTTTTTATTTCTTCAAATCTATTTTTTTGTTGTTTAAGGCAAAATTTTATTAGTGTGTAAAAAATTACATGCCAGTGTAAAAAACTTCGATGGAGATAAAAGTGTGAGCACACTTAGTAATCTTAATACTAGAACAAAAATTATTGCGTCAATAGCCATTTTCTCTGCTTTATACACAATAATGAGATTAATACCTACAATACCCATGATGGGAATCGCTGGTGCTTTTTCTCTTTCAGATATCCTTGCTCCAATATATGGAGTCCTTCTTGGACCATATGTCGGTGGTTTAAGTGTTTTTCTAGGTACCTTTCTGGCGATGGCTATGGGAAAACCAGTAACTTTTATGTTTCTTGATTTTCTTCCAGCAACTATTAATGCGATAGCTCTTGGATTTTTAATCAAACGAAAATGGGGTCCTGTAATATTATTAAACGCAGTTTTGCTTTTGATATTCTTTTTAAATCCTCTTACAAGCCTCTTTATTGGACCATTCCCTTTCGCTTGGGTGCACATATTGGCTTTTATACTCCTCCTTTCACCCTTAAGCCGCAAGGCTGTAGATTGGATTGAAACATTAAACCCAGGAGAGGTAACAAAAGGCCTAGGCATTATAGCTTTTATAGGAACTATGATGCAGCATTTAACTGGAAACTTGCTTTTTGAAGTTATACTTGGCCAAATAAATGGCGTAATATCAGTTGACGCTTATCCAGGAATTTGGTCTGGAATATTCTTGGTTTATCCTTGGGAAAGATTAGCTCTAGTAGTATTTGCTGTAATAGTAGGAACTCCTCTAATTCGAGTACTTAAAAAATCCTTATTTGTAGATCATAATTTTGATTCAAATTGATTTTCTTATAATAATCCTTTAAACAATACGTTATCCTGAATGAATTCCTTTCCAGTTTTTAGTGCAACCTCAGCTTTTGCAAGTTCACTCCCCAAATAAGCTGAATGATCAAGTCTTGTCACTAATCCCATTTGAATAATTTTGGTATAAACACTTTTCGCTGTTTTTCCTTTAACAATATTACTAGGTTTTTCTACCTGTGAATTTGGAAAATGAAGGGCAATAATATCTTCATTATTCCTATCTAATAAAATTCTAAATTCACCATGAGGATCCATAGTTATTTTTTCAGAATCATGGTTAACTTTGATTAAATGTACACATGCTTCTAATTCCTTGTCATAAACCTCTTCATGTTTTCGTTTATCTTTTAATACTAGCAAATCAATCCCAAGATCTTTGGGAACAGAATCTCTCCTCTTAGCCAAAAACATCATTTTAGCTGCAATAACTTCTTCTCTTACAGTTCCACTTGCCTTACTACTTTTCTCTGTCGCTAATAGTATACTTGCCTTAACTTCTGAAGATAGACGAGCCAGTAAAGCATTAACTCCAATAGAATCCGCGTCAATAAGTTCAGTTACATTTGAGATCCCTACAAAAAGTGGTATATTTGGGTGTTTCATAGAAAAATTGTGAAAAGCAATTAGAGATTCTAATATATTTGTTGGTTCAAGAATCATATCGCCTATAACTTTTTTTAGTTCCAATTTTTGGGCCCTACCAATAATTTCTTCCATAAAACTAATGCGCTTTTTAATATTTTTGGGGAAGTATCCTTTACGTTGGTTAGTGGGAATAATAACTGCTGGAACGTTTGATGCAAAAGAAGCTACTTCTTCAAGGTTTCCAGCATCAACACTTAATATCAAATCAGCTCCAGCATAGATTGCTTCTTTTATCTCATTTGGATCAAGAGTATCGATGCTAACTGGAACGTCTACTACTTTTTTAATTGCTTCTACAGCTCGTTTTGCATCTAACGGTCTTGATCCGCCTGCAACCATTCCAACATCAATTATGTCAGCACCATTTTTTACATAATGTTTAGCTAATCCTTGGATTTCATCATTTGTCATTAATGCTGCATCAACTATTTCAGCCATAACTCGCATTGGAAAATCTTTACCAATCGCTAATTCTCCTATTAGCATATTACCCGGTTTTTTTAGCAAAACATCTTTATTTTTTTCAACGGCTTCTAATTCTTGTAATGCTTTTTGTCGCAATTCTTTTTTGAGTATAACACATGCAGGTATAATTGTCGAAAGCTCAACATGATTTAAATAACTAAAAACCGTGGGTAAATCAGCTGCATATCTTGGACCTTTAAAAGTTGGTACTCCAATAGAATCTGAAATAGAAATAGTATCGCCTCGAACAAGCCCAGGGATCAAAATCATATCAAATTTTTTAGCATCTATTTTTTTAAGAAAATTATTTATTTGTTTGATTGTTAACAACGCTGCAACTGGAACCTTAAGAGCCAGAATATCAGTTTCAACATCACTTTTTTTAGCATATGTTTTAACTATTTTTTCTGCAAGTAAACCCGTAATCAAGAGTAATTTCAAAATGTACCTTTCCTTTTTAGTTGTTAACTTTAATGTATGCGCCTTTGTTGTTGGGTTCCGCAATAAAAACTATTCCACCAGTTTTTTTTTCCAGAAACTCGATCATTTTGTTTTTTAGTTTTGGAGCTTCATTAATATTCGTTAAACCATAGAATGTTGGTCCCCATGAACTTTGTCCTGCACCATAGGCCCCCAATTTTATTAGATATTCAATTCCCTCTTCAACAATTGTACTTGAAAATATTCCACCCTGAACACTAGAAAAACTTTTTCCAACCGTTATCTGAATCTTAGTTAATGCTTCCCCAAAATTTTTTATGTTATTTTCAATTACTGAAGGAAGAAGTTTCATCAATATCAATCGGCAGATTATTCCAACATCTTCTGAACGCATTATTGGTACTTCTTGAAAAGCAACAAACTCCTTTATGTTAGCCAATCCCTTTTTGACATCAGGAATAACTACCACAAATCTCCAATCTTCAGGTACTGATCGACTGAAAATTAAAGGGGATAATTTACCAATTTTTCCGGTTTTATTATCAATTGTTTTTCCTCCATCTACAACAAATCCTCCTTGATCAAAAATTGCCGTACCTACTCCTGTTCTTTTTCCTCTACCCATTGTTAATGAAAGCTCTTGAATAGAAGCTTCAATATTAGTCAATTTTGCTAATGCTTTAGCTATAGCTAAAGCCAACTGAGTTCCAGATCCTAATCCGGAATGTTCTGGTATTACACTCTTAACCTCTAAACAAAAATTATTTTGAACTTCATATTTTTCTAAAAAACGTTTAACATATTTTTCGGATAACTCTTTTCGTTTTCCAATAATCTTAATTTTATTACTTTGGCTAGCTTCAAGAATAACATTTGGATAGTTAATTCCAATTCCTAATCCGCCAAAAACTCGTGATAATTCACGATTCATATCGATTAATCCTAAATGTAGTCTTGCTGGGGTTTTAACATAAACTTTCATTTATTTTTCTTCCAGATTTTTATTCTTTTTATTAAATCTGACATAATATTATCATATTCTGATTTTGGAGCTGTTCTTCTTATTATTTCTTTGAACCACATAACTTTCTCTATCATTTTTTTAGCTTGTTTTTGTTGTAATTGATTGCCAACTAAAAAGAGTTTAATTCTGGTAGCCAGTATTATGGACTCAATTGTTGCAGAAAAGGCTCTACTGTAAACTTTGGGAAGACAACCTGCTGTTTTTATATTTTTCACTTCTAGTATTACCTCTGCTCTTTCTGAATCTAAAGTATTGATATCCCGAACTATGGCCTCCATAGTGGCATCTGCTTTTTTCAGGAGAGGAGCGTCTACAATATCTCCTTTTTCAAAGAGATCTTTAGATATTTTATTATCAATATTAGTCTCTTTGATTGCTGATTTATAAAAAAGCGTTGCATCTGTGGATAAATTTACCACTGCACACCTTTTAGATTTAAGATTTTTAAAAGTATTAGAAGACCTGTATATTTTTATCAAAATCTTTTTTGTATCCAATTTAATTACTCCCATGGGAGCAATATTTGGGTGTCCTTGTTTTGTATAAGTTGATACTATTGTTTCAAAAATTATTCCTTTTGAAAATCCCAAGTCTTCTAAACTAATCATTTTTTCTACTCCAGCAGTGCTTTTTGCTAATTTTTATATAGTTATATAAATTACAAACTTTAATGATTATTTCCTCTTTTTTACGAATTTCATGTATTATCCAACAGATTTTTTTCAATCAAAAATTTTTCTAATTGCTATTGAACTAGTTGTTTTTCAGAAATTGGGAATTAAAAAAAATTAGAATTTAAAAACCAGAATCCACTTTTTGATGTTATCATGGTTGTTTTAAACCTGGTGTTGGATCTGAGATATTCTTTTAACTGTTAAATCTCGTAAAGTTACAAACGATTATGACAGTAAATAATGTAAAAAATTCCAATTAATTATTTAAAAATTTTTGAAAAAGGGGGTTTTATTCATTTTTTTATATTAATATTAACACAGTCATAGCGATAACCGTTAAATTCTATTGTGAGTAGTTCGGTAGACAAATGTCTATGTCTGAGTCCAGATTGGAGAATGATTCAAATGATTCTCTTCTTAAAATAAGACTTGAAAATTGGAAATCTAGACTCATGGATCTTTCAAAAAGAAACCGTTTACTATATTTTAAACCTTCAAAACGAGGTACGCTTTCTATATCTCAACCAGATATAACAACCCTTTATAGTAAATTGTTTTTAAGAAAGAAGAAATTAGAATTTTGGCTTCCTCCTGAAAAACCAGAAATCAATGAAGAAAAATTAGATTTTAAACCAGATCTCTATCCTTTTAGTGCGGATGCTAAACCAAAGGTAGCACAAATAGTTTGTAAAATGGATAATAGAAAAGATGTTGAAAGAACTCTTAAAAATCTGAGTAGGCGTTCGCGTTCAGATTATAGGGAAAGGGGCGTTCGTGTATTATATGTTACTTTTGGTAAATTGGTATGGAAGGAAACACCATCTTCTGAAGAAGTTAAATCACCTATATTGCTAGTGCCTATAATGCTCTGTAGGGTTTCTGTTCGTGATCCCTTTACAATCACTATTCCACCTGTTGAAGAGGAAATATTGTTAAATCCAGCTCTACAAGTTAAATTAGAAAATGATCTGAAAGTGGAAATTCCACCTTTACCTGATTTTCTTTTAAAAAGTGATTTAGAATCTTACTTTTTGTTATTTGAAGAAATTGTAAAGAATCTTGGATGGAAACTAGAAAGAACTGTGGATATAGGTTTGTTTTCTTATCATAAACTTGTTATTTACAAAGATCTCAAATCAAATGAATCTTCAATATCAAAACACCCTATAATACGTGCGATAACAGGTAACAAAAAAACTGATTTACTGCTTAATTCTTTACCCACTGAACAAGAAATAGATTCAATAGAGCAGCCTGAACATGTTTTTCAGGTATTGGATGCGGATAGTAGCCAACGAGTCGCGATAAAATATGCTTTAGCCGGTCAAAGCTTTGTT
>Ga0255055_10000509_pt1 | contig 30072 bp, 26 predicted proteins | sample JV7_2_27_MG_FD_188633 | JGI IMG/M metagenome (GOLD analysis project Ga0255055, IMG submission 188633) | Seawater microbial communities from Jervis Inlet, British Columbia, Canada - JV7_2_27 | ecosystem: Environmental > Aquatic > Marine > Inlet | place: Canada: British Columbia | collected...
CTTCCGTGCCGATGGGAAGCTGGAGAATAATCGGTTTAGGCGCAGTACTGACTTTGGCATCTTCAAAAGTCCGATTAAAATCCGCCCGCTCCCGGTCCAGCTTATTGATGAAAATGACACCGGGTTGATCGAATTCTTTGGCAAACTCCAATGCCAGTTCGGTTTGAACTTTGACTCCGTCAACGGCATCGATGACCACCGCCACACCGTCAGCCGCCTGCATGCAGCTTTTGGTATCAGAGAAGAAATTCTGATCGCCGGGGGTGTCGATTAAATTTACGATATGGTCCTTCCAGCTGTATTGATGAAATCCACTGCTGATACTGGAGGTGCGTTTGAGCTCTTCCGGCTCAAAATCCATGGCGGTGTTGCCTTCTCCGACGTTCCCCAAACGTTTAATCGTACCGGAATTGTAAAGCAAAGCCTCCGCTAAAGACGTCTTACCGGCGCCTCCATGGCCAATAAGTGCTATGTTTCTGATGCATTCCACCTTTTCACTCATTTAGATACCTCTTTCCGTTGGGTTTTATGGCGAAAAATTTTTTAAACGTGAATCAGTATCTGTTTCATAAAAAAAAATCAAGTTAAAAACGTCTGTTTGCTGATAGGAAAGCGATTTTATTTTAAAAAGATGAAAAATTCACGATTGCCCTTGGGGCCTAACAAGGGTGAAGGGCAAACTGATTGAGGGGTCAGTTTTATGGTCCCGAAAAAGTCCGATAAGTCCCTGATGACCTGCTGATGAAGTTCCGGCTTCCGAACAACACCGCCTTTTCCAACTTGGCTTTTACCGACTTCAAACTGAGGTTTAATCAGCGCGAGGATAGATGCATCGGGTTTCAAAAACTTAATGATGACCGGGACAACGATTTTAAGGGAAATAAAGGAAACGTCAATGGTAACCAGATCCACCGGAGTCGGTATCGTATCGGCCGCCATATGGCGGATATTGGTGCGTTCGATAACGATGACGCGCGGATCCTGGCGAAGTTTCCAGGCCAGCTGTCCGTACCCTACATCCACCGCATAGACGCGTTCGGCACCGTGCTGCAAAAGACAATCCGTAAATCCTCCGGTGGAGGCCCCCACATCGATGCAGATTGATTCCGTTACCTCCAGCTGAAATTTTTGCAGCGCCGTTTCAAGTTTAAGGCCGCCTCGGCTGACATACGGAATATCAGTTCCCTTAAGTTCAACCGTATCACCGGGTGAAACATAAAAGCCGGGCTTATCGACCGGACGGTTATTGACCAGAACTTTTGCCGCCATGATCATGGCCTGGGCCCGCGGGCGGCTTTGGGCCAGTCCTTTTGTGACAAGCGTCAAATCAAGTCTGTGTTTTTTGGGGGACACCGGATCAGACTGCCTGGCTGTTCGGCCATTCGGCAAGCCGATTGCCGGTATTTCGCACCAGATGATTGGCGGTTTCGATAATGGCGGCAGCATCAATACCGTATTTGGATCTGAGAAGATTTTGCGGGCCGTGCTCCACAAACGTATCCGGAACACCGATGCGTTCCAATTGAAAACCGGTGATGCCGGCGTCATTGAGGGCTTCTAAAACCGCACTGCCAAATCCTCCCTGGCGAACATTTTCCTCTATGGTAATGATTCGCGGAATTTTTCTGGCCAGAGAACAAATAAGTTCGGCATCCAGGGGCTTTACAAAGCGGCAGTTCACCACAGCCGTCGAAATGCCCTGTTTGGACAGCTCAGCATCGGCATCCAGGGCCTCATAAACCATGCGGCCAATAGCCAAAACAAGCACATCTTCACCTTCCTTTAATATTTGGCCTTTACCGATTGGAATGGGCTCAAGGTCTTTGTCTAAAATACCGCCTGTACCGGATCCCCGGGGATATCTGAAGGCAATCGGTCCATTATGTTTCAAAGCGGTCATCAGCATCCTGCGCATCTCATTTTCATCTTTAGGCGCCATGACCACCATGTTGGGCAGATTTCTAAGATAGCTCAGGTCAAAAAGGCCATGATGGGTGGAACCATCTTCTCCGACAATGCCGCCACGGTCAATGGCGAATACGACATGCAGCGACTCGAGACACACGTCATGTAAAATTTGATCATATGCCCGTTGTAAAAAAGTGGAGTAAACGGCTACCACCGGTTTTAGGCCTTCAGTGGCCAGCCCGGCGGCAAAGGTGACGCCATGCTGTTCCGCAATTCCCACATCAAAAAATCTATCCGGAAACAATTCTGAAAATTTCGTCAAACCGGTGCCCTCGGGCATGGCAGCAGTCACGGCAATGATTTTTTCATCCTCTTTTGCCAGCTGCACCATGGTATCGCCAAACACCTGGGTGTAGGAAGGGTAGGGGTTCTTTTTGTCCAAACAGTTGCCGGTTTCGACTTCAAACTGGGTGCAGCCGTGAAAATAAACCGGATTCTTTTCAGCCGGCGGATATCCTTTGCCTTTCTGGGTCAAGACATGCAATAGAACCGGCTCATTCAAGTAATTGATGTTATTTAATATGTCGATTAAATGATTCAATTTGTGTCCATCAATCGGGCCGAAATACTCAAAATTAAAGGCTTCAAACAGCATCCCCGGGGTTACGAAAGTTTTCAAACTTTCTTCGGTTCTTTTCGCTAACTGATATATATCGTCTCCGAATTTAGGCAGCCATTTAAGAAAGTCACCCAGTTCTTTTCTCAGTTCCTGTACTCTCTTACCGGAAAACTTGCGACTCAGAAAAGAGGATAGGGCGCCGACATTGGGTGATATGGACATCTCATTATCATTGAGGATGACAACAAGGTTTTTATCCTTATGGGTATCGCCGGCCTGGTTGAGTCCTTCGTAAGCGAGTCCGGCGGTCATAGAGCCGTCACCGATGACCGCAATCACCTTGGCATCTTCATCCTTTATATCCTTTGCGCAGGCGATACCGAGGCTGGCGGATATGGAGGTACTGCTGTGTCCCGTTGTAAAGGTATCGTAGGTGCTTTCGCTGCGTCGGGTAAATCCGGAAATTCCATTAAACTGACGCAGGGTATGAAATTGATCGCGTCGACCGGTGAGCAGTTTGTGGGCATAGGCCTGATGGCCGACATCCCAGATAACCTTGTCCCGGGGGGTGTCAAAAACATAATGAATCGCAATCGCCAGTTCGACCGCCCCTAGACTCGGGGCCAGATGGCCTCCGGTTTTGGACACCACGTCGACAATAAATTTACGGATTTCTCCTGCCAGTTCCGGAAGATCGTTGCGGGAAATTTTCTTCAAATCAGCCGGTGAATTTATCTGTTCTAAAAAACTCAATTTTTCTCTCCAAACTTTTTTCTTATTTCTTTCTTTCTACGATATATTTCGCAATTGCGCGCAGGGGCTCAGCTTTCTGATCAAAGGATTCAAGTGCCTGCAGTGCGTTTTCTACCAACCGGCCCGCAAAATCTTCAGATTCTTTAAGGCCCAACAGGGAAGGGTAGGTCGCTTTATTACGGAATTGATCGGTTCCCACAGCCTTGCCCATTATTTCAGGATCACCCTCGACATTTAAAATATCATCAGTTACCTGAAAAGCAAGGCCAATGTTATGCGCATAGCTTTCAAGCATTGAAATTCGGGTTGAATTTAAACCACCCAGTACCGCCCCGCTGCTTAAGGACGCTTCGATTAAGGCGCCGGTTTTTAAACGATGCATGGATTTCAACTCAGCCAATGTCAGCTGTACTCCTTCCGAGGCCATATCCAGCATCTGGCCCTGAATCATACCGCAATAACCGGCGGCATGCGAAATCAATTGAATGACACTCAACCACTTTGCGGCCTGTTCCACCTTGCGGAGTTCAATCGAAGAAAGTGTTTGAAACGCTAATGTCAGCAAGGCGTCGCCGGCAAGAATGGCGGTGGCTTCGTCAAAAGCCTTGTGACAGGTCGGCTTTCCTCTTCGCAAGGCATCATCGTCCATGGCTGGAAGGTCATCGTGAATCAGAGAGTAAGTATGGATCATTTCAAGGGCACAGGCAGCCGGCAGGGCGTCTTCAGGATCACCGCCGGCCGCCTCCGTCGCTGCCAGGCATAATACCGGTCGAATGCGCTTGCCCCCCGCCATCAAAGAGTATGTCATGGCCTCAAGAATGCGGTCAGCCCTGTCAGCGGTTTTTAAAAGGGATTCCAGCGCACGGTTAATCCGTTTATTGTGCTCCCTAAAGTATGCATTCAAGTCAAACATAGATTCTGGCTCCTGGCTCCTGGTCACTGGCTCCTGGCTCCTTTCAGCTTATCTCTGGCTCAGCCAGCAGCCAGTAGCCAATGACCAGAAGCCAAGAATGGTTAGTCACCATCCTTATCGTCTTCGGAACTGAACGGTTTTTCAGCAATCCGGCCTTCGGCGTTCTTCAACAAAATAGAGGCTTTTTTTTCGGTTTCGTCCAGTTTTTCGGAACAGGACTTCGTCAGTCTCATACCTTCTTCAAACTTTTTAATTGCTGTTTCCAGGGGCAGATTGCCACCTTCGAGTTCCTGGACAATTCGCTCAAGTTGTTTCATCGATTGTTCGAATGTTTTTTGCGCCATTTTCAGATTTTTCCTTTACCCGACAGGTTAGGGACCCTTTTGCAACCACTACTTCAAGATCCTGGTTGATGGAAACACGCTTCGCATTCCGGACCACTTTTAAGTCAGGAATTGTCCGGGTAATACTGTAGCCCCGCTCTAAAATTGCAATGGGGCTCAGTGTCTCCAGCCGGGCCCTTAATTCACCCAGGCGGGCAGATTTGTCTTTTATATTTTTATTGAATGTTTTAAGTAAGTTAAATAAACTTTGTTTAATTAGTACATTAAAGTTATAAATTTGCGAATGAGGACTATGTGCAACCAGTCGATCTTGCCACCATTTTAAGCTTTCAGTTTTACGCTCCAAATGAATTAAGGTATGCCGGTTAAGACGTGAAGCCAAATCATCCAATCGCAGCCGCCAGTCCTGTATCCGCTTTTTCGGATCAACCAATCGTTTGGAAACCTCCGCCAGATTTAATCTTAAACGCTCAATCAGATTGAACATTCTATATCCAAGAGCTGCAAATGTATCGTCAACTATCCGTAATAATTCATTTTGCAAAGGTACTGCCAATTCAGCCGCCGCGGAAGGCGTCGGCGCTCTTAAATCGGCCACAAAATCGACAATCGTATAATCAGTTTCATGTCCAACCGCAGAGATAACCGGAATGCGAGACGCAAATACCGCTCTGGCAACACGCTCGGTGTTGAATGCCTGCAGATCTTCCAGTGATCCGCCGCCGCGCGCCAGAATGGCCACATCACTGTCCGCCTTTTGATTCAATAACTCCACAGCGGCAACGATTTCATCTTCGGCACCGTCGCCTTGAACTTTGACGGGAAAAATCTGAATGTTCACATTCGGAAAGCGCCGATCGATAACGGTGAGCATATCGTGAACCACGGCACCGGATGGTGACGTCAGCAGGGCGATTTTTTGGGGTAAAAACGGTATCGGTTGCTTATATTTATCATCAAAAAGACCATCTTCAGCCAGACGCGCCTTGAGCTTTTCATAGGCGATTTGCAGAGCACCGACGCCGGCCGGCTCCATGTATTCCAGAATGATCTGGTAGGTGCCCCGGGGCTCATAGACGCTCAGGCGACCCATACCGGTGATGCGCATTCCATCTTCGGGTTCAAATTTTAGTTGTCGTTGCTGGCCCCGAAACATAACGGCATTGATCTGCGCGGCTTCATCTTTGAGGGTAAAATAAAAGTGGCCGGACACGGGAATCCGAAAATTAGAAATTTCTCCGACAATCCAGACAAGTGGAAACTGTTCCTCCAAAAGTGATTTAATATCGGCATTGAGTTGCGAAACAGTATAAATTTTGCGGGTCTGGTGCATCCCGTCGAACGCATCAAACTCGCCAACCGGATCGGTCATATCTTTATCATCATTAGGGGTCATATTTCAATCTCAGTTAATTTTGGAGCATTGACGTCACCATAATTTTGGATTTTGGAATTTGGATTGCGGATTGAAACAGGCTCGTATTTAAGACTCAGTGGCCGCGACTGTTTTTAAATCCAAAATCTGAAATCAAAAATCTAAAATCTGTATAGCTCCATCACTCCAAGACCGAATTTCTGCATAAAACGTCTGATAAGATATATTATGTAAACTTTTAGATAGAATTCTAGGAATCCAAGGTTTTTGACGCAAAAATTGCCCTTTTGGGCTCCCCTGTTTGAATTACGAAAAAAAATATTATCCGCAGATTACGCAGATTACACAGATTTTAAAAAAAAATTAAAAGCTGTAAATTATGCTATAATGTGCCCGTTTGACCTTCTAACTACTTTTCAGTGCCATAAAGATGTAATGCATTAATAAAAATAAAAAAAATCTGCGGAAATCTGCGTAATCTGCGGATATAAATTTATCTTTTGAATAATCCACTTTATTTCTCAGCGTATTTTTCCAGCAATTCGCGTACAGCCGGGATAATATACAGGTCTTCATGGGGTATCGTGGCAAGCTGGGCGGCCAAGATTCCGATTTTTTTATGAACGGACTTGTGCTTGTCCATGATAAACAAATTCCGGCCTTTAACGGAACAGAGACCGCTTTGAACTTTGATCCCCGAAGTCTTCAGATTTTGTTCGGAAATTTCAATCTGCATGCGTTCGGCCAGATCTTTAAGCTCTTGATACAATTGATCGGGTTTCATTTGCTTTAGGCGCTACAAGCCTTGAAAATTGCAGCTTATGTGTTATTATAATCAAACATTAACCATTCCTAACAGGAGGCACTAAATGGAGTCCATATCAGCAAAACAGACACAAGTCCAGGTTCGTGTAAATGAATTCATTCGCAGGGTATACAATTGGATGGCGATCGGCCTGGCGCTGACCGGTTTTGTTGCATTTTATGTATCCAACACACCGGCCTTGTTAAACCTTATTCTTGGCAATCAAATCCTCTTTTTCGGCCTTATTATCGCTGAACTGGCCCTTGTGTTTACAATTAGCGCCCGTGTCCATCGCATGCAGGCTTCAACCGCTACCGCTCTGTTTGTTCTCTATGCGGCCTTAAACGGAGCTACCTTATCATTTATATTCATTATTTACACCCGTTCATCCATTGCTTCAACATTCTTTGTCTGTGCAGCCACATTTATTGCCTGCAGTATCTACGGATGGACGACCAAACGCGACCTAACCTCTATGGGCGGGTTCATGATGATGGGTTTAATCGGCATTATCATCGCATCGCTGGTCAACCTGTTTATCCGCAGCTCTGCAATGCACATGATCATCAGCTACGTCGGGGTTCTGGTTTTTGTCGGATTGACCGCCTATGATACCCAGCACCTGAAAACCATGGCAGTTTCACAGCCTGCAGATATCGGCGCCGGCGCCGTTCGCAAGGGAGCCATTTTAGGTGCGCTGAAATTGTATCTGGATTTTATTAATCTGTTTTTGATGTTGCTGAGGATTCTCGGTAACAGAGAATAGCGAATATTCGCAGATTACGCAAAAAAAAACATATTATCCGCAGACTACGCGAAAAGATATTATCCGCAGATTACGCAGATTACACAGATTTCCAAAAAAATTAAAAACTGTAAATAAGGGTGCAATGCGCACGTTTTGGCCTTCTAAATGCGCTCCAGTGCCATAAAGACGGAATGGCATTATTATAATAAAAAATAATCTGCGAAAATCTGCGGATAATAGTTAACCCAGGGCAGCTTTGACGACGTCCGCAATCTGTCGGCAGTAACGCTGAGTCTCCTCTTTTTCGGGCCCTTCCACCATTACCCGGCATAGCGGTTGTGTACCGGAATAGCGCACCAGTACCCTGCCCTTCTCCCCCAGGCGATCCTCTACTGAACGAATCGCAGCCATAATCTCCGGAACACCTTCAATCTCCGGTTTCTTCTGAACATCGATATTCAGCAGAACCTGTGGAAATACAGCCATTATCCGGCTCAGTTCCGATAGGGGCTTGTTCTCATCGCACATGGTCTGAATCAGTCTTATCGCCGTTAGCATCCCATCACCGGTGGTATGCTGATCCAAAAAAATCATGTGCCCGGAATCTTCACCACCGATGATAGCATCGTTTGCGCGCATCTGTTCCAGCACGTAACGGTCGCCGACCCGGGTCATCAAATGCTGAATGCCCATGTCTTTGAGCGCCAATCGCAATCCTAAATTGCTCATAACGGTGCTGACAACCAGATTATTCTTCAACAAACCTTTGCGTTTTAATGTCCGGCCACATATCGCCAGGATCCTGTCTCCGGTAATGACCCGGCCTTTTTCATCTACGGCGACCAATCGATCACCATCCCCATCAAAGGCCAGCCCGATATCAGCCTCGTTTTCGATGACGGTTTTGATTAAGCTTTGCGGATGCTCGGATCCGCAGTCAGCGTTAATATTCCGACCATCCGGATTTACACAGATCGCTTGGACCTGCGCTCCAAGATCGTGGAATAATTTGGGCGCGACTAAATAGGTTGCTCCGTTCGAACAATCCAAAACAATCTTCATACCATTCAAGCGGGTTTTGGCGGACAGGGTGTTTTGTAAAAAAGCAAGGTAGCGTTCAGATGCACCTTTAAGGCTTTCAATGCTTCCGGTGTCCCGAATAATTTCGTTAGCTGAGTTTGCTGTGTTTTCACCCGGCAGAAGATTTTCGATCTCATCCTCTTTAGTGTCAGCAAGCTTAAAACCATCGGCATCAAATATCTTAATGCCGTTGTCGAAAAAAGGATTATGGGAGGCAGAAATCACAATTCCAGCGCTCGCATCGGTTGACGCTGTTAAATAGGCCACCGCCGGTGTCGGTAAAATACCGGCCAGACAAACTTTGCCGCCGGCGGAACAAATTCCGGCTGCGAGCGCATCTTCAATCATGTCACCCGACAGACGCGTGTCTTTTCCGATGATTATTTTGGCGCGGTTGTTGGCGCCGTTAAAAACCGATGCCACCGCCCGGCCGATTTCTTCGATGACCGCTGCTGTAAGCGGGTATTCATTTGCAGCACCACGGATACCGTCGGTGCCAAAAAGTCTGCCCATAAGTAGTACTCTGTTATATTGGTTAAATTCGTTGGATTAGTTAGATTGGTTAAGCTGGTTATCAGGCCAAACCAATGTGACCAATAAAACCAATCGAACCGATCAAACCACTTCTAGTCAAATGATGGAACACGGTTTAATATCTCATTTGCAACCCGATCAACAATTCCCTGAAGCCATTTTGTTCCGATTGTCGCAGCGGAAGGAGATAGTTCCTGAATAACTGAAACATAATCCAGGCCTGTCCTGGTGATGCCTTTTCGTACTTTTTCAAGAAAAGAATCTAGCTGACCGGCGTCGCCCTTCTCGGTCTTTAGCCGATCAAATAAATCTTTCAGATCGACCCCTACCTGAGATAATGCCGATTTTTGTTTAAAAACAGAAGATGATTTTACACTTTCAGCGACCTTTTGCGTTTCCAGACGATCATCCATCTTTTCGTAAAAGGCGCCGAGCCGATCCACTCGCTCTGAGATTGCACAATTCAGTTTTTCTTTGAGTCCGGTTAGCAGCGCTTCCGGAAAATCTTCTGAAATAAACAGGCTGCGCACCTGTTGGTACCATTGGCTTAAGGCCATCAGATTGGCAATATAAACGATATTGTTGACCACCACCCGTTTTTTAATTCGATACTCACCGGGAGTATACGGCAAATTACCGTCTTTTTCTGTCCCCCCGAATAAAAGGCGCCCGGACCTGAGCTCATCCTTACGAACAATCGTGCCGGCAGCCACCGTGGTTCCGTAAGTTAGGCGACAGGGGCCAACCAGTCCGCCCTGCCCTCCCAGGAATATTGGCGTCTGGTTTAACATAACCCCTTTGGGCACATCCCCGATCAATGAAGCAGTCGCTTTATCCTGGTTGGGAGTGAAGTTAAAATGAATATAGGAACTGCCCACCTCGCTGTGGTTTTTGCGGCTGGTACCGCCGGCCATCAGACAATCGCAAAAATTAATCAAGCTTCCCAGAGTAACAAACGGAAAAAGAATGGTGTGTTTGGTTCCAACCGTATGCGCGATGCTCGCCTGTTCCTCAAAAATACTTGCTTCGCGTACATGCGATCCCAAGCCGGCCTTGGCTCTTGCGAGAAAAACAGCATCTTCAAAAAACCCGCCCTTGAGCTCAACTTCAGGGCCGATCTGACAGTTCTTAAGGGTAGTTGGCGCTTCGAAACCGATTCGGGCGTCTCTTAAAATTAGCGTGGTGTCACCGAAGATTTTAGAGCCGGCGTGTATGACCACACCCTGGCCTGAAATTTTACCAACATCAACTTCTTCTCCGATTTCAATGCTATCCGGACAGTCAATGCGGACACCCTTATTGATTAACTGCGATACCGTTGATTCTTTTTGGCGTGTCATGCCGCAACCTCAGATTACACAAAAAGATTTTATCCGCAGATTACGCAGATTTCCGCAGATTATTTTTTTCTAGTAATGCCATTCTGTCTTTGTAACACTTAAAAGCAGTTAGAAGGTCAAACGGGTACTTTGCACCGTTATTAACAGTTTTTAATTTTTTTAAATCTGTGTAATCTGCGTAATCTGCGGATATTAATTATTCTCCCTTCCAGGTATTCTCCACAAAATCTGGGGTAAGGCTTTAAATAGTTGTCATTGCCGAATTCGTAGGTAAACTGGATTAAGACTTGCTTCCACTATTTTGCCTGACATCATCCTTAATGCGTTTCACATGCCCGCGACCCAGCCCCTTGACTTCGCAACCGAGTTCAAAATAACGCCGGATTTTTTTATCGTCGAGCAACCCGAAACAATCCAAAATCGCAGCAGGCCGGCCGGTCATTTTTACGACATCATCGGGATCGAGGTCCAGATATGCTTTGTGCCGAACGGCTAAAATCACCGCATCGGCAAATTTCAAGGCCGTGGCGAAATCCGCATGCACCCGGGTTTCATCAAGCTTGTCCTGGTTTCGGAAAAATTGTTTCATGGAATGATCCGGTGCCGGATAGGTATCCTGTTTTTCAAGTTCCCACCAGTGCTTCACATACGGATCGTGTACCGCGATCTCTGCGCCCATTTCGGTTAATTTACGAACGATGATCTCGGAACCGCTGTAGCGCGTGTCGCCCACATCTTCACGATAGGACGCGCCCAGCAGCACGATTTTCGAAGCTGCAACGATTTTACCCATGTTGCGCAGTGCATCCCGGACCTGCTGCGGCACCCGCAACGCCCGGCTATCGTTGATATCGATGGCAGCAGGGGTGATTTTAAACACGTCATCTTCAAAGCCCATCAGGGTATGATAGGCCCAGACCCCCAATCCGCCGTCTTTGGGCAAACAATAGCCCCCGATTCCGGGACCGGGGAAAATCATATTTGAATGCGTCGGTCGTATTTTGATGGCGTCGATCACTTTAATCAGATCCACGCCATTGCGTTCGGCAAATACACTCCATTCATCTAAAAAGGCCAGAATGGTGGCCCGGTATGAATTTTCAACAATTTTGCAGGTTTCACTTTCAATCGGACGATCCAGCACAGTCAGAGGATATTGTTCCACGTTGAGTATATCGGATAAAAATTCCCGAACACGTTCCCGGGCGGTTGCATTGATGCCACTGCACACCCGCCAGAAATCACGCACTGAAGCCACATAATTGCGACCCGGCATCACCCGCTCAAATGAATGCGCCAGGAGTGGTTCAGAAGCGCTTAAACCGCGTTTGCCGAAGGCTTTTTTCATGAGCGGATAGGCCACATATTCAGTCGTTCCCGGAGGTACTGTGGTTTCAATCAAGACCAGGCACTCCGGCTTGATTTTCTCTCCTATAATCTTCAGGCTGGCTTCAAGGGCAGCGATGTCGGCATGGCCCTGTCGAACATCTCCGAATGTTTCTTTAAAATAGTCGCATTGGACATCAACGATGACGACATCAGCCAGGCTAAGTGCTTCGTAAGTAAAAGTGGCAATCAATGTTTTTTTCTCTTTGACACAGCGTTCAATCAGCGGCGCCACTTCGGGATCTTCGGCTTCAACCGGTGCGATGCCTTTATTGATATAGGGTATCTTCCAATAGGAGCGGGTTGAGGGGCGCTGCATGCCGATGACAAATTTATTGGGATTGCCGCTTTCCACATCGACCGAATCGGCCACAACACCGGCCATCACGGCCCCGACGAAACCAACGCCCATGACCACAACGATTTCCCTGCCCATTGATCGCTGTTCTTTAACGATCTGCTGCAAACGTTTAAATTCCTTCTCATAATCTTTTTCCTGTGGTAATTGAAAAACTTCGCCGGACGGACAAACCGAAACTATCGATTCGGGTGATGAATTTCCCTTTTCATTCGAAACGTGCATAAATCATCTCCGTTCTGATCTGAAGGTTGGAATTTAACAAATGACTTCTACCTGAATTGAGGATTTCAAATTTTAAATAGAATTTTATCATATGGCCCGGCTAAATCAAAGATAATTTATTCCCGCTGCGAATTAGCCCATTTTTTCAGATTCGCATTGAATTCGACGGTAACGCTTCATGGTGTAAAGTGGTTATATTATAACTTGAATTTTAGGACCAAAAGCAATAAGCATAGGCGATCGATTCGCTCAGGAGGTAGAAATGGTCCGACGTTTTATATTTTGTTTAACGTGTCTGGTGATTCTTACCTGGGTTTTGGCCTGCACAACAACGCCTAAATTTAATTTCCCCCAGGGCTCCCGGGTGGGGGTCATTAATCTTTTGGAACCTTATGCAACTCATCAAAATTTCAGCAGTTTCGCGACGAAGAACTTTACAAAGACCTACCCGGTTGATTGGGATATGCCGGCGTACGCGCAGGGCAGATTAAGAACGCTACTGGAAAAGGATGCGCGCTTTACGGTTGTGGAGATAAAGGTTTCAGAAGAGTTGAGGAGAGAACAGCTGCGTCTCAATATGATTGAGCAGGTTATTTTATCCGAAACAGCACCACCGACAATCCCACCCCAGGGCGCCAGATCATTAGATACGGTTTCAGATCCTTATGACGTACAGGTCGTCGTCGTCATCGGCAGCTATTCCGGTCCCAGCCCTTTCAGGAGTGGGGATGTCCGGCTTAAGGTTCAAGGATACGGTTTGTTTACCAGAAAGTTGTTTAGCGGCAAACTCGGGAGCGTCTTTGGCGGCCTTTTTTCATTTCGAAAAGCCTATGCCTATGCTCAAATCGGCGTGGTCGTTTACAAGGTTCAACCCGTAATTTATGTCCATGCCGCCAGAACGATCGCGAAAGGCCGGCATCTCAGACCTATCAAGGATTTTAACTGGGACACAGATCTTAGAAACCTTCCCGAATCCGAACTCGACCAAGCAAAATTTCCTATCCAGGGTTTTATAAACGAGGCGGTAAATAAAGCCCTTCAAAAGGCCAACCTCACGCCCCTCCCGCCCCCCAAGAAAGTAAGAGAAATGGATCAACCGCCATCGCTTTAAGCGTATGATAATTCATGCCTCAATTGGTTTTGGATAGGATCGGTTAAAAAAAAGAGCGTCAAAAATACCTATTAATTTCATAATGTTAAATCGATATCTCGATATTTGAGGTTGAAAGAAAAATAAAGTTATGATCTAATAATATACAATCAGAGTCCAACCGCATTGGCATTTGCTATACGGCCACTTGATGCAGAAAGGAGTTTTAATTGATGGCACGCATACTTATTATCGATGATGAATCACAAATTCGATCTATGCTCCGATTGATGTTAGAACGGGTAGGATATGAAATCGCCGAAGCCCCTGACGGTATAGAAGGGATCCGACAATACCGGGAGAATCCTGCGGATCTTATCATCACGGATCTTATCATGCCGAATAAAGATGGTATCGGAATGATCATCGATTTAAAGAAAGAGTTTCCCAAAGTTAAAATTATTGCCATGTCCGGAGGGGGGGTAAATCGACCTGAAGGTTATCTGGATGGGGCCAAGAAATTGGGCGCTACGCGCACCCTGACAAAACCAATTGATAGAGATGAAATGTTGAAGGCGGTTAAAGATACGCTTAAAGGCACCACGGCTCCCGACGAATCATCTTCATAATGCTTCGGCCACAATCAAGTGACTTTTATTTAAACCATTGCGGGTCAGCAAGAATCCATTATTTTATCCTTTCACCTCTTATCCAAACATAACCTGCTAAAATATCAAAAATATCTCACAACTCTATCTTTGCTATTTAAAATTTATACAGATTGTTGTAAAAGAGTCATGTGGGGTCTTGTCGGTTCATCGATGGCGCCAAACTCTGGGAAGGAGCACGTGAAGAAAATAGCTTTAGCATATTTGGCCATTATGCTGGTGCCGTTCAATGCAGGTGCAGATATCATCTTCTTTAAGGATGGTATGAGAACTGTCTGTGAGCACCGGGCCTGGGAAGAAGGCACAGAAGTCAAATGCGAATACCAGGGTTTAATCTTAACTTATCAAAAGAATGACGTTGATCGAATTGAGAAAATAGAAATTGAAAAACCATCCCTTGAGGACCAGGCTCCACCAAAAACGGCTGCCGGGCTTGCCAAACAATCGCCCGCGATCAAGCAACCTCCATCCATAAAAAAAACCGTTCCTAAGAAGAAATTGAAAAGCCTCACCAATAATGCCGATAGCTTAAACACCATAGGCCTTGAATTTTATAGTCCCAGGCGACCGCATAAATACTGGACCAGTAAAAATGCAAAATATAATACCTTTAAAGAGGCGGTTGCAGCGCTTGCCCAACAGTATGACCGCTCGCCGGAATGGATTCAACATCATCTGGGCACCACCAATGATCTTGATGAAATTCATCGAAATTTAGCGAATCGGCGACAAAATACGCCGGTCAAAATCCAGGCGGATGATAATGAAAAAGTCCCTGAGATTCTCTTCTATGACCCGCGAAGACCCCATAAGTACCAGACGAGTACAACCGCAAAACATAACACCTTCAAAGAGGCCATTGCCGCACTGGCCGAAAAGTATGCGCGTCCTACGGATTGGATTCAACAACATATCGGAAATACGAACAACCTTAATGAGATTCATCAAAATCTGGCAAATAACAAATTAGCTGAGTCGTCACAATAAGTTTTAACGTCACCAACCTTGTCTCAAAGTGGGTCTGCCCGAATTTGTGCTTTACTCATCGGGTGCCGCCATGCATGGGTCGCCGCTTAAATTATGACCTTCTACTTTTGCTTTCGCATGTAGTTCCTTATATTGACAACAGCTTCATTTTCCTGTACGATTTGATTGAATTATATTGTAAAATAGACTATTTATATTACCTAATGGCTGCAACTTTTCAAGGCAGCTTCCATCGTTTGGGACCTATCCGAAAGGACCCGCACTTATGCTTTCAATTAGAAGCGATCTGATTGTGATCATACGGATATTTACCAGCTGTTTGACAGCCGGGTTTTTAATTTTTTTCATCTCTTCACTGTCCGGTGAAGATTTAATCAAAAACAACAGCACCATTGAGCAGTTGGACACGATCTTAACGGAGATTTCAGGCGAATTAGAAGCAGGCATCGATAGAAGAATAAAGCAATTGGGGGAAGTCCCTGCCATTAATCCCTATAAGCAATTTTACTGTGCCGAGTTCGCTAAAGAAATTCACGAGATCTCATATCTGACGGAGAAACAAAAGATATTATTTGACACTTATAATGTACGTGATTTTGAAAACAAATCCAAGCGTCTGGTTACCTATTCGGAAACAGCCAATATGCAAAGCTTGTCGAATGAACTAGAAATTGTAAAAAGAGAGTTGAAAAATTCGGCCAATCTGGTTGATAAACGACGCAGGAAACTCCATCGTCAGCGAATAGCATATCTTATTCTTTTCTTTGTTCTTTGGATAACGATCTATTTTTACTACAGCCGTGGCCTCATTAGACGATAGATTTATGTACCAATCATTTTACAATTTGAAAATTAAGCCTTTCCAAATCACAACCGATCCAAAATTTCTGTGGCTTGGCGAAAAACATAAAGAGGCCCTGGCGACCCTTAAGTATGGCATTCTTGAAAACAAGGGCTTTCTGCTTCTAACCGGCGACGTCGGTACCGGTAAAACGGTGTTAATCCACGGCCTGATAAAATTAATCGACGTTTCCGCTATCGTAGCGGCTGTTCCGGATCCAGGGCTGGGCACACTTGATTTCTTTAACTTTCTTTCTGAAGAATTTGAGATGAACAGACGCTTTGACAGTAAAGGCGCCTTTCTTATTCATTTAAAGCATTTCCTGTACAAAGCCTCAGCTGCCGACAAAAAGGTCCTGTTGATCATCGACGAAGCCCAACGCTTGCATCATGAACTGATTGAACAGATAAGGCTTTTGTCAAACATCGAGATGGATAACCGCAAATTGATAAATATCTTTTTTGTCGGACAGAGTGAATTCAACACAATAATCAATCAAGAGCGCAACAAGGCGGTCAAGCAAAGAATAACTGTAAGCTATCATATCGATCCATTGACCGAACACGAGTCGCGCGAGTACATCAATCATCGCCTCAAGGTTGCCGGCTGCACCAGGGAACTCTTTAAATCGGAAGCTTTACGCAACATATATACATTTTCCCATGGCTATCCAAGGCTGATTAATATCATCTGCGATCATGCCTTGCTGACAGGATATTCCGCCGGAAAAAAGATCATCGATACCGCTGTGATTAAGGAGTGTGAAAAGGAGCTTCGAATTCCCGTCGACGATGCGGGCAACGAAGGTGTTAAAAAAGAATTTTCTGAAAAACAAGAAAGACCATTCGACGGATTGCAAAACCTAACAACCGGTAAGCGAATCGGATTTTTTGGCGTTATCGCTTTCCTTCTGCTTATTACCGGATATTTTCTATTCAGCTTCCAGGTAAAGGATACGCCCCGATGGAAGATTGAAGATATCGCCCCTCAAGCTTATGATTCCCCTACATTACAAGCCAAGGATTCTTACGTGCCCGGTATTGTCAATGAAAAGGAGACGAAGGGAGATCTCTCTGCCGCCAAGCCGGCTGATGCTAAGATTATCGCAGGCAAAAACCTCCCCCAGAAAGAGCCGGCTGAAATCGCTAATCAAACAGAGCAATTGTCAAAAGTGCCGGAAGTGAGACCTTTTCCGGATCGCAAAATCGTGATTTATTTTAATCACAACTCAAATGACCTGCCGGAGCGTGCCTATGAAACCCTCGATCGAATTGCTGATTTCACGGTTCATAACCCGGAAACCCAAATTAATATTAATGGTTATACGGACGCATCCGGCGCTCACAGTTATAATTTAAGCATCTCGAAATTCAGAGCCAATATGGTCAAAGGGTATCTGGTGGGTAGAGGCGTTGAACCAATTAAAATAAAGGCATCGGGATTGGGCCCCAAAGATCCGATTGCAAGCAATGCAACGGAAGAAGGAAGGCAAAAGAACCGCCGGGTCGAAATTGAGCTCAACCTTGATAATCCATAGCATGGATCCCCGGCGAAGCAACAATCAGTTAAGGAATTCACCTTCAAATAAAACTTCCAGGTAATTCAACCAGTGCCTAAAATGCCTAAAATTCAAAATGCCTAAAGTTAATGTATCGTTTCACTCTGTCTTATTATAATAATGATCGTTCGACCCAGTCGCAAGATCCCGAGGCTCTCGAAGGGTGGCTCTCGACGGGCAAAGTGCATTAACTTTAGGCATTTTAGTTCATTTTAGCTCATTTTAAATTTTTGGTGGGTGCGAACTAATACACCTGAGAAAATATTTTGATGCCAAAAACTTAAAAATTTCGGTTAAAAGGCTGACTATCTACCGAACCGGAACTTCCCTTTCAACAACTTCAATGTCGGCGGGCTTACCTGTAGTTCATTGAGCTCCTGTGCTGTCACCCAGCGTGCTTCAAGCGCGTCATCCCCCGCCGCCGGATTCCCTGTAACATAATCAGCACCTAAATCAACAATGACGTAATGAAACCGAATCTTTCCGGCATCATCGCGTTCAATTGCATCAAACGTATAAACGGGTTCTCTTGCCCGAATTGTAATACCCGTCTCTTCGAGTATTTCTCGCTCGGCAGCCTCCTGCAGCGTCTCGCCGATCTCGACACTGCCGCCGGGAATGGCCCATAGGTCTTCAGATGGGGGTTGTCCCCGACGGACCAATAAAACACGATCATTACTAAATACAATGGCGCCGACAGCCACCCTGGGCTTGTCGGGGTAATCGTTTTTGTGCTTTAACTGACGGTTTTTCAAAATTCAGGTATCCCTTTGTCCAAATTGGCAGGTTGGAGTACTAAAGCTATTGGAGTACTGGAGTACTGGAGTATTGGATCAGAACAATTGAATTTCAACCTTTTTTACATTACTCCACTACTCCATCACTCCATTACTCCAAGCACTTTATTGCCCGTATGTTATCCGATAAATCGCACCGGCTCTGTCATCCGATACCAGTAAGGATCCATCTTTCATTATGATTATATCCACAGGCCGGCCCCAGGCGTTATTGTTCTGCAGCCAGCCTTCAGCAAATGTTGCATAGCGAGGCGTATGATTTTTATTAAAAATGGCCATTGTAATACGATAACCAATCGGCACACTGCGATTCCACGATCCATGTTCGGCAATAAAAACTCTATTACGATACGGTAAAGGAAACATGCTTCCAGTATAAAACTTCATTCCCAGGGGTGCAACATGAGGATCTAATTTTAGCGCAGGTTTTACAAACTCATTGCATTGCCTCATTTTGCCGTATTTGGGATCGGGGATATCGCCTGCATGGCAGTAAGGAAAACCGAAATGAAGTCCTTTTTCCGGCGCATGATGCAGGGTATCGGGTGGCAGGTCATCTCCCATCCAATCCCGGCCGTTGTTGGTAAACCACAGTTCTTTGGTTAGCGGATGCCAGTCAAAGCCAACTGTGTTTCGCACGCCGTGAGCATAGATTTCCAGGCCGCTGCCGTCAAGCTTCATCCGCATGATTGTGGAATAGCGAGGATCTTCTTTTTTACAGATGTTGCAAGGCGCCCCAACCGGCACATACAGCATCTCATCCGGCCCTATGGCGATATATTTCCATCCATGATGTTTGTCCCGGGGAAAGCTATTATTAACAATAACCGGTTTGGGAGGAAAATAGAGCTGTTTTTCAATGTCATCATAACGCAATATGCGATTCACTTCAGCAACGTAAAGCGACCCGTTTCTAAAAGCCACTCCGTTAGGCATATTCAAACCTTCTGCCAGGGTTACGACCTCATCGGCTCGAAAATCTCCATTAGGGTCCAGCACAGCGTAAACCCTGCCGGCTTTGCGGGTTCCGACGAAAAGGGTTCCCTGAGGGCTCAGCGCCATGGAGCGGGCATTGGGGATATCGGCCGCATAAATATCGATCTTAAATCCCGGCGGCAGCTTTACAAATTCGAGGGGAATATCGGTGCTTCTTCCGGTCGAATTTCCGGCCGCTGCCATTGGCAGGAGAATCACCACTGCCATCAGGCTTTTCACAAAAAAGACAAGCCATCGTTTCATTTCCAGCACGGCCTCCTTTCAATTCACCCGGAACCATTTTGATCAAAACAAAACTATCAGGAGGTGAAGATAAATCAAGTTATAAAATAGGCATAAAATCAATAGGATCAATAATCTATAAATCCGTTGAAAGAATTTGTGTATCGGCCCTAATAATTAAGCCTCAAATTCCAAAACACAAATACCAAACAAATTACAATGACCCAAATTCAAAATCTCAAATGTTTGGGTCATTGAAAAATTGAGATTTGAGATTTATTTGTAATTTGGTGCTTCGAACTTGGGATTTTCTCCATTCAAGAACTCATCTGGCCTCAAATAGACCACGTGACTCTTGTAATATATTTGGAGGATATGACGTTAGCCATTTGGGCCCTTGACACCAGTTGGTCATTGACCTATTGTCCCAAGACTAAGATCATGCCGGATGCACACGTACCAGTGTTGCATCCCGCAACCTGCTTGTCCTCCGTAGCCTTTAAGGCGAAGGAGGGAAACCATAGTCATTCAACTAAAACTTTTGACTTTTTAAAGGCCGCCATTATGGAATTTCAATCTAAACTGCCCGACCTGGAGGTCACTATTTTTTCGGTTATGACCCAGCTGGCCATTGAGCACGGCGCGATTAACCTCTCCCAGGGATTTCCGGATTTCGATACCTACCCCGAGTTAATCTCGCTGGTGGAAAAGTATATGCGTGAGGGGTATAACCAATATGCCCCCATGCAGGGTGTCATGGCGCTGCGCGAACGAATTGCCGAGAAAGTATATGACATGTATGGCGCCCAATACGACCCGGCGACCGAGATCACGGTCACATCCGGTGCCACCGAGTCCGTTTTTGCGGCGATTTCCGCGGTTGTACAGAAAGATGATGAAGTCATCATATTCGAGCCGGCCTATGACGCCTATGACCCTATTGTCAGATTAAACGGCGGGATTCCGGTATATGTTCAGTTAAAATTTCCCGACTACAATATCGACTGGAATGAAGTCAAAAATATCGTCAACCGTAAAACAAAGCTCATCATTTTGAATTATCCGCACAACCCTACCGGTGCTGTTCTGTCAAAGGAAGATATTTCAAATCTCACGGAGATCGTTAAAGACACGAACCTCTTTATTGTCAGTGATGAAGCTTACGAACATGTTATTTTTGATGGGCTGCAGCATGAAAGCGTGTCCAGATATCCGCAACTGGCCCGACGAAGCTTTGTCATCTGCTCTTTTGGCAAAACCTATCACACCACCGGTTGGAAGATCGGCTATTGCCTGGCACCCGAGCCGCTTTCAATCGAATTGCAAAAGATTCATCAATTCTTGACCTTTGCATCCAACACCCCCATCCAACTGGCATATGCCGAATTTATGCAAAACAAAGACCTGTATTTGGGCCTGCCCGAATTTTATCAGAAAAAACGGGACCTGTTTTTAAATCTGACAAGCCAATCCCGCTTTAATCCCCTTCCCTGCAAAGGAACCTACTATCAAATGCTGGATTATTCGCCAATTTCCAACGAACCGGATTTCGAATTCGCCGAACGCCTGACGGTCGAACACGGAGTTGCCGCCATTCCGCCATCAGCACTTTATCATCAAAAGGATGATCATAAAGTGCTACGGTTTTGTTTTGCGAAAAAAAGCGAAACCCTTGAAAGCGCAACGGAAAAATTATGTCAGGTTTGAGGTCAAAAGCTTACGGGAAATCAAAAGAAAATCAGGCCCACCATGAACTGGAACGCCGCATCCTGCACGGCCTGGCCTGTGAGTGGCAAGCCGCGCTGCTCAATTTAGAACCGACCAAACGTCAGCGCATGCGCCGACCGCTATTTGCCATAAAAGATATGCAGACCCGCTGGGGAAACTGGTCCCGGGAAAAACGTGAAATCTCCCTGAGTCGTCAACTGGTGCTGAATTATCCCTGGGATTCGATTCGCGATGTTTTACTGCATGAAACGGCACACCAAATCGCCCAACAGCTGTTTGGCGCATCAATGCAAAGATCTCACGGGCCGGCCTTCAAGCAGGCCTGTGAAGTGCTTCGAATTCATCCGGCGGCTTCCGCCACTTACCAACCGCTTCAAGATCGCTTCCTGCAGGTTCAATCCAGTCATTATGATAAGCGCATGCTGCGAATCAAAAAGCTGCTGGCCTTGGCTGAGAGCAAGAACCGTTTTGAGGCTGAAGCCGCCATGACCAAAGCCCACGAGTTAATTGCCAGGCATAATATCGAGCTCAACCGCCACGAAGACAGGCGCCAATTTATCAGTATTTTTATCGGCTCCTCGGCTCTGCGCCATCCCCGTGAAGATTACCATCTGGCCAATTTGTTGCAGGATTATTATTTTATCTCTGGAATTTGGGTGTCGGCTTATGTCATCAAAAAAGGCAAGATGGGCCGTGTTCTAGAAATCAGCGGCACCGCGCAAAATCTAAAAATTGCCGAATATGTACATGATTTTATCGTACAGTTCATTGATGCACAGTGGCGCAAATACAACCACAAAAAAAGATTGAACCGTTTTCGCAAAACCGATTTTGCGGTGGGCATTATCGAAGGATTTCGCGACAAGCTGGCGTCAAGTGTCGTAAAAAGGAAAACAAAAAAAGACATTTTTGCCCTCATTCAAAAGAGAGATCCGCAACTGGAAAAATACTTCAAATTCAAATATCCGCATACCGCCTCGGTGAAAAAAGCAGCATCCCAACAGGATACCCGGGTTTTAAATGACGGCAAAAAACTCGGTAAAAATTTAGTCATTGCCAGAGGAATCTGTGAACGAAAAACCACTAAACTGCGCTTGATCACCGGCACTTAATAACCCAAACCTATCCGCAATATTCAAAACTGCACATTCCATCTACATATCGGTAGTTCGGGGTAATTTGTGATATTTTAGGATATCACAGGTTTTCAAAGGCGTGGTTTATTACAGATTATCTCAATCACAACCCGACGCCACCGTGTGATAATCAAGCTGTACACAACATTCCTTCAAACTGCCCAACTCCAACATGTAGTGGTTTTAACGAACGAAGTGGAGCTTCCGTTAATCCCGACCCGTCCATCACATCATTTACAATACCTGTTCAATGATAATTCAAAAAGCTCTCCCTCTAAGATAGAATATATAAAAAAATAAAATTAGCTTGACAGTTGGTACCACTATGTGGCATTAGAAAAACAGCGCTTTTTCATTTTGAACTGGAATGACCCTTTCTATTTGGTTCTAACTTCTCTCCTGAATCGACTCTTCCCGCTAAAACAGATTCTGGTTTCCCGTAAACTTTAATCTAAAAAGTAAATAGAGATTAAATGGAGAAACCCCTCAAAATGTGCTTGTCTTTTTCCTGATAGGACTATGATCTATTGGGAGCCTAAATCTTTAAGCAAAGCGAACTTTCCTAAAGCGAATTCTTATCACTCAGCATACGGAGGAGGACACCATGTCGAAGACTTACACCTGCCGTGACGTCGGGGTCGACTGCGACTGGAACACCAGCGGAGAGACAGAAGACGAAGTCATGGCGAAAATTCAGGCGCACGCCGCTCAGGTCCACCCGACGATCGAGTTAACCCCAGAGTTGGTGGAAGCGGTACGCGGCGCGATTAAGGACGAGTAAGCCCCTTCGGCAGTGAGGATTGCCCAGATATTTCCTCACCGGCGTTGCACGGGCAGCCACCTCAGGTTCCGTGCAGGGGACTTCACGATTTCCTAATAGGGCCGAAGCTTACCTGTAAAAAAGTACAGCTCCAGGCAAAGCGGTGAGCTACGCTCAAATTGGTCGAAAATTTCACTTTCTTATCTTTTAAAAGGCCATAGCAAAGAAGGATTTTGAATGCTTCGACAAAAAAATAAGCTGACACCATTATCCAGTCCAGAAAGCAGGATCAGAATGTTGTCATACCGGATATATTAAAAGTGGTCTTAAACGAAAGACACGAATTTGCATTAGCAAAGGCGGGGCACAACACAAATATGTAACCATCAAAAGAGGGAGGTTAAAATGGCTGAAGCAATAGATAAGATTCCTGAGAAGATGAGATGGGAGATTGCAACCAAAGGATTAACCGGTGCTTGTACGGCTTTAATAACCGCTTTTAAAGAAACAGTTAGCCAGGATAAATTTGATGAATTTCAGGTAGGACTGTGGTCGCAAGCTGGAAAGGGAGCAAAAGAATTAGCAGATACCCTCGGATTAGCCAGTGAGAGCCCCAGAGATATAGAGGAGATTATGGAATTGCTTGGTATGACGTCCATGGGGCCAGAATTTAAATTCGAAATTGTTGAAGCTACCGAAGACAGGTGTGTGGGAAAGGCAGCCATGTGTCCTTGGCATGAGAGGTGGAAGGAGTTTGGCCTAAAGGAGGATTTTTGCAATTCAGGGCACCAAGGATGGGGTGATGGGGCTGTGCAAAGTCTAAACCCAAATTTTACTTTTACCCTTACCAAGAATATGCAACGTGGCGACCCGTATTGCGAATATGTCATAGAAAGGAAAAAGTAGAGACAAAAGAACTATAACTTTTTTACAGGTTGTGCCCTCCCTTTTTTCCAAGATTGGAGAAGCGAAACATGAGGATTCGAACATTGTTGCCAAATAATGACAACTACTATGTAACATAGGCTTCTTTACAGTTCTAAAACCTGTGGCAGCTCCAACTTATCGCAACTGAGCCTAAATTGCAGATATCAACAATAAAAACCAAGTATCTGGCGTCCTCATATTTTCAGATATTGTAGACGTATCAAAGATTTTTCATCCCTCAATGGACCAGTGATAGGCGTCAAGTCACAGCTGAGAGTGCATTCTTAGAAAAGAGGCAGTAGATGGGAACAGCAGAGATTCAAGGTGAACTTTGGGGTAAGATGCCCCAAGATTGGGCTACGCTTCAGGAACCAATGCATAAACCGTTATGGGAGGCAATGTTAGAGGGAGCATTAGTCGGTTCGGGAACACGTTTTCTGGATGTCGGGTGTGGCGGCGGTGGGAGCAGTGTGTTGGCAGCAGAACGGGGGGCACAGGTCAGTGGACTCGATGCGGCTGAAGGGTTGATTGCGATCTCAAATGAGCGCGTTCCAAACGGCGACTTCCGTGTTGGCGACATTGAAAGTTTGCCCTTTGACGACGAAGTTTTTGATGCTGTGTTTGCTGCTAATTCGGTGCAATACACAGAAGATCGGATAAAAGCATTGCGTGAGCTTGGGCGAGTTTGCACTCTGAAAGGTCGCATTGTAGCCGGGCTGTTCGGCCCGCCGGAGAAGGTCGCATTCGGTGTTATCATCAAAGCAGTGCGCGATGCTATGCCCGAACCGCCTCCAGGTGGTGGGCCGTTCGAACTTTCTGTGCCAGGCAAGTTGGAAGGGCTGTTTGAAGCGGCAGGGCTGAACGTGTTAGAGAGTGCTGAGGTTGATTGTCCGTTCAACTACCCTGATTTTGAGACATTTTGGCGAGCCCTAGTCGCCGCAGGACCTTTTCAGAGCACGCTGCGGGTTGTCAGCGAAGAAAAGTTGAGGTTAGCCTTACGTGACGCGGTCGAGGCATTTCGCCTCGGGAATGGAGGGCTTCTTATTCAGCCAAATGCCTTCAAATATGTTGTTGCAACTCGATAATAATTGAGTAACGCTTAACAATGGTTTGCAGCCGACTGCCTACACTGATTTTCCTTTTACCACGGCTTAAGCAGAATTATAAAATCGATGCAGTAGAAACATCGACTGGCAAGTCTAGCGCCCATGAAATCCTTAAAGAGCGTTATGCACGAGGGGAAATCGATAAATCAGAATTTGAAGAAAAGAAAAAGGACCTTGAGGAGTCCTGAACATTATTTCGCGTCTATCAACACGCCGCTGACCTCGCCGCATGTTGCCGATGAGACTGGAAATAAGCATCTACCTCAGGCGGAACCGAGGTAAAGCAAACTACGTGGGGATGTCCGATCTCCTCTGAGCGTTCAATCACCTTCCCGTAGAAATACCTGGTTGACAGTTTCTCATCCACATCTCCTATATTCATTTTTAGGTTGGCCAGGAGTTCGAGCGGCTCGTCCAAAGCAACCACAGCGGTTTTCTCCGAAAGCCTGATGACAGAGCCTTCAAGTCCTTTCTTGCCAACGTTTTTGCCTTCAAGCACCGCATACCGCAGCGGAATTTGCCGAGCCAGGGTTACCAGAGCTGGATCCTTCCACTCCAAAGCGAGGTTGTATTGTCCCGCGATGCCGCCTACTTCGTAAATTCTCAGCGGTACTTCGGCTCCTTTGGGAAGCACTTCCCGCTGGGCGTCAATACGCAAAACCTCACTAGCTTCTTGGCGAACGGATTCAGAGATGAGAATCTGTCCACCCACAGTATATGATTCGATGCGGCTGGTCATATTTACACCGCTCCCGACCACTGAGTATTTGCTCCGCTTACTCGATCCGATGTTGCCGACGATCACTTCGGTCTCGTTTATTCCAATTCCCATCTCCAACGCAGGTAGGCCCTGTCCTCGATTTTCCTCGTTTACCTGAGACATGGCGTTCTGCATTTCAATGGCGCAAGCGATGGCTCGTCGGGTGCGGTCTGGCATATCTTGCGGGGCACCAAATATGACAAGCAGGGCGTCGCCGATAATTTCATTTATGGTACCGTTGTATTTTAGGACTACCTCCACCATAATTTCAAAATAGGCGTTGAGCATTTGGACGACCTGTTCTGGCTCAAGACGCTCAGACAGGGCTGTAAAGCCTCTCAGATCCGTCATCATGATTGTAACCCTGCGCCTCTCGCCTCCTAATTCCAGAGCCGACGGGTTCTCGATGAGCGAATTCATCACTTCGGTTGAGAGGTAGCGACCGAACATCTTTTTTAGAAGAGCGGTCAGGTCTGCCAACTTTTCACGCTCTTCCGTCAGATGGAGCAGTAACTTTTCCGACCGCTCATGCTCTTTTTGAAACGCATTCACAAAGTACATCATCGAACAAAAAATTATTATCGAAGGACCTATGATATTCATTCCGAAAAACAACATAGATATCTTGTTGGATATAGGAGAAGCCCACTGCGAAACATAGCCATCGAAATAGAGAGAGCACAAAAGGAGCGCCACATAAGCAAAAAACCACCCGGTCGCTTTTTTGATGTCCTGGAACATTAAAGAACTAAACGGAGCTAATATAGACCACAGCATCACCACGCCGGAAGCAGCAAATCCTCCTAAACTCCATTGCATTGCAATCGGATTCCAAAAAATCATAAAGAAAAAAACATAAAGTAGGAAGGTAAATCGTTTTGTTTTGAAATAAATCGGTAAAGCGATTCCGAAAACAACTGTAAATCCATAGGTGATAAACGTGGTAATGATGGGCCCAAATATGGCGTAATAAAGGGTGCCCCAGATAACACTGGCGATGGTACATAAACCGGTTATCACCACCAGGGTTACTTTGCTCCTTCGTTCCTCGGGGGAATCAGTATCCCATGTACATTTATTTTCTAAAAAACCCCAAAAATGTTCAAAGGACTGCTTCATATTCTACCCTCCGAAAATCTTGACTGTTTGAGTTGTACAGGTCTAATATGGGGTGATGGAATCCAGATCTCTGTCACCAAATTCGTCTGAGAAGCGGGTGAAAAGAAACTCATAATTTTTTAGCGTATTTTTTTTTCGAATTGACCCTGTGGTGCTCTTGATACGAATGGATACCAGAGGTAGGACATCAAGATGTCCGTCAACCAGTTTCTGTTTGATTTCATGCCAAGGGCCTACTATAAAGTTGATCTCCAGTCCCATTGCCTGAGTAACGGCCTTTAGTAAATCGACTGAGAAACCATCGGCACTTCCATCTGATCGAACCAAAGCAAATGGGGATAGTCAAATTCGCTTGCAGATTTTAGGATACGGTGGGTCTGCTTCGAAGGATTATCAGCAATCCTTTATTCCTTTATTCTTCATCCACAATAACCTACAATCAGGGAAACCACAAGATTTTGATGGCGGCGGGAGGTGGTTCAGTTACAGATAGTTTTCCAAAAATCTTAAGAAGCAGCTTCTTTTCAAAAAGTTAGCTCAACTCAGGGTTATAGGTTCCATAAAAAATGCTAGGCCTCTATTAATACTGCATTTTTTATGTGTAATATTAAATTATTATAATATATAATTCAAGTAATTTATTAATTAATTTCTTCGGCTTTGTATTAGTGAATTACCACCAAAAATTTCAGTCTACCTTTCACGCACGGTTAATTTTTCCCGTCCAGCCAATAGGGATTGATCAGATCTTCAAAAATAGTCATGGCGGCTTCAGCGCCCTGGCCGGAGGCCGTCACGATCTGTTTGTAGCCCCCCTCGACATCGCCGGCCGAATAAATGCCGGGAACCGTCGTGCGGTGCTTTCCATCCTGTTTAATATAACCGTCTGCGTTGATCCCCAAACCGAACTTTTGAGCCAGTTCCACCGCAGGCGTATAACCGATGGCGATGAAAACACCGTCGGTTTTATATTCCAAGGTCTGGTCGGATTTGTTATTGAGAAGCAAAATTTCTTCAACCCGCTCCTCGCCGCGGATTTCTTTAATTTCTGTGTCCCAGAGCACCGGAATGTTATTATCAATAAGTTGTTTGGCCAGAAAATCCTGGGCCCTTAATTTATCCCGGCGATGGATCAGAGTCACATCTATGCCCATGTGGAAAAGATGCAGTGCCTCGGTAACCGCACTGTTACCGCCGCCCACCATCACCACTTTTTTATCCTTAAAAAGCGGCCCGTCACACGTGCTGCAGTAGCTAACGCCTCTTCCGGCCAACCGGGATTCGCCGGGGATATTCAGATGCCTGTGGCTGGCACCGGTTGCCAGCAATATGGTTTTGGTTTGAACTTGTCGGCGGTTGGTTTTTACGATAAACGGCGCCCCTGTTTTGATATCCACCACCGCCTCACCCTGGAAAATCTGTACATATTGCAGCGCGTGGCTGACCATGATGTCAACCAGAGATTTGCCGCCCACCGAAGTAAATCCGGGATAATTTTCAACAATCGGAGTTGTCGCCACCTGACCGCCCAAAGCATCCCGCTCGACAATGGCCGTGCGCAATCCGCTGCGAACTGAATAGATACCGGCGGTCAAACCGGCCGGCCCACCGCCGACGATAAGCAGGTCGGTTTCGATGAGTTCCGCATCGTTTTCGGGAATAAAGATGGTTTGCGTTTCCAATTTTTCAAGCGAAAGGACAAATACCTCTTCCGGTTGGGCCCCCTGCCCGATGAGAACATCGTTGGCGAATGCCTGGGGAACGCTCTGAGCCGAATATTGATTGGCCAACTCGGGTTCACTCTGAATATCGATAATTTCCAAAGAAACAGATTGCGGCATTTCAATAGCTGCTTTTACCGCATTTATTGCCTGCTGGGGACAATACGGGCAGGTCGGGCTGACAAATATTTTGACATTTCTGGGTGAATCAATCTTCTGAATAACCTTTAAAGATTGTTCACTCAGCTGACTTTTACCCAGACCCACCAGAATCAGTATTTCAAGAAAGGTTCGCGCCTCTTCTCCCATGGGGGCCCCGAGCCAATGGATGGAATAGAGTTCCGGGGCAATAACCAGCGTAGGCGAATGGGTAACATTCCACTTTTGGGCCTGTTCATGGTCGAGATCATATTCGCGCAGCGTAATTTTGGAGCTAAGTTCTCGAAAAGCCCGGATCACCTCCCGATTGGCATGCGTAAAGACATCTTCGTGTCCCTTTGCAGTGAAAAGATAAAGCGAAATATCATTGGGCAATTGTTCAAAGGTTGCTTTCAGCTGTTGCAGATAAGCTTGACTCGCCATTTCGCTTTCTCTAGGTTCCATCCGAGATTTGTCTTGCATCGAAAATCCTTTCCTTTTTAAAATTTGAAACGCTCAATTCAAGTTTATATTATTTGATTAACACACTATTTTAAGTATAAGAAAGTTGTGTGTCAACCGACTTTAAATCTATTGTTGATAGGAGGATGTATCATGGAGAATCCGTTAATTATCGGCGTCTGAAAAAAGAAATGTTGTTTTGGATAGAAACCCCCGAAGAAGTGATCGCAACGATAAGGCAGATTTTTACAAAAGCTGGAAAGCTATATTAGCTCACCGCTGATCGCTCATAGCTCAAAGCCGATCCACAGATTTGATTGAATTTGTGATTTAATAATCCGCAGATTACGCAGATTACCGCAGATTTGAAAAATTAATATTAAAAGATTTTTACCAGCTTAAATTTCTGTATAATCTGCGAAATTGCCGGATAAGAATTTAACCTAAAGAAATAATCTGCGTTAATCTGCGTAATCTGCGGATATTATTGCTTCTGTGGATCAATCTGCTATGAGCTATCAGCTATGAGCTAATATTGCTTTCCAGCCTCATTTGGCCCTTCTTTAATAATGGCCCGGGCGAGATTAAGATCTTCCGGATTGGTTATCTTTATATTACTGCGACTGCCGGGTATAATTTTTACAACTTCTCCCAACCGCTCCACCAGG
>Ga0255055_10000510_pt1 | contig 30066 bp, 31 predicted proteins | sample JV7_2_27_MG_FD_188633 | JGI IMG/M metagenome (GOLD analysis project Ga0255055, IMG submission 188633) | Seawater microbial communities from Jervis Inlet, British Columbia, Canada - JV7_2_27 | ecosystem: Environmental > Aquatic > Marine > Inlet | place: Canada: British Columbia | collected...
CGACCCGGACTACCCGTTGAAGGTCCTGCGGCAGATCAAGCGCATGAGGACCGGGTCGGCGTTCTACATCTCATCGTTCACCGAGCCGTTCCAGCCGGGCATCGAGGCGCACTACCACAACACGCAACGCACGGCGGCGGTCGCGGTCGGTGCCGGGCTCCCGGTGTTCTTCCTCACGAGGCAGACGCCGCCGGGTTGGGCGGTCGACGTCGTCCGCAAGAACCCGTTCTCGTACTTCCAGTTCTCGATCAACACGCCGAGGCGGGACCACTGGCGACGCCTCTCACCGCGGGCCGCACCGCTCGACGATCAAGTGGAGGCGATCCGGGAGTTGTCGCGCAAGGGCGTGTACATCTCGGTCCAGGTGAACCCGATCATGAGCGGCGTGACGACGGTCGAGGAGGTCGTGACCCTCATCCACGAGTTGGCTCAGGCCGGAGCCCACCACCTCATCTTCAAGCACATCGAGATCGTCTCACCGGCTGCGAAGCAAATGGTCAAGAAGATGCACCGCCTCTTCCCGGATCGCGGTGCGGACTTCGAGGCGTTGTTCAGCGAGACGATCGGCTCACTGCGCACGATCAAGGAGGGGTATCGCAAGTCAGCGCTCGACCGCTACCTCATCGAGACGAGAGCGGCCGGAGTCACGATGGGGCTCTGCTACGAGTACGAGTACGGACGAGACGAGAGCGGCAAGGTGGTCGACCGAGCCGGGGTCAGTCTCGGTCCGAAGTACACCACCGGAGATCAGTGCCACGGTCGCAAGGTCCCGATGTTCAGCCGACCGTCGCCGGACCGACCGTTCGCGCCGATCACGGTCTGCGATCCCGGCGGCTGTCTGTACTGCGCTGACCATCACGGCGGCGTCGATCAGGTCCCGTGCGGGACCGCACTGCTCGGCGAGGCGACGGCGCTCAAGCCGAGAGACTACCGGGAGCCAGCATGGGCCAAGCACCGCCTTCCGATCCGCTGACGTGGCAGGAGTTCGGAGCCGCACTGCTCGACACCGAGGACCTCGACCCGGTCTACGTGGCGGTGGCGGGTGCCGGGCTCGACGAGGATCAACTGAGCCGGTGGCTGCTCGCGTACTGGTGCTTCTACTCGGCGGCGACGGCGTCGGACGTCTCTGACGCAGTCTCGTTCTGGGGTGCGATGCTCGACGAGTTCGACACCAAGGAGCGAGGGTTCGAGCGTCGGCACTTCCGAGGCGACAAGGCGAGAGCGGCCGTGAGGACGATCATGGAGCAGGGCTCGCCGGAGGAGATCGTGCGATGGATCAGCGGCCGCGAGAACGGGCGGACGCCGGAGCGGATCGCGTACGGAGTCGTCGCCGATCGGGTGCAGCGGCTCCCAATGTTCGGTCCGTGGATCGCTTGGAAGGCGGCGGACATGCTGGAGCGGATCGCCGGAGTGCCGGTCATCTTCGACCCGCGAGCGCTCGCAATGTACAAGGACCCGGTCCAGGGTGCGGCGCTCCTGCGTCGCGGCAACTGGCGGGCTCCGATCACCGACGAGGAGGTGGCGTGGGTCGCCGGTCTCGTCGTGCGGGAGTTCCGCGACCGGGCCGCACCGCCTCGGTACGATCGACCGTTCAACGTCCAAGAGGCTGAGACGGTCCTGTGCAAATACAAGGCGTACCGTAAGGGGTCCTACCGCGTCGGTAAGGACATCAAGGAGATGCGTAAAGGTCTCGCGCAGAGCGAGGGTCCAACAGCGGCCAGAGTCCTCTCTGCGTGCCCTACGGAGGTCACATGATGAGAGTCGTCGGCATAGGAGGAGAGCCCGCGGTTGGCAAGACCGCGGTGATGCATCGAGTGATGGGCCGGATCGGACCCGGATGGAGCGAGCAGAAGCGAGGTCCGCTCGTCTGGATGGCGCTCGGCGACGTGATCGTTCTCGGGCGCTACCAGTTCGGGAAGTTCGACGGCACTGACCGGCTCTCGATGGCGGTCCAACCGGCGGCGGTCGACGCGATCGGCGCGTGGGCTCAGACCTCGAAGCTGTCAGTGCTGTTCGAGGGTGACCGCCTCTTCAACGGGTCGTTCCTCGACGCGATCGGGCCGAGGGTTGACGTTGAGCTTCACGCGATCGTCCTCACCGCTCCGGCGGACGAGATCGCCGAGCGTCACCGGGCTCGGGAGGACTCCCAGAGCGAGATGTTCATCAAGGGTCGGCGGACCAAGTATGCTCGGCTGGCCGAGCGGGAGCACGTCACGACGATGGTCAACGCCGAGCCCGAGGACATCGACCGGATCGCGTGGCACGTCCTCTCGCTCATCGGCCGGACCGGGATCACCGACCTGATTGGAGGCACCTGATGCCCAATGGCAACGGCAGGAGACCGCCCAAGGCGACGTCCAAGCAACGAGGCAAGCGCAAGCCGAGGTCGAGGCAGGACGACGCGAAGATTGAGCACCGCCGCCGGCAGGTCGCCGCGATGCTCCTCACGCTCCACAACCCGTCGGTGCGGCGGGTCCGCGACGCTCTGACGCAACTGCCGGAGCCGTTGACCGCCTCGAAGTCGACGATCCACCGCGACATCGTCACGTGCCGGGATGAGTGGGTGACGGAGAGATTCAGAGACATGGACGAGGTCATCGGCGAGGAACTTGCGAAGCTGTCGATGGCCGAGGAAGCGACGTGGAGAGCGCTCCACCGGTCGGCTCGACCGTCAGTCAAGACCTTCACTCGCACTCGCGAGATCATGGTGGACGGCGAGCCGAGGACGCTCACCAACACCTACACCGAGACCGTCGAGCGAGAGACCGACCCGCGGCTACTCCGGGCGCTCACCGACATCATGGAGCGTCGAGCGAAGATGATCGGGCTGGACGCTCCCAAGGGCATCGACCTGAGCTCCAACGGCAAGCAACTCTCATTCACGGTCGACATCGGCGCTCCTGACTGGGCTCCGGTCGTGCTGCCGAAGGCGGAGGAGGAGCGGTTGATGCGACTGGAGGCAGGGACCGCAGAGGAGTGACGCGTGCCAGCGAACGTCGAGATCACGTACCGGCGTCCACGCTGGCTCTACCCAAAGCAGTTCGAGGCGATCTACGACCCGGCTCGGTTCGTGTTCATCGAGGCGTCGACGAAGAGCGGCAAGACCGTCGGGTGCATCTCGTGGCTCGCTGAGAAGGCGGTCGGCGGAGTCGAGGGCAACGAGTTCTGGTGGGTGGCTCCGATCTACGCTCAGGCGAAGATCGCGTATCGCCGGATGAAGCGGTTCCTGCCGCGGGATCACTACAAGGCGAACGACTCCGATCTGCGGCTCACGCTCGTCGTCAACGGTGCGGTGATCGTGTTCAAGGGCTCGGACAATCCGGACTCTCTCTACGGCGAGGACGTCTGGGCTTGCGTCGTCGACGAGGCGAGCCGGTGCAAGGAAGAGGCGTGGGTGGCGATCCGGTCGACGCTCACCGCGACCCGCGGGCCGGTCCGGATCATCGGCAACGTCAAGGGTCGCAAGAACTGGGCGTACCGTCTCGGCCAGTTGGCGAAGGCCGGGCACGCCGGATACGCTTACCACCGCATCACCGCGGTCGACGCGATCCGGGCCGGAGTCCTCGTACTGGAGGAGATCGAGGACGCGCAGATGGTGCTCACTCCCGACGTGTTCAACGAACTGTACATGGCGATCGCGACCGAGGACGGTGCCAACCCGTTCGGGCTCGTCGCGATCGAGAACTGCGTTGCGCCGATCGCCGACGCTGAGCCAGTCGTCTGGGGTTGGGATCTCGGCCGCAAGCAAGACTGGACGGTGGGCGTGGGGCTCGACGAGTTCAAGCGCACCTGCCGCTTCACTCGGTTCCAGAGGTCGTGGCCGGAGACAACGCAAGCGATCCTCAACGAGACCGGCGCTGCGAAGGCGCTCGTGGACGGCACCGGCGTCGGCGATCCGATCGTGCAGGACCTCCAGAAGCTATCCGACGAGGACAACTTCGAGTCGTTCATCTTCACCTCCAAGAGCAAGCAGCAACTCATCGAGGGGCTCTGCCTCGACGTCCAGCAGGGTGCGATCATCTTTCCGGACGGCGACATCAGAGACGAGATGGAGAACTTCGAGTACGTTCACACGAGGACCGGGATCAAGTACGAGGCACCGCCAGGGCTGCATGACGACTGCGTCTGCGCTCTCGCTCTCGCTCGGCTCCGGCACGAGCAAGGCGGGTGGGCTCCGGCCGCGGCGTGGTAGGGTGGGAGTGGGAGCGGGGGATGTCAGAACCTCTACTCCTTCCTTTCCATCGGCGGCTCCGGTGGCCGACACCGCCGGGGTCGCCACTTGACGATCGGCTCCGGCGGAGTTATGAGTGGTGAGGTGATTTTGATTGTCACGGGTCCGGCGACCTCTCTGCGCATGGGGGTCGCCATTTCTTTTTTCAGCGAACCGGCCGGGAGGTAAGGCAATGGGAAAGACCGTTCACAACGACGTTCTGGATGCGGCACTGGACAAGGTCGCGACGGGTAACCAGATGAGTGCGTGCGCAACCGAACCGACGACCCGGACCGAGGCGATCACGACCAACAAGCTGGCGATCGTCGCGATGACACCCGGTGACGGCAATGACTACACGGTGAGCGACGGCGACACCAACGGCCGGAAGGTCGAGGTCGGTGCGCAGACCGGCGTCACGGTCGACTCGACCGGCACGGCGGATCACGTCGCACTCGTGGACGCTTCGATCCTCCTCTATGTCACCACGTGCACGAGCCAGGGGTTGACGGCCGCAAACACCGTCGACTTCCCCGCATGGGACATCGAGATCGCCGACCCGACCTGATGACCGGAGCCCACGATGGACGTGTGGGTATTCCACGAGAACTTCGATGTACCGGAGTTGTGCGACCGCGCTGACGACCAGGACCCGGCAGATGTGAGCGACGGGTTCACCGGGATGACCCCGGACTATACGCCGGGGAAGCTTCGTCAAGCGGCGCGGACCTTCTGGCCGAGCGAGATGAAGGGCAGCGCACCGAACGCTCTCCAGAACGGCGAAGATCGGATCTCCGACCCGGACTACCCGGTGGCGTTGATCTACCCGAACGGGAACGACGCCTACGGAGACCCGTGGGACGATGACTCGACCTACGCAACGAACCCGAGAGCATGGCGGATGTATTGGTGTCGCCATGCGCGGTCGGTCCCGGCACCGCCGCCGCCGGGGTAGACGATGGCGCTGACGAAGGAAGGTCAATACACCGGGTCCGGGGTCGATGTCTCCTCGGTGGACGTGACCTCAGTCGGGCAGTTCACCGACTGCCTCTACCTCGTGGTGGTTTCGTCGAAGCCGAGCAAGACCGTCTCGTCGGTTTCGAACACGGGCGGGTTGTCCTTCGTTCAGAAGAAACGACAGTGCGGCGGTCGGCAGCAGACCAGCATCGAGGTCTGGGAGGCGCGAGGGACGCCGAGCGGATCGTTCACTGTCACCGCGAACCTGAGCGCCAGCACGTCGGCGGTCTGCGTCTCGGTCATCGCCATCACCGGGACCGACGATACGACGCCGACGCAGAACTACATCGGCAACAACACCGTCGGCGACAACGACGCGACCTGCTCGGGCGGGACCGACGCCGATCCATCCTCATACTCGCAGAGCATCAGCGACTCGTCCTCGTGGTTGTTCACCTGCATTGAGTTCCGCAACAAGACGCTGACGCTCGACTCGGCGTGTACCGAGATCACCGACATCAGCGCCAACAGCGGCGGGTCCGAGGCGAACCACAAGACCGCCTACGATACGACGCCGTCGACACCGACGCAGACCATCGACCACTCCGACAGCGATGTGGACTATTGCCAGATCGGTTGCGAGATCGTCGAGGCGGCGGCGGGTGTGACGCTCGTCATCGCCGACTGCGCTCACGCTCACGCCGCAGACAACCTCGTCCTCGTCGAGAACAAGACGCTCGCAATCAACGACGCGACCCACGCTCACGCTGCGGAGTCGCCGACGCTCGTCCAGCATCACGCACTGGCGATCGACGCCGCATTGCACAGTCACACGGCCGACGCTCTCGACCTCGCGGTGACGCATCATCTCGCGATCCAAGAGGCGACTCACGGGCACACCGCACAGAACGTCGTCCTGTCGGTCACGTTCCTCCTCGCGATCGCCGGAGCCGTTCACGGTCACACGGCCGCGAACGTCGACCTGACGCAGCATCACGTCCTCTCGATCGACTCGGCGCTGCACTCGCACACGGCTGACAACGTCGATCTCGTTGAGGGTCACGTCCTCGCGATCGACTCGGCGATCCATGCTCACTCGGCGGAGTCTCTCGACCTCTCGCAGAGCCACGTCCTGAGCATCGAGGATGCTCTGCATGGGCACTCGGCCGACAACGTGGACCTCTCGGTCCAGCACATCCTCGCGATCGCAGACGCACTCCACGGTCACTCCGCAGACAATCTCGATCTCGTCCAAGCGCACGTCCTCGTCGTCGCCGATTGCCTCCACGCGCACACTGCCGAGAACCTCGACCTTGTCGAGTCCGGAGCGCTCCAGATCCAGTCGGCTCTCCACGGTCATTCTGCCGACTCACTCGACCTGATTCAGCATCACGTCCTCGTCGTCGCCGACGCGATTCACGCGCACACGGCGGACAATCTCGATCTGGTAGAGGGGCTGACACTCGCGATCGACGACTGTCTGCACGGGCACACCGCCGACAACGTGACGCTCGCGGTCACTCATGTCCTGGCGATCGCTGATTGCCTCCACGCTCACTCGGCCGAGGTCCCGACGCTCGCGGTCACGCACGTCCTCGCGATCAACGATGCGATCCACTTGCACTCGGCGGACAACCTCGACCTCGTGACCACCGGCGCTCTCGTGATCCAGGCCGCTCTCCACGGCCACACTGCCGACAATCTCGATCTCGTCCAACACCACGTCCTCTCGATCGCCGACTGCCTCCACAGCCACTCGGCCGAGTCGCTCGACCTCGCACAGACGCACACGCTGGCGATCGACGCGACGACTCACGCGCACTCAGCCGACTCTCTCGACCTGACGCAAGCTCACGTGCTGGCGATCGCCGAGTGTCTCCATGCGCACGCCGCGGACAACATCGACCTCGCCGTGCCGGGGGTCCTGGAGATCCAGTCGTGCGCCCACGCTCACACGGCCGACTCTCCGGCTCTGACGCAGCATCACGTCCTCGCAATCGCATCCTCGGTCCACGCTCACTCTGCGGACAACCTCGACCTCGTCGAAGGGCTCACGCTCGCGATCGCGGACTGCGTCCACGGCCACACTGCCGACGAGGTGACGCTGACTCAGGCGCACGTCCTCTCGATCGACGACACGGTGCACGCTCACGCTGCCGACAACGTCGACCTCGCGGTGACTCACGTACTCGCGATCGCCGGGTGCGTCCACGACCACTCGGCCGACAACGTCGCTCTCGTCCAGCATCACGTCCTCGTCATTGACGGCTGTCTCCACGCTCACGCCGCCGACGAGGTCCCGATCACGGCGACCAACTACCTTGAGATTCAGTCGACGGTCCACGCGCACTCGGTGGACAACATCGACCTCGTCCAGCATCATTACCTCGCGATCGACGACGCTCATCACGGTCACACGGCTGACTCGCTCGTGCTCGGCGGTGCTGAGCAGTTCCGGTCGCGGCAGGTCGTCCGGGCGGAGGTCCCGTTGCAACAGACGGTCCGAGCCGAGGTCAACTTCCGGCAGACGATCCGAGCGCAGATGAACAAATGAGGAGGAAGGCATGACGACAGTTTGCACTCGGCCGGTCGACATCGAGCGCTACCGCGGTGACACCACGCCGATCGTCGTTGAGTTGGTCGACGCGGACTGCGAACCGATCGCCGAGACGATCCTGGGCGCATCGTTCCGGTTGACGGTCTCGCAAGAGGAATGGCCCGACACGAACCCGGCGCTCTTCGAGATCGTCGGCACCGACCTCGACGACACCAACAAGACGATCACGTTCGCGTTCACCGCGGTCGAGGCGGACAACATCGGCGCGTTCTACTACGACGTTGAGATGACCGAGTCCGGAGGAGTGATCCACACGGTGCTCAAGGGGCTCATGGTGTTCGAGCAAGACATCACGAAGGCGTCCGGTCCGGCGGCGCTGCCCGACGTCACGTGGACGCCGAGCGGAGCCGACGGTGACCCGGTCCCGTCCGGTGGGAGCGACCCGTGGATCATGTCGTGGGAGGAGGACGAGCCGTCACCGTGGGAGTACGAGGACCACGACGGCAAGCTCACAATCACGCCGTCGACGATCGGCACGGCGAGCCAGCACACCGCACTGAAGCCCAATCACGAGGGCGTGGTGCCCGCCGTCCTGCGACCCGGCGACGCGGTGCGGGTCCTCTGTTGGCTGGAGCCCGATCAGCAGTTCCGGCTCCGGGTCCTCGGGATCACCGGCACTCTGTTCGAGTCGGGTGGGTGGTGGGCGAGCGTCCGCTACAACGCCAGCGACGAGATCGAGTACGAGATTGAAACCGAATACAGCGTCGAAGATCTGCGGCGGGAGGACAGCTGGAGTGACGATCTCGCCGCGCAGACGGCGGGGTGGTTCTACGTCCTGCTCGTCTGCGGAGTCGAGGACGAGAACTCACCGGGCGAGTACTACCACGGGTTGAAGTTCTGGCCCGAGTTGGACGCCGAGCCCGCGTGGGACAGCGGCACGAATGACGCCTACCTCGAAGGCGACAACGTCGTCAGTCCGTGGGCGTGGTGGCTCCACCATCAAGGGCTCCCGTTCACCGACCACAAGTGGCGGATCGCCGAGGTCAAGGTGATCCGAACCGGCGTCACGTTCGGGCTGTAGGGGAGGCGAGATGACACAACGACTCGGACTGTTCAAGCGTCTCCGCCTCGGATCGAAATTGATGCAACCACTCTCCGACGAGGAGCGTGGAGTGCTCGGCAAGCTGTTGCCCGGCGGCTACAAGACGACTCCGTACCGCGGGGTCCGCGGGATGCTCACGGCGTACTCGAAGTCACCGTGGGTCCGGGCGATCGTCTCGAAGATCGGCGACGCGGTCGGCTCAACGAAGTGGATGCTGTTCGCGGTCAAGGGTGCGAGCGGCAAGTACGTCGCGGACCGGGCGCTCCAAGCGAAGGGCATCGACACTCGGGCGCTTGCTCTCGGCGGGCTCGACTTCGACGGTGAGCTTGTCCCGATCGTCGATCACCCGGCGCTCCGGCTGCTCAACTCGGCGAACCCTCTCTTCCCCGGTCTCGTCGGCCGGACGCAGACGCAGATCTCAATGGACCTCACCGGCGAGGCGCACTGGCTACTCTCGCCGGAGGACTACGGCGGGACGGCGGTGCCGGAGCGGTTCTGGCTCCTGCCGTCGCATTGGGTCCAGGGGATGCCGACTTCCGGCGACGACAACTGGGACGTCCAGACACCGTTCTGGCGAGGCAAGTTCCCGGCTCAAGCGATCCTCCGGTTCGTGAACCCGGACCCGATCAACCCGTACGGCAGGGGCAGTGCGATCTTCCGAGCGTTCGGCGACGAGATCGACACCGACGAGTACGCGGCACAGCACGTCAAGTCGTGGTTCTTGAACAAGGCACGTCCGGACCTCCTCATCACCGGCGAGGGGCTCACCGAGAAGGATACCGAGCGCATGGAGGTCGCCTGGCTGCAGCAGATGCGCGGGTTCCTCCGAGCCCACAAACCGTTCTTCATCAATCGCAAGGTCGACGTCCGCGAGATCAGTCAGCGGTTCGCCGACATGCAGCTGACCGACCTCCGCAAGTGGGAGCGTGACATCATCGTTCACGGCATCGGCGCTCCACCCGAGATCCTCGGCATTGTCGAGAACTCGAACCGCTCGACGATCGACGCCGCCGACTACCTCTGGAGTCGGTGGGTCATCACGCCGCGACTCGATCTGATGCGAGCGTTCCTCCAGTATCAGTTGCTCCCGATCTACGACGACCGCCTCATCCTCGCCTACCAGTCGCCGGTCTCCGAGGACCGGGCGTACCAGCTGGACGTGATGAAGGCGAACCCACCGGCGTTCTCCGTCAATGACTGGAGAGAGCAAGCCGAGTTCGAGCCGCGAGAGGACGGCGATGTGAACATGATCCCGTACAACGTCCGGATCGTCGACAGTCTCGCGCCGGAGCCGGTCGTGAGGCTGAGCGTCAGGACGACGCCTCCATTGTTCCACCTATCTGACGACCTCTCGGATGGACTGGGTTGCGGGCACGCAGAGGCATCATCCTCGCACGCCTCGCGTGGTGTCCTGCCATCCATCTTGGGCAAGCAAGTCGGCGGTCCGGAGACGACCGGGCTGGCTCTCAAGCTGTCGCCGGGGATGCAGAAGGAGATCATCGCCGCGTTCAAGGCGGTGCGCGACTCGATCGACTACCGGGCGCTCATGGCGGCGTTCGACGCGGGCAACATCCAGGCGGCTCTGGCGATCATCGAAGGGGCGGATCTGCCCGCCGCCTTCGAGGACGCTCGGCAGATTCTCAGACAGGCGGTCGTCGTCGTCGGCGAGGAAGCGGCCAAGGAACTCGGTGCGTACCTCGGGACGACTCTCAACTTCGAGATGACCAACCCGGAGGCGGTCGCGTTCCTCGAATCGGTCGGAGCCGACATGCTCGACAACGTGACTGACGACGTGATCGAGGCGGCTCGGAAGATCCTGACCGACGCCTACGCCGACGGTCACACATCGCAGGAGGCGGCGAAGCTCTTGCGCGAGAAGGTCGGGCTCACGACCCGCGACCTCAATCAACTCGACACGCTCCAACGTGCCTGGGAGGACGGCGGCGCATCCGCGGCCGAGATCCAGGAGTTGACCGAGAAGTGGACTGAGGGAAAGATCCGATACCGGGCTCAGTTGATCGCCGACAACGAGCTCGTCGAGGCGGGGAACCGGGGTCAGCGAGCGCTCTGGGATCAAGCGGCGAGCGAAGGGCTCATCCCGGCCGAGGCGAAGAGACGATGGATCGTGACGCCGGACGACGCCTTGTGCGTGCTGTGCGCTCCGATGGACGGCGTTGAGGTCGGGTTCACTGAGCTTTACCAGACCGACGTCGGCGCTGTGATGGTGCCGAATCAGATCCACGTTCGGTGCCGGTGTTCCGAAATGCTAGTGTTGAAGAAATGAGGAGGCTGCTATGAGCGAGATGATGCTGACCCGATCCGAATGGAAGCGCCGAGCCGGTCAGGGCTCGGTCACTCACCCGCTCGCGGTCGTCCCGCCGCTCAGGAAGCTCGTGACGACCGAGGTCAAGCTGCAAGAGGTCGACCCGCAGACCGGGATGCAGGACGTGACATTCACGCTCTCCACCGGAGCGCTCGACCGCGAGAGCGACGTCATCAACCCGGAGGGGTGGGAGGTCGATGCGTACCTCACGAACCCGGTCGTGCTCTGGGCGCATCAGTACCAGACACCGCCGATCGCTCGTGCGACGAAGGTCTGGGTCGACGGCGGCAAGCTGCTCGCCACCGATCGCTTCACGCCGTCGGACGTCAACCCGTTCGGCGCGATGATCTACCGCCTCGTGGCGGGTGACTTTCTCAAGACAGTCTCGGTCGGGTTCCGGCCGATCGAGTACGTGTACAACGACGACCACCACGGCTACGACTTCCAGCGGCAGGAGTTGCTCGAACACTCCGTGGTCCCGGTCCCGGCGAACCCGGAAGCGCTCATCGCGGCCGGTGAGACCGGCATCGACCTCACGCCGCTCCGAGAGTGGGCCGAGAAGATCCTGGAGACCGACGACGGCGCTGACACGGCGGCGTTGTGGCTCCCGAGAGAAACCATCGAACAAGTGCACGCTGCCGCCGGTCGAGTCGCTCCGACTCTCATCGAGACGAGCACCGCCGACGACGCTGCCGAGGACCGTTCGCCTGACGACGCCGAGAGCGTCGCCGACAAACTGACAGACCAAGAGGAGGTGCTGATGAAAGCTGCGATCCAGGCACTCACCGAGGTCATCCGCGAGCTACGCGAAGAGGTCAAGGCGTTGCCCGACGCGGTCCAGGCGAAGTTGCCCGAGCCCGAGCCCGAGCCCGAGCCCACCGCAGAGGCACCGACCGATCCCGAGCCGGAGCCCGAGCCGGAGCCGGAGCCCGAAGGCGGCACCGAGCCGGAGCCGGAGCCCGACGCCGCCGTCACCGAGGACGAGGCACGGGCGATCGCTCGTGGGGTGATCGAACAATCAATACTCGCGACCACCGGCGCTCTGCCGGACTGAGCGCGAGACCGAACAAGCGCAGAAGGACAAGGAGAAATCCAATGGCAGAACTCACAAGAGAGCGCATCGCCGAGATCGCGAAGGAGGTCTCGGTAGAGGTGCTGAAGGAAACAGAGCACGGGGCAAACGATCCCGGTGCCCGGTTCGACGAGATGGTGAAAGCGTTCACCCAGGCGAACAAGGCGGCACAGCCCAAGAGCAAGGCCGACAAGGGTCTGGAGTGCGGCCGGTTCATGCGGGCGATCGCGGCCGGTGGCGGCGATCCCGACAAGGCCGGTCGATGGGCAGTCAAGGCCTACGGCGAGGACGACGAGGTGACCAAGACGTTGATGGCGTCCGACGCCGCGGCTGGAGGTGTCCTCGTCCCGACGCAGTGGTCCACCGACTTCATCGAGATGCTGCGCGAGATCGCCGTGGTTCGGAGCATGGGCCCGCGCATCGTACCGATGCCGACCGGGTCGCTCCAGATCCCCAAGCTCACCGGCGGCGCAACCGCGACGTACATGGGTGAGACCGAGAACATCACCGCCACCGAGCAGACCTTCGGCCAAGTGAACATGACCTGGAAAAAGTTGGGCTGCATCGTGCCGGTCTCGAACGACCTCCTGCGCTTCGAGGCGGTCGGAGCCGACGCGATCATCCGCGACGATTCCTTGTACGCAGTCGCGATCCGCGAGGACCAAGCGTTCCTCCGGGGTGACGGCACGCTGCACACTCCGAAGGGCATGTACCACTGGGCACCGGCGGCGAACAAGTTCGACGCGAACGCCACCGTCAACCTCGCCAACGTCACGAGCGACCTTGCAGACGCGATCCTGCGGCTGCGACAGGGCAACGTGAAGTTCATCAACCCTGGCTGGATCATGGCTCCGAGGTCCGAGATGTACTTGCGCTCGGTCCGCGACGCCAACGGCAATTTCGCCTTCAAGGAGGAGATGGACGGTGGGACCCTGTTCGGCTGGAAGTACGCCTCCAACAACGGCGTGCCGATCACTCTCGGCGGGACCGACTCGGAGATCTACCTGGCCGACTTCGCAGACTGCGTCGTCGGAGAGTCGGGCACCGTCATGGTGGACAGCTCGTCCGAAGCGTCGTACTGGGATGGCTCGGCACTCCAGTCGGCGTATGCCCGCGACCTGACCCTGCTCCGGCTCATCGCGCACCACGACTTCGGCGTGCGTCATGAGGAGTCGATCGTGGTCATCGAAGCGGTCAAGTGGACTCCGTAAAAAACAGGACTCCGAAGGGTCCGAGAAAGGAATTGGCAGATGGACATCAATGACAAAGACGCGGGGGCATACCTCGCACTCATGGGCGGCGGCGGCGCTCGCGGCGTCGCGGCCGGAGCCGGTGACGCGACCGAGGCATTGGGAGCGATCGTCGACATGCAGGCCGAGGATGGGCCGATGTCGGGCGCGATCTTCGTGGCTGGTCAGTGCACGCTGACCGACCTCAAGACGTTCTCACTGACTGAGCTCAAGATCGAGCACGGGGCAGCGGCCAACCTCTCCGACGCGGTCGACTTCAAGGCGGTCGCGTTCACCGATCTCGTGGTGAGCGACGGCGGCGGAGCCGAGACCTTCGCGGTCAAGACTCGCGTGAACCTGAATGGCATCAACCGGTACTGGCGGGTGACGGTCACTCCGGATCTCGACCACACCGGCACCGACACGTTCGAACTCGGTTTCGGGTTCGCCGCAATCGGCGACTCGTCGCCGGTCGCCGACGGTGCGGACTAGGAGGTGGAGCAGCGCATGTTCAAACCAGACACCATCACGGTCCGGCTGCTGGCTCAGGTCCCGCCATTCAACTGCAACGAGGTCGCCGGGTTCATCCCGGTGGTGGCGCAGAAACTCATCGCAGACGGTCAAGCCGTCTACGTGGACCCACCGCCCGGACTCGACGAGACCGGAGCCGCGTTGCCGAAACCCAAGCCCAAGGCGAAGGCGAAGGCCAAGCCAAGAGCCAAGGCAAAGCCCAAGGGCTGAGCCTACTTTTTTAACCTGTGGCGGGACTGCCCGCCGGGGCGGTCCCGCTACCCAACCCGGAGGACCCGATGCGCAAGCCGAAACTCGGCACCAAGAAGAAAATGAGACCCGTCGCGAAGAAGGAAAAGCGACCGGCGAAGGACCTGAAAGCGACGGTGACGAAGCCGGTCCTCGGTCATCAAACGGTTCGGAAGTAGGAGGTGTCATGGCCGTCACGGTCCAGACCGCGGCAGAGCATACCAACCTGACGTCGATCGGCGAGGTCAAGCGAGCGCTCGGCGTCTCGTCCTCGAAGTTCGACCGGGTGATTGAGCGACTCATCGAGGCGGCGACCGCCGCAATTGAGGAGTGGGTCGGTCACGTCTACGCGAAGCAAACGTACGTCGAGACGGTCGCCGGGAACGATCACCCGGTGCTGCTCCTCACGCACGTCCCGATCCTCGGCACGCCGATCATCGTCGCCGACAGTGAGCCGATCGTCGACTTCACCGTGCGCGACGCCGAAGAGGGGTCGCTGTGGCGGCAGGTCGGGTGGGTGATGAGTGCGTGGATCGGTTGGAACGCAGAGCCGACCCGCCGGCAGAGCGACATGGCTGAGCTTCATCTGTCGGTCACGTACGAGGCGGGGTACGTCATGCCCGGCGAGGAGGACCGCGACCTGCCGAAGCACATCGAGCAAGCGTGCGTCGAGACGGTGGTGGCTTGGTATCGCGGTCAACAGCGAGATCCGTCAGTCAAGAGCAAAAAGGTCGGCGACCTCGCGCTGACTTACGGCGGCTCGGACTCGGGTTCGGCCGGGCTCCCGGCGACGGCTCGCTCACTGCTCTCTCGGAGGGTGCGATGAGTTGGGAGACCGGATTCGAGGACCTGATGCCGGACGTCGTCGTGCGACGACCGTACACCGGCCAGGACAAGTACAGCGCTCCGAGCTTCGGTGCGGCTCAGGACGTCCAGTGCCGGGTCGTGCGCAAGCCGACGATCCTGCGGCGGACCGGGACCGGCGAGGCGACCGGGACGGTGCGCGAGGTCGTCTCGTCCGCGACGGTGTACTGCGCCGGATACGTCGGCTGGGCGATGCGAGATCAGATCACCCTGCCCGACGGTTCGCAGCCGGTGATCCTCGACCTGCGCGGCTACCCGGACGAGGACGGCGACCACCATGAAGTGGTGTTGGTCTGATGGCACGGACGGGCGTCACCGTCGGCGTCGAGATCCACGGCAAGAGAGCGCTGATGGCGAAGCTCGCTCGGCTCGGCATCGACATTCATTTCGAGTTGGCCAAGGCGTTGTACCACGAAGGCGAGAGGATCATGGGTGAGTCAAAATCAACCTACGTCCCGGTGAGGCGAGGGGTGCTGCGAGCGAGCGGTCACGTCCAGCTTCCGCAGAAGGGTCCCGTCGTCTACCTCGGATACGGCGGACCGGCGATTGACTACGCGATCGTCCAGCATGAGACGCCGCCGTCGAAGTACAAGCATCGAGTCGGCCAGTGGAAGTACCTTGAGGTCCCGGCGCTCCGGGCCGCAACGACGATGGGCGCGAAAATCGCCGCTCATCTCAGAGCAACGGCGGTGGCTCGTGCTGCTCGCTGACCTCGGCACGTTCATCGCCGACGCCGGTCACGGGGTCGAGGGGTCTGACCTCTTCCTCGGGACCATGCCTTCAGATCCATCGGAGTGCTGCGCCCTGATTGAGTACTCCGGCGAGCCGCCGCTGAGGACGCAGAACGAGGGGTCTGCTCATTCGTCGGCGCAGGGCGGTGAGCGTCCTCGCGTGCAGCTACTCTGCCGGTCCGCCGAGTATGAGACGGGGCGCAGCCTTGTTCAAGCGATCACCGAGACCCTCGACGCCGTCCGCAATGAGACGATCGAGGGCACGTGGTACACGCGCATCGCGGCGATCCAGTCGCCGTTCCTCGTCGAGCGGGACGAGAACGACCGGTACGTGTTTGCCTGCAATTTTCAGATCGTCAAGAGAGTCGGGTGAGGAGGTCCCATGACGAAAAAGAAACCGTTGATCTCAGCCGCCGACGTCGAGCGAGCGACCGCCGACGCGGTGGAAGCGGCCGCGGCCGAGCCGCCGGAGCCCGAGCGTGACCCGGTCGAAGTTCTCGCTGAGGCCGGGGTCGACCCGAAAGCGGCGTACACCGTCGGGAAGTGGCACCATCACGACAACTACCTGTGCACCCGATGCGGCTACGCCTCGATCCATCGAGAGGCGACGCTGAAACATTTCGCAACTCGCCACGCGGTGCGCTCGCCAGCACCGCGGATCGTTCACACCGGACTCGTCACCGAGGACGGGCAAGACATCGTGCGGGTCGAGGAACCCGCCAAGGAGGAATAGGTCATGACGCAGCCATTGAGTTCGCATGGAGTGATCCTGAAAGTCGGCGACGGTGCGACGCCGACCGAAGCGTTCACGGAGATCGCCGAGCTGGTAGACATCGCCGGTCCCGCGATCTCAAAGGGAACCCACGACGCACCGAACCAAAACACCGACTGGATGAAGCGGGTCGTCGGTCTTCTCAACGCGGGCGAGGTGACGTTCGACGTCAACTTCATCCCGATGGAGCCCACCCACAACGAGACGACCGGCGGGCTGCTCGCGGAGATCCGAAAGAACGTTCCGACGAACTGGCAGATGATCTACCCGGACGTCGAGACCGGGACCGATAGCCAGTGGGACATGGAAGCGTTCCTCGTCAACTTCGAGCAGGACGTGCCGGTGGACGGCATCCTGAAGTCGAGCGTCACTCTGCTCATCAACGGCGAGCCGACTCTGACCGAGGGCGTGCCCACCTAAGGAGGTGACTGATGACGGTCCCGAAAGTGAAGGTCCCACTGCGCCTGGACCGGGAGCGAACGTTGCTCCTATCCTTCAACGCTCTCTGCAAGGCGGAGGAGATTACCGGCATGAACCTGCTAGCAGGTGAGGTCGTGTTCTCGTCGCTGAGAGTGCTGCGGGCGCTGCTGTGGGCCGGGTTGTTGCACGAGGACCCGCTGCTGACGGTCGAGGAGGTCGGTGACCTCATCGAAATGGGCGGCGAAGAGGGTGTCGTCGGAGCCGAGTACGTGCTTGGCAAGATCATCGAGGCGTACGGCGTTGCGATGCCGGACGCCGAGCCCGAGACCGACGAGGGTGAAGGTGAGTCGGACCCTCCGTAGAGGGGCAGGAGGTGTCGTGGGAGTTGATGTGGTCGATCGGTCGGTACGACCTCCGACTGAGCGAGGACGAGTTCTGGGCGCTGACGCCGCGGGAGTTCTCCTTGCTCCTTCGGCGTTGGCAGGTCGAGGGCAAGTGGCGCGAGGCGATGGCGGCGATCACGCCTTGGGTCCTCGCGTCGATCCACCGCGACACGAAGTCAAAGCGAGAGCCGTGGCTGCTATCGGACTTCACCGTGAGCGGGCTCCTGAAGCCGAGCCCGCGAGCGGCCGAACGTCGTCCGGACCCGGACCGGCCGGACGCCAAGACGATCTGGAACAAGGTCGGAGCGGTGATGACCGCTCTGGGCGGGAGGAAACGTGGCAACGATAGTAGGTGATCTCGTCGTCGCATTGAGAGGCGACACGCGACAGTTCGACGCCGCGATGACCCGAGCGACGACCCGGATGCAGGCCATGAGCAAGCAGATGGCCAAGACCGGGAAGATGCTCACCACCGGTCTCTCGCTCCCGTTGCTCGCGGTCGGCGGCATGGCCGCGAAGATGGCGGTCGACTTCGAGACCTCGATGTCGCAGATCATCGGTCTCGTCGGCGTCGCTCGCGACGTGGTCGAGGCGTGGAAGGACGAGGTCAAGGACCTCGCGCCGACGGTCGGCAAGGGTGCGAACGAACTCGGACGTGCGCTGTTCTTCATCACGTCGGCCGGGCTGCGCGGCTCGACTGCGATGGAAGCGCTCGAAGCGAGTGCCAAGGGTGCCGCCGCCGGGCTCGGTGAAACGGCGACCGTTGCCGACGCCGCGACCTCGGCGATGAACGCTTACGGTCACGAGACAATCAACGCCGAGATGGCCACCGCCGTTCTCGTCGCGACCGTCCGCGAGGGCAAGGCGGCGGCGTCGGAGATCGCGCCGGTCATCGGTGCGGTCATCCCGGTCGCCGCAGAGTTGGGAGTCTCCTTCGATCAGGTTGGTGCCTCGATCGCCGCCATGACCCGGCTCGGGCTCAACGCGACGATGTCAGCGACCGCTCTCCAAGCGACCCTCTCGACGATCCTCAAACCGACGAAACAGGCGAACGACGCGATGATGGAGTACGGCTCGTCGATGGCCGACCTCCGGAAGCTGCTACGCGAGGAAGGGCTCATCGCTCTCCTGATGCATCTCAAGGAGACCTTCGGCGAGAACGAAGAGGCGATGGGCAAGGTGTTCCGCAACGTCCGGGCGCTGCGCGGGGTCCTCTCGCTCGTCGGAGCGTCGGCCGAAAAGACCAAGGGCATTTTCGCCTCGCTCGCCAACACGACCGAGAACGATCTCAACAAGGCTTTCAAGGCGGCGCAGGACACCGCCGGGTTCAAGCTCAAGGCATCGTTCGCCGAACTCCAGACAATGATGATCGACCTCGGCGACGTCGTGCTGCCGAAGATCGTCGGTGCTTTCAGCGGGCTCGCCAAGGCTGCTCGCGGCGTCTCCGGAGCGCTCGACGATACAGGACCCAAGACCAAGGAGTTCGCCGTCAACATGACCATGTGGGCGATCGCCATTGGGCCGGTCGTCTGGGGGCTCTCGAAGATCGCATGGATTGCTCCGGTGGTCGTCAAGGAGATCATCGCGATCAACATGGCGACGATGGGCGTGATCAATCCGGTGACCAAGCTGTCGACCGCGTTCACCGCGGTCGAGGCGGTGCTTGGGGCGGTCGTCGGGTGGTCGGGTCTCTTCGCCGTCGCCATCGGTGCGATCGCTCTCGCAATCGGCGTCCTCATCGGCAACTACCTCCGGCCGATGTTCAACGAGTTCGAGTGGATGCAGACACTCTTCGATCTCAACGCGCACAAGGCGTCGGATCTCACCGACGCGATGATGGACGCGAACGAGGTGTTTGACGACGGCGTCTACCAGCTACGCAAACTCAAGGAGCAACTCCACCTCACCGGCAAGGAGTGGGAGTTCTCGTCTGAGCGGACGAGGACCAACGCCGAGCGGATTCAGATGCTCACCGAGAAGGCGATCTTGCTCGGGAAGAAGCAACGTGAAAACATCGCACTCGCGCAGGAGGAGATGACCCTGCACGAGCGGGCTCTGGACATCAAGAAGCGGGGGCAAGCGCAGGTCGCCGGGATGCTCGACCAAGCGAACGCCGCTCACGACAAGCGGGTTCAACTGCTCAAGGAGGAACTCGGACTGTACACCGCCGGAGACATTGCGCAGGGCATGGAGGACCTCGTTGAGAAGAACCGCGAGATGGAGAAACTCGGCATCGACCGCAATCAGCGTGGGAAGGTTTTCAGCGATGAAATGCTGATGTGGCTTCAGCTTGCGGAGGAGAACAAGGTAGCAATTCCCGAGGGCATGAAGCTCATGGGCGACGAGTTGAAAGGCGTGGTCAATCCTCAGATCAACAAGATGCTCGTCTACTGGAAACAGTTCCACCACGACGCTCGGGCCACGGGCAAGGTCCTCGACGGGATCTGGATGAGCACCGGCGACAAGGTCAAGGCGCAACTGTCCGGCGGGTTCGAGAAGGGAATCAAGGACGGGGTCGAGAAGGGCGGCGTCCACCTCAGCGACTTCGTCCAGCGCATCGAGGACGAGCGGGTGGAGATCGACGTTCGGTTCGTCGTCGACTACGAGGATTATCAGCGGCAGGTCCGCGACATCGAGGCGGGCCGCACACCAGACACGACGGGGTGAGAGATGAGTTTCACGATCAACCAGACCGGCATCGAGCGAGACGCGACGCAACTGCTGTTTCCCGACCCGCCGATCCTCTTGGAGCGTCACGAGGAGGACGCCGCTGATGCGGTGTACGAGGTCTCGCTGCCGGGCAATCCGATCGTCGTCCAGTACGTCCGAGACCAGCCCAAGAGCTTCCTCAAGATTCGACTGCGCTTGCTCGACGCCGCCGAGGTCGCGACGCTCGTGACGCTGATGGAGGGCTCCGGGCCGGTGACGGTGAAGCTGACGCCGGGCGATGCGGCGGAGTTCCTGGCGATGTTCGGACCGCGAGACGATCAAGACCTGATGCCATACAACGACGACTTCGCGACCGGCAAGCCGGACGGCTCGGCGGTCGACACGGTGTTCACGCAATACCGGGCCGACCTCTTCCTGCTCCGGCTCGAATGAGGAGGACGAGATGAGTAGTGAGTTCATGCTGCGAGACGCCTCGGCACCGACCGACCCGGATGCCAACCTTCAGTTGCGGTGGGAGAACACGATCAGCACGCCGATCGTCTCCGCATCGTGGCTCGCGAACGGCATGTGCGTCGCCGGTGAGTACACGATCGCCGCGACCTCGGCGACGACGGTGGACGTGACCTCGGAGGACCCGAAGAACGAGTTGGTGGGCACCGGGATCTCGGTGGTGGCCGACGACGCGACGCCGAACGACCACGTCATCAAGGGCATCAACATCGTGTTCTCGTCGTCGCTCGCGAACGGCTGGACAGGCAAGGTCGGCGTCGGCGTGTTCATGGCCGGTGACGGCTCGTCGGTCGACCGGCTCAAGGCCGGGATCGTCGAAGCGGGTCAGACCTCGGCGCAACGCCGGATCGCGGCGTACAACGTCGGAGCCGAGGACTCGTCAGAGACCGCGATCTACGAGTTGCCCGGCCGCTTCATCGAGGGCTCGACGGTCGAGGACTTCATTGAGGACTTCGACAACCACTCCGATCCGGCACGGCACGACATCGCAACCGAGGTCGATCTGGTGATCACGTTCGCCGACTACCAGAGCGGGCCGACGCCGAAAACAGTCGACGTCTACGTGGACGACGGCGGCGGCTCGGTCAAGGCGATCGAGGACGCGGAACTGGACGGTGATACGTGGTATGAGCACGGGGTCGCGGGCTACATCGACGCGGTCGACAAGCTCAAGGGGCTGCGGATCAAATTCAAGGACAATCCCGGCGACCCGTCGGCCAAGACGTTCTACGGCCGGGTCCGGCGATCGGCGGCGTGGGTCGAGTACGCGCCGGATTCGTCCGGCTCGCCGGGTGCCTGGGGCTCCGGTCCGCTCACGCTCACTCAGTTGGGCGAGACCTCCGGCACCGTGACTGCCGGCGGCTACGCCTTGTTCTGGCGGCGGCTCGTCCTGCCCGACGCGGCGACGCCGGGTGACATGGCGATGACCAACGACCGCATCCGCGGTCTGACGGTCTGAGGAGGTCGAGATGCGTTTTTGGGAATGGGGTCAAGCCGACGCCGAGTTCGCCGATTGGCACTGCGACATGATCCGGATGCGGACACCGTTCGGTCCGTGGGGGCAGACGGTCGACTCGGCCGAACTCGACGGGATCTACGATGCTGCCTCGCTCGACATGGGGGCAATCACCGGGTTCGTCTCCGAGGGTTTGCTGTTGATCCTCCAGGCCCAGATCAAGGCGAAGTTGGGGCAGGTCCCGGTCCTCCTCTCGGCGGACATCGTCTGGACGCACGGTGAGTACAGCACTGACGGCTCCGGCACCTGGGAGACCCGCCGGATGATTACGATTCCCGACATGGGCGATACCTCGAACTACCGCTACGACAAGTCGCTCGACCTTGACTGGTATCTCGACAAGGAGCATCCCGTGCGAGGGCAGGACGTCGAAGCCGCGGCCGCTGACAGCGGCACCTGGGCGCACGTCTACGGTGCGGGGAATTGGGAGCAGTCGAGGATGCCGCTTCGGTCGGTCATCGAGCGAGCGCTGCGAGACAACACCGACATCAACGCTCTCATGTCGTGCTATCACGTCGACGGGTCGATGCCGCCCGGCCGGGTGGGAATGATCTTCAACGAGTTGACGGTCAAGAGCCGCCGCCCGTACCTTCACTTTGCCTACCTCTACCCGATTGAGTTCTACCGTGACGACGGCTCCGGCGACCTCGACCTGTCGAGCCCGGTCACGGACAATCCCGGCGACGAGTACTACCTGGGAGCGGTCGAGCCGGGTCAGACCGGGGTCGCGAAGAAATGCCACGTCCGGAACTTCAGCAGCGAGGTCCAGCAGGTCGAGGTCTTCGACGACCATCCGGAGTACAACACGCCCATCACGCGGGTCGGGTCCTCGCTGCTCGACTACGTCGACCTCGCCGACAACTCGGTCTCTCAGAAGTACACGGCCGTGTTCTACTCGGCGACTCAATTTGAAGTCAAGGCCGAGGCGTACCGGGACAACGCGATCTCACTCCACCCGTCGATCGACGCGACGGCGGCGTGGCGTGGTGCGGTCGGCGGTGACTGGACTGCGCCGGAAGGCGGGCTCACGATCCCGTCGGCGGCGTGGCAACCCGGCACGGCGCTCGACGACGAGTACGAGACCGGCGTGCGCGGACAGACCACCGACTCGGCGTGGCCAGCCGACTCGAACGATCAGATAGAGATCACGCACGACTCCGGCGGCTCGGCTGACGCCGCCGGTTGGCGTCCATGCCTCGGTCGGCGCGAGACGACGCGAGCGCAGACGACGATCGACGCGACCACCAAGCTCATCCCGACCCGCAAGGTCAACCCGGCCGATTGGCCGGTGGCGACCAAGGCCTTCGTGATGGACGAGACGAACATCAATGAGGGTGAGATCGCGTCGGTGCAAGAGGCGGACATCGGCACGCTCGTGTTCTCCGGCTCCGGGCTCGACGACGCGACATTCAGCGGCAACTACAACGGTGTCTGGAGCGACGATCTGCGCGTTGAGATCGACGCGACAGGGACGCCGGATACGTTCCAGGTGAGCTACGACGGCGGCAGCACCTTCCCGACGACCGGCGTGCCGATCACCGGCTCAGCGCAGTTGCTCGCGGACGGTCTCTACGTGACGTTCGGAGCGACGACCGGCCACACGCTGAATGACTACTGGGAGGCACCGATTGAGGCGTGGGCCCTGGAGCTCAGCGGTCTCACCGCGAACTCGAACGTCTACAACTCGGGCGCTCGGATCGGGACCACGCTGCCGATCCGCGACTTCGCGGCCGCGGTGTTCACGACGGTCGACGAGGACAGCGGTGACGGTGAGGCGTTCCCGGCTCGGCTCTTCGTCGCGTCAACGGCCGGGTTCGCAGCACCGCAGTCCATCTTCATTCAGTCGCCGCTCTCACCGGACACGGCCGAGACTCGCATCATCGACTCGGTCCAGGCGGGCGAATACATCGACGTCACGGTAGCGCTGACGCAGTCCTACCAGACCGGTAGCCTTGTCACTCGGGTCGGCATTGGTGAGGATGCGTTCTGGGCTCGGCCGGTCGCGACGCCGACGACCGCCGAGGAACTGAAGCGACTCCGGTTCAATGCCCGGATGCTGTGAGGTTGAGGCGTGGGAACGGTCTCTGCCTCGGTCGGGCTCGGCGGCGGTCGCGGTGTTCGTGCCTCGATCTCGGGTCACCAGTTCACTGAGGCCGGGATCATGCGTGGCGGCGGTCGAGCACCGGGCTCGAAGATCGGGTCGAGCGTCGACGAGATCCTGAGAGTCAAGTCGTGGGACCCGGCCGACGCTGAGGACGAGGTCCCGCACGGTCACTCGGTCAAGCTCAACGTCGAGGCGATCGCCACCGCCGAGCATGAGGTTCTCTACGACGAGGGTTCGGACTTCCTCGCCGGGTCGTTCTCTGATGTCGAGATCGTCGGTGACGAACTGAATCTCATCACGTCGCCGTACGTCGAGGATTGGGAAGGCGTGACGCCGCTCAACAACTGGACGAAACGGCTCACCGGGTCTCCATCGCTGTCCGTCATTGACGACGGCTCCGGCGTGAACAATGTCCTCCGCAAACTCAACTGGAACAAGACCACATTGCTCTCTGCCGACAACGGGCCGAACGCCTCAGATGTCATCGTCAAGGCGAGATGGCAGATCAAGAACAAGTGGGATGCCTACCCAGGTCTCGCTGCTCGGATCACCGGCAGCGGGACGGCGTGCCGGGGCTACGTGCTGCTGTATGCCGAAGACAACGGGCAGGTGACGCTCCGGCGCATCACCGGCGACGGCTCGACCTTCCTCATTGGGTTCGATAATTCCCCCGGCATCGACGAGGTGCAGGTGGACGAGTGGTGCTGGATGGCGTTGCGGATCAGCGGCTCTACGATCCAGTACAAGATTTGGATGGAGGACGAGTCGAGCGAACCCGCAAGCTGGAAGTGGATCGCCACGGACAGCGTCCACGCGGGACCGGGCGATGTTGGGATCTGGACTCGACATAGCACCGGCAACGAGGTCGTCTGGTGGGACGACTTCTCGGCCGAGACGGTCCCGCCGGTCTACCAGACCTCCGGTGATTGGGAGTCGGACCCGGTCGACGTGACCGACGTCCTCGCGTTCTCGCACGGTCTCGTCACGTGGACGCAGTCGACGCCGACTGACACGACGGTCGCGGTGAAGTGCCGGTGGCCGGGCGGCTCGTGGCAGACGATGACCAACGGCGGAATCCTGCCGCAGATCGACTACCTCAAGAGGATGGTCGCCGGGTCGAGCCGAGACACGCTGGAGTTCCGGGTCGAACTCGCGACCACCGACACTGACGTCACTCCGGCGGTCTCGGATCTCCGGGTGTACTTCGAGCCCGCTCGGGCGGAGGAGTTCGAGGTGACCGTTGACGGTGCCTCTCACGTCGAGGCGGACGGCACGCTCCAGTGGTGGGGTCGCGGTTGGATCGGGCCGGGTGATACGTCGGGCGATCCGCCGACGCTCGAAGCTGATTGGAGCGACCTCTGGCTGGAGACGACGGTGCCGTGGGTCGGCCGCAATGAGGAGACGATCGCCGCCGCGTTCGAGTACTGGAGCAACGCGATCGAGGCGATCACGTTCGACGCCGAGCCGTCACGCTACCGCCTCGGCTACCTCCGGTCGTATTGGTCGGTCCCGATCACGCCGTTCGAGCACGGACCGGCCGAGTGGACGTGGACCTCGCTCCAGGAGTGGTTCCAGATGGCCCACACCTATGAGTGGGTCATCGTCGACAAGGGTCAGGCGATCCACGGCGACGCTCGGTGGCTCGTCGGTCACTATCAGATTGACAACTTCATCGGCTCGGTCCTCCCGGCACTCGTCCACGTCGCGAACTTCCCCGGCTCGCTGCTCGTCAAGGGCTACCAGATTGACAACTTCCTCGGCTCGCTGCTCGTCCAGGGCTGGCGGGTCGACAACTTCATCGGGTCGGTCCTGCCCGGCGTCCGGTTCGTGAAGAACTTCCCCGGCTCGGTCCTCGTCGCCGTCGGGCATCACACGAACTTCCCCGGCTCGGCGGTCATCTTCGGCGTCAACCGCGAGGGGGCAATTGAGATCAACGTGATCGACGACTCGACCTGGGCTGCGCTCGTCGCCGAGGGCATCGGAGTAGAGGAATGAGAGTGATCGCAGGGACCCGTCCTACGGCACCGTACGCACGCGAGACTGCGCCGAGGCGATTGCACGAGCGCCGGGAAGGGCTCCGGGTCGTCAGCGGCTCGCGGCCGGGAGCGGTCTGATGGAATACGGGGTCCGGGTGTTCATGGACAAGCGGGACGTCACGCCGTGGGTGCGCGAGGTCCAGTGGAAGCAAGCCGACTCGATCACCCGCAAATTTCAGATCGTGTTCAACGGGTGGCACGCCTTCTCCGAGGCGAACCGTTGGGACATCTTCGAGAGCGCCGACCCGACCGGTTCGCCGCGGGCTGAGGTCGTGATCCGCAACGGCATCGTCCCGAACGACGCTCAGCGAACGATCCGGGTCGGTGACGCGGTCCCGTCGATCTCGGCCGACGGCTACGAGTACGTCTACCTGACGATGCGCCGGGCTCCGAGTGAGACCGTCATCCTCGTCCCGAGCCGCCGCAACTACTCGTCGGACGTCGAGCAAGCGAAGAAGAACGCTGGCGGGTTCATCGGCTCGTACCGGGTCTGGCCGGGCTGCTCGTCGCTCCACACCGGCGTCCGCCGCCTCGCGGCCGCGGCTCGGGTGCGGGTCCGGCTCAGCATCCCGAACTACGACCTCGCACCGAAGGCGATCGACCCGAAGCTGAGCTACTGGAAGGCGATCGAGGAGTTGACCGACCCGTACGCGCCGGTCCGCTACTACGTCCGGTCGACCAACACGCTCGTCATCGCCGACCCGATGCTGCCGATCATGGGAGCCGGGTCCACGCTCACGATCCCGTCGACGCTCATCAAGTCGATGGAGGTCCGGCCGCAACGTCTGCGCCGAGTCCGGCGCTTGCTGATGAGGGTCCCGACATGGCGTTAGTACCGAACACCTGGGAAGATACCGAGTTCCTCCCGGCTCCATCGACGGCGGACTGGACCGAGGGCATGGGCACAGTCTCGGTCCGGACCGGCTACTACGAGAACCCGTCGCGTGCGGAGGAGCGGATCATCATTGAGCAGACCAAGAGCGTGAAGAATCAGAACGGCACCGAGATCCGGCGTGACGAGGAGTTGTTCACGATCGAACTGCCCGGCGCACCGCCGTCGAGGTACGAGCGCAAGACGTACTCGGCGGCGTACCTGCCCGGTCTCGGGCGCAACCTCCGACTCGTCGAGAATGAGGTCATCATCTACTGGGCGTTCACTCCGTGGACGCACACCGACAACCTCGGCCGCACTCGGTTCCTCTCCGGTCTCTGCGTCTACGATCTGCCCGTGATCCCGAACGAGCCGACCGACGACGAGACGAAGGACGCCGCCGAGGAAGAGGAGATCGTCTACGGTCCGATCAAGGACCGCATCGTGCAATCGGGTCGTCTCTGGAGTGGCGCGAATGAGGCCGCATCGGTGCCTCGCAAGGCCGACGCCGGGCAGGTGACGATCTGGGTGGACAACGTCGTCGTCGAGCATGAGCTTGTCGAGGAGGAGCAGGACAAGTGGACGCTCTGGAACCTCCAGAAAGACGGTCTCCGGCCGCAGCAGGTCTCGTGGTCCGGTCCGCGACACGTCCGGAAGGAATCGTTCTCGTACCGGCTCCCGGTCCCGGTCCAGCCGCCGCAGATCGACGTCAACAACCGGGACGACGGCGTTGAGATCACGGCCAAGAAGGGCGGTGCGAAGATCACCAACCCGTTCTTCGGACCGGCGGGCACGGCGATCGTCCGCCCGGACCGCTACCACTTCTACCGCCGGACGGTGGCCGAGCCCGAGCGTGACGCCGACCCGAACCTCTACGACCAATGGGAGTCGCCGCCGATCCCGGATGAATTGCGGGCGATCCTGGAGGACACCGACGTCACCGACTTCGACGGCGCACCGGCCGAGATCCTGCCGACGGCGCAGACCTGGGATGAGCCGCACGACGCCGAGCCGGAGGACCCGCCGCGAGATACCGAGTTCCGCCGGGTCGGGACGGTGGACAACGTCAACGGCAAGCACGATGAGGGCGAGGCGATCTACCTTGACACCGACGTCGAGGACACCGGTGAGTACGAGTACTACGCCACCGCCGAGATCGGCGAACAGGAGAGCAACGACAGCAACCACGAGACGATCACCTTCTCGGGCGCCGGGTCCCGGCGCTACCGGATCCAGCGGATCACCGACGAGGTGATTGAGGCGATCGCACCGGACGATCCGGCGCTGCCGCCGCTCGACTACGGCGAGGTGATTGAGCTTGAGATCCCGATGGCGGTCGAGGACCCGATGCCGCCGCTCCTGGAGGTCGCCGATCGGCAGTTCGCAGCGAACCGCGGCGAGGACTTCAAGCTGCGGCTCGACGTCCAGATGCCGCTACTCGGGTTGGAGTGGGGGCAATCGGTCCGGCTCCCGAACGTCCAGTGGGAAACGTTCGGCGTCGACCTCCACGTGTCGACGCAGACCGAGAGCGACAAGTGGATGCTCGTCGGGTTCGAGCGTCGTGCCCGCCGGAGCGACTCCGGCACGTGGGACTCCCAGGTGACCGTGGTCCATCTCTCGCGAAGGCCGGACCCGCAATGAGGGCTGAGCTCTACGACGCGGGCTCGAAGCTCCAGTACGATCCGCTGGCGCAGATCCCAGGCATGGACTCGGGCTACTTCCGGGCGCTCGACTTCGAGTACGACTGGCCGCAGGAGCGGGTGAACGAGATCAACGCCGCGATCCGCGAGACGCCGCTGCGAGGCGAGTTCCGGCCGTGGCCAGATCCGTTCCCGCAGCGGTGCTGGATCGACTGGACCAACCGGTACGAGGCGGAGGACGGCGGGCTGGAGATCAAGACGTGGCAGCGGGATCAACTGAGTGGTGACTTCGCTCCGGTGCCGTTGCAGCGATCGGTCATCACCGACCCGACTGACTACAACCCGTACACCGACGGCGAGCACGCACGGCTCAACGCCGAGATCGCGCCGGAGGACGTCGCCGCGAGAGAGGCGAACCCGACCGAATGGATCAGGCAGAAGTTGTACAACGAGATCGGAGGCAAGCGAGGGGGTCAATGCGATCTCAAGCGGCCGACGGTCATCGAGCAACTCGGGCATCAGGGTCCCGACTTCCGGCTCAGCTGCAATCACTCGCCGCTGTTCGCACCGTTCGACCTCCGGCACCCGGAGTGGTATCAGGTCGTCGGGCCGGACGGCGAAGGAGCCGGGGTCTCGACCGAGGACCTCGTGCGAATGTCGGAGACCGGGCAGTACCGTCTCTACCTCCGACCGGCGAACTGGCGGTGGGTCGCGACGGTCTGGGCGAACTACTACTACGTGTCGTGGTTCGAGGCGTTCCCGACCCGCGAGGTGTTCACCAAGGCGTGGTTCGATCGTCCGCCGATCTACCCGACGAGACACGACCTCCTCCACACGACGCAGAATGCGTACTTCGAGTACCTGGGCACGCTCTACTCGATCGACTCCGGGATTGAGGACGGGTTCAACTCGTCCCGCGGGGCGGCTCAGCTTCGCACTTGGATCCTCGACGCTCAGTGGTGGACGCTCTCCGAGGCGTACATCTTCACCCGCAACGATCCGGCAACACTCGTCCTCTGGCTCTACCCGCCCGAGACGAACGACATCGTCCTCGGCATCGGCCGGGTCGACGTGCCCGAAGGAGAGGAGAGCGTGCTATGGCTGAAGCAAACGAGAGACCTGACGGACGAGTTCCCGAGGCAGGTGATCGGGAACTACATCATCCTGACGTTCACGGCGGCGGACTGACCGTGGCGACTGAGGAGAGGTTCGTGGCGGTCCTCGAACGGCTCGCCGCCTCGCAGGAGACGATCGCCGAGGCGGTCAAGACGAACGCCGATACGAACCTCCATCTCGCCGGTCGCATGGATCAACTCGTCGCGACGATCCGCGGCGCACAGGCGAAGATCGGCGGGCAGATCGGTCCGGCGCTCGACCGGGTGAAGGCGCAGCAGAAGAAACTCGAAGAGGAGACCGCCGCTGTCATTGCCAGCCGCGGGCAGGACCATGCCTGAGACCGCCGAGGTTCGGCAACGTGACGCCGCGATCCCGCTGCGCGGGTATCGTCTCGATCATCTCCGCAAGGATCACGCCGTTGAGATTGGGGCCGACTTCTACTCTGACATTGCGATGACCTCGATGACGCTCTGGACGAACATCGCGACCCGGCTGCGCGTGAAGATCGGAGCCGGAGCGTACGCGGTCGTCGGGACGAGCCGAGCGGCCGCGGTCGACCTCGGCGCGTTCACCGCCGGTGAGACGAAGCAAGGCACGATCGAGGTCAAGGTGGGACCGGCCGAGGACGTGCGACACGAGGACATCGAACTGAATCTCGGGACTGGAGTAGGCTGATGGAAGGCAACAGCGGGTTCGAGGACCGGCGCAAGACGGGAGTTCATCGG
>Ga0255055_10000511_pt1 | contig 30043 bp, 17 predicted proteins | sample JV7_2_27_MG_FD_188633 | JGI IMG/M metagenome (GOLD analysis project Ga0255055, IMG submission 188633) | Seawater microbial communities from Jervis Inlet, British Columbia, Canada - JV7_2_27 | ecosystem: Environmental > Aquatic > Marine > Inlet | place: Canada: British Columbia | collected...
TCAACGTCATGAGCACATTGATCAGAAACAGCAGACCACCGCCGAGATAACCCATGGAAAAGCCCAGACCGGAGATGTAATCGATTTTTTCTTCGCCGACGATACCGGGCAGCAGGGAATCATAAAAAATATTGGCACCGGAAAACCCGATGATGCCCATCGCATAGATAAATATGGCCCAGACCCACTGCCCCTTTGGAACCAGGAACAAAGCCGCCGTCATCAGCACACCCAGATAGGCGAAAAAAACCAGAAATTTTTTCTTGGCCGATCCTTTATCGGCAATCGCGCCCAAAATGGGGGCAATCAAGGCCACCATTAAACTGGCAATGGAATTGCCAAATCCAAGCTGGGCGGTACTGACGTTTACATCCGCGCCGTAGCTCCAGTACTGTTTAAAGAAAATCGGGAAAAACCCCGCCATCACAGTGGTGGCAAAAGCAGAATTCGCCCAGTCATATAGGGCCCACCCCCAGATGGCTTTTTTGTTAGCTTCCATTACGGTGTCTCCGTGTTCGGCACAATTGGTGGTCCCACACAGGTGACAGGTGTCAAAAATAAGTAGTGTTCAGGTGTCAGGTGTCAGCCACCAGGTTCAACGTTCAAAGGTTCACAGGTTAAGTGACAGCCTGCGACGAGCTCAGCCGGGCCGAAGACAGATGTCAGAGGAGCCGCTTTAGCTCTTTGAGCTACGGCGCGGCAGCTATCGCCTTCGTACTCGTACTCGTCCCTCGTCTCCTATAAAATCCTGATTCACGAGCACGAGCACGAGGACGAGTACGAAAAGAATCAGATTAGATCGCATGCATCCGTCCTGCGCTCTCAACCTTATACCCTGTACCCTGAACCCTGAACCTGTGAACCTGACACCAAGAGTTTATACGAATATTCAATCCCCTTTGAAAGTATCAAGGAACTGCATCTCTGATGTTATGGTTTTTGCTATCTCCCAATCGGCACAAAATACAGCGGCTGTTCATCGGCGGGCAGTTTGGCAATCATTTTGACTTCCGTATCCCGAAAGGCACCAATAACGGCTGTATTGAGTCCTAAGGCGATAGCCTGTAAACATACGTTTTGGGCCGCATGTCCGAGCTCCATGTGTACATAGCGAATGCCCCGCTGGCCGTATTTTCCAGTCGTACGTTCATATACAGCGCAAAATAATAAAACCGCAGGCGCTTTTTTTATGGAGCTCTGGTGCAAGGCGGCGCGGCTGAGATCGACGCGCCTGTCTCCCGAGACTTTCATTACCAAAGCATGGTCATGGGGCATGTATTTATAGATAGCAGGTGGCATATTTTTGATGTTGCCAGCTACAACATAGAGCTCCAACGGATAAAGGGCCCCGGCTGAGGGGGCAGTGCGGAATCCTCTTGGATTCGTAATGCCCTGGGCAGACCATAAAATCTGGGAAATCTCGGAGAGGTTCAGCGGGTCCTCTTTATACGATCGAACAGATCTTCTCATTCGCAACGCATGTTCGATTGACACGTCTCCATCATAACGAGGTTCGGGCAACTGGATGGTATGTGGCGGGACTGCCGGTGACATGGTTTCACATCTTCCGGGTGCAACAGCGCTTTGAGTTAGACCTACAATAATTACCGTTGTAACTATCCCAATAAAACTGGCCGGATGCATTGGACCTTTCTCTTGTTTAACGGTTGAAATAATTATTCAGCAAGACTGGGCCAACCCGGTTCGATGGTTATCTAATGGAGATTTGGCCATTTTTGGTATTTTATCAGGTGTTTGTGCAACCGTTCAGCCCGCAGGCAGAACGTTTCCAGCTTGGCGTCAATGAGCTGCGGGAAAGGAGAGCCGTCGCTTTCAATTGCCAGAAATGGAAGGTCTTCGACATCGGCAAGAACCGCCTTGAGTTGTGGGTTTTGCGGTTCGGTAGCCAGCTTTCCTTTGCTGGTCATGGTTTCGTTTAAAATGGCCTCCGACAACCGGTTGGGCATGCAGCCAAACGGACCGATGGCGATGACGCCGCAGGAATGGGAAACAATCTCGGCCAGAGACCCTCCGACGGTCAGAACGGCTTCTCCCGGAAGGTTTTTGGATATGTAGGTTGAAGCATTATTGATGAAGGTGTCGATATCGACGGGCTCAGCGTGCACCAGCCCTGATTCGGAAAGAATCGATTTGATTCGTTTTTCGTAGCGAGCCTGGAATTTGTTGCGGATTTTAAATTTAAGTTTTTCCTTCATCGTCATGGATTCGGCGCATTGAAGCCCGTGATCGACCATGTAGTTGCAATATAACACCCATTCGGCAACCGGTGAACAACTGGTGGCAAACCCTTTTTCAGCCAAACGTTCGGTGATATATTGCCGGGAGAGCGCATCGCGGCGCACAAATATTTCTCCTGACAGGGTGATTGTCGGAACCGTTTCAGACGGTTGCTTCATGGGAATTTGGCGCAGATGTCTGGCGGTGCGCATCAATTGCTTTTCAAGTACGGAAAATTCTCGGGTTTCCAGCGCCGTTAATATCACCTGCCAATTCCCCTCGAATATTTCGATTGCTTTTTGCGGGTTTACGGCATTGGCCAAAATCATCGATCGAATATCTTCCATGACGTCGGCAACAACAACCGACCACCAGGCGCGGGTTTCAAAATCTTTATCCATCCCCACATAGGAGTCTTCGGCCGACAGCGTAAATAAGGCCACATCTGGAATTTGCAGTCGTTTGATGAGATCTTCCATAAAAATATAATATTGTCCGAAACGGCAAGGCCCGGAGCCGGTGGCAAAGAAATAGACGAGAATTTCTCCATCGCGCTTGCCGTTATTTATATAACTCAGGAGTGTTCCCGTCGTCAGAATCAGCGGCAGGCATTCTTTACACGATGTGTTGGCACGTCCCAGCTTCAAGATGGCTTCATCAGGCGGTCGATGCGCTTTGGCATGAAATCCCGATCCTTTCAAGACAGCTGCAAATCCCTCTGAAGTTAACTTCCCCATGGATGGGAGCAGCACCGTAACCCTTGGATCGCTCATCGGTATAGCTTCACCGGAAGATGTTATTACTTTTACGGTTCCGTTTTGATTGGCTATCTGAGCCGGTAAAAACGGATTTTCTTTGTTAATAATTTTTTTCTGGGCCACCAGCTGCCGATAGGCGTGCACGATATCCAGAAAGGCTTCGACGCGGGTTTCCAGTCCCGCGTCCGCCGTGTGGCTGTCCAGCTCCAATGTTAGTGAGGGCTTGCGGCCCATAATTTCTCTGAAATATCCGACCACAAATGAATCCGGTCCGCAGGAAAAGTTGGTGATATAAGTGCCGAACAGCTGGGGATGGCGTTTGACGAGGCGACCGGCCTTCATTATCAGTTTGCCCATTCCCCAGTACATATGACGCTTGGAACGTTCTTCGTCGAATTTGAGAAAATCCAGCGGTATCACCAGATAGCCTCTGGAAGCGAATTTATGGGGAATGCCCATGTGGGCTTCATCAGCATATCCGTTATAGGGTCGCGAGAAAACAACCACAGCGTATTTATCCGGTTCAGCTTCCAATTCCGCTAAAGCTTTTTGGCCGATGGTTTGCATTTCCGTTATGCAATCAATTTGTTTCTGCAGTGCTTTTTGAAATGCTTTTTCAGCCGCTTTGCGTTTTAATCCCATTTGAACAGCGGCTTGAACCAAAGGCCTGCGGGCATCATCTATTCCCTGTGACAGATCGATCAACGGAGTTAACAGCTTTGTGCCGTCCTGGGCGAGTTGGTCCAGCTTTTTGCGAAAGGTGGTTTGCAGATAAAACGTTTCACCCTGAACCAAAGGGCACACCTGGGATTGTGAATTCGGATCGGCGTTTTTATCATCGGGTACCGCTTTGAAGTGCGGTAGAAAAATATAGTCGGGTGGATGGTTGGATTCGATTAGCGAATAGAAAAAGCCGTGGGCCATTTCAACCGGATAGCAAAAAGGGGCGTTGCGCTGGTCAATACCTTCCTGGGAGGGCTCTTGAGGTAAGATAACCTTGTAGCCCAGTTCAGAGAAAAAATTAGAATACAACGGGTAATAGGTGTTAATCAAAAAGCTTCTGTTGAACCCCACAACTCCCCGTTGTTTGATACCCCTATCCGCCGGGGGAAGGGCCCCATATTTCTCAAATATAAGCTGCTGGCGCAATTTAACGAGGTCCAGCTTTTTGACATCATAACGGACATTGTGGCGTAGATTATAATAACGGTTGCAGGCGCCACCGAAAGGATATTTTTTCCCCTCCACTTGGATCATGGCGATTTCACAGCGCCGGTCGCATTTTTCTTTGCCGCCTTTGCATACAAATGGTTTTTTGTATGTGAATTCGCGGTTTACCAGGTTCTGCAGATCAAAATGGGCTTCGGGCATCAACCCCGTATCGGTTCGATTTTTAACTTCCAGCGCTACACCGAATGCTCCCATGAGTCCGGGTTCAGGCGGAACAATGATGGGCTTGCCGACCAGGGATGCCATTGCCAGCGGCACGGCTTTGTTGTAGCATACGCCGCCCTGCATAAATACTTTTTCACCCACCGGTCGGTTGCCTTTTACGCGGTTTGAATAGTTCATGCAGATGGAATAGACCAGGCCGGCAACAATTTCTTCATGGCGGACACCTTCATGAATGGCGTTTTTGATATCAGAGGCAATAAATGCGGCGCACTGGTCGTTAAAATTCGGCGGACGTTCCCCTTTCATCGCCACGCCTGCAATATCTTCCATTTCAATCCCAAGGGTCTCATAGGCCGATTCTTCTAAAAACGAACCGGTGCCGGCCGAACAGGCTTCGTTCATGGCATAATCGGATGGCACCGCATTGGTAATGTAGGTGTACTTTGCGTCCTGCCCCCCGATTTCAAAGATGGTATCGACTTTGGGATCAAAGTAGACTGCAGCGGTGGCATGGGCGATGATTTCGTTAATGACACCATCGGTGAGCGCGTGTAACCCGGCAATCTGGCGGCCGGAGCCGCAAACACCAATACCGACAATCGATAGTTGGGCCGGATCCACATGCTGTTTAATTTGCTCTAAAATGGAGCGATAACATCTCCTGGAAGCCCCGACCGGGTCGCCGTTGGTGCGCAGGTACACCGAGGCTAACATGGCGTCATCTGATCTTCGCAAAAGCACGGCTTTGGTTGTGGTGGAACCGACATCCAGGCCTAAAATACAGATATCGCCGGAGCTGATTTCCCCTTTTTCGATGGTTTTAAATTCCACCTGAGATGCGAAATCTCTTAGCGGCGGCAGCGTGTCGAATGAAGCGACCTCTGGAAGAAATAAGTTCGTCAGGCCCGGATAAGGAGATGTTTCGTGCTCAAGAGCCCATAAAGCGGCGCCCATTGCCTCAAAATAAGGCGCTTCGTCCGGCACAATGAGTCCCGGTATCTCCTGCCGCAGGTATTCGATCATCATGCGGTTGCGGGCCGTGCCTCCGGTGATCATTAAATTGCGGCGTTCCACTTTTTTGAGGAGTTCCAGAATTTTGTTGGCCATCATATTGCAAAGACCGGCGCTGACCTGGGATTTTGGAATTCCTTTATTGGTGGCGTGGGTGCAATCGGATTTGCAGAATACCGAACACCGGCCGGAAACGTGATGGGGCAACTCTACCGCCGCCCACCGGGCGGCCTCTTCCAACGAAACATTCATGCGCCGCAATTGCTGCAAAAAGAACTCACCGGTTCCGGAGGCGCACTTGTTTCCGGTGATGACATTGGATATGCGCCCGGATCGATCCAGCGCATAGACCATAAACGTCTCCCCACCGGCTGAAATTACCGCCGGGCAGGTGGTATCTGATGGTTTGATATATTGATACGCATATTCGACGGCTTCAGGTTCGGATATGGATGTCAGATTTACAAATTTGCGGAATTTGCGCCCCGTGGCGGCGATGCTGTCAAATGAATTCAAATCCAGCTGCTCAAAGGCTTTTAACAGCGTTTGCTTGGGGTCACCTTCATGGGGATAAAGGGCATGGTCAATCAGTATCGGTTTTGGACCCTGCGGTGAACTTCCGGAATCCCTATTGTCCGGATCCAGTTGCAACTGGACAAGGGACACGGTTGATGCCCCCAGACAGATACCTAAAGATTTTATCGGTTCAGCCATTGATTTCTTTTCAATTTAGATCAGGTTTTCATGCGTTTTTGATTAGCAGGTATCCTAAAAATTTCCTATTACTTTAATTTGAACGGACTTGCAAGGCTTATATTCATTTGATGTAAACTTTGATGCGTCCCTGCCGTCTATTGAATATATGTGCCTTGATTCCTCCGCTTTAGCCTGGCTTTCTCACCTCACCACAGAGCCGTCTATCATGAATTTCTTGTTATTTCAGTACGATAAGAAAAAGCAAAAGAGCAACATATTTTAACAGAAAACGTCATCCATTTGGACTGGAGACCCTTAGAAATAGGTTGACAATAAAACGGATGTTTTATACATACGTTTGATTATTGCGAAAGGATAAAAAACATGGATGACAGCATCACCCTAAATAACGCCAAAAATGATCCCACAAAGGACCGCATCCTTGATGAAGCCGAAGCGCTGTTTGCCTTGAGAGGATACGACGCGGTTAGCGTCAGAGAAATAACGGGCGCAGCCAACTGCAATCTTGCCGCCGTAAACTACCATTTCGGCAATAAACAAAACCTTTATCTGGAAGTGTTTCGATCCCGTTGGTTGCCGCGCGCCGTGCGTATCCAAAAATGCTTTCGCGAATCTCTGGCAGCCAATGGCGCCCTGACACCATCAACCGTTGTTGAATCTCTGGCCCAGGCTTTTATAGCAGGACCGCTTTCCGAGGAGGAGCGCAGGCGCCACCACCAGCTGATATCCGGCGAGCTGGCCAAACCCACCGAGGCCTTCAAGATGGTCGCCGATCAGGCCTTTCGGCCTTTGTTTGACAGTTTGTTCGAGGATCTGCGATCCGTTTTACCGGATGATATTGAGGAGGAAAGGCTGGCTCTTAAAATCTTTAGCGTGTTTGCGATGGTGCTGTATTTTAACTTTGCACGGCCCCTGATTAGCAGCTTTACGGGCTGCGATTATGATGCGGCCTTCAAGGAGCGCTTGGTGGATCATATTGTTGAATTTTCCATAAACGGATTGGGCGCTAAATCAAAGGAGACGAGTATATGAGACATTCGTTTTCTTTATTCAGCTTGGCATTCATTTTATTTACAGGCCTGAACGGCTGCATTAACTTAGGACCTGATTATCAGCGCCCCGATCTGGATATCGAGATTCCGGAATCCTACCAGAATGACCGCAGCGAACAAACCGTCGGCCCGGTTATCGAGGATCGCTGGTGGCAGGATTTCGGTGACCCTGAACTCGATGTGCTGGTTGAAGAGGTCTTAAAACGAAACTGGGATTTAAAGCAGGCAGCCGCGCGGATCATAGCAGCCCGAGCCCAGTATGTTCAGGTGAGTGCCGACCGCTGGCCCCAGGTGGGCTTTAATTATGATTGGGATAAACGTCGCTTCGGCGGCGTCAATGTCGGCCGCGGCCAAACGATAACAACCCACCAGCTGACCTTTCCGGCACTTTTTGAAATCGATCTATGGAGCCGTCTGGCCAAAGCTTCCAAAGCGGCATGGGATGATATTTTGGTTGATGAGGAAAACCGCCGAACCGTGGCCCAGACCCTGGTGGCTGAAACCATCAATCTGTATCTGCAGATTGAGGCGGCGGAACGCAGACTGCAAATCGCCGATCAGAGCATTAAAGCCTTTGAGCGCAGTTTGCAATTTGTCGAGACCCGCTACCGACGCGGTCTGACCTCAGTGTTGGATGTGCGACAGGCCCGGCGCATTCTGGCCGGAGCTGAAACGCGTGTTCCTGAATTGCAGCAGCAGCTGGGAATCCTACAGCAGCAGCTATCGGTTTTACTGGGGCGCTACCCCGAAACCCGGCCGGCGCGCCCCCAGCCTGCAGATTATTACCGGCGACCGGATCCGGTCCCAACCGGTTTGCCATCTAAATTGCTGTTAAGGCGACCGGATATCCGGGCAGCCGAGGCGCGATTGGAGGCTTTAACCCAAAGAATCGGTGCGGCCAAAGCAGCCCGCTTTCCGGCCATTACATTAACCGGCAGTTACGGCTGGAACGCCGATGGCAAGGACAGACTTTTCAAAAGCGACAGTGTTATCTGGAACTTTACGCGCGGAGTTGTGCAACCGCTCATGGATGCGGGCCGACTAAAAGCCCGCCAGCGTGGGGTTGAAGCTCAGTACCGGCAGGCGGTATCGGATTATGCCGACACCGTTTTAAATGCATTTGCCGAAGTGGAAGGCGCCTTGCTGACCCGCAAAAAGCAGCTTGAACGGCGGCAACGCGAGGTCAAATTTTTAGAGGAAGCCCGCGCCACCCAGCGCGTGGCCCAAAACCGCTATATCAAAGGGCTGAGTGAATACCTGGATGTGCTCGACGCCCAGCAAACGCGTTTTACAGCTGAAGATAATCTGGCCCTGGTGGACTTGAACATTTTAACCAACCGCGTCAATCTTCATCGTGCACTGGGCGGCAGCTGGGCAGTACCCGAGCCCATTGTGGTCAAAGGCGACGGTCCCTTTTTTGAATTTAAAACGAAAGATACCACCTATGAGTAAGCACAAACCGCGAATCATTCATTTTATTGTTACCCTGGTGTTCATTGGAATCGGCGCACTGGTATTTGTGGTCCTGACGGCCACCAAACCAAAACTGGAGCGCACCCAGCCGCTGGCACCCAAGCCGATGGTTCGGGTGGCCAAGGTCAAAACGCGTCCTCAGGTCGTGATCATAAAAGGCGAAGGTACGGTCAAACCCCTGCGTGAAATCCAATTGGTTCCGCAGGTAAACGGCAAGCTGGTGTTTGTGTCCCGGGCCCTGGTGGACGGCGGTGAGTTTAAAAAGGGCGACCTGTTGTTGCGCATCGAACCGTTAGATTATCAACTGGCCGTTACCCTGGCGCAGGCGCGGATCAAAGACTCTGAAAGCAAATTAAAAGTCGTCGAGGAAGAAGCGGCGGCCTCCCGGGAGGAATGGCACCTGCTTTATAAAGCGGATGCAGAAGACAACCAGATGCCGGCCCTGGTCGCCAAAGAGCCTCAACTGGCGGCGGCCAGAGCTAAACTGGCAGCCGATCAGGCCGATCTTCAGAAAGCCCAGCTGAATCTGGAACGAACCGAACTCAAAGCGCCCTTTGACAGTCGCGTCAGCGAGGAAAATGTCGATATCGGTCAATACGTCTCCATCGGCCAGGCGCTGGCCACGCTTTTTTCAACCAACCAGGCTGAGATTGTGGTGCCGTTTGAAGACGAGGACCTTTACTGGTTTCACGTACCCGGGTTCACCCCGGGTGACCAACCGGGATCCGTGGTAAGCGTTCGCACCCGCGTTGCCGGCCGGGAAGCCTTCTGGCCGGGTCGGGTGGTTCGCGCGGAAGGCAAGCTCGATGAGCGTACCCGCATGATCAATGTCGTCATTCGCGTGGACAAACCCTATGAAACAAAGCCACCCCTGGCTGTAGGACTTTTTGTCACAGTGGATATTGAAGGACGAACATTGGAAAATGTCGCGATGATTCCCCGCTCCGCCTTACGTGGCAACAATGTGGTCTGGGTGGTTGACAAAAACGGTCAGCTGAAGTTTCGCACAGTAACGGTCGCCCGCCTGATGCCGAATGCGGTCTTGCTCGACGGGGGGCTCAATGACGGTGAAATGGTTGTGACCTCATCCCTTAAAGCAGTGACGAACGGTATGAAGGTCCGAATCCGGCAGGCACAGGAGGGGAATGCATCATGAAAAGTGTGATTGCTTGGTTTGCTGAAAATCATGTTGCTGCGAATCTCTTAATGATCTTCCTTTTGCTGGCCGCGGTGCTCACCGGTCTGACGATGAAAGTGGAGGTTTTTCCCGAAACCGATCTGGATATCATCTCCATTAGAACTGAATATCCGGGAGCATCTCCTTCTGAAGTCGAAGAGGCCATCCTGCGCAGAATCGAAGAAAATGTGGCCGGTTTGGCCGGTATCAAGCGCATCGATTCCACGGCGCGCGAAGGTTGGGGCACCGTGACCATTGAAGTGCTAAAGGGCTGGGATTTAAAAAAGCTTTTAGAGGAGGTCAAGGCTGAAGTCGAGCGTATCACGACATTGCCTGATGAGGCTGAAAAGCCCGAAGTAAGCGAAGTGACTCGACGCAGCCGCGTCATCAACGTTGCGGTTTACGGGGATGCCCAGGAAAAAACCATCAAGCATCTGGCCGAACGAATCAAAGACGATATTACCAATCTGCCAGGCATCACCCTGGCAGAATTGCATGGGATCCGCAAAAATGAAGTGTCCATTGAAATTTCCGAAGCCACTCTGCGCCGTTACGGACTTACGCTGGGTCAGGTGGCCGAGGCCGTGCGCAAAGCAAGCCTGGATCTTCCGGCCGGCCGCATAAAGACAGCCGGCGGCGAAATATTAATCCGCACAAAAGGCCGGCGTTATTATGCTGAGGATTATAGCGATGTGGCGGTCTTTGCCCGTTCTGATGGCAGCAAAGTCACCTTAGGGCAGATCGCCATGCTAAAAGACGGCTTTGAAGATGTTGATATCAGTGCCAAATTTCAAGGCAAAGTCGCTGCCATGATCCATGTGTATCGTGTTGCCGATCAAAATGCATTAACGGTGGCCAAAACGGTCAAAGGCTACATCGAAAATATTAGGCCCAGTCTTCCTGAAGGGGTTGACATCTCATTTTATTCTGATCGATCCAGGATATTGAAAAGCAGATTAGAGCTGTTGTTACGAAATCTGGCGATCGGTTTGGGCTTGGTGGTTCTGTTACTCGGGTTGGTGATGAACCTGCGTCTGGCCTTCTGGATTACACTTGGCATTCCGATTTCCTTCGCTTTTGGATTAATGCTCTTACCTCAATTTGATGTCTCCATTAACATGCTTTCCGTGTTTGCGTTTATTATGGTGTTAGGTATTGTGGTCGATGATGCCATCATTATTGGCGAAAATATTTATCGCAAACAGGAAGAAGGTTACGGTCCCTTCAAGGCAGCGGTCGAGGGTGCTTTAGAGGTGGGTCGGCCGGTTATTTTTTCAGTCTTGACCACCATGGTTGCTTTCTGGCCGTTGCTTCTGGCCGGCGGCAGAATGGGCAAGATATTGCGAAACCTTCCGATTGTGGTGATCCTGGTTTTGGCGGGTTCATTGATCGAGGCGCTTTGTATTTTACCATCTCATTTAGAGCGCAGTGCGGCCAGGGCTGCACAGAAAAGCCAAGCTCGCCCGAAAGAAAAACGTTTCTCGCAGTGGTTAAAACGCTTTATTAACGGGCCCTATATGCGTGTGGTCGATTTTTGTATTCAATGGCGTTATGCAACCTTAGCCCTGGGAATTGCTCTGTTGACGGTCAGCTTTGGGGTCTGGCATGCAGGCTGGGTAAAATTTACGTATTTTCCCATAGTCGAGGGCAACACCATGCGCGCTTACGTGACCATGCCTGTGGGAACGCCGGTGGAGCGCACAGAGGAAGTGATTACTTTTATGGAGCAGGCCGCTTTGGAAACAATATCTGAAGCTGAACAGAAGCGTTCAAAAAGCGCCAGTCCGCTTCTAGAATACAGCATGGTGCAGATCGGCAGACACTCGGGCCGAGGGGCCGCTCAGGGCACCGGCGGTCATCTGGCTCAGGCCTGGATTAACCTGGTCGACAGTGAAAACCGGGGAATCAGTACCAACGCGCTTACCCGGCGCTGGCGTAAAAAAGTGGGTACCATCCCGGATGCCGAAACAATTACTTACCGCAGCGAAATCCACAGCGCCGGCAATCCCATTGAGGTGCACCTGTCTTCCGATGATCATGATCAGCTTCTGGCGGCGGCGGAAGATCTGAAAATGGAGCTTCGGACTTATCCCGGCGTATTTGATATCGGTGATAGCTTTCTGCCGGGTAAAAAAGAGCTGCAACTCAAGTTGAAACCCGCAGCGCGCAGCCTGGGATTGACCCTGGATGATCTTGCCCGTCAGGTGCGGCATGCATTTTATGGAGCCGAAGCACTTCGCATGCAACGGGGTAAAGATGAAATCAAAGTGATGATCCGTTATCCGGAAGCCGAGCGCCGGTCTCTCGGGTTTGTCGAAGACATGCGCATACGGACAGCGGAAGGTGCCGAGGTGCCGTTCAACCAGGTGGCCCAGGTTAATATCAAACAGGGTTACGCGATCATCGAAAGAGCCCAGCGATATCGCGTGGTAAAGGTCACCGCTGATGTGGATGAAAAGGTGAGCAACGCCAATGAAGTCCGCAATCTTCTGGTAACTAATTTTTTGCCCGAGCTAAAAGCTCAGTACCAAGGCCTGCGCTATACGATTGAAGGTGTGGGTAAACGCCAACAGGAGACCTGGGCCGATGTCTTCAAAGGATTCGGCATCGCGCTTTTTGGAATTTATGCCCTGCTGGCCATTCCTTTCCGATCCTTTACGCAACCCCTGGTGGTAATGGCCGCCATCCCCTTTGGTTTTGTGGGCGCTTTATTCGGTCATCTGCTTATGGGATTCAATCTAAGTGTTTTGAGTATTTTTGGTATGGTTGGCCTGGCCGGTGTGGTGGTTAACGATTCACTGGTATTGATTTATGCTGCCAACCGTTTCCGAAATGAAGGGAGCAACACGGCTCATGACGCCGTGATTAAAGCCGGCTGTATCCGATTCAGAGCCATTTTGATGACATCGTTGACCACGTTTGTCGGTCTCACCCCTATGATTATTGAACGCAGCGTCCAGGCCCAGTTTCTAATCCCAATGGCCATAAGTCTTGGCTTTGGCGTTTTATTCGCAACCTTCATCACCCTGCTTTTGATTCCGTGTGGGTATATGATCCGGGAAGATATCATTAATTTAGTTAGCGCAATAAAAGGCAAATTATTCTCACCAATAACTAATAACCAGTGAGGAATCCTGGCCCAGAGGACCAAGTTTTCAATGTTAAAGTAACACCTAATGGACTCCGGCGGGTTTCGTCTGGGATTCTCTAACGGCCACCTCCGGGCGGATGCGCCAGGTGATAATGGGTGAAATGGTATAAAGAAACATGTAAATCAGGCAGGCCTCACCAAAATATGGGGTAAAAACCGAAAAGAGGACAATAAGTGAGCTGCGCCCAAACCAGGGGTGCCGACTCATGAAACGACCCAGGTGCAGATAACGGATCGGATAGGCATTCATCAGCAATGCTGCCAGGATAACCAATCCAAAGCTAAAGACACCCCAGAATCGCGTCCAATCGGATGCATCCTTAACCGCCTGGGAAAAGATGATCAAACCGGACATCGCCAGTAAAGCGGCGGCTGTTGTCGGCATGCCTTTAAAAAACCCGGCAATGGGTGATTTGTCCAGTGTGAAGTAAATCAACCGCGCTATTCCCATCAGAACATACAGCCCAGCAATCCAACCCAGCGGCAATTGTTGAATTACCGGATCCTGATAGTTTGAAAGCGTTATGTAAAATATCCACGCCGGGGCGATGCAAAAGCTGACAGTATCTGAAATATCGTCGAGCAGACTGCCAAAATTGATTACCTTTTTCGGGCCTTCCTCACCCAGGGGCTCTGTCAGACCGAGTTTGCGCGCAACCGCGCCGTCGAGTTTGTCAAATAAAGCAGCGCCGATCAAAAACAGAGTTGCTTCGCGGATGCGTCCCTGATAGGCAAAAAAAACGGCCAGCAGCCCCATCATGGCATTCATGACCGTCAAGGCGTTGGGGAAAAAAGCCAGAATCCGCCGGCGCATCTGTTCATTTCCAAGGCACAGTTCATCCAAACACAGGGTACCGTACTTGCGGACATAGCCTGCGATCGAGCTGAAATTGATGATTAAGAATATGATTTCTATGAAAAATAAACCGCGCAGCGGCAGATTCCCCAGCCACGAAATCCAGAAATAAATTTTTGACGGCGGTCCTTCGGGCACATAAAACGCATAAGCGTAAAGCAGGGCGCCTACGGGTGCGGCTACAATCGTCCGCAAGCGGGTAAATTCTTTGTATTCGGGTTCCTGATCTTTACGAATGGCAAAACCGCGCATGAAATGTGCAAAATTATCCCGGACCAGGACGGTTACGGCCAGAAGAAGAACCAGGATGGCATGCAGTATCTCCCCTTTACTGGGGCTGGGAGATGCGAAATGAACGCGCCACATGACACCAACGGCAACCAATGGAAAGATTATCGAGTAGACCACCTTATCCATCAAACGGTCGGCGAGCTGGGCCATCTTGGCGTTGAGTTCAAAGCGGGCGGCAAACCATCCGTCGACCAGATCAAAGCTCATGGAGATGAATAAAAAAACGACTCCGATCGTATACAGAATCGGGCTTTGAGTCCATATGACGGCAAGGGCACATATCATTCCGGCAAACACCAACGGGGGGCGTCCGTAAACAAAAAGTGCCGTAATTCTTTGAGGAATAATTTCCTTGGTCATGTCCAGTTTACATCAGAAAATAATTCATTTCGGGTCGAACAGGATGAACCTGATGGCTTTTAGGATTGTTATCATAAAAGATCTGTAAAAACCTGTCAAGGACGCTCCAGTTCAGCACTGGATTAAATGGATTCAGATTGTATAGAATTTATTGGTGATGCTTTGCCTTCTTGCATTGTTTTTGATAATGCAATGGTAGTCGCCGCGGTCAAAACGAAGCTATTGGACTTTGAATAACGAGAACGAGGACGACGACGAGTACGAAGCGGAGGAACGTTGCCTAACCTCGTATTCGTCCTCGTGCTCCTCCTCGTCCTCGATATTGGCATTTTTAAAACAGGTTCTAAACTGGCGTTGCCTATGTCACAGTCGGTCTATAAGAAGGTCGGAATTGCCTCAGTCGTCATGATGGCCTCGGTTTTACTGAGCAATCTGATCGGATTAATACGGGAAATGGTTATTGCCTATGTTCGTGGTGCCGGACAAGAAGTCGACGCTTATCAACTTTCCTTCTTAATTCCTGAAGTCCTCAATCATGTTCTTGCCAGCGGATTTCTGTCCATCACCTTCATTCCCATTTTTTCTCGTTATCTTGTACAGGGTGAGGAAAACGAAGGGTGGCATATTTTTTCCATTATCCTCACCAATTTGGGTATTATTTTAATATTGCTCATTTGTCTTGCTGAAGGATTTACCGCTGATATCATTTCGGTGCTCGCACCGGGCTACGATGAACCGGAGCTTACTACAGCCGTGATTCGCATGACCCGAATCATTATTCCAGCCCAATTTTTCTTTTTTGCAAGCGGGCTTTTTATGGCTGTTCAGTTTGCCAAAGAAAAATTTGCGATACCCGCCCTGGCACCGATCATCTACAATTTAGGAATTATTTTAGGCGGAATTCTCCTGGGATCTCGGTTCGGCATGTTCGGTTTTTCCTGGGGTGTGCTGGCTGGAGCTGTCTGCAATTGTGTTGTCCAGTATATGGGTGCGAAACGGCTGGGGATGAAATTTCAAATCTCATTTGAATTAAATCACCCGGATTTGAGAAGATACATCGTGTTAACGTTGCCGCTGATGATTGCATTGACCATGACATTTTCAAGGGAGTTCTTTTTCAGGCTTTTCGGTTCCTATCTTCCGCCGGGAGGTATTTCGGGTATCAATTATGCCCTGAAAATTATGCTCATACCGGTAGCGCTATTCGGACAGGCCATCGGAACGGCGGCCTATCCCTTTATGGCGCGATTGGTGGCTGAAAAAAAAATAGAGGAAATGAACAATCTGATGAATAACACCCTTCGTTATTTAGCGCTGGTAATACCGGTTTCGGTGTTACTCATGGTGCTTAAAAATGAGGTGGTTTTCATCATATACCAGCGAGGTCAATTTGATGCCGCCGCAACCGCTCTAACAGCTGATATTCTGATTTATCTGCTAGTGGGCGCGTTTGCACTTGCGGCCTACACGATTGTGTCCAGAGCGTTTTATGCCACGCAAAACACTCTATTTCCTGCTATTTATGGCAGCCTATCGGTTTTGCTAAGTATTCCTTTTTACTTTTTGGGATTACGATTTTTTGGAGCCAAGGGTATCGCTTTAGCCATTTCGCTGTCAGGTATTCTTCAGGTGGTTGGTTTGTATATATTCTGGAACAAAAGAAGTAATAATAAAGGGAGTCACCCAGTTTATATGTTTTATGCCAAGATGATTTTTTTCAGCGCGTTGCTGGGTCCATTATTGGCCTGGTTTAAAATCAACGTGTTGAAAGCCGTGAATCCGGCAACTTTTTCAGAAAGCAGCCTGGTGATCATGCTGACAGGATCGACTTTTATTTTAATCATGGGGATCCTAGCGTATAGCTTGAAAATAAAAGAGATAACCGATGTGGCAGGGAAATTGGTGACGCATTTAAAGAGCGTAATCGTGAAGCAATAAGTAAGCGGCGCTTTCGAACGCGGACGGCTTCATCCTGAAATTTGTGCATGATCAAATGTAGCGATCAACCATTTCAGTAATCATCTTTTCAACCCCCTGGGGGCCTTCATTTTGTTGCACTTCTTGAATTAGATTTTCAATTTTCTGGTAAGTTGCCGGATCGTGTTTTAAATCGTCGGTCGAGCGATAGGCGCCGCCCCGGCGGCCGGCCCGATAAATGAGTCGATCGCTCTCCGGCAGATCCTGATAGGCCTGAATTACCGATAGCATTTTTTCTTTGTCCTCGGGAAGCTTGCCGCCTACCTCTTCAAGTAAATTCATGATATGATCGCTGGTTACCGTACTGGTAATGCCCTCGAGGGTCTCGATGAAATGCTTGATTTCTTCGGCCAGCATGTCATCGCTTTGCATGCTGAAACTTCCATCTTCCAGCTTTTCATGCAGGGGCACCCGCTCCGGCACCCTGAGGCTGCGAAGACGGATAAAATGGGGGTTGATTTGATTCAGTACCTTTGCGGTTTCAACCGCATGATCGCGCCACATTTCCTGTCCGCCCAGCCCGGGCATCACATATTCGGATACTTCCATACCGGCCTGCAATAATTTCCTGCCGGCTTCGATATGCTGTTCGCCGGTGACACCTTTTTTCATCAGCTTGAGCAGCGGGTTATATCCGGTTTCCAGTCCGATGTGAACCCTATCCAGACCGGCCTTTCGAATTTGTTTTAGTGCATCGACGGATTTGCGAATAACCGTTCTGGATCGGGAATAGGTGGTGACTCGTTTGATCTCCGGAAATTGTTCTTTTAGAAACGTTAAGACCTCCACCAGATCCTTTGTTTTCATGATCAGATTGTCGGCATCCTGCAAAAAACAGGCCTCTGTTTGATAATACAGCCAGGCCGCAATGCTTTTGTAATTGGTGCTGGTGCCGGGCTGATTAAAGAGGGCGCTGACAACCGCATCATTGACCGCTCCGCTGTGTCCCAGTTTCCATGAAAGGGCTTTGATATCGTCGGCAATTGTTTTGGCAGCCGTTATGTCCTGTTTTATTTCATCAACCGAGCGTAATGAAAATTTACGGGTTTTGTAGACCGGACAGAACAGGCACTGGTTCCAGGGGCAATTGCGTGTAAGACGCAACAGCAGGCTGCGGGCTTCGTTGGGCGGTCGGATGGGGCCCTGTTCAAACCTGTGGTTTGTATTGTTCATGACGATCCTTTGGTTATAAGTGCGCTAAAGTGACTAAAATGAGCTAAAGTGCCTAAAGTTGTGGTTTCGCTTCGCGCCATCCTTTTATAAAAAGATAGAATTCCTTAACTTTAGGCACTTTAGTTCACTTCGAACTTTAGCGCACTTGCCTTGGACTTTAGTCACTTCGTTATTTATGCGTTAGAAACTTCCATTTTTCAATAAAAAAGGGCGGTATTTAATGGCCGCCCTTTTATATCGATATGATTTAGGCAATCGGCGAAGGTTTACAAAGGTGCTCCTGTTCCATAGCTACGCGCCCACAGCCGCCGCATACAAACTTCATCGCCGACAGTTTGTCCTTACAAACGTGAGTATGATCCGTCTCAGTCGCGCCGCAGAAACTGCATTTGGCTTTATCGCCGCACGGATTGCATAGGTGACCCGGTTCGTTGGCTACTGCTCCGCAGTTTTTACATGTGTAAGGCATCATTAACCTCCTTTTAGATCTTATCTAATTCATATTTTAGACAGGATTAACAGGATTATTTAGATTTCTTTTCTTCGCCACTTTCCAGAAGAAGGTGGCGAAACTTAATCCGCCGGCGGCGGGAAAAATCTCCAGTTAATCCTGTAAATCCTGTCCAATAAAAAAAATATCAGACAATTTTCCGATTTCAAACGATGTGTTTTTTCCAGCATCAATATGAGTATTGTTGCTAAAAAGTCAAGAAAGGCAAAATGGACCTTCGTTCGCTTCGCTCACAATTGGAATGATGGAAAGATGGAACACTGGGCACGCAGTGAAGCTTTAGCGCTATATTGGGTCTGTATTGCAACACATTCAAAAATATCATGATCCATGAGATAAACCCGTCATGGATCGAAAAAATATCAACCGAGTTTTTAAAAAGCTCAGGGTTTGGTAGGGCGCCAATTACATGACATTGATCACAAAAACCTTAATCCAAACACTGAAGGTATGCGTTTTTGACCGTAATTCCATTATTCCAGCATAGCGCTATAGCTTCACTGCGTGCCCATTATTCCATGCAGGCGGCATAAAACCAGTGTCATAAAAAGCTACATGCTTTCAATATTTTATAGAAATCCCGAGACACCTATTGCAGAATTCTTTGATCTTTTTTTTCGTCTTCTTCGTCTTTTGAACCGGGCAGTACCGGCTGGATGATGGTGATTGGCAGTTCGAGGGTTCTTTGCAAAATGCCTAAGAGGCCCGAACCCACTGCGGTGGGTGAAAGCGGTATGACATCCGGATCGCCTAATTCGCCGACAGCCCTGAAGGGAATCGAAACCAACTTGCCGCCCAATATATTGCTAATCAGCGGGATGAGCTTGACGATACGGTCAACAGTTTTAAACGGAGCGACCAGCACCGTAAGGTCAACTTTCTTTTTTATTAAATCAATGTCGCCTTCGATGGCAATTCCCATGGACGGACTGTCGATCGAGCTTTCTTTGATAATAAGTTTGCCGTCCTCAAATACCGCGTTTGCCGACATCGAATTATAGGCGAATCCTTTGCCGGCCAGATCAGGAACTTCGCCCCTGTAAATTTCGGTAACATTGAGCAAAGCAAAAATTTTGGCCAACATCCCGAAGCGATAAATGCGGCCCTGATCAGCCGTAAAATCAAGATTTCCCGTAAGAGATTTGGGAAAATCCTCTAGTCTGGCCTTGCTCATGAGTTCACCGTTAAGGCTAAATGTGCCGTCGGCCAGATCCTTCTTGTCTGAGAGGCAGGTGATCGTCGGCCCCAGATTTTGATTTCTAGCGACCGGATTAAAATAAAACTCAAACTCATTGGATGAAACTTTCAAGATTCCGGGGAATTGGATGCCGCAGAGGCCGGCTTTTTTGATGACGATGCTGGTGTCCGCTTCATTAAATGAAATGTCTGCATGGATCGGCTGCCAGGTGTAACTACCATATGTAAAATTTTCCGATACCACCCGTAACTCGCCCAGCAGCACCATGGTTGAATCGGGTCCCAGCTTTTCTTCCAGTTCCACGATTTGTTCAATCTGACTCCAACTTAGCCGATCCGCAGCCAGATTCATGTCAAGAATCAATTCATCTCCGGAAAAGTCTGCAGCGCCTTCTAAATTGATACGGCTGCCTTCCCAGCTCATATGCGTATCGGTCAGATTTATGCGGCCATGAATCTCTTCTGCGCCAGTTGTGTCCCTGACAGCAAATTTGGTTGTATTGATGTAAATCGGCTCTTTGAAATAATCTGATTCCATAACAAAACCATTTAAGTCACCGGCAAGATCAAACTTCCAGGCCTTGGAACGGCCCAAGGGGCCTTTTACGTCTAAACCGGATAGTACCAGTTTCCCGCGTGTAGCGGTAAAGCCTTTAAACATCTGCTTCAGCGGGTTAAAGGATATAAGCCAGGGATAGAACTCCGCAATTTGGATGCTTACAGAATCGGCTTTGACCTCATATGAAGATCCCTTGCCCCATTCCATTCCGAAGGCAAGCCGGGTAATCGTTGACTGCCCGAAGCTGGCGTTGCCGTCTCGCAGATCGAATCGAGTGCCCTGCCACACCAGCTGACCGCTGGATAATTTGAGGCTGGTGGGGAATTTCGGCGAGTGGATATCCCAATTTTCTATGCTGCCGGTGAGGTTCAATTTTTTCTTTGATTTTCCGGCAATCGGGCCTTTAAATGCCAGTTTTTGAAAAGCCAGCGTGCCTGTTAGTGGCGGGATGTCTTTTAGGCTGTGTTTAAACGCTTTATGGGACTGAAGCCAGGGATAAACTTCATCCAGAAAAACAACGGTTTTTGCCGAATTGGCGGTCAACGTCACCATCTGGCCCCATTTAAGCCTGGCTGAAAGACCTGAAAAGGAAGATCCTCCGATGTTGGCGTTCAAATTTTTTATGGAAATCTGATCCCCTTCACAGGCAAAATGACCCTTGACTACGCTTAACTTTCCGGGCAGCAACGCCGAACTCATCGAAAGTTTTTGGATGTCACCGTTGGACTGAATCCGCCATTGGTTCGGCTTTGAAAGCGGTCCGCTTAAATCGAATTTATTCAAAGCGATCGTGCCGTTAACAGCGTTTACCTCCTTGAGCTTATGCTTGAACCTTTTTTCCTCTGACAACCAGCTGTATAATTGGGCTAAATCAATCGTGGCCGATTGTGAAGAAATTTCAAAAAATGAGGCTTTTTCCCATCCAAATCTGGAAGACAGCCGGGAAAAGCTGGACTTTCCAACCATCGCATTTAAATCCGTCAGTGCGATGCGGGGCCCGTCCAAAAACAGATTGCCCCCGTCAATTTTTAGCGGGTAGGGAATTCTTTTGTAGACGGCATCAAGCTGGATGTCAGAAGCTATTATTTTAACATTGATGTCTTCCGTATCTTCGCCCAGCACAAGCATACCGGCAGCGCTGCCCTCGAATTTACTTAAAAGCGCCAGCTCCTTTTTCAGTTCATCATTGTCAATCAAACGCGTGAGCACAGAGGGAAGTTGCGACAAATCCGCCTGGATGAGCGCTTCGATATGAAATGGCGCCGTATCTTCTGTGAGCGCAATGGCCAGTTTTCCCTTTTTGGCAAACGAATTTCCCACTCGCGCTTCAATATTTTCACCCTCCAGGATGCCGTTTACAATTTTCGCATCTCCTGTGACATCCACAAGATTTAATTGACCGTCCGGAATAAAAATCTTCCCACCAACCATGTTCCCCTGAATCACATAGTTGTCTCCATCGGCCAATTCAGCCAAGGTCGGTCCGTGGGCCTTCAGCGTCATGCGCTGGAATACGCCGCTTCGCAGTATTTCAAAAACATCGTCAACCATACTGGTATTTTCGGTTAATGCCATAGCGATCCGCTGGGTGGTCTCCACATCGATCTGCCTGCCCTCCAGTTCAAGCTGGATGTCCGGCAGCGTGGGGTCGGCTTGCAGTTGCCCTGATAGGCTCAGGCGGGGGTCTTTTAAATTGAGCTGCGAAAGTAACAGGGTTACGACTTTGTTGTCGAGCTGATATCCGAATTGAAAGTTGGCATCGGTGAGTTTCAGATCTTTATTCCCCTGACGCAAATTTAAATAGGGTATGGAGCCGTTTATTTTGGCCTGCAGATGTTCGGGGCCATCCGTTTGTAAATCCAGCGTTAAGTCTGCGCGGGCATTTGTTATTTTCAGGTCGGATTGAGGGAAAAAAGAGTCGAATAAGGCATGCGGCCGGAACTGGATTAGCTTAATCTGGCTATTTATTTTAAAACCGGGCTCTTCGTACCGGCCCTTCCACGCCATACTCTCCCAGAGGTTGGATTGACACTTAAAGGCAAATTCAAACCGGTCTGCGTCTCGTTTTATATTCCCATTTATGCTTTGAAGACCCAGAACCCGGTTGTTTCCTTTAAAGAAATTGATGCGCCCATTCCTGATGCGCAAGACTATGGCGGGTATATTTAATTCCGGCAGGGAACGGATGGTTGAAATCAGTTGGTCTCGCCGGGTATCAGCTGAGACGGAGTCCAGGGCATTACTTTCATCATCTAACGTTTCCGGGAATCGAATGTTGATCTTCGGGGACCGCGACCGGAGCATTACAATCCGAAGATCCCCGGTGAAAAGAGGCAGGATTTTCGGATAAATGTCGAGGGATTCCAGCGTGCCGTCGACATTATCGGGCATTGTAAATTTAACCTCGGATATTGCAATATGCGGACGTGGGAAAAGCACAAGTTTAAGATACTGGTATTCAATCTGACCCCCAATATCCCTGGCGTATTGACTTTTGATTTTTTCTTTTACCGTATCCAGGTTAATCAGCTGGGGTGTGACAATCAGAAGAATAATCAACAAGCACAAAAAAATTCCTGCAAGGCTAATGAGTAAAAAAAGTATTTTTCTGCGGTTACGCATCGGGTAGACACCAGTCGATTAAAAGGGCCAAAAACAATCAAACGGGTTGTGGAAAAAAACGTTTGAATACCGCAACGTTTTTTTACAACCCCTACATATAAGAATTTCAAAATATAGTGTACTTTAATTAATGTACCACAGAGAACACGGAGAACACAGCGATAAATTAGGGTCTCAACGGATAATGTCAACCTTGGCCGTTTGCCATCGGGCGGCTAAATTTTTTCTCAAAAAATCGCCTTTTCGTATTTGCGGCTTGAGAGGGGTTTCAGGCCGTACATCGGTTGTGTGCAACCTTGTAAGAATAGTTATTGCAGAATTGATTTAAAGATTATACAAGTGCTTTTTCGAGGAGACGGCACAATGATGAAGGCTATGGTGTTAAATCGACTATGCACTATTGCTGAAAATAAACGTCCTTTGAACCTGGTGGATATGCCGGATCCGGTCCCACAGGACAACGAGATTTTGATAAAAGTATCCACCTGTGGCGTGTGTCACACCGAGCTGGATGAAATTGAAGGCCGTACGCCACCGGCCCAATTGCCGGTTATTTTAGGCCATCAAGTTGTCGGCCGGGTTGAAATAGCCGCTGCCGGGGCAGTCAGATTTAAAATTGGTGATCGGGTGGGTGTTGCCTGGATACATTCGGCCTGCGGTCACTGTAATTTTTGCAGAAGCGGCTCTGAAAATTTATGTGAGCAATTTAAGGCTACCGGTCGGGACGTACACGGCGGTTATGCCGAATATACCAAGGTGTCTGAAAATTTTGCACATAGAATCCCTGAAACCTTCAGCGATTCGCAGGCAGCCCCCCTTTTATGCGCCGGTGCCATTGGCTATCGGTCGATGCGGCTAAGTGGTATTGAAAATCATCAGAGCTTGGGGTTAACCGGTTTTGGTGCATCCGCTCATCTCGTTTTACAGATGGTTCGCCATAAATACCCGGATACGAAAGTTTTTGTATTTGCCAGAAGTGAAAAGGAAAGAGATTTTGCGCGCCAGCTGGGTGCCTTCTGGGCGGGAGATACCGGTACCGAATCCCCTGAAAAGCTGGACGGGATCATTGATACCACGCCGGCCTGGCAGCCAATTGTTAAGGCCTTGGCATGCTTAAAACCGGGGGGCAGACTGATTATTAATGCGATTCGCAAGGAGGAAAGCGATAAAAAGGCCCTATTAAACCTGGATTATCCGGATCATCTCTGGCAGGAAAAAGAAATTAAAAGTGTCGCCAACGTTGCTCGCACAGATGTCAGGGAATTCTTACAGCTGGCCGCTGAAATTCAGATAAAGCCTGAGGTGCAGGAATTTGAACTTAAAGATGCCAATCAGGCCCTGGTCGAACTTAAAGAAAGAAAAATTCGGGGCGCAAAAGTACTAAAAATTGGTTGACTATGGGTAAAGGAGGAAGCTGGTATGTACAATAAAACGGTTATGGACCACTTTCGCAATCCGCGCAACGTCGGGGTGATCGAAAATGCCGATGGAGTTGGTGAAGTTGGCAATCCACTTTGCGGTGACATAATGACTATTTATTTGAAAATAAAAGACGATCACATTGAGGATATCAAATTTCAGACCTTTGGCTGCGGTTCTGCCATTGCCGTATCGAGCATGATCACCGAAATTGCCAAGGGTAAAAGCCTGGTGGATGCCAAACATCTTACAAATAAAGATGTGGCGAAGGCCTTGGAAGGATTACCGAAAAATAAGCTGCACTGCTCTAATCTGGGTGCCGATGCCCTCCAGCTGGCTATCCAAAATTATGAAGATAAATTGGCCGGCGTAACCCGTCCTGAACCGATCCGCAAAGAAAAACATGAACATTCTCATGGGGAAAAATGTTATTGTCCATACTGTGATATTGAAATTCAAGAGGGGATCACATTCTGTGATGCCTGTCAATCAAGTCTTGAAGATGAACATTAAATCCCTGGCCCGGAGCTTAAGCAATTATGAAGGTTATAAACTTGGATCACATATCGGCAAAACCTTTATTGCCTGAAGTCAAAGAGGTGATGATCGAGGCTATTGAAAAGGACTATCACAACCCTTCCAGTCAACATAAATCTGGTGAGGAAGCTGCCGCAGCGCTACAAAAGGCACGCGAGGCAATGGCGGCTCTGCTTAACTGCAAAACTCCCAAAGAAATTGTTTTCACATCCGGGGGGACGGAATCGATCAATCATGCCATCAAAGGCGTGGCCCTGGCCAACGAAGACAAGGGCAAGCATATCATTACATCCAATATCGAGCACAATGCCGTTATCCGCAGTTTGCGTAGACTCAGGTCATCCGGGTTTACGGTAACATCCCTTCCGGTCGACTCCAGCGGGCGGGTCAAACCCAAAGATGTTGCCGAAGCCATCACCAAAGACACCATTCTCGTATCCATTATGCACAGCAACAATGAAACCGGCACCACCCAACCCATTGAGGAAATCGGGAAAATTACCCGTGAAAGGAAAGTTATTTTTCACTCGGATGCGGTTGATTCGGTGGGGGTGGTCCCAATGGATGTCCAACACCTGGGCGTGGATTTGCTCAGTTTTGCTTCCAATACACTCTATGGACCCGCCGGTGTTGGGGGATTGTTTATCCGCCGCGGAACCCGGATTTTTCCCCTTTTGGATGGGGGTGTTCAAGAAAACAACAAGCGCGCCGGCGCTGAAAATCTGGTGGGAATTATCGGAACAGGCAAAGCCGCCGAGTTGGCGCTGAGAGACATGGACAAACGGCTGATACACCTCAAGACCTTAAAGGATCAAATCTTAAGCGAATTGCCCCATACGATCGACGAATACATTATTAATACACATGCGGAACACAGTTTGCCGAACCTGGTGTCGATTTCTATCAAATACATCGAAGGCGAAAGTGTGATGTTGATGTTAGATGATGAAAATATTGCGGTATCGACGCGTTCGGCTTGTGCAACGGGCTCACTGCGAGCATCGCATGTGCTGCTGTCTTTGGGACTCAGCCATGCCGACGCCCAGGGCACGTTGGTTATCTCATTCGGGGTTGATAACTCAAAAGAAGATATCGTAACCTTTCTGAACGCATTAAAAAATGTGGTTACCACGTTACGCGATATTTCCCCTCTTTATCAAAAGGCATCCAAAACTTAATCAATCTCCCATCATCAATGTCTCAAAATACGTATCAATGACCTGCTGGTGAGCGACAAACTTTTTCTTTAATAGCTCCTTAAATTTTTTGTAACCGGACTCAGATAAAAGCTGGTCGATTTCGTGGGCTTTTTTGCCTATTTGCCGGCAGTATTTATCGGTGATCGTCTGAGGGGCCGTACCTCTTTTTTGAGCCACACGGTTTGTTGCCTCTGTTCGGGAATAGCCGTTGACTTCCATTTCATATATGACTTCTAGGATTTGCGAAAGGGACTTCGGCGTGCCCTTAATTGAGACCGAGGGGACTGCGGACACGCCTGCTTGCGCGTCGGTTTCTTTACTAGCGCCAAATAGTATCTGGTTCAAAACCGAATTGGGCGTATCGATAAAAGGCTCCGCCTGTTTTTGCAAAAACCCCCAAACTTTTTCATCAATTTCAATTGTATACATTTTCATTTGAAGTACCTCCCACACTTACTAGGCTAATCTAATTACACGAAAGATCTTAGGGATTGTCAAGTGAATTTTGCTGATTCCTCCTAGCAGGTTCTAGTATTGGGAGCCGGTTCTGAATTAAAAAAAGGCAGCTTTTTTGAAATGGGACAACGACAGAGTCTAAGGCAGGAAGGGTTTATTCAACGGGCCGGTATATCTTGCTTTTAGCCGGATACTTTTACGGTTTTATCCGCCAGATCCTGAACGGGGGCCTGGGTTTCATCCATTAAATTAATTTGCAACGTATGTTTTCCAATAGTGACGGTATCATTGGGATTTAAATTCGCTTTCGTTATCTGCTTATTATTCAGCAGGGTGCCGTTGGTGCTTTTGAGGTCTACGACCGTATAGTGGTCAGGGTGCCTGATGATTTTTGCATGCGTTTTGGATACCGCCAGGTTATCAATTTGGATGTCATTGTTCGTACCTCTGCCAATGGTGATTTCGCTTTTATCGGTTTCAAAATGTTTTAAAACTCTGTCTTTGAATTTCAACTCTATTTTTAACATGATACCGACCTCCTGATTAATTGGGTGTTTTATCTTATCACTTTTTGCGATTTGCTGCAGCACCTTTCTTGGGTTCATTTAACTTTTCCTGGCATTTTTGGATTTGATCGACCACCTGGGCGGCAAACTTATAACGCCTGGTGATCCCTTTGTTGAGCAATTTATCAACGATTTTCACACAACTTTCCGGTGTGTTGGGTGCAATCTCCGTAAGCGGCGTATAGCTATTGTTGGTGATCGCATACATCAACGATGTAATGCTGTCACCCTTGAACGGTTTATCTCCGCTCAACAATTCATACAAAACAACTCCGAGGGAGAAAAGATCCGAACGGCCGTCTACTTTTTTTCCTGCCACTTGCTCCGGTGACATATAATTCGGCGTGCCGAATATTACACCGGTTTGCGTCTTTGTAGATGAAGCCATAATTCGAGCAATGCCAAAATCAGCGACTTTTATCTGCTCATTTTCCAATAGAATGATGTTGGCCGGTTTGATGTCGCGGTGGACGACGCCCTGTTGATGGGCATAATCAAGGGCTTCGGCCACACAGGCTACCACCCCGAGTGCCCGTTGAATCGACAGTAACTTTCCTTTCTGACAGAAATGGGTCAAGTCCTTGCCGATCAACAGTTCCATGGCCATGTATGCCATATCATGGTCTTCGCCGACATCATAAATCGTAACGATGTTCGGGTGAGTAAGCTTCCCGGCTGCTTCGGCTTCTCGAAAAAATTGGTCTTTGACTTCATTCAGCTGCTGGGGCTCCACATCGGCATAGCTGATCGTTTTAATAGCCACCTCACGATTGATACTCGGATCTTTACCCAGATAGACGGTGCCCATTGCCCCATGGCCTAACTCTTTGATAATTTCATAGCGCCCGAGAGTCGGCTTGGTAGCCGCATCCTCCAAAAACAAGGAGGTTTCTTTTTTATTTGTGCCGGCCGGCAATATGAGTGTATTTTCAATCTTTTTTAGATTTTCGATTCTGCCTTTGATGTCCTTGAAAGCTCCCGCTTTTAAAATATGGTTATAAACCGCCAGGGCTTTGTTAAACATGCGTTTTCGTTCGAAATCCAGACCTAGATGAAAGAGCAGCTCTTTTATCGATTTGTTTTCAATCGGGCATTTCATGAAGCGTTCAAAGGCCATATCGAGCATCCCCTGACCCTGTAAGGCCAGGCCCAGGGATTTGTTTAATTCTATGCTTTCATCCTCTATTTTGTCGGAAATCCGCTTGTATCCGCTAAGCGCAAAACCGATTAGAGCAAAAAGAATCGGTGTGATGATGCGCAGCCAGTAACCGTGGGTCATAAACAACAGGACGGCAGCACCGATCCATGTCACCAAAAAAATTGCAAATATAAGCATGCCGATTCGGGGCTGCACTTTTGGGATGACAAACAGCAGAAAAAATCCAAAATATAAAAGAACCATGACTTCCAGTGCCAGAGACCATGCGGGCCTGGAAATATGCTTGCGGTTTACAAGGTTTTCAACGGCATTTGAGGTAAGCTCAATTCCGGTAGCTTGGCCATGTAAGGGTGTTTTGTATCTCGGAGCGAATTCTTTGGCAGTTAGCCCGAGCAACACGATTTTTCGCCGGAAGGCTTTTGCTGGAATTTTACCTTCCAGCACATCCACAAATGAAAATTTTTGAATGTTGCTGCTCTGCCCGCTGAAATCGATCAGCATCCGGTGGTGCCCGATCGTTGGAATATAGCGCTGCTTAATATGCAAGCCTGAAGAACCCGGGCGGGCGTCCCGTATATGCTCGCCAAAATATTTCATTGCCACCTGCAAGGCAAATGAAGGAAATTCTCGGCGTTGATATCGTATCAATAAAGGAACGCTGCGAATGACATTGTCTTGATCGGAAATGAGATTGGTGTGCCCCAGGGCTCCTGATTTTCTTGATAGCTCGACATAGGGCTGATGAATCTGGGTGGCGACAATGGGCTTATCACCGAGCAGGCCGGATAAAAAAGCGGGCGTCTGAGACGGCAGATCGATTACGGCTGAATTCATACCGGGTTTAATAGAATTCATTTTAAGCCAGCCTGATAGAGCGGGCGGGTTGGGGCTTTCAGACCGGGAAAACTCGAATCGAAGGGGTAGCACAACATTGCGAGCTGTTCTGACGGCGGAAATTAAACGGGTGTCATGATCTAAACGGTCTTCGGTTTGGGCCAGAAGTCGATCGATTTTATTCAGAGTCTGCTTTTTGCCAAGCGGTGGTTTCTTGCGAAGTGTTTCTCTGAGGTTTTGAACTTCGGTTAAACCAGCGTTCAACTCCCTGTCACGAAATAAAATTGAAACACCGAGAGTATGGGCGCCGTGTTTTGAAAGCGTTTTGACAATATTCGCAATATAGGAGCGAGGCCAAGGCCAGTCACCGATACTCTTCAGGCTGGTGTCATCAATAGCGACAATTGCCAACGGAATGCCCGCGGCCCTTCGCCTGAAAAGTGACATCAGATCAAACGCCCTGTATTCTAAAGACAGCAATGGTTTGAACTCAAAAACCATTCCCAGCAGGATAGCCACCATCAGGAAAAGACAAATCGCCCGGCTAGAGCTTAATGCTTTTTTTAACTCCATCGGAATCAACAACAGCCTATTGAGGTGAGAAAAAAAAACCGAACCGCCTTGTGCGAATGGCAGATCGGTTTTTTGGGCTTTTTATTTTAGTCTGAATTCGAGTCGCCACGATTCTGTTCCATCATTAACGATGATGTCATCCTGGCGAATTTGGGTGACGAAAAAGCCTTCTACCGATTCGCCCTCCCGTACGATATGACCATTGATGACTGCAATCCGCTGAGCAGCGTTTTTTGACCAGGCAATGGCTTGCAGTTTTAATTTTGATTCATCCAGGCGCCTGTAAGATCTTGAGACCTGTTTAAGCGCTGGTCTCGTTTTTTTCGTTGGTAACGCTGCAGCGGCATGGGTCTTGTTTCGAACCGTCTTTTTATGATCGGCCATTTGAGATGGGGAAATTCGAGATTTGGATGACGGTGGTTTCGGTAAAGATTCCGCTTTGCCAGATGCCGTAAAAATCGGATTTTTATTGATTTTTTGGCGTGTGGACATTTTGGGCAACCGTCCCGACTGTTTATCCGTTCGGGTCTGCGTGGGCTCGTACTTCAAACCGGCCCGCTTATTTTCCATATTTGAGGCGGAACCCTTTTTTGCGGAGCTGATTGTTTGTTTGGATGAGGGCGGATAAATTTTAGCCTGGTAAACCGGACCGTTTTCTGATGGTCCCGATGACGCCAGCGTATCATCTACTGAGATTCTGTCTGAAGATATTTTGGTCAGCAACAGGTCTTTTTGGCTGTAGACAAGCCACCCGGCAACCACAATAATCAGCGTTAACAGTG
>Ga0255055_10000513_pt1 | contig 29993 bp, 26 predicted proteins | sample JV7_2_27_MG_FD_188633 | JGI IMG/M metagenome (GOLD analysis project Ga0255055, IMG submission 188633) | Seawater microbial communities from Jervis Inlet, British Columbia, Canada - JV7_2_27 | ecosystem: Environmental > Aquatic > Marine > Inlet | place: Canada: British Columbia | collected...
GTTTACCCACAAAATTCGGGAGTAACGCTTGGGTGGTTAATTCATGGAAATCTGAAAATGGAAACGCTATGCAAGTAGGAGGCCCCCAAATGGGCCATTCGACACCTCAAATTGTTAGCGAAATCGGACTTCATGGTGCAGGGATAGACGCGGTTGGGATGATGATGCCTATGGCTCCATCGATATTGATCGGAGTGAGTGAGTACGGCGCATGGACGTCAACAACTGGGAGTTCAGATATTATCGATACGTACATCGAGGTATTAAATCCTGCTAATCAACACCAGTATTTGTATAACGGCGAATGGGTGGATATGGAAAAGAGAACGGAAAGAATATATGGTCCGCTTAAATCGTTTTATGAAGATAGGGATATTTATCGCACAGTGCATGGTCCCCTCATTCATCCAGTTGATGGTTGGGATTTGGCAAATAATATTGCTTATACCGTGAAAGTTCCATTCTTTAAAAACGAGTTAGAAGCTGAAGAGGGATGGATGCTCTTTCAACAAGCTAGATATATCGAGGATATGGAAGAAGCTGCTAAACGAGTTAAGTTAAGCCATAACTTCTTATGGGTTGATAGGGTGGGAAACGAAGGATATTGGCACTCGGGTACTTACCCAATTAAACCAACACATGGAAAGGATGGACGATTAATTGACGATAGGTTCCCATTATGGGGGACTGGAGAAGAAGAATGGGTTGGCGTCACAGGTCCTGACGAAATGCCAAAAGCAATCAATCCATCTCAAGGTTTCATGGCAAACTGGAATAATAAACCAATTGCAGATTGGCCATATTCAGAAGCAGATTGGGGCGAAGGACACCGCGTTAAATGGATACAAGAATTATTAGAGGCTGGAGATGACTTAACTTTTGAAGATATGAAAACAATTAACATGGAAGCTGGGTACAACCACATTCCTGGAATGAATTTCCTCCATTTCCTTGTGGAAGCGGCCAGCACATCTGCTGATCCGGATGTTATGGATGTATTTCCCTACCTTGACGCTTGGAACCACCGCTATAACGATGAAATAGCTCCGAATTACCCAGATAATGATGGCACCTACGACGATCCAGGCCTTACAATCTTTAATGAATGGTACGGAAAGATATTTGGTGAAGTTTTCGATGAAGCCGGTGTAAACGGAGGTTCAAGCACCTTAATTCACGTCTTTGACGGAGTAGATTCAAAATTGCCCCTTACCGTTGATTGGCTTAATGGAGAGGACAAAAACGATGTAATAAATCGTGCTTTAAAAATGGCAGTTGTTGATTTAAAGGCAGCAAGAGGCGACGATATTTCAACATGGCTCACTCCGGTTAGAATGACATTTCTCTGGTCACAAGGAGCTCTACCCACTCCAAGAATGCATGCTATGAATCGAGGTACATACAATCAAGTAGTCGAAATGCTAAAAGATCAAATGTATTACTGGTTATATAAACCTCCACCTCGTGCCGAAAATGTAATTCCACCAGGTCAAAGTGGATTCTTTAGTCTTCTAACTGGACCAAGTCCTCACGCGTACGATCAGTTACCGTTATACGATACTTGGACATATAAACCCCTTCTCTACGAATATATGGACGTCAAGAATGTTGCCGAGTCGACATGGACATATTTTATGTAGCTTAAAAGAATAATTTAAAGCAATCAAATTTAATTACCTTTTTTTTTATTTTAATCGAATTTTTACTTTTTCCAACCTAGCTAATGCATCTGCATTGTATTATTTAGAAATTAATATCCGACAGCTTGACCATCCTTTCTTGGATCAGAGGCAGCTATGTATCCATCTTTAAGTTTATATATAATTTGGGCACCACCAAATTCAAAATAATGTCCGTTATATACTTGATGACCTAGTTTTTTTAATTTTTCTTGCGTTTCTTTATTAAAACCAGGTTCCAGGTTCAATTGCTTTTCCTGCAATATCCGCCATCTTGGTGCATCTATTGCTGCTTGAGGGTTTTGCTGATATTCAAAAATCCTCACCAACATTTGTGCGTGCCCTTGTGGTTGCATTGAGCCTCCCATAACGCCAAAACTCATTAGTGGCTCTCTTTTTTTTGTTACAAAAGCCGGAATGATGGTATGATATGGACGTTTCTCCGGTCCTACTTGGTTTGGATGACCCTCGATCAAATTAAAACCGTTTCCGCGGTCTTGAAAGCTAATACCCGTTCCTGGAATTACGATTCCCGAACCAAAACCTAAATAATTTGATTGGATATAGGAGACCATCATACCTTCTGTATCTGCAGTAGTTAAGTAGACCGTATCTCCGGCCGCAGGGACACCAAATTCGAATTGTTGTGCTTTTAGTAGATCAATTAAAGATGCTCTTTTTTTTAAATAATCTTCTTTAAGTAATAGATTTGGATCAAAATCTAAAGAAGATGGATCGGAAACATACCGATATGCGTCTGAAAAAGCTAATTTCATCGCTTCTATCTGTAAGTGTATAGACTGTGGAGAATCGGGCTCATGTTGGCTTAGATCATAATTTTTTAATATCCCTAACATTATTAGAGCAGCTAATCCTTGACCGTTAGGAGGTAATTCGTGCAAAGTTAAACCCTTATATTCCATAGTTAACGGTTTTTCCCAAATTACTTCGTGGTTTTCTAAATCCTCAAGCGTTATCAAACCACCGGTGTTTTTAGCATGATCTACTATCTTTTTTGCCAATTCTCCGGAATAGAAGGATTCTCCTTCCGTGTCTGCGATTTTCCTTAAAGTAGCTGCTTGGTCTGGATTTTTAAATAATTCACCAGGTTTTGGTGCCCTCCCCTCAGGTAGAAAAGTCTCATGAAACTCTGGAAAACTCCGTGATTTATACATAACAGCCAGTTGATTCCATAATTTTGCTGTTATTGGTGAAACCAGAAATCCCTTATTGGCGTAGTATAATGCTGGCTCAAACAACTCCTTAAATCTTAATTGTCCATATTTTTTTGAAAGCGCAACCCAGGCAGAGACGGCCCCAGGAATCGTCACTGAATCCCATCCCAATAAAGGCATTGATTTATATTTAGAAAAATGCTCTACTGTCCACCCCGCCGGAGATTTTCCGGATGCGTTTAATCCAACGATACTCTTTCCATCCCAAACGATTGCAAAAGCATCGCTTCCAATCCCATTATTAACGGGTTCGACCACCGTAAGTGTTATCGCAGTTGCTATGGCAGCATCTATGGCATTACCTCCTTTTTTAAGCATACTTAATCCTGCTTGGCAAGCAAGAGGCTGAGATGTAGAAACTACATTTTGCGCTAATACAGGCATTCTTCTAGAAGGATATGGGAACTCCCATCTAAACTTTTCTTCCAAACTTTAATTTACACTTTTAATTATGAATTTTTTTATTGATTATATTTCTAAAGTTATTTATAATTTTATCATTCTTCTTGATAATTTGCTAATTCTTTTTCAATCAATTTTATTAATTCGAGAGAGAGAGAGAGATAACCGATCTGTGCGGTGGATGTATCATTCTAAGTCATGTTCAAATTACTAGAATTATTCTATTTATGAATACCCGGATCTAAATAAGGTTCTTTAGAATAGAGAATTTTTGTTTTTTTCTTTATTAATTCTTCTAATAGCGCTTCTTCGGTTAATTCTTTAAGGTTTAATAATGTCCAACCATGGACTCCCCCACTAAGAAGTTTATCCGGGCTATGCATATCTGTTCCGGTAAGCATTCCAATTTTTCCATTATGTTCCATACAAAAATCATAGGATTCTTGGTCAAAAACATTTTCCGGTTGAGAGTCGTCATTAACTATCTCGATAAAATCAATTCCCCATTCAAAAAGGGTTTCTCGAGTTGGATGGTTTTTATATTTAGCTTCATTCAAACTCCATGGAATGTGATTACAGACAACTATTCCCCCTTGATCGTGAACCTTGTTAATCGCGTCAATAATTTTTTCGTCTTTCGGTTTATAAGGTATTCTCGTATCCCATTTTGAGACACCTAAGAAATTTAAATGGAGCCTAATTGATGTCCATTCAATCCCACTTGTTATAAGAATGCCTTTTTCAAGGTATTCTGTTTTAATTTTTTCAATTTTTTCTATATGCCGCATATTGTTATGATCAGTTATAGTTAATGCGTTGAAACCCATAGCGATATGCCATTCAACATTTTGCTTAATTGTAAGTTTTCCATCACTGAAGTTAGTGTGAGAATGATGATCGTATATCAAATTATAAGCCGTGTTATCGTATCCAGGAGGTATATGGGGTTTAACATTTTTCCAATCATCATCAGAGTAAGCGCTGGATTGAGGCATAATCCTATCTCATCCTATTTTGATATTCTTTTGTTTATTTCTTTTACAAAAAAAGTTGCTACATTCTCAGAAAAAGTGTTAGGACCAAAACCCGCATCATATCCCAACTCTTTCGCAAGTTCATTCGAGATTCTTGGACCACCACAGATTAAAACGACTTTGTCTCTTATATCTTCAGCTTCCAAGAGATCGACAAGATTGGTTAAATTTCTCACATGTATGTCCTTTTGTGTTACGGTTTGTGAAACAAGAAGTACATCAGCTTTTAATTCGATTGCTTTTTTTACGAATGTTTCGTTTGGTACTTGACTACCTAGATTATAGGCATCAATCATTTCGTATCTTTCTAAACCGTTATGACCAGCAAAACCTTTTCTGTTCATTATTGCGTCGATACCTACTGTGTGAGCATCAGTCCCAGTTGTAGCACCTATAACAACCAATTTTCGCTTTATTTTTGTTTTAATATATTCATTTATTTTATCCATCGTCATCGCTTCAATTTCCACAGATTCCACTTTTATCTTGGTATAATCGATAGAATGTTTAAGACTTCCATATAAGACGAAATATGTGTATCCCTTATCTAAAGATACATGATATGCTACTGAAGGTTCTTCTACACCCATCTTTTTACAAAGTTCTAATGCAGCAAATATGGCTTTTTCTCCATCATCTACAGGAAGAGTAAAACTAATTTGTACTTTTCCATCGTTCATTGTATCTCCATAAGGTTTGATTTTCGTTAGATCTAAATTCTTGTCAAAATCTTTCTTTTCTATAGAATAAAGTCCACCACCCATTATTTCTCGCCTCCTATGTTCAATTCTTTTGACATGATTTCCAAGAAGGGGTTAAAGTAATCTTTACTCTTAGGAATCACTCCGTCTAATCCTTTCCCACCTTCAATTGGTCTTTTTATCTGCGCGAAGATCCCTTTTTCAATTGTTTTGAATAAACCTTCTTTTTCAATCTTAGCTAGAAGTTCAAGAGCTTTCTTCAATACTTCGCTTGCGCGGTGTTGCATTATCCCCCCTTCTTTAAACACGATTTCGTCTCCTAAATTTTTCATATTTTTAAAAACATAACGCGCATTTTCAATGGATAAAGCCCGATCTGACATGAATGGAGTGTGAATTGCTTCCGTTAACATTCCGAGTAAGTGAATTCTTTGATCTGTGAGAATTGTAATGATGTTAAATAACGCGTCTTGAACGTGACCCTTAAAAATGTTGCCAGTCATAAATTTAGTAGGGGGCATGTACTTCAAAGGAGCATTTGGAAATATTTCTCGAGCCATTTGCGCTTGGGCAAGTTCGTAAACGAATCCATTTTCCAACTCAGGGTTCATTTCAAACGCATGCCCCAAACCCATCTGTTCTTCACTTAATCCTGCTAATTTAGCAAACTGTTCGTTGATAAATTGTGATGCGAGCACTGTGTAAGCTGCGTCATAAGCGTCATCAGTGGTAAGATAATTGTCCTCTCCTGTATTGATAATTACTCCAGCATATGCATTTATCATCCTTGAAAAATATTGATCAATCGTCGTTCTTTGCATGTTTATATCTCTAAATAAAATTCCGTATAACGCGTCGTTTAGCATCATGTCTACTCTTTCAAATGCTCCCATGGCAGCAATTTCTGGCATACAAAGTCCTGAACAATAGTTAGTAAGTCGAATATATCTACCTTCTTCCTCGCTAACCTTATCTAAAGCTGACCTCATAAGACGGAAATTTTCTTGCGTTGCATAGGTCCCTCCAAAACCCTCAGTGGTGGCCCCATAAGGAACATAATCTAATAGACTCTGCCCTGTAGAGCGTATTACTGCTATAACGTCGGCACCTTGCCTTGCTGCTGCTTGTGCTTGAACCATATCCTCAAAAATATTTCCCGTAGCAACTATTAAATATATTAGTGGTTCCGTTTTTTCCCCATATCTATTAATTAGTTCTTCTCTTTGTTGCTTGTTTCGTTTAATTATATCCAAATTTTTCTGTATTATGGAAGATAATACTTTTTTTATCTCAGATAAGTTGCCCAAAGGAAATTCTGTCATATCTAATTGTTCTTGAGATATTTTTTCGGCAATGTTTTGAGGAGATTTATTAGTGTGCAAAATGGTATTCCCAAGGTAAAAAGCGATACCATTATTGATTAGTTCTGAGTTTTTAATGTGGTCTACTACTACATTAGGTAATGGAACGCCAAATTCATCAATCCCATCGATCCCTAATAATCTACAAATAGTTCTTTCAATTGAAGTAGTAGTATGTTTATCAATAAACTTTTGAGTATCATTAGCAATATTCCTCGCTATTTTCCTCGCACCCTCTACTAACGAAAAATCCAAATTTAATTTATTCATGTGAGTATCATCTCTAAAGATAATTTTATTAATTTAAAGTCTAAATTATAAGTTGTCACAAGGACCAAGATTGAATATAGGAATGTCAATTTTCTCTTGTAATAACCTCACGAACTGGTTATTGTCAAATTCGTACCCGAGTGGCGAAGTATGATTAACTGTAATTGCAATTAAAGTAACGTGATCTAGCACCTTTAAGAGACCCCCTTTTTTTAAAAATTTGTAAAAAACTTGCTTGCTGACAAACAATTTAGTAGGATCTGTGGCAATTACAGTTATATATTTTGCTTTTTTATTATTTAGATATTCTTCTAAAACGCTATCGGTTATCGCTCCCTTAATTACTAGATATTTAGCGTCTTTTGTTAATTGGTTAAAAATTTTTTTAGAGGATCCTAGAGCCGTAGATTCTTCTAATTTATGAAACGAATAATCCTCATTTATAATTCCTACCTGAGCAGTGAGTAAGATATTTATGCTGATTTTCCTGACTTTATCGTTGTTAATTATCTCTAAGTTAAATAAATCATGAATATGGGAAGTTAGATCCACAACCCCTTGCATGTTTCTGGATACAGATGCTCCTGTTGATAATATTGTTGCATCAGAAATGAGGGGTGCTGCAAACGATCTCCTATCAAATGCACCATCAATAAAAATCACATCGCAACCGATCTTTAACATGTCATTACATAAGTCTTTTAATTGTTTATTCATTGAAGGACCAGCTAGTTCAACATATCCTTTATCTTTTGCTTTATAAATATTAATAATACCGAGTGGTGTAGTAAAATCAGTACTCTTAATAAATTCGGTCTCTATATCGCTATTTTTTAAAGAATCTTCAGCTGTGGCAAAAACGGTTCCTTTTTCAACTATGATCTTAGGTTTTGGAAGTTCAGTAATCGCGTCGTAAGGTTCTCCATCTCGACCTATAGAAGTGACTCCAATTGTTTGACTATCTCTCAAAGTTTTTATTATATGATTTAGTGTGGTGGTTTTACTCACATTTTTAGCCAAACCAATAATTGAAATAACCCTATACTTCTTTATTGCTTTATTTAGAAGAGTAGGAAAATCTTCATTGCCAGCCAACATCAGTAGCTCAAATTATTAAAAGAAGGTATTTTATTTTAATTTTTAAAGATTTGTAAAATCTTACTAAGTTTTAGATATTGATATTTTATCACGAGTTAAATATCTAAGAAAAAACTAATAAAAAAAAAAAAGAAATTTAAATTTTATTCGCGTTTACTTACCACTCGCGGCATTTGTAAACCCTAATATCTTACCACAGAAAGGACAATGGTACATATGACCCCACCCCCTTGCATATTCACCTAAAGTTCCTTTGATGCTTGTATTACCCTTTTTATTTAATTCGTACACAAAAAAATCGCGAAAATGAAGCTCTTTTTCGCAGTATGGACATTTAGGACTTATTCGAGGATGCAAAGTAAAATCAAATCCGCATTTGGAACAGATTTGATCATTTATCTCTACACCCCGTCCACATTCTTCACAACCTCGTTCAAAAGAATACATTATTCACTCAGATTAGTTTTTTAATTATTAAATTTTGGATTATTTTAATTAATTATGATGACATACTAGTTTATATAGATTTTTTAAGATGTTTAGCTTAATTTTATATTAAGAATATTCTTTGATAAGTGGAAAATCTAATGAAAAAGTACAAATCAATACTGATATTAGTGTTTTGTTCTATAATACCTCTACTATTTACATCAATAATACCTTTTGCTGCTCATACAAGATTATATGTTGATTCACTTAGAGGTAACGAGCACGGTTGGACTGGCGAGCAAAAATTGTACGCAATTACATTGGAATCAGGATCTGAATATACGATAATTATAAATTCTGGTCCTTGGGATATGGATATTTCATTAAGAATAGGAGAAACGCCCTATATGATAAATGGATTATCAATTGATAGCAGCTCAACTTATGGCGAAATAATGCATTTTACTCCATCAAAATCAGGTGAGTACTATATACAAATGAGAGTAAAATCAGGGTCAGGTTTTTTTTACATAGAAGTAGAATCAGGGACAACAAATCCAGCTTCGGGTGAAAATATTGCATTTTTTGATGTGTCATATTTATTAGTTCTATTATTGCCTACCGTCTTTATTTTAGCAGTAGGATTGCTCATTATGAGAAAAATAGCTAAAAGACCTGAAAGAAAACCTCGTATTAATATATATAAGAGAGTAAAAAAGGAAGAACAAGATCTTTTAGTTACAAACGAAGACGTAATGATTTGCGAATCCTGTGGAGTAGAAATTAATAAAAATTTAAAAAAGTGTCCGAATTGTCAGGCATCTCTAAAGTAAACTTTATTTACTCAATTTTCTTTTTCTAATGTTTCTCTCTAAATCTTCAGGTTCAATCGTCATTTTTTGACCGCTTAATAACGCCGAAACACCTATTTGCTTTTCACAATCTTCACAGTGACATTCAGAAACATAATCGCTAGGTTCATCGTATGTGGTGATTACCCCTTCGAAATTTCTCAAAACTACTCTAGAATTTCCCTGAGAGATCGTATAATCTGGCATTACTGGTATTTTACCACCTCCTCCTGGCGCATCTACGACAAATGTGGGTACGCATAAACCAGATGTGTGTCCTCGTAATCCTTCAATTATTTCAATTCCTTGTGCCACACTAGTTCTAAAATGCCCTAATCCTACAGATAAATCGCACTGATAGATGTAATACGGACGAACTCTTATTTTTACTAATTCATGCACTAATTTCTTCATGATATGTATACAATCGTTTACGCCCCGTAATAATACCGATTGGTTTCCGAGAGGGATACCTGCATTTGCTAGCATTTCACAAGCCTTCTTAGAATCTTTAGTTATTTCGTTCGGATGGTTGAAGTGAGTGTTAAACCATATCGGATGATATTGTTGAAGCATCTCACATAGATCAGGAGTAATCCGTTGTGGCATAACAACTGGACTCCTTGATCCTAATCTTATAATTTCTATGTGCGGAATTTCTTTTAAATTTATCAAGATATCCTCGAGTAATTTATCTGAAATAAGCATTGCATCACCTCCTGATAATAAGACATCCCTAATTGACGGTGTCTCTTGGATATAATCTATGCATTTTTGTATCTGATCTTTTGGAGGAGCTTTATCATGATGGCCCGCGAATCTCCTTCTAGTACAGTGTCGGCAGTACATTGAACAATTCTCAGTAACTAAAAACAATACTCGATCTGGGTACCTATGAGTTAAACCGGGAGTGGGACTATCAACATCTTCGTGAAGTGGATCTACTAAATCCGTTGGATATCTAATAAGTTCATTGATTGTAGGAATTGCTTGTTTACGGATTGGATCGTAAGGATCGTGAGGATCGATTAGAGATAAATAATATGGGGTGATAGCCATTCTCATCTTTTCCAAAATACTAGGATCATCTTCTTCCTTGGTTAGCGGAATGAATTCTTTGAGTTCTTCGAGGGTAGTTATTCTATTTCTAAACTGCCATCTCCAGTTATTCCAATCTTCTTCACTTACATTTCCAAATATTTCCATTCGCCTATTTACTTTCATGATAGTCACAAGAAATCTTCATTAACTATTGTAACTAATTTTTTTTATTTGTTAAAGGTTAGGAGTGTGACAGAGAAATATTCAAATGTCGATATTAGTCTCACAAAATTTAATTTTAAATAAAATTTAACATATTTATTACTTTCTCTAAATGAAATTTGACTTGATTGACATGGATGTACATACGCGTATAATTAAAACACTAGAACATGAAGAACCCGACCGAGTTCCCACCTTAGCACAAGTGTTTGAATATCCATTCACCAAAAAAGTTGCTAATCATATGGGAATTGACGAGAAATCGAAAATACCTCTTTCTAAAGATTTCATGTATGATGCAGCACTTCACGTGGGATTTGATTCAATCTGGTATCACTACGATAGAATTAGAACGCACTCTCATAAAAAACCAGAAGTTCCGGAGGAGATTTTAAAGCGGTTTGATATTAAATCCTACACCGAATGGGCTCAGTATTTCGACGGTGAGTGGTATCGGGATGGGGTTTTAAAGACACCCGAAATACTGAAAGAATGGATCGCTTATATCAATACATGGGAACCTGCCGGAGAAATTCACTTTAAATCTTTTAAAAAGATCTGGGATAAATATTTGGAAAAGGGATTGGTCACAATTCCTACTGGGAGCTCTGTAGCGTTCGGGACCTGGTCAATGATAGGTATAAACAGGTTTGCCTATATGGTTCGGAAACACTTTAATCTAGTTAAGGAACTTGCTAAAGCTTTAGGTAGAATAACTAAAGAGCTTCAGAACTGCTTCTTTGAAAGGGGAATTGATTTAGTGTTTATTTGCGATGATTGGGCACTAAAAGGAAGCACTATTTTTAATCCTAAGTACTGGAATGAAATTGTGGCTCCAATTTATAAGGAACTATCCAATAATGCTTATAAACACGACGCTAAATTACTTATTCATTCAGATGGAGATGTTTCAGAAACTATTCCATATCTTATTAATTCGGGAGTAGATGCGATTGAACCTTTAGAGTACGAATCGGGGATGAGATTACAGCCTCTTAAAGAAGAATACGGAGCAGACATTTGTTTAATTGGAAATATTTCCGCCACTTATGTCTTAACGTACGGCTCAATAGAAACAACAGTAGAAGCCACAAAACAAGCTCTACAAGATGCTGCGGAAGGCGGAGGATACATCTTGGGCGCTGGTTCAGATATTTTAGGTACGTGTAAATATGAAAATGTTAAGGCAATGATTGACACTGTTAAGAAGTATGGGTCTTATCCTATTGGAAGATTGATTGAAAAATAGCTATTTTAACTATTTTACATATTTTTCTTCAAAAATTTTTCTTAGAGTTTCAGATTCTCGCAATAAATTTAAGGTAATTTGCGCGTGATTTTTAGTATATCCATTACCTATAATCATGGTTACATCTTTTCCTATCCCTTCAGCCCCCAAAGCTGCTTTTGTAAAGCTGGTGGCCATTGAAAAGAAATACACAGTACCATTATCTCTCACAGGAAGGATAGAAGATAATTCCGAATTAGGAATGCTCAAACAATTTATGGAGATATCCACTTCATTACCACCATTAGCGTTAAGAGTTTGTTCTAAAACCTTTGTAGGATTTAATACATCTGCGATGATAACTTCGTGACAAAAATCGGTTTCTCTAAGATATTCTGCTCGAGCTTTATTCCTAGCTTGTCCTATGACTTTTCCTTTGTCTCCAGCCATTTTTTTAGCCATATATGAACACATTAGCCCAGATTTACCTGTAGCACCTAGAATTAGAATGTTATCGCCTTCATTCACAAGATTCTTTACTTGTGCTGGAGCTCCGGCAACATCAAGTGCGGCTAGTGCTAAAGTATCCCCCATATCTTCAGGTAATTTTGCGTAGATTCCGCTTTCAAAAAGGATAGCCTTTCCCTTAATCCCAACTCTATCTATATCTGGACTAACATCTAAGATTTTTTCAATTTTGAGAGGAGTTAACGAGAGGGATACTAGTGAGGCAATTTTATCTCCAACTTTTAAATCAATTCTGCCTTGTAACTCATTACCTATCTTTTCTACTCTTCCTATTAGCATTCCACCAGAACCAGTCACTGGATTTTGCATTTTTCCCCTCTCTTGAACTATTTCCAGTATTTTATTTTTTATTTTTTCGACATCTCCACCCGCTTCTTCCTTGAGTTGAGTAAAACTTGCAGAATCGATATTCAGGTAATCAACATCTATTAATATTTCGTTGTCAAATATAGTCATGTCATTCGATATTTTTAACGCAGGTTGAGGAAGTGTTCCCTTAGGTTCAATAACTCTATGCGTTCCATACTTATTTCCTTTTGCCATAAGACATTCTCCATCAAGAGATTCTAAAAATATTATTATGGAATCTAAACTAACTAAATAATCGTTAAAATTATAATTTTTTCAATAAACCAAATATAGTTAACTTTTTTAGTTTACGGTGTATAAAATAGTTAATACAATACAATTTAGCAAGTATAGTTATCTCTAAAATAAGAACTCAATAGTGAGAAAATATGGCATTTCTAAAAACTAAGGGTATTAATCTATTGAGTTTAGTCTTTGCTGATGGGTCGAATAGCTTTAATGTTATTAGATCGGAACATCATCATCTACATCATAAATAATTCTGATGAATTAAGATAATTATTTTTATCATGCATTCATTGGAATTTAATAGAACTGAAATCTAATTCAGTTTTGAGGGTTTATTATGTTAATATTAAAAGTTGAAGAAAAGGATTTGGAACCAGTTGGAGGAATTATCCAGTTTATCAAAGAGGTATTTTTAAAAAGAAATTGGGATATGATCTTAACTTTAGCACTAAAAATCAATGAGCGAGACTTCGATACATTGATTACGAACAATGAAAATTTGAAAGAAATTTCTCGAAATCTAGATCTCAGATTTGAAATTGAGGAGGCTCAGAATGAGATGAAAAAGCTGGTTTACAAAAAAGGCTATAAAACAATTTCTCTCTCATTATCAAACCAATATGAAATCATTAATTTTGATTCAAAAATGAAGTATTCGCTAATAGATAATAGTCTGTTAAATATTCTCGATTTTAAGAAAGGATTAGGACTAATTCCGACAATAGTACAAGATCAGAACAATACTGTATTAATGCTTGCATACTCTTCTGAAGAATCGCTGAAAAATACAATAAGTACCCGGAAGGCGACTTATTTCAGTAGATCGAGAAATAAACTATGGATAAAAGGAGAGGAATCAGGAAACAGTCAAGAAGTAAAACGAATTCACTATGACTGTGATAACGATTCTCTCCTGTTTAAAGTCGAGCAAACAGGATATGCTTGCCACACAGGAACATATTCCTGTTTTCTAGATAAGGATTTTTCGTTAAACATTCTCTATAATATAATCAATAATCGAATAGAGAATTCTACTGTGGAAAAATCTTATACCAAGAGGTTAGCTGAAGATAATGATTTACTGCTTTCAAAAATTAAAGAAGAATGCTTAGAAGTGGTAAATTTTACTGACAGAGATAATCTTATATGGGAAATTGCGGATTTAACATATTTTGTCTTAGTCTTAATGGCAACACAAAAAATTACTTTAAGTGAAATTATAGATGAATTAGGGAGGCGAAACAAGTGAAAAAAGAAGATTTTTATTATAAATCACGACAAGTGAGACTAGCAGTACCTTCAAAAGGAAGAATGGAAAAAGAAACCCAAGATTTCTTGAAGGAATGTGGATTTAGCATACAAAGGAATAACAGACAGTATATTGGTTCTATAAAAGAGCCTATTGATCTCCAATTAGTGTATCAACGACAAGGGGATATTGTCAGAGGTGTCCTTAATGGCTCGATAGAGCTTGGAATAGTTGGTTATGATTTAGTTCGTGAATATTTACCTGACGAGAATAAGGATATAGTAGTTATACATGATGCATTAGGTTTTGGGAAATGTAGTCTTGAAATTGCTGTTCCTGAAGATTGGTTGGAATCTTCAATAGAAGAAATAAAATTAAAAGGAGAAAAAGCACAAATTAGAGTAGCAACTAAGTTTCCAAAACTTACTAAGCAGTTTTTAATCTCACAAGGAATTTCATTTGAGATTGTAAGGGGGAATGGATCACTAGAGGTTTATCCTGAGCTTGGTTATAGTGAAATAATCGTCGATCTTATATCTACGGGAAAAACTCTGAAAGATAATAGATTAAAAAGAATAAGTGGGGGGAAAATAATGACATCTGAGGCAGTATTGATAGGGAATCGAGTTGCTTTAGGAAATGAAACTGTTATGAAGGTTACTCGTGGATTGATTGAGTATTTTGAGGCAACACTTAGAGCAAAGAGATTCGTGTCTGTTTTTGTAAATATGAGGGGTGATAACGGAAAAGATATAGCTGAATCAATTTTTACTAAGAAAGGTTTAGAAGGGCTTGATGGACCAACGATTTCGTCAGTTTATACTAAAGATGGAGAAAAAATGTATGCAGTTCACATTATCGTCGAAAAGGAGAAATTACAAGATGCTATAAAGGGTTTACGCGAAATAGGTGGTAGTGGGGTTGTAGTAGCTCCAGCACTCTACATTTTTGAAGAAGAACCTAAGCGTTACAAAAATTTACTTAAGAATTTGGAGGAGAATTGATGATCCCGATTTATTCTTTAGAGGAAGCAAAAAGGACAATATTAATTCGGAAATCATTAGTTGATATAGTACCATCACCTCAAATAAACGACCAGATCGTCAAGATTTTTGGAAAGGCTTTAACTTTACAAGAAGTTGTTAAGCGAATCATTAATGATGTTATCAAAACAGGTGATCTTGCACTTATTGAATGGACTAAGAAATTAGACAATAACGATATCTCTAATTCAATTGAGGTTAAAGTTGATCAAATGGAAGAGGCTCAAAATATTATCGATCCAAAAATTAAGGAAGTTTTAATTAAAACTAGAGATAGAATTTTAGCCTTTCACAGGAAACAACCTATTTCTTCTTGGACTACGAATGAATTAGGGGGAAGTTTAGGCCAAATAGTAACTCCCATCCAAACAGTAGGATTTTATGTCCCGGGAGGTTCTGCACCGCTTCCATCGACTATCATTCATAGCGTTTGTCCGGCAATAGTAGCAGGAGTTGAAGAAATAGTAATAGTAAGTCCCCCTTCCATTGCTCCCATAATTTTGGCGACTTGTAACTTAATGCGTGAGTTTAATATAAAGCTTAGAGTTTTTCAGATAGGAGGTGTTCAAGCAATTGCAGCTCTAGCCTTCGGAACAGAATCAGTTCCAAAAGTCAATAAAATCGTAGGACCCGGCAATATTTTTGTAACTTTAGCTAAACGAGAAGTATTTGGGGTAGTAGGAATTGATGGCATTGCAGGTCCGACTGAAGCGGTTATTTTAGCGGACCAAACAGCGGATCCTGAACTAATCGCGTCTGATTTACTCGCTCAAGCCGAGCACGATTTTTTATCAATCCCAATTTTATTGACTACAAGTACGGATTTAGCAAGTAAGGTTAAAAATTCAATTGAAGAACAATTACCAAAATTATCTCGTGCAGAAAAAGCATCATACGCGATAGAAAATAATGGGGGAATTATTATGGTCTCCAACATTAAGGAGGCTATATCTGTAATTAATGATTTTGCCCCAGAACACTTGTCTATTGTAACTGAAAACCCACAAGAGGTTTTATCTCAAGTAAAAAACTCTGGAGGAATTTTTTTGGGCGAATCTTCTTGTGAAGTAATAGGTGATTATGTTGCTGGTCCCAGTCATGTAATGCCAACAGGTGGTACCGCAAAATTTTCTTCCCCATTGTCGGTTTTGGACTTTCTGAAAATTACTAGTCTCGTTGCTTTAGATAAGGAAACCGTTAAAACTATAGCTCCTATTGCAGAAGCATTAGCTCGCAATGAAAAACTTACCGCCCATTCAGAGTCTGCCAGGAGGAGAATTTAATGCCTAAAATAAAAACTGTGGAGCACCTCAATTCAATAGAGTGTTATGATGGAGTGAAACCTTTGGATGCTATTGCGGCAGAATTAAATATTCCCGTTTCCAAAATAATCAAGCTTGATGGTAACGAAAATCCTTACGAGCCACTTCCGGAGGTGTTAGCAGCACTAAGCTCCCTTAAAAATATTAGTCATTATCCTGACCCATTATGCGTAAATTTAATAGAAATATTAGCAAAAAAAGAAAAATTGAAAGCTAACAACTTTATAATAAGTTCAGGATCTGATGAGTTAATTGAGTTGCTAATAAAAGCGTACGCAAATCCTTCAGACAGAGTTCTTTCCGTTTCTCCTACATTTGGAATGATTTCATTTTTAGCTCAAGTTCAAGGGATTAAAAACATATCCATTTCTCAGAAACTCGTTAAAAAGGAGTCTCTTGTTCGCTATGTACTCGACGAGGATCAATTTCTAAAGGAAGCGAAACGTTCGAAAATCGCATTTATTGCTCGTCCAAATAACCCTGATGGAAATGTAGTATCAGAAAAATTTATTGAGCAGTTAGTAGCACTCCCTATTTTAGTTGTTATTGATGAAGCTTATATAGAATTCTCAGATTTTCAAAGTCTTGCTAAATTTATCCCTCAACACGAGAATTTTGTTGTTCTTCGAACATTTAGTAAAGCATATGGTTTAGGAGGGTTACGAGTTGGATACGGTATTATGCCAAACGATATCCGAAAAGTCTTAGTTTCAATTAAACAACCTTATAACGTTAATATTGCTGGACAAAGGGCGGCAATAGCAGCATTATCTAGCCCACTAGTAGATCAAAGAATAAAAGAAATGAAAAAAATAAGAGAGTGGTTCATCGATCAACTTAAAGAAGTTCAAGAACAATATAAAAACTTTTGGATCCACACGAGTGAAGCTTGTTATGTGTTACTCACCTTCGAATCTCCAGATATTCCGAAGAAACTTTATAATCATTTCTACTTAAAGGGTATTTTAGTGCGATATTATTCCTCATCAGATATGATTAATAACCTTAGGATAAGTATCGGTCTACAAGAAAATATGGTAAAAGTTATTGCTGAAATCAAATTATTTTTAAAAGGAGGAAATTAAAATGAATCGTCAATCAAACCAAGAAAGAAAAACAAAAGAATCTACTATTAATATTTCACTTAACTTAGATGGTTCTGGAATTGCAAAGATAGATACGGGGATAGGTTTTTTCGATCATATGTTAAGTCACATCGCAGTTCATGGAATTTTTGACATTGAAGTGAAAGCAAATGGAGATTTACATGTCGACACTCATCATACGATTGAAGATGTAGGGATAGTGTTAGGAAACGCCTTTAAGCAAGCAATTGGAGATAAAGCTGGTATAAAACGCATTGGATTCTCTTATGTTCCAATGGATGAAGCTTTAGCATTAGTCGTAGTTGATTTTTCTAATCGTCCTTATTCAAGTATTGATATCCCCTGGACGGGTAAATATTTTGGAAAGAATCAAGACGAATTGATACCTCTTACATTAATAGAACATTTTTTACAGACATTTGCGATTCATGCGGGTATAACGCTACATGTGAAAGTGCTTTCTGGTAAAGACGATCATCACATGGCAGAGTCAGTTTTTAAAGCTCTTGGATCCTCACTGGATAAAGCGTCTCGAATTGATCATAAGCGAAAAGGCGCTGTTCCATCAACTAAGGGAGTGCTATGAATAAATTACAAACATAGACTAAATGTCTGAGGAACTGATTATGATTACAATAATTGACTATGGAGTTGGGAATTTAAGGTCAGTTCAACGAGCAATTCAACGGTATTATTCGGAAGTGATAATATCTAACGAGGAAGAGCATATAAAAAAAGCTATAGGTATTGTTCTGCCAGGTGTGGGTGCGTTCGGAGATGCTGTCGAAGAACTAAAAAGAAAGGGGTTATTTAACTTACTGAAACAGATTATCCCCACTAAACCTACTTTAGGAATTTGCTTAGGAATGCAATTATTATTGAATGAATCAGAAGAAAGTCCTGGATCCAAGGGTTTAGGTATCATCCCCGGAGATGTAAAGAAGCTTGAAATCACCAAATCTATTCGAGTTCCGCACACGGGATGGAATCGCGTAATCAGTATCAAAGAGCCTTATTTCTCGGGATTTGCTTATTTTAACCACACATATTACTGTGATGTTGTAGACAAAAATATTATGACAGCCTTTACATTACATGGCATAAGATTTGGCGTTATTTTTAATTATGGAACAATGTTAGCAATACAATTCCATCCAGAAAAAAGTAAAACTATTGGAGAAAATATATTGAAATACTGGATTAGCTCATTAGAAAAACGGGTGAAACAATCATAAAAACGGTCATTCCTGCTATTGATATTAGAGAAGGAAAAGTTGTTAGACTCACACAAGGGGATTTCTCTAAGCAGATTACATATTCTAACGATCCCATAGCCATTCTAAGGCAATTCATAGAAGTTGGTGCTTTATGGATCCATGTTGTTAATTTGGATGGAGCTTTAACAGGACATTTTAGAGAAAATCTTAGTTATCCTGTTATTTTGGAGCTGATTACGCTTTCAAAACAAGCGGGAGTTAAAATTCAAATCGGTGGGGGAATACGTAGCATTGATGTCTTTGAGGAATTGGTAAACAAAGGAACTGACCGAATAATATTAGGTACCATTGCGTTAGATGACGAAAAACTTTTAAACATTATATCCAAACAAGATAGGAACAAAATCGCAATTGCACTAGATACATCTAATAGAACCATACGTACGAAGGGTTGGCAATTTGATTCAAATTTAGATATCTTTACTGTTTTATCTAAATTGGAGAATTTAGGAATCCATGATTTTATTGTTACAGATATAATGAAAGACGGTACTTCGACTGGTCTAAATACAAATCTGTTTTTAGAATTAATGGAGAAAAAAAAGCCAAACACTATAATAATTGCCTCAGGTGGAGTTTCAAACATTAATGATGTAGAAAATGCATTATTGTATGCTGATGGTGTTATTGTTGGAAAAGCTTTATATAACGGGAACATCTCTCTCTCCGTTTTAGGCACTTTTCTTGATGATCTTCATAGTTCAAGACTGATAAAAAGGATAATCCCTTGTCTAGACGTAAAAAATGGGAGAGTTGTTAAGGGAGTTAAATTCAAAAATTTACGAGATAGTGGAGATCCTGTTGAATTAGCACGATTTTATAACGATAACGGGGCAGACGAATTAGTTTTCTTAGACATCTCGGCAACCCTAGAAGGACGAAAGAGTATGCTTAATACAATTCGATCTGTAGCTGAAGAAATCTTCATTCCATTAACCGTCGGTGGTGGAATAAAAACAATTGAGGATATGACCGTAATTATCAAAGCAGGAGCAGAAAAAGTAAGCATAAATTCAGCTGCTATTAGCGATCCTAACTTAATTACCGAAGGTGCAAAGAAATTTGGCTCTCAATGCATCGTTGTAGCTATTGATGCTAAAAAAAAAGGGAAATCGTGGGAGGTTTATTCTCACAGTGGTACAAAGCCGACTGGGCTAGATTTATTAGAATGGGTTAAAATGGTAGTAGATAAGGGAGCAGGGGAACTATTAGTTACAAGCATGGACAGAGACGGTACTAACTCGGGATACGATCTTGAACTAATCCGAGCTATTACGGATATTGTGTCTGTACCTGTGATTGCTTCAGGGGGAGCTGGAAATAAAAAACATTTCGTAGATGCAATCAATAGCGGCGCTGAAGCCGTGTTAGCGGCATCTTTATTTCATTTCAACCTTTTGAGAATCCAGGATTTGAAAGAATTTTTAGATGCTCATGATATTTTGGTAAGAATTTAATTACAATTATTATAGTTCAAGAAAAACTTTAAAGTTTTGAAATAAATAATACAAATGATATACAATGTCGGAATTAGATTTAAGCGTAGTTGGAAAAAAAAGTCCAGAAAAAATTTACGAGTGTACGAGTAAAGATGTAATTCTTTATGCATTAGGGATAGGAGCTCAAATTTCTGAACTTCAATTTATTTACGAAGGAGTTTCAGGAGGATTAAAAGTATTTCCTAGTTTTGCAACAATTCCAAAAATTGCAGCATTCCCTAAATTAGGCAAGATAAGTTTTCCCAGATTGATCCACGGAGAAGAATTAGTTAGATTACATAAACCTTTTCCAGCAAGAGGAAAATTAATTTGCTTTAGCGAGGTAACAAGTATATACGATAAGGGTAAAGCAGCAGTGATAAACGTTACATTTACGGGTCTTTCAAAAGATAGAACTCCCATATATGAAACTGAAACATCATTCTTCTATTTAGGAGGAGGGGGATTTGGGGGTGAACGCGGTCCTAAAACAGAACTATTAAAACCACCAGAGGGTATTCCGCCTGATTTTAGCGTTACATATAAAACTACTGAGAACCAAGCGGCTTTATATCGCCTTAGTGGTGACTTAAATCCTTTACACATTGATCAAAAAGCTGCTCGCCTTGGAGGTCAGGAAAAGCCTATATTGCACGGATTATGCTCCTATGGTTTTGCAACAAGAGCGATATTATATAGTCTATGCGACGGAGATGTTTCGCGGTTTAAAGAATTTAAAGTACGATTTAGCAATGTTGTATACCCTGGAGAATCGTTAACAACAGAAGGATGGAAAGACAACGGACGCTATTTGATTCAAGTTAAAACAGAGAGAGCTATAGTTTTAAGTAATGCTTATGTTATTATTGACTAAAAAAAAATAATAAATAAAAAAAATTAAAATTAGATTTTTTAATTGCTTGTTATTCCCAAAAAAAGGGATATCTATTCACTTGTCTGGGTTTTTAATTTTTCTAACAAAAGATCCGTTTCATCCTCAAGTCGTTTTCTCATTACTTCCGGCTGTTGAAACAACTCCAAATCTGGTTGATCCTTTCTATCCACTATTGCCCAGTATGGAAGAGGCTCACCAGGAGGGCATCCAACTGCAAAGAGGTAGCTCTTACCGGCTGCATCAAGCTTTTTTTTCAGGGGTTTCGTGCAATCTCCCACGAGAATAAGATCCTTACCAAAACGAATCCCTTCAGGGATATCCTTTTTCCTCCCTAATACTATATCAATTCCCTTATTCTCGTCATATTGGTCTAGTAACTTCAGTTTTGCCATGCTAAACGCCATTAGCCCCTGACAAGAACTGCAGGCATTTTCGATGTGAAAGTTATACTCTGGCCAAGCTGCAAATCCCTCCAAATATGGTAAATGTAATGGTTTGTAGACTTCTTCTATTGAATTTCCTCTGATCTCTATTTTGTCTTTATCCACAACCCCAAGACCTCGTTCATGAGCAGCCTCAAAGTAATCTACATCTTCAATGGGCAAACCAATCATTCTACAGACAGTGGCATCGAGAGCTACTGGATCCTGGCTGGCAACAATACAACCGAAATCTACAGGATTTCCCGTTGTATGTGGTCCATAACCTTCCATAGGTCGAATAAGGTCAGCAATCGAAAGGTCTGCCTTTACAGCAGACCAGAGATCCATCATTGCAGCAGCTAGATTGGTTAAATGCATAGTACCATGGATAGGATCCTGTACTACACCTTTGATATTTTTAAGGGCGCAGGTAAACACCATACTCACATGAGTTTTAAAGATGGGAATATTTACTATATGATCCGCTTCTAAAAGAAAACGTGGCAGTTTTATATTTCTTAAGGCTGACCTAGGATTTTCAATCTTTTTCCTTATTAGATCTGGATCACTTTTAATATCACGAATATCATATACTCCGGCTTCCTCAGCTGCTTTCTTTATTCCACTTACTTCAAGGCACTTCATTGTATCGCACCCTATTGCTGCTGATTCAGCCAAAATAATCTTCTTTGGATTGGCCTTCCAAAGAGCCTCAATCACAGCTTTTACAACAGCAGGACTTGTGCATACGGAACTTTCGGGTGGACCTTCATGTCCTCCATTAGGCTTAATAACCACTGTTGAACCATCCTTGATGAGGGACTCAACCCCCCCTAGATGATTTAGGGCATCTTCCACCATTTTTTTAGCATTATTTCCTTTTACAATGGAAACAATCGATTTTGACATACATAACCTCCTTTAAGTTTATTATTTTTATCTTTTTTTTTCCTACTTTAGTAGAAATTCTTTATTTATATGGAATCCAGCATTCCATCAATTCTTCTATTGGCCATCGCGTAAGGATTTCGCAACCGTTCTTAGTAACAAGAACATTCTCTTCCAGTCGAACGCCATCTTTGCCACCTCTTTTACCAGCATATGTCTCAAGGGCGATAACCATTCCCTCTTTGAGCTCAATTGGTGGTAATCCTACATTCATTGCTACACGGCTTATACCAGGAGGATCATGAAGCGTAAGACCAAGACCATGACCAACAGCGTAAGGCAAAACTTCACCCCATGAATCATATCCCCAGTATTTGGGTGAGTCCGGCCATTTCTCAGCGACTTCGTGTGTTGTATTCCCCGCCTTTACGGCGTTTATAGCGCTATACAACATATTATAGCATTCCTCGTATAGGTCTTTTTGTTCCTGAGTAGCTTTTCCGCAGCAAAATGTCCGATATACGCAAGACATATAACCTTGGTAGGAGGCTCCATCAACATCTATATAGATCAGATCACCAGGCCGAATCGGTTTGTCAGTAAATGACCATCCATAAGGGTTGGTATTGTAACCGGAACAACATACAAGATCTTCAGTGTGATCATCCCCTTGCTCATATAGAGCCTTAATGCCTATGCCAACGAGATCACACTCCCTTATCCCCGGTTTTATAGCATCGACAATATCGGCAAATGCTTTCTCTGAATTAGCACAAGTTATACGCATAAGTTCGATCTCGTCTTTTGTCTTAATCCATCTTGCTTCATCCAAGGTAGGCTTTCCATGAACTACATTAATTCCTTTTTTAGTAAATGCTTCAGCATAAATCATCTGGAGCGTTGTTCCATCAATTCCAAGAGGTTCTTTCTCCACGCCATGTTCCTTCATCAATCTTATTATTTCCTTAATAAACATTTTAACAAGCAAGTGACTCGAATCTTTCGCAAAAATTTTAGGTGGTGAGATAGAAGGCTTTACCCTACCCTCCAACCAGGGCATTCTCCTCTCAGTTTCTGAGGGGGTACCCCCACCAAATAGATAAGGTTCACCGTTTCTCGCAATAAAAGTGAGCTGCGATTCTAAATTACGCATGGGAGTGGTAACATAGTAGGATGTTAGATATCGGATATTTGCATGATCGAAACTTATTAGTGCTCCAATACCATCCTTTTCCATCTGTTTCTTTACCCGTTGCACCCTTTCTTTACGCAAACGGTCGTAATTGATTCTTTCCTCATAATCAACCGCATATTTTCCAAATGCCATTTTCTTTTACTCTCCTTATAATTAAGTAAGTTTCATTTTTTTCTATTTAATATAAACTTAATGCTTTATTCGTTAGATTAAACCCTTTATAAGGGTTGCTTCTTAACTTCGTAGATTTTCTTTAACTTCAATGCATCAGATTATAGATTAAAAAAATTAACGCGTTCTGGACTTCTGAAGCTAATTAGAATGTATTAAGAATATCCTTTGCAAACTTTTTAGCATTCTCTATATCTTTTTTATCCGGGTGTTTTTTTAATTCTTCACTGAAGACCGCCCATTCTTCGTCATCTTTAATAATTGAATTATGGATGAATCGTTCTATACCTGGTGTTGCCATTCCCTGGCATCTATAATACCCTTTAAAATTGACATTCTTTTCTTTTTCTAAGTTTTCAAACGTCTTACTACAATTACCTGACCATTCCTCCGATAGCTTTTTAATCTTTTCCTCTCCCTCAGGCAAATAAGTTGAGTGAGTAAAAAAACCTGCAATGGCATAATTAGGGGAATTTGGGATTTTTCTAAGCAAACGTAAAGCAGGCTTAGCTAAATCAGTGTCATGGCAAGCAGAACCTATAAAGATTAGATCGTAATCGTCTAATTCTTCTTTTTTAACCTTTTTTAACCTTTTCAAGTGAGATTCATGATCTTTGGATGTCACTTCGTGAATTGCTTCAGCTATCTTTTCAGTATTTCCTGTTTGACTGAAATATGTTATTAAAATTCTCATAAATCAGATAATATCTCTTTTTTTATTAAATTTATTTTAAAACTTGAAATTAAATAAACAACCATCAGAGCAATATTGATTACAATTTTACTCCGATAAACAACCCTCTATCTTTCATCAATCCATCCTTAAGAAATTCTGACTTAAAATTAGCTTTTTGCATAAATTCAAGAGTTTTGTCAGTTTCAAATAGCCCTAATTCATGAATATCAACGAAATGTTTGATATCGCCATTTCTCTCAGCAATCAGGTAATGCATTTCCATTATCGATAAGTCTCCTTCCACTCTAGTTGTGTTAAGTCTAGCGATTTTAACATCTTCCCCATCATAGGTAGTCATTCCGGGTACTCCGACCCAGAAAGCGGATTTTGTAAACCACGGTTCTATTATTAACAAGCCCCCATTTTTCAAATGATTGGCGAAGTTTTTTAGGGTTTTTTCTAAATTAGAATATGTTTTTACATAACCTATTGAGCTAAATAAACATAAAATTACATCAAAATTGGTTTTTAGATTGAAATCTACCATATCACCTTGAGCGAAAATCACATCAGGGATTTTACTTTTAGCGACCTCTACCATTTCGTCGTTAATATCAATACCAGTACAGGAAAAGTCGTTTCTAAAGTGTTTTACATGCGTTCCTGTCCCACATCCTACATCAAGCAGCTTATTTCCTTCAGAATTTTTATATTTCTTAATTAAATCTTTGATCATATTAGCTTCTGTCTCATAATCCTTCCAATGATAAATTAAGTCGTAATATTTAGCCAATTCTTTATACATAGTTTATTACTCCTTAGGTTTTTTTTATTTCCTTATACTTAACATCTTTCTTGCTTCATAGGGGGAAGCAATGTCTCTACCTAATTCTTTTGAAATCCTAACCACCTTTTCTACTAATTCACTGTTAGACTTAGCTAAAACTCCCTTTGATAAGTAGATATTATCTTCAAATCCTACTCGAGCATGCCCTCCTAAAACGATTGATAACGTAACCATAGGAAACTCATGTTTTCCAATCGCACCTACACAATATGTTGAACCTTTTGGAATACTATTTGCTAAATAGAGTAAATCACGTGGTGTTGCGGTAATTCCACCGATTACTCCCATCATAAAGTTAAAGTGCATTGGTTCTTGAATATATCCTTTCTTATGAAGTCTTAGTGTCATATCAATCATTCCTTTATCAAAACACTCGAGCTCTGGTTTAATGCCACGAGAATTCATCTCTTTTGCAAAAGATATAATTGTACTTTCTGTGTTGACAAAGATATCATCACCACCAAAATTCATCGTTCCCATGTCTAATGTAGCCATTTCAGGTTGTGGATTCATAAAAATTGGCTGTAATCTCTCTTCATTACTCATACCGATAGCACCTCCGGTCGAAGGGAGTATAATAATATTAGGGCATCGATTTTTGATTTCATCAACACAAGCTTGAAATCTCTTTAAATCTTGAGTTGGTTTACCTTCATCTTCTCGTACATGCAAATGTATTATACTAGCACCAGCTAAGAACGCTTTTTCTGCTTCGATACCTATTTCTTTAACGGTATAAGGCACATTTGGGTTATGGTCTTTAGTTACTTCAGCGCCGCATATTGCGGCAGTTATAATTAGTTTTTCCATAAGAGTATATTATTACTTTATATTTCTTATTCTAAAATCGAGGATTACTATTTACAATAATTTTCTACATTCCTTTAGAGAATCACCAATCATGTTCGCTGCGTTATCTAAATCTTCTTGAGTATGCCTATAACAGATATATCCATGATGATAAGGTTGAAGAAAAATTCGTCGTCGAATAAGTTGCCTATAAAACTCCTCTCTCAATTGTCGGTATAAGTAATTCGGATCAGGATCAAATGTTATATAAGGCATCCATGGTCCTCCCGAAAACGTACAAGGAATACCGCTTTCTTCAATTAATTCAGTAACATTTTTAGCAAACTGGTTACCCTTTTTACGAATGTTATCTAAAACATCTTCCCGCTCCATGATTTCTATGGTCTTAAGTGCAGCTACTTGTGGTAAACTATTAGGAAAGAATGTTGAACTAAGAAATACTTCTTTGATGAGAGCATCCATTATCTCCTTTTTTCCACCGAGGAAACTCACAGGATATCCGTTAGCCATAGCTTTACCGAAAGCTCCGAGATCTGGAGTTACCCCTAACTCTTTTTGAGCACCTCCTAGATTAACTCTAAAACCTGTACGGATTTCATCAAATATTAGAACAGATCCATAAGTATCTGCTAATTCGCGAATTCCTTCTAAAAAACCGGGTTTTGGCATTTCAACTTCATGAGCTCCTGGATGGTTGATAGGTGTGAGAATTATGGCAGCTACCTCGTTGCCATATTCTTGCATCATTTTAGTTACTTTATCAAGATCGTTATATTCAAACTCATGGACATCTTCGTAGAGTTTTTCGGGTATTCCACCTTTATCTTCAACGCACCAGGAGTGCCAACCATGGTAACCACATCGTAAGATTTTCACTCGTTTTGTATAACCACGGGCAACACGAATACCAATAGTAGTAGCATCAGAACCAGTTTTTACAAATACCATCTTCTCACAGCAAGGTATCAACTCTCTTAATTTCTTTGCAAGTTTGTTTTGTATCTGTTGAGTCAATGACATGCAGAAACCATTATTCTTTATTTGATTGATCACTGCATTATCGATTTCCTCTTCTCTATGTCCTATAATAATGGGCCCGTAGGCGCATAACATATCTAAATATTCGTTTCCATCAACATCAATTACTTTTCCCCCCTTAGCAGTCTCAAAGAATATGGGATACTCGCCTTCAACAAAGTTATAGGGTCTTCGGATTCCTAAAATAGCACCAGGGATTAAATCTAAAGCTTCAGAATACAATCTATTGGAATTATCTAAAATTAATTTATCTACCACAATTAATCTCCTTCTTTTTCTGAAATGTAAATAAGTAAGATTCATAATTATTGAAAATTTTTAAATGAAATTCAATAATTGACACCGTACTAATATTTCACAAACCTTCAAGATCAGAAGCTTTATTTTTAAAAAAAAGATGTGAAAGATCTTTATATTAAATAAAGGATTGTTTTTTCTATTCAAATTCTCATCTTAAACTAAAGAAATATTTGAATTGGAGTTGATAATAATATCGAAACTAAAATGTGATATTTGTGGAAATGAAACAGATGTGCCGGTTTGTTGCGAGCAATCAATGATGGTAAAGGATAACTATATGTTATGCTGCTGTAAGTCAGAAGAGTGTGGTTATCAACCAATTCCCGACTGTTGCGGTCAAAAGATGAATTATGTAGAATCTTAAATCTAAAAAACATATAAAAAAAAAGAGTAAAAAATCGGGTTACCACACTAAATTATATATTATTTCTTTATCTCTTTCGGCTTCTTTTTTGCCTAAAACTTTTCGAATACGCAAGTCATTGATTGCCTCTTCAAGTTTATTGTCTATGTTTTTGATTTCCATTAAGTTACCCGTCTCTCCTCCTTTCTCGACTAAGTTGATCATAGCATTGTCCTTATTCATTAGATCCCTTAACTTAGTTCTAAAGGAATCAGTTACTTTTGTTCTATGTATTTTTCCATCTTTAATAAAAATCGGGAAAACGGGAGCTCTTTCGGTTGTTCTACGAGTGTTTGGATCTATGAAGTAGAAAATGAACATAGGTACTCCTACAACAACATCCTTGGTTTTTATCTCAATAGAATACGTTTTAAAGAAGTTTTGAATGTTAGTCATCTCAACATCTTTAATTCTTTCAATATTATCTAAGCAAGATTGTTTTTCCTGTTTAATTTTTGCTACAGTATCTTCAGCTGAGGTAAGATCACTACTAAGATCACTGTGTTTTGCCTGAATTTTACTCTCAACTTCGGACTTTTTCCTTTCAAGTTCTTTTATTTTTTGTTGTTTTGTCTTATCAAAATCACTTAGCTCTCGTTGGACATTCTTTCTTATTTGAGCTAATTCAGTTTGATATCTACTAATTGTATTCCCTAAGTCTTTGTATTTAATATTCACATCATTTAATGCTCCATCTGTTTCAAAAAGATCGTTTTTATTAACCGCATTTTTTAACCTATCAACAGAGTTTTTTGTAGCGCTAAGGTTATTATATAAATCACCCGTTTTATCGCTAAGTTTATACTTTCCACTCTTGACTAATTCTTCAGGACTCTCTTCTATTTTTCTCGTTTTCTCTACCTCTAACTCTCTTGTTGTTTGAGCTAATTGTTTTTCCTCTTCGCTGGTATCGATTTTTCGAGATCTCAATTTGTCAGTTTCTTGAGTGCCCCGTTGAATAAATCTATCACATAGTTTTATTATCGTCTGTCCGTAATTATCTAACATACTTACATCTCTTTGAGAGATAAATTCAAACACTTCTGGGATTATTTTAGCTTGACTAATACTTTTTGGAATAGGACCTCCTTCTAAAAGAAAATATGGCTCACTAAATGAACCAATATTATATTGATTCAAGAAAAAGATTTTGAAATAATCGACCTCACTAGCACTAAAAAGAGCTTCCTGAATTGCTGTGCCTCTTTTATAATTCTTAGGTTTTTTTAGGTATGTGCTATTATAAGAAGCCAAAGAATTTAAAAAAGAAATTGGATCAGCACCTTGAATAATATTATCTGGATTGGGTGGCGGTTGCGAGAATTTCCCTATATTTAATTTCTCTTGTTTATTCAACAAATAACTACAAACACAGGCGCGAGTTTCGTTTAGAGGAACTAAACGCACGGGCCAAAAGCATGCGGAAATTCTATTAATTTTGCCGAGTTTTTTGATAGTTTTACCATAAATATTTATGCACTCATTTAGTGCCATTGCCATCTCATCTAATAGAGTAGCCTTTGAACGAGCTGGAATTACTTCCCCTACATTGATTAGAAAGGGAATAATCTTGTCTACCATTTTTTTAATCACTTGAGTTATCTATATTAAATCTTAAAATGAGCTATAATAATAAATATTTGCTTCTTGTTTTTTTAGAATTAAAAATATAAAAGAATGAAAGACAAAATAAATCATATAAAATAAATTAAAATGATGAAATAATATGAACGTAAAATTTTTAGAAGGGAAGGGAGCTTTAATAACTGGAGGTGCTAGCGGTTTTGGTAGAGGTTTTGCGTTTGCTTATGGGCAAAGAGGAGCAGATTTAGTATTAGTAGATATTAATGAAGAGTTATTAGAAGAAACTACTAAAAAAGTTAAACACGAAACAGGTCGAAACGTTATCCCAATTTTATGTGACGTAACAGAATCAGATCAAGTTCAAAATATGGCAAAACAAGCTTTCAATGAATTGGATAACATTTATATACTAAATAACAATGCAGGTGGAGGATTTGGGTTTTATGATATATTAAGAGTTAAAGAAGATATTTTTGACAAAACTATAGCTCTTAATCTAAAAGGACAATGGATAGTCGCAAAAGAAATATGTAAAAAAATGAAAAAGCAAAAATTTGAACCACTAGCGGGAAAAGTTATTCATACAGCTTCAATAGCAGGTGTAAAGGTAGAT
>Ga0255055_10000514_pt1 | contig 29990 bp, 22 predicted proteins | sample JV7_2_27_MG_FD_188633 | JGI IMG/M metagenome (GOLD analysis project Ga0255055, IMG submission 188633) | Seawater microbial communities from Jervis Inlet, British Columbia, Canada - JV7_2_27 | ecosystem: Environmental > Aquatic > Marine > Inlet | place: Canada: British Columbia | collected...
GGGCACGAAGGACACGAAGAAAACAAAACGGTTGTAACTTCATTATATGCTGCCTTCGTGATCTTCGTTTTCTTCGTGGTGAGATAACTATCGGACGTATGCAACTGGAACTTTCCAGATAACCGCGATTCCTTATTTAAAAGCAAAATTTATTTTTTATTTCCCCCAGGCTAAAATAAAGGGCGCCCGTATGATTCGCGAGGCGATTTTTATTGACTTAGGCTATATTTTGTCATTTATTCACCAGAGTTTTTGACTTCCCTCAGGCTACCGCTTTCCAAAAGTTGCCCCAATGAAGAAAAATACCAAAGTGATATTCATATAGAGGCTGGGAGCGTACATTTATGCCGCAACAAATAGGTTTCAGACGAAATATGGGCTTGTTTATGGCGGTAATGATTGGCATTGGCGCCACAATGGGGCCGGGGATTTTTGCCCTGCCGGGCGAACTGGCGCATATGATCGGTCCGCTTGGCGTTCTCGTCTATTTGGCTATGGGTTTTTTAACCCTATTTACTGCCTTAAATTACAGCGAACTCAGTGCAGCCATACCGTTAGCCGGCGGTGGGTATTCCTTTACTAACAGAACGCTCAACAGACCCGTGGCGTTTTTTACTGGATGGTTCTTCTGGATCGGCAACACGCTCGCCTGTTCGATGTACGCCCTTATCTTTGCCCTGACGATCCGCGCTTACTTTTTACCGGAAGCCAGCATTGCCCTCATTACCCTGATCACCACAGTCGTCTTCACCACCATCAACCTCATCGGAATGAAGGAAGCAATTATCGTTATTACCGTCATGAATCTGGTGGAATTGGCGGTTCTGGTCGGAGTGGCTGCGCTCGGTTTCACTGATATTGAGCCGCGTAATTTGGAGCCTCTCGCCCCAATGGGATGGGGCCCCTTTATTCCGTCTATGGCCCTCATCTATATCTCCTATGTCGGGTTCGAACTTATTTCGAATGCAGCTGAAGAGATTATTCAACCGGGCAAAAACATTCCGAGGGCTATTTTAATCACTTTGGGCGTGAGTACGGCAATCTACGTCTGCGTGGTCGGTGTAATGATGGGCACTGTCAATTATAGTGAACTCGCCGATAGCGATATTCCGTTCATCTTCACTGCTGAGCGGCTTTTCGGCGCCTGGGGTGTTTGGGTCGGAATCATAGCAACGATTATGGCAAGTCTTTCCGCATTCAGTGTGACCTTGGGTGCCAGCGCCCGCATTTTATACGCTTTGGGGCGCGATAAACATTTTCCCCACATTTTCGCCAAGTTGCATCCGAAATTTCAAACGCCACACATTGCTCTTTTTATTTGTGCCCTGATTGTGATTATCTTCGGCTCTTCCGGTATCGTTAAATTTGTGGCTTCTTTGAGTGATTTCGGCTATCTGATGGGACTTGGAATCATTAATTATGCGGTGATACCTTTGCACAAAAAAATGCCTAATTTACGACGTCCCTTTCAAACCCTATTTTTTCCCTGGATACCGATCCTGGGAGTTATTACGACCTGGATGTTCGTTCCGGCATTAGAATTTAGAAGTTTTGTTCTTGGAGGGATCCTGACGCTGGTTGGAGGTGCAATCTATCTTTTCAACTCCGATAACCGCGTTGAAGTTTTTAAATTGGCAAAAGATCATGTAAAAATATTTAAATTGTTTATATACAAATTAAGGAGAACGCGTATGCGAGTGCTTATCATAAGTGGAGCAAAACAGGGTCAAAATATAGCTGATCGACTCTTGGCAAAAGATGAGTATCACCTGATGTTTCGCTCAGCGGAACATCAGGTAACCTTCATTGAAGAAGACGAGACCTTATGCAAGGAACTTGAACAACGCTACAATGTTTTAATTGACCAGGGCGACGGCACCAAGAAAGAATTACTGGGTCAGGTGGGCATTGATAACATTGATGTTGTCATCGCTGCCTTTGAAGATGAAGGCCGCAATGTAATTGCGGCCCTCCAGGCCAGACAGCTAAAACTTGAAAAAGTCATCGCAATTATCCAAAATCATCAATACACACCACTGCTTGAGCAGAACAACGTGGTGGTGGTAAACGCACCCTGGGCAACTGCGGCTATGGTTGAAAATATTCTCGACAACCCCGTTTTAGCGCAACTTTTCGAATTTGGAATAGGAGCCGCGAGCCTTTTAGAAGTCAGCGTGCCTGAAAATGCGAAGGTAAATGGAAAAATCATCCGAGATATTGATATACCAAAAGGGAGCTTGATTGCCGCGATCATCAGAGATAACCAGTTTGTGGTCCCGCGCGGCGCCACAACTATCGAAGTTGATGATCGCGTAATTTTCATCGGACCCGCCTCGGCCATAAAAAAAGCCTTCGATATATTTTTGCTCAAAAAATAAGGAGAAGCCGGATCGATTCGGCGAATTAATCCAGGATCCGCAGCAGTCTTAGAATCAGAGCGTCGGTGGATTTGCCCGGGGTATTGAGCATAATGACATAGCGGTAAAGTTCGCCATCAGTCCTTTTGATATATCCGGCGCGGGTGCTGACACCGTAAAGCGTGCCGGTCTTGTAAAACTCTCTTCCTTCTCGGCGCATCAGATAGTGATAGGGCAGAAATTCCTGGAGAACCTGATCTATCTGTACGGCCGAAACTCTGTTGTCTCTAGATATTCCGGAGCCTTCGGCAATCGTCATATTCTCGATACCCAGCATCTCTTTTGCATAGTCGGACGCAATTGCGACACCTTTGGCGAGGGTGCCCGGTGACCCGATGATTTCTGCGCCGGTAGCGATGAGCAACTGGTTGGTCGTAAAGTTGTTGGAGTGTTCCAGGAGCTTGGCTACAATCTGCTCCAGTGAAGATACGGAATCGTATCTGAATATGAGTCTGTCGGTATGGGCATTTATGCGTCCCCGTTTGATCTTTCCAGTGAAACGGATCCCTTGTTTTTCGAGGAAATGCTGGAAAAGTTTACCCGCGTAAATCGTAATTTCATTTTTATTACGCGAAAAAACGATACGGCCTTTTTTTAATTTCGATGCTTCTATTTTCTTGATTACAAACGGCAGCAACGGTGTTTGCGTTTCGGCACTGACATAACCCTGTGATGAGCGTCTAAAGTTGACGGTATTAAAATTGGCGCATAGCGCGCCATTGGGTGCTGCGTAGGGCTGTGAGGACGATGTAATGCCGGGAATCGTGAGTGGCTGACTAAAATATGAATCATCTAAAATCAGGTTATTCAAGGGTTGTGTTTTTTTTAGGAGCCCTGCAAGGACCTGCGATATTTTTAAAATTACTTCTGAGATCAGGAGTGGATCCCCATAGCCTTTGATTTTCAGATTTAATTGTTCGTCCACATAAAATTCGGTTGGAAAGCGGTAATCTTCACCGAGATAATGCAGGGCCACAAGGGATGTGAAGATTTTTAAAATCGAAGCCGGGATCAATTTTTTATCGGCATTTTTTGCCAATAAAATTTGCTCCTGGGAATTGGTTACGAGTATTGAATCTTGGCTGCCGATTATGTGACGCAGTTCATTTAGATCCTGGGCCATGAGGTGGAACGGGTTGGTCAGGATGCCCACAAAAATTCCAAGTAAAACAACCATCTTAAAACTTTTTTGTCCAGGATGGTGCTGCCAATTAGAAACAAAAATATGCTTTAGTTGAAATCGCATCAGTATAAGAGTCCAAAATGACTATGGTTTCAGTGTTCAGGTGTCAGCGCCGCCTCTGGCCGCCGAAGCGGCCCGTTTGATCGAAAAAAAACTTTGTAGTTTCATACGAGCTACATGGTATAGGATATAAGGTTGAGGGCGCAAGGCGTCTGCATGCGATCGATTCTGATTCTTTTCGTACTCGTCCTCGTGCTCGTTCTCGTGAATCAGAATTTTATCGCTGACGAGGGACGAGTACGAGGACGACGACGAAGGCGCTATCTGCCGCGCCGGAGCTCAAAGAGCGAAGACGACTAATCTGACTTCTGCCATCTGTTTTCTGTGCTCTGTCCTCTGTATCTTCCCGACACCTGACACCATTTTCATTGAAAAGGAAGATTGATAAAATCAGTCCGTGTTTTGTAGATTACTTGAGGAACACAACACTAAGGACTTTCGATGATGACCGTCACCGGGCCGTCATTGACCAGCGCAACTTCCATCATTGCGCGAAAACGACCGGTTTGAACTCCGATGCCTTTTTGGGTTAGCGTGTTTACAAACCTTTCGTAAAGGTCGCTGGCTTTTTCGGGGTCAGCGGCTTCTATAAATGAAGGGCGTCTGCCCTTGCGGCAATCTGCCATCAGCGTAAATTGTGAAACACACAGCAATTCACCGCCTGTTTCGAGCAATGACCGGTTCATCTTACCGTCGTGGTCTTCAAATATCCGAAGGTTGATGATTTTGTTGGCCAGATAATCCGCATCCCGGATAGTGTCGTTTTTGGCGACGCCCAGCAATACCAGAAGGCCATTTGCGATTTGGGCCACAATTTCATCTCCGGTTTTAACAGAACTGTTCTTGACTCTTTGGACAACAGCACGCATTTTTAATAATTTTTAGCTTGAGATTAATGAGTTTACCGGTAGGCAACCCAAATTTGATGCGGGTGACATAAAAAATACCATTTCTAACCAATGATATGGTATTATTACATAATTTAGAGCGTTTGTCAGAATAACGTTCCGATAGCGGTGGTGTTTTGAATCTTTTTTGGGGTATTAATAACGTCTAATATAGCTGGGTCCAAACGCTCTAATATAGCGGTTGTCATGTTTATAGTAATTTTAGTCCGTTACACATTACATTTTCGCCTGTTAGAAAATCCGGCAAACGGAACATATATATGACAACCGGTATTACTATAGAATTGCCACCGCGATGCCCTGAACTCTTATGGGCTTGAAGAAAGTTTATTTTTATAATATAAATGGTTTAGACAGCCTATTTAATTTCATCTTGGGTTCTTATTGATGATTACAGCAGCGGCCGAAATGGAACAGCAAATGCCTGGGAGATAATTTTTTGAAGAAAAAAAATCTTTATACAAAGCTTAATTTAATTTTTGGTCTCTTCTTTTTCTTTCCGGTTTTGGGATTTATTTTCTTTAGCATCAAATATGACATGCTGAAAGATAAGTATGTCCCTTTATTTTTTCTGGGCGTCTTGGTCTTCTCATTTGTCGGATTTGCCATACTCAAAAATCTGTTTGACAAGATTTCCCGTATTTCTAAGGAGATGTCATCTGGTTATCTTGATGAATTGTCAGATGATCAACTCTCTGCCGGAACCGATGAACTCCAAAACATTGTCCAATCATTTACGGCTATCGAAAGACGCTTTAGCACAACATTCAATGAACTTGAAAAGAAGGCATCCGAGATATCCATTCTCAAGGATCTTTCAGAGCTTTGCTATGTCACTTTTGACCCGGAGGAGATTCTTCATATCACGCTTGAGCGCGCCTTAATGTTGACCAACTCAGATCTGGGATCAATCCTGACGCTCAAAAAGACTGAACCCAAGTCATTTGTCGTTAAGGCGACTGTGGGCCTCGGAAAATTCGTCAAAGCCGGGGACCAGATCGATTTTGAAACTAGCATCGCTAAGTATGCAGTAATAAATAAATCGCCCCTTGTAGTACAGGATATCGAAACAGACAATCGTTTTGGGAGGGCCAATCTGGCGCATTACGGGACGAAATCCTTTGTCTGTATGCCCATTAAAACCAGCAAAGATATTTTTGGGGTCCTAACGATTTCATCCCGAAATTTTGATCGAATATACTCTCAAGAAGATGTGGAAGTGCTGACCCCTCTTTTGAGTAATGCCGCGTTTACTTATGAAAATATTCGTTTGATAAAAGAAAATGAACGAAACAGGATACACCTGAGGTCCATTGAAAAGATATTTAAAATCTTAATTTCAAGCTTTAGAGATACCGAACTATTACATGCGGTGCTAAATGAACTTCAAAGCGTAGTTCCATTTGAGTTTGCCTTTGTGTTGATCAAAGATGAAGCTAAAACCGGGCACTTAAAAATTTTCGATCTGATTAGCAATGGCCCCTCAAACCTCAATAAAGGCGCCAGTTTTCTTTGCCAAGGCTCCATCATTGAAAAGGTTTTTAAACAGGAAACCAGTCTGATTGTGGGCAATACCTGTTCAAGTACCAACGCGGTGGACCGTGAGCTATTTGCCGATCAGGGATGCACGTCTTGCCTGCTTGCGCCCTTGAAAACCGATGGCATCGTTACCGGTGTTTTAGCATTGACAGCTAAAGAAGTCGGTATTTTTTCTAACGTTCAAAAGCTCATCACGTGGACCGCAAATGGTCTTTCACTGGCGATTGAGCGCAACCGGCTTTCTGCAGCAGTTGTTAAACGGAATCGTGAATTGGATACGATCCGCCAGGTCGGTAGCGCATTGGCTTCTTCCACATTTGATATCAGCAAAGTGCTTAAATACACCATGGACATGATTCGTGAAGTGATGAACGTCGAAGCGGGCTCACTCTTGTTTCTGGAAGAAGACGAACTTGAGATTGCAGTGGCGTTTAATATTAAAATTAAATCCATGAAAAAATTTCGCCTTAAGATCGGTCAGGGAATTGCGGGTTATGTGGCAGCCCGGGGCAAAACGATCATGGTCAATGATATTGAGAAATCGCCCCATTTCTTCCCGATGGTTGATCAATCATCAGGCTTCACGACGCAATCGGCACTGTGCGTGCCGATGGTATCCCAGGGAAAAGTGATCGGTGTAGTCGAGGTGCTCAATAAAATAAACGGTGAATTTGATACCGATGATAAGGACCTCTTACAGTCCATTGCAACATCTGTATGCATTGCTCTTGAAAACGCCCGGCTCTACAAAGAAACTGTTTCAATGGCCGAACAGGAACGCGATATCCGTCATATGTTTCAAAAGTTTGTCCCCAAGGAAGTTTTGGATAAAATCCTTTATGATTCTGAAAGCGACAAGCCGGTGGTTGAAGAATTGAAAACCCTTACCTTGCTCAATATTGACATCCGCGGTTTTTCGGAACTTTCGCGCCAGATCGGTTCTCAAAAAACAGTCACGCTGCTAAACAGTTTTTTTTCGGTGATGGGCGGAATTGTGTTTAAGCACTATGGAATTGTTGATAAATATCTGGGAGACGGGTTTTTGGCCTTATTCGGTGCACCGGTATCACGTACCGAAGACGCTGATAATGCGATCGCTGCCGGTTTTGAGATGAAAAAATCTCTCGATGCAGTCAATCGATTTATGGAAAGGAAATTCGGTGCAACCGTCCAAATGGGTATCAGTATTCACACAGGAGAGGTTGTCGTTGGAAATATTGGTTTTGAAAAGAAAATGGATTACACGGTGATCGGTGATTCCGTCAATACGGTTTTCAGACTGCAGAACCTTACCAAATCATTTCCGAATGGAATCTTAATTAGCGAAAACACCCTGCGGGCAACACGGTCACGCCCCGATGTCGGCGAAATTAAAATATCAGCCGACCTTGATAAAGAACTCGGCGGCATGAAAGTGTACGAGTTGCTCGAACGTAAAACAGGCAAACCCTATATTGTGGCTGCCAATTAGATTCCCCTGACTTTTAAGACCTTGCTGCTCTAAAAAAGAGCACGCGTTTTGTACTCGTATTTCCTCATCTTTATGGCTTGAGGGACCATTTCGATCGGCCCCCGTTCGTTATGATTTCGTCAAAACAAATTTGAGCATGGATTCTTGACAACAACCGCTTTACCCATTAGGTTGGCAGTTGCATTGAGCTGTCTCAACGCGGGATTATGACGGAGGAAGATATGCAAATGGGATATCCAGGGACTTTGAAAGGACAATTTCTTCTATCGATGCCCAGTATGGTGGACCCCAATTTTCATCAGACCGTGACATGTCTGTGTGAACACAACTCAGAAGGTGCCATGGGACTGGTGGTCAATCGTGTCCATGATGTGTTGACGGCAAAGGATATATTTGAAGAGCTGAAAATCGACAATAGTGCAGGGATGGAATCCGTCCCGATTCATATGGGCGGTCCGGTTCACATCGCAGAGTTGTTTATACTCCACGGCGCTCCGTTTGACTGGGAGGCCTGTTTAAGGATTACCCCAAACCTTGCAATGAGCAACACCAAGGATATTATAGAGTCGATTGCTCTGGGAAAGGGACCGGAATCATTTATAATAGCTCTCGGTTGCGCCGGTTGGGGCCCTGGGCAGCTGGAGACCGAAATTAAGGAAAATGCCTGGCTGACTTATCCAATTTTTGAGGAGAATATTTTTAAGATGCCGGTTGAAAAACGCTGGGATGAAGCGGTGAAGAAAATGGGAATTAATCCTACGTTACTTTCCGATACTGCGGGCCATGCTTAATCTGGGTTTTACGTTTAATTTACGCGCTTGACTTTGCTTTCGCTTTAGGTTTCTTTTTCTTCAAACAAATTTTATCTTTTTTCACAAAGGCGCACAGCTTCGGATTATAGTACTCCTTACAATTGAGTGGATTATATAGCGGACATTCAGGATGCTTTTCGGACATAAACCATTGTTCCCTTCTTAAATTAAATTCCCGAGGCCGAAACGGGGTTTTTGTACCATAAAATCTTTGGCTTTACAAGGTATTATATCATATTTCAGCCCGTGCAGAAAGCCCCCCTTTCATTGGTTGTTTCGGATCGGGATTGGGGTGCACCCGGATTCCCTGAGAAATGCGACGCTCATGATTAGCTATATCCAGGGGGATCCGTCAAAATTTTTATCGGAAAATCCATTTTCTGCGTAACATCTCCCACCAGCCAATGCCATCATCCGAAAAAAAGTGCCTTTTCCCGGCATACTCGGCCGTGTCTGCATTCATCCTTGCGAAGATGCTTGCCGGCGCGGGCAGCTCAATGAAGCCATTATCCACGCGATTGCTGCTGGCCGAAAGGCGGCAGCATCTATCGATAAAGCCATAGGTGGCCCTGGTGATATCGATGAGGTCTTATTCCCGCGCAGCAATCCGGGTGCCTATTTGGGACGCTATGAAGGATTTGCGTCCTGCTGCAGAGAAAAGGTGTCCGAACTTGATGCCGGATGGCGTATTAGGGACTTTCAGGAAGTGGCATTAGGTTACGGCGATGAGCAGGCGGCAAGGGAGGCGAAACGCTGCCTGCAGTGTGATCTGCGGTTGCATTTGGGCTGTAATCCGGTTCCGCCGTAAGACCGGCTTCTTTTCGACGAAAAGAACATCAATCAGGTGCCCGCCACTGAAGGTGTGTTTCAATTGCTGGATGAGGAATATAATGTTCTGACAATTAAAGGGACGCAAAATTTTCGCATGCCTTTTGCAGGCTGACATTGCTGCCCGCCTGTTCAGCGGGGCTTCATATCGTATTTATTCTAGCATGGTAAGCTGCGCCCATGTATAACCCGCTCAAAATTTACTTCGAATATTTTCATATCTTCATTTTCCTTAAACCGCATACTCATCTGGAAATCTAAAAATTTGATGGGAATAGGAATTGTGTAAGCAGTTGACGCACATGTATATTTTTGCTACATTCCAAGCATTATTTTACAAAGTGGGATTGCATATGTCTAAAAATGATACAGATCATCAGAGCGGATTTTTAAGTTTTGAGCCTTCAATTGATCAGCCGGACTTATTAAAGGCCTGGGAAGTTTTCGTAAAGACCGGAATAATTAATGATAACGCAGTACCCGTCCATATAGCGGAATCATGGATCCGAAGTCGCGAATACAAGGTGGACCCTTATAATTTCGCTCCAAGCTCCTATCTAATAGAAGAAGAGTACCAAAAAAGAATAGTGCAAAATAAGCAACTCATCGAGTTGGCCAGGCCCATCTTGCAGAATGTTTACGATTCGCTTGAGCAAACCCGCTATTTGGTCCTTCTTTACGATTCAGATGGTTATCATTTACTGAGAATAGGACAAAGAGCCGATTTAGAAAGGTCCGGCAAGTTTAAGGTAAAGGCAGGGCTTTGTTTTGATGAAAGGCATGTCGGGACTTGTGGATTTTCCCTTGCGGCGCGGATGCAGAGGCCAATTCAAATCACCGGATGTGAGCATTATTCAGTATTACTCCATTATGTAACCGGGGCCTATGCGCCTATCTTTATTTCCAAAACCAAGAAATTTATCGGTGTAACGGCAGTTGGCGGTATGCAGACGGTACCAAATCAACATACTTTGGCGATTGCAATAGCCGCCAGTACCGCTATTGGGAATCTACTTGAATTGAATCAGGCCAAGGGCGAGCTGGACATCTACAGCAAATCGTTGCAGACTGCGATTGATTCTTTTGAAGATGCGGTTATCCTGATTGATAATAAGGGCCAAATCTACGAAATCAATGAGGCTGCTAAACAGGCTTTAGGTCTAAAACAAAGAAACATCAGAGGGCAACATATTTCCACCCTGCCCGATTTATCGGTTCTTCAGGAGGCAGTTTTGCAGGCTTTTCAATCTGAAGACCGCCAGGGAAGGGAAATTGAATATGAAATCAGAAATCAGATCTTTCTGGCCAGAATCAAATATGTCGGAAAGAGCCGACAGGATGCACAGGGTGTAATGGTTGAGTTTAAGAATGTAAGGAATCTTTCTCGTATCGTTCAAAATTTCACGGGTCATAGACCAAAATATACGCTCGAAAATATGATCGGCTCGAGCGATAAAATGCGTGAAATCAAGAATGTAGCAAAAATCGTGGCAAAATCAAACGCCCCCGTTATAATAGAAGGCGATAGCGGAACCGGCAAAGAAGTGCTTGCTCAAGCTATTCATAATGCGAGTTACCGAAAAGAAAAACCGTTCATTGCTATAAATTGTTCTGCCATACCTATCGAGCTTTTGGAATCCACCCTTTTTGGGCACGAGAAAGGTGCTTTTACAGGAGCGACAGGGATGCATGTTGGTAAATTCGAATTGGCAAATAAAGGGACCTTATTTTTTGACGAAATTGCTGAAATGCCAATGGGTATGCAGGTTAAGATACTGCGCGTTATTGAGGAAGGTGTGATGGAAAGAGTCGGCGGAAAAAAAACCTTTCCAATTGATGTCCGGATTCTTGCTGCAACCAATAAGGATTTGTATCACCAGGTCCAAAAACGCCTCTTCAGGGAGGATCTTTTTTATCGGCTGAATGTTTTTCGGATATTGCTACCCCCTTTAAAAGACAGAAAAGAGGATATTCTTGATCTGTTTTATACGTTCGTAGCTGATTTTGCGCCTCAATATAATCGATTGGCACCGCGGGTATCTGATGAATATCTTAAAATGATGTTAAACTATAATTGGCCCGGTAATATCAGGGAATTGAGAAATTCTGTTCAGTATGCCATGGCCAGACTGGATTCAGATACGCTTTTACCCGTTCATTTAGATGGATTTTTCCTGCAACCCGAAAATATTATTCCCAACGATTCAAGTGAATATGCGGAACAGAGGCTCAGCGATATTGAAAATGCGCACATTCTAAAAGCACTTAAATCCAATAATGGGAACAAAGTGCAAACCGCAAAGGTTCTGGGAATCAGCAGGGCCACTCTTTATCGCAAACTGAAAGCCGTTTCAGCTAAACTTCCTTAATTTCCATTTTTTATGTTTTGATTGGTTCAAAAATTCCCTTTTCATAAACGAGAGCTTTAAAATTGATTGATGCATAAAATCTGCCGTCGGCTTCCGTGAATCTAATCTGCGACTGAACGTTTCCTTCTCTCCATTTTAAGTCAAATACCGCGTATCGAACATGTCTCAAAATGAATCACCCGTTTCAAATCGAGTCATCGATTGAGTCCTGAAATTTGTCTTAACGCATTCCAAAATCGGTAATAAGTTATTTAGTATATTGGAAATAATGGTAGATGTGATTCAAGCTGAATAACTGGTATAGTTACTGCAGAGTATAGATTACAAGCATCTATGTAATTATCAAAATGGCTTTACCAAATTAATCGGCCGTCGAATTAATGCGGATTTATTCATTACCGGATTTAATTTAGCGATTAGCGTTTCATATTGAGATGGAAAACCTTAGGGGTAGACTGGAGAGCAGACCATGAGCAAGGAGAAAGGGCAATCCAAATGGGTCGGGAAGTCTTATCCCGCAAAAGAGATCTTAAGATATGTCAGAGGACGCGGTGAATATATAGATGATGTCAAATTGCCAAATATGTTGCATGCGGCCGATCTGAGAAGTCCTTATGCCCATGCGAGAATCAAGAATATAGACGCAGACAAAGCACTTAAATTAAAAGGCGTCAAAGGTGTTTTGTTAGGTCACGAGATTCCGGATATTTCCAATTCTTTTCCCGCCGCCGGCGTTTCCCCCAAATTAAAATTTTACAGCATGGCCGTAGATAAAGTCAGATATATGGGCGAACCGGTAGCGACGGTCATAGCAAAAAACCGATATGTCGCCGAAGATGCCCTGGATCTTATTCATGTTGAGTATGAGCCCCTGCCAGCAGTGGTTGATCAGGAGAAAGCTCTGGAAGAGGACGCACCCATTCTGCACGAAGAATTGGGTACCAACCTCATCAATCACAGAGTTCTTCATTGGGGCGATGTGGATAAGGTGTTCCGCGAAGCAGATGTAACCGTTGAAGATCGATTTGTGTTTCACAGCTATGCCGGTACGCCTATCGAGAATTTCGGGGTCATTGCCAAATTCGATCCAGGTGAAGACTTTTTGACGTTGTGGGCTAATTTTGTCGGGCCTTTCAGCTTGTACTTTCTCCTAGCCATGGCCCTCAGGATGCGCGAAAACAAGATCAGATTTATCGTACCCAGAGATATCGGCGGAAGCTTTGGCATCAAGTGCGGAATTTTTGTGGATATTGTTAGAATCGCGCTTGTCGCCAAAAAATATGGCCGTGCTGTCAAGTGGATTCAGGATAGGCGTGAGCACATGGTGGGCGGGGGACGGCATTCCGGAAGAATATCTTATGTGAAAATGGCGGCAACAAAAGATGGGATTATAACAGGCATTGACGAAAAATGGTACGAAGACGTGGGCGCATATATGAGGGCTCCGGAACCGGCCTGTATGTATCGGCCTTCGGGGAATTATGTGGGAGGCTATTCTTTCAAGGATCTCAGAGTCGATGCAAATGCAGTCGCATTAAATAAATTAGAGTCAGCTCCATACCGAGGCTACGGCTGCCACCTGGTCTACTTCAATCATGAGAGAATCCTGGATATGCTGGCTCGGAAACTGGATATGGATCCGGTGGAGATCCGAATGAAAAACCTCATAAATAAAGATCAATTCCCCTATGAAACTCCCACCGGGGCCACTTATGATAGTGGCGACTATAAAGCCTGTTTAAGGAAGGCGGTTGAGCTTTTTGAATATGAAAAAATGAGAAAGATGCAAAAACAGGCTAAAAAGGATGGACGCTTGATCGGTATTGGCGTAGCCGCGGGTGTTGATCCGTCGGTGTCCAATATGGCCTATATTACGGTCGCCTACACACCAGAGGAAAGAGCCGAGGCAAGTTACCTGCCGAAATCCGGAGGAGGGGAGACTGCCTTTGTTAAGGTCGATCCTTCGGGCACCATAACTGTTTCCATGGGGACCTGTCAGAGCGGACAGAGCCATGAATCCACTATCGCACAGGTTGTCGCCGATGAATTCGGGGTATCCCCTGCCGAAGTTACCGTTATTGATCAAATGGATACCGCCACCCATCCTTTTTGTGTCTCCACCGGTTCCTATTCCAGCCGTTTTGCATCTGTCGCCACCAGTGCGGCGGCTTTAGCGGCTAGAAAGGTAAAGGAAAAAATGGTCAAGATCGCGGCCCATGTGCTGGAAGCAAGTCCGGAAGACATCATGGCGGCGGATGGTAAATTCTTTGTAAAAGGATCTCCCGATATATCCCTGTCCATGAAAAGGGTTGCCGGCACGGCGCACTGGGATCCAGGCAGTTTACCCTCCGGCATGGAAGTCGGCTTAAGTACGCAGGAGACATTTAATTTCGAAACATCCAAAACCATAACAGCCGATGACAAAGTCAACTCCTCCAACACATACGGATTTATGGTGGACATAGCCGCCGTTGAGGTGGATCCCAATACCGGCAAAGTGGATCTGCTCAAATACACAACGGTGCACGATGTCGGAACTGTTTTGAATCCTAAGTTTTTAGAAGGCCAGATTTACGGAGCAATTACCCAGTCTATCGGAGGTGTCTTTTACGAAGATTATGCCTACGACGAGAACGGGCAAATGGTTGCAGCCTCCTTTGCAGACTATCTGTGCCCGACCGCCAAAGAAGCCCCCAAAAAACTGGATATCGGACACGTCGAGACACCGTCGCCCTTAACGGTTTTAGGCTCTAAAGGCGGTGCCGAGTCGAGCAATGAAACGTGTCCGGCCGCGCTTGCAAATGCCGTCGAAGATGCCCTGCTGCCTTTGGATGTAACCATAAACGAATTGCCTCTGACCCCGAATAAAATCTGGCAATTGATCCAGGAGGCCAAAGAACAAAAATAATACAGCAGCCACGGAGATTATTTGTGAAATTGGAAGGAACATACAGATTCAATACCGCCCAGGAAAAAGTCTGGGAGGTTTTAACCAATCCAAAGCATCTGGAAAAAGCCATCCCGGGATGTGAAAAATTAGAGGAAATCGAACCCGGAAAATATGATGCCACCTTAAAAATCGGCATCGCCGCAATTAAAGGAACTTACAAGGGGATGGCCGAAGTGGCTGATCCTCAACCCCCGGATAAATACCGCCTGGTTGTCGAAGGCGGCGGCAGCCCCGGATTCGTAAAAGGAGAGGCCCTGATTGAGCTGTCCTATCAAGACCAGCGCACGATCGTTTCTTATCAGGGCGAAGGACAGGTCGGCGGACTGATCGCAGGGGTCGGGCAGCGGCTGATCAGCGGAATCGCTAAAATGATGCTGGGTCAATTTTTTAAGCAAATCGGTAAGGAATTAAAGTCGCTATAGATATATCATCACAGGAGAACGGAAATGAAACCATGCGCTTTTGAATACTTTGACCCTCAATCAGTGGAAGAGGTTTTTAAACTATTAGATAAACTGGGTGATGATGCGAAGATATTAGCAGGCGGACAAAGCCTGTTGCCGATGATCAACTTCAGGCTCGCAAGGCCTGAAGTTCTCATCGATATTAATAAACTCGATGAGCTGGATTACATTAAGGAAGAGAACGGATACATTTGCATAGGGGCATTGACGCGCGAAAGAGCTATCGAGGATTCTGAACTGATAAAATCCAAAATTCCAATTCTATCAGAGGCGGTAAAATATATCGCTTTTCTACCCATCAGAAACAAGGGTACCCTGGGCGGAAGTATCGCGCATGCGGATCCCTCAGCTGAACTGTGTCTTATGATGATTGCATTGGAGGCTCAAATCAAGATCGAAAGTTCACAGGATGCCAGATGGGTCGACGCCGAAGACTTTTTTCTGACGTATTTAACGACCGTTATTGAACCGCATGAATTGATCACCGAGATAAGAATGCCGATTCCTGCAGCAGAAACGATCCACTCGTTTCAATCCTTTAGCCGCAGGCACGGGGATTTTGCCATCGTTTCGGTGGCGGTCGTGCTTGAAATTAATGATGACGGAATATGTGAAGGCGCAAAAATTGCTTTAGGCAGCGTAAATCCTACACCCCTCAGGGTTGCGGAAGCAGAAGATATGTTGATCGGTAAAAAGCTTGATGCAAAACTGATTGAAGCAGTTGCCAACGAAACAGCTGAAGCATCGGATCCGGATCCCGATTTGCATTCATCCGCAGATTATAAAAGGGAGATGGCAAGAAATTTTACGAAGAAGGGATTGATGCAGGTATTAAAACGTTTCGAGGAGAATGCCTAATGATAAAACAGAGAACGATCAGGTTAAAAGTAAACAGTGAGCAACACGAAGCCATAGTGGAACCCAGGCGGTTGCTTTCTGATTTTCTGAGGGAAGATCTTAACATAAGTGGCGTACATGTGGGGTGCGAGCACGGCAGCTGTGGTGCCTGTACCATTATCTTAAATGGCGAGCTGGTAAGATCCTGTCTGACATTGGCTGTTCAGGCAGATGGTGCGGATGTCATGACTGTGGAAGGTTTGGCAAAAGACGGCCAGCTGCATCCCATACAGGAAGCGTTTTATGAAAATCACGGAGCCCAATGTGGGTTTTGCACACCCGGCCAGGTACTGACCGCTTATTCACTTTTAAATAGAAATCCGAATCCTTCTGAAGATGAGATTAGAGAGGCAATGGCAGGGCATCTATGCAGATGTACGGGATACTATTCCATTGTTGAGTCGATAAAGGCTGCAACGGCAAAAATGCGTAAGTAAGGAGCTTTTATCATGGGCGTGAAATTAGCAGTAGACATCGGTGGAACATTCACGGATCTGATATTCATAGATGAAGTCAGCAAAGAATTGAATGTTGTCAAAGTCCCTTCAAAACCGAAAAATCCCGAGCAAGCCGTTGAGGATGGATTGGAAAAAATCAAGGCCTTATACGGTGTCCAGCCGCAGGATATCATATTTTTTATTCATGGAACTACAGTAGCGACCAATGCATTGCTGGAAGGAAAAGGAGTGCCCGTCGCCCTTCTCGTAACGGAGGGATTTCAAGACGTGCTATTTATTGCGCGACAGGATAGGCCGAAGCTCTATGATATCTTTCAAAAAAGACCCGTCCCACCGGTTAAAAGGCGATTCATCTTTGGGGTGCCGGAGAGAATCGCATTTGACGGCAAAGTATTAAAGTCTCTCGATGAGGAAAGCGTCGTCAATATTTGTAGTGACATCAAGGCCAAAGGAATACATTCAATCGCCGCTTGCTATTTAAATTCTTACTACAACTTCGAACATGAGCTGAAAACAAAAGAAATCATCGCAAGCGTCTTTCCTGAAGCGGATGTGTCATTGTCATGTGAGGTTTTACCTGAAATGGGAGAATATGAAAGAATGAGTACGACCGCTATCAATTCATCTATTCTCCCGAAGATGAAAGAATATATATCTCGCCTGGACGATATCCTCCAGAATCAAAAAGTTGCTTCAGCGCTTCATATCGTACAGTCAAATGGTGGCATTATGACCGCCCAGACTGCCTCAGAGAAATGTGTCAATACTATTTTATCGGGACCTGCCGGTGGCGCCTTAGGCGGTGTAATGCAGGGCCAGGCTGCCGGTATGGATAATGTGATTACGCTTGATGTGGGGGGAACAAGCGCAGACATATCGCTTGCCTATCAAGGCAATCTGGGATTTGAGAATGAAGTGGAGGTCGGTGGATACCCCGTAAAGGCCAGGGTGATTGATGTGCATACCATCGGTGCGGGCGGCGGAAGTATCGCCTGGATCGATACGGGGGGAGCGCTGCGGGTTGGTCCGCAGAGTGCGGGAGCGGATCCGGGACCGGCCTGTTATGATATTGGCGGAACCGAGCCGACCGTTACAGATGCAAATACCGTTTTAGGCCGTCTGAATCCAAAAGCCCTCGTGGGCGGAGCGATGCAGATCGATAAAGGTAAAAGCTTTGAAGTGATAAACGAGAAAATAGCCAAACCTTTCGGATTGTCTGTTGAAGAAGCTGCCGAGGGAATCGTCAAAGTAATGAACATGAATATGATCAGGGGCATAAGGTATGTATCAGTTGAAAAGGGATATGACCCCCGTGAATTTGCCTTGATTGTATTCGGGGGCGGCGGACCTTTGCATGCCGTGGAGCTTGCCAAGGAGTTGGAAATAAAGAAAGTCATTGTGCCTCGATTCCCGGGCGTAAACTCTGCATTTGGGATGCTGATGGCAGATTTCAGATTCGATTATGTCAGAACCTATTTGAAAAAACTGGGTGTGGACGAGAAAGATTTTTTGACTGAGGGTTTTAAAGAACTGGAAGAACAAGCTCTGGCGGAGATGCGAAAAAACGGCGTCACTGCGGAAAAGGTATCCTTTTTCCATAGCCTGGATTTGAGATATCTGGGGCAGAGGCATCCGATTGAGGTGCCGATACCGTCAAATCAAATCCGCAATGTGGATGACATCATGAACACATTTCATGAACTCCATTTGAGAAAATACGGATTCGAAGTCAGGGACAATGAGGTTGAATTGTTAAATTTTCGATTGGCATCCATCGGTGAGGTGGTTAAACCCGCCCTTGAAAAATTTGAAAAACAGATGGATGAAACGGTATTGGAAAGCGCCTTAAAAGAGACACGCCCGGTCTTTTTAGAAGGTGATTATTGCGATTGCCCCGTCTATGTCCGAGAACTTCTCGCAACAGGTCAACAAATTCCCGGGCCTGCGGTTCTGGAACAATTAGATACCACAAGTCTGGTTTTTCCGGGTCAAACAGCAGTTGTTGATGAATTTTTAAACCTCATCATTGATCTAAAAAAGACATAAAAGAGGATAGATTATGGCGCAAAATGTAGATCCCATTACGTTGCAAGTTTTTATAAACATTTTGCATACGATTTCCGATGAGATGGTGGCCTCATTAGTGCGAACCGGTTATTCAACCAACATAAAGGACCGCCGAGATTGTTCTTGTGCAATTTACAATTCTAAAGGCGAGGTCATCGTCCAGAGCGAACTGGGGACACCACTGCATCTGGGGACGATGTCTCCCACCGTTCAAACGGTTTTACAAAAGATCCCGGTTGAAAAAATGGATGCCGGCGATGCCATAATTATTAATAAGCCATATCCTGCGGGTCCCGGGCACTTAAATGATCTCACGATGATCTCACCAGTTTATTATCAGGATAAAGTTGCGGGCCTGGTTGCGAGTATGGCCCATCATGTGGATATGGGTGGTTTTGCGCCCGGGAGCATGCCTTTTGGTGTAACCGAGCATTATCAGGAGGGATTACAGATTCCCCCCGTTAAGATCATTAAAAAAGGCGTTTGGGATGAGGCCATCTTCTCTCTCATTAAAGATAATTTAAGAACCGAGGAGGAATTTGGCGGAGACCTCAGGGCCCAACTGGGGGCCAACAATGTGGGCATTATGAGGCTGTGCGAGGTCTTTGAAAAATATACACTGGATAAGGCTCTTTTCTATTTTGCAGAGGTCATGAATTATTCCGAGCGTAGAATGAGATCGGTGATAAAGAAAGTTCCAAACGGCCAAAGCTATTTTGAAGATTTTATTGAAGGCGACAGTATCGAAGAGCGCATGATTAAAATAGCAGCGACCATTGATATCAAAGATGAAGAGATTCACGTTGATTTTACGGGAACAGATCCTGAAGTCAAAGGACCCATTAACTGTACCATTTCAAATGCTTATGCGGCTGTCTATTACTCAATAAAAAGTATTTTGGATCCTGATATTCCTCCCAACACAGGGGCCTATCGACCGATCAGCATTCATGTGCCCCGCGGTTGTTTGCTCAATTCCAATTATCCGAAACCGGTTTGCAACTCAAATATCATTACGGCTCAAAGAATCGTTGATGTTATTTTTGGCGCCTTTAAGGATATTATTCCAGAGCGAACCTGCGCAGCATGCGCCGGGACGATGAATCTGATTAATATCGGAGGCAAACTTCCCGGGGAACCGCAGCTTTTTAATTACATCGAAACCTATGGCGGGGGTCAGGGTGCCATGTTCAGCCAGGATGGGATGTCCGGCGTTCATACGCATATGACCAATACGAGAAATGCGCCGGTGGAAGCCTTGGAGATTGCCTACCCTTTTCTGATCAAACACTATGGCCTGGTGGAAAATTCAGAAGGGCCGGGAAAGTTTCGAGGCGGTTTTGGCATGACCAGGTGCATCAAGTTTTTAGGAGACGAAGCCACAATTACCTGGAGTTCGGATCGGCACCTAAAGCGCCCATGGGGTGTTTTGAAAGGCCGCGAAGCCGGCGGCTCAAAGTGCCTTGTCCGAAACTCCGGTGTGACCAGAGAATTGCCTTCAAAGATCACGACCCAAATCAATCATAATGATGAAATTGTTCTGATCACACCCGGCGGGGGTGGATGGGGAGACCCCTTTGACAGGCCCTCCTCTATGGTTTTTGAAGATCTAATGGAAGGTTTGATCACTATCGAGAGAGCCAAAGAGGATTATGGGGTTGTCGTTGAGGAGGAGAAGATGGAGATAGATTCAGATAAGACCGATCAATTAAGATCTAAAAGGAACTCATAATATTTTAACAGTACTACCTGCTTAGTCAGCAATTAGGAGGAGCACAATGGATTTTAAAGACGAACAAAAAATGATTCAGGAAGTTTCCAGGAAATTCGCGTCAAAGGAAATCGCACCCCTTGCAACTTATGAAAAGGAAGACAGTTTTCCTTCAAAAGAGATCATCAAAAAATTAGCCGAGTTAGGTCTTTTGGGCATCATGGTGCCGGAAAAGAGGGGCGGGGCGGGTTCCGATATGACCGCCCATGTTTTGGCCCTGGAAGAAATTGCAGCAGTCGATGTGGGCATCGCCATCTCATATAGCAATTTGTGCGCCCTGGCAAACTTAATCGTCGAACATGGATCGGATAAACTCCAGGAACAATTTCTGTCCAGTCTGATTAGCGGTGAAAAGTTAGGCGCTTTTTGTTTTATGGAATCAAAGGCCGGATCAGTCCTTGAGGAGATGGAAACAACAGCCCAACAGACAAATGGTGAATGGTCGCTTAACGGAGAGAAAGTTTTTGTAATTAACGGGTCTATTTCAGACTTTTATCTTGTTTTCGCTGCTAGCGGTGAAAACGCCTTAAGCTTTTTCATCGTAGACCACGATGGTGATAAAACGGGTGTAAAAGAGGTCTCCAACACACTGGGCATTAAATCCGCGGCACTGGCCGATATTCAGTTTAATAATGCCCGGGTCCCGGCAGAAAATACGCTGGGTGAAACCGGTAAGGGGGCGGCTGCTCTCAATGCCTTTTTCGATGAGTTAAAGATTGGTGCCGCCGCCATATCAAACGGTGTTGCCAGGGCGGCTATGGAAGGGGCCATTGCATACTCGAAAATAAGAGAACAATTCGGCCAACCGATCTGTAAGTTTCCCGCTATTTCCGACCGTATCGCTGATATGGATACTAATCTCAATGCTTCACGGGCGCTTACCTACTGGGCGGCGGCTTTAAGGGATAAAAAGACAAATTTTAAAAAAGAAGCTGCCGAGGCCAAATTATTCGCTTCCGAGATGGCTTTTAAAGTCTGTCATAGCGGACTGCAGGTGTATGGCGGCCATGGCTTTATCAGAGAGCATCCCATTGAAAAATATTACCGGGACCAGAGAATTCTGCAGATTTATGCGGATACCAACGAAATAAACCGAAACCTCATCTCCAATACGGTCTTAGGCCAATAGGAAGATACTGAAAGATGGGCGTTATTGATTTTCATATTCATTTGGGTAGTATGTTCTATAAGCAAAACCCTTTTATTTTACAGCTTAAAGAGACGAACCCTGAATTATATGAAAGGACCATCAAGGATTTCACCGATGATCCCAAAGTGTTAGAAAAATTCCTAATAGGACAGGGTGTGGATCGTGCGGTCGTGCTTCCTGAACTTCATCCGCTGAACAATTTCGATATGACGACTGAAATGGTGGTCGAATATTGCCAGAACAGCGATATTCTAATTCCCTTCGCTCACCTCAATCCAAACGCAGAGGCGGACCCTCTGGAAAAGCTGAAATATTACATTAATAATTTAAACTGCAGCGGGCTAAAATTATTGCCGAGTTATCATCATTTTTATCCCAATGAGCAGCATCTGTATCCTCTTTATGAATTTGCCCAGAAAATCAATTTGCCGGTCATGTATCACATTGGTTCGTCCACATTCTCTCACACCAAACTGAAGTATTGTGATCCATTTTGTCTTGATGAAATCTGTGCTGATTTCCCGAACTTAACGGTTATCGCTAGCCACGGCGGTCGCGGATTCTGGTATGACACGATATCTTTTCTTTTGAAGCTGCATAAGAATTTATATGTTGATGTCGCCGGATTGCCACCCAAGCAGCTTTTAGATTTTTTCCCTGACCTCGAAAGTAAATCAGACCGATTTATTTTCGGTTCCGATTGGCCCGGCATCCCTTCAACTATAGAAAAAAACATTGCCGCCGTTCGACATCTGCCTGTTTCCGAATCCGGCAAGAAAGAAATTCTTTACGGCAACGCCCGAAGGATTCTCGAACGCGAATGATACACAGAAAAAGAGATATTGACGTAGTCAGCCATAATTAAATTATGAAAATAATTATTTTAACTATTCGATAGGAGGAGCCGAAAGATGAATTTCGATTTAACAGAAGAACAGAAAAAAGTGCAAGAAACAGCGCGGGATTTTGCACAAAATGAGCTGTGGCCAATCACAAGGGAATTGGAAGCCGGCGGCAAAGTTCCCCACCACGTTCAAAAACGGATGGGGGAACTTGGATTCATCAAACTTGTTGCTTCTCCTGAATCTGGCGGGAACGGCATAGGCGCCGTCGCCCATGCGCTGGCTGAAGAGGAGATTGGTTGGGCCGATATCGGCATTGCCACAACCCTTTCAAACTCCACCCTTTTGGTTGATATTCTTATCAATGATTGTACGGATGAGCAAAGAGCCAGGTGGCTGCCAAGGCTGATTAATGGTGAGATTATCGGGTGCTTTTGTCTAACGGAGCCTGATGCCGGCTCAGACGCAACCCGCATGCGCACCACTGCCGTATCGGAGGGTGATGAGTGGGTCATTAATGGGAGCAAGATTTTTATAACACACGGGTTGTCTTCGGATTTTTGTTTTATTTTTTGTATGACCGACAGGAGCCGGGGCAACCGGGGCATATCCTGCTTTGTGTGTGACAAGGATACACCCGGGCTATCGGTTGGTAAAAAGGAAGTAAAAATGGGCATCAATAGCTCAGATACGGCAGAGCTGGTATTTGATAACCTGCGATTGCCCAAGGATAGTTTGGTCGGAGAGATAAATAAAGGGATTTACATCTGTTTAAGATCGCTCGACAGTGCCAAGGTGGCGATCGGGGCTTTGTCCGTTGGATTGGCCAGGCATTCCTTTGAGCTTGCTCTCGAATATGCAAAACAGACGATGGTCCGTGGAGAACCGCTTGCCAACAATCAATCGATCCATTTTAAACTTGCTGAAATGGCCACCATGATTGACGCTGCCCGTTTGATGGTACTGGAGGCAGCTTTTATTAAGCAGCAGGGTGTTCGATTTACGGTAGAAGCCGCGAAAGCCAAGATGTACGCGGCCGAAGTTTCAAGGGATGTGGTCTATGAAGCCCAGCAAATAATGGGCTGGGCTGGATACACACAGGAATATCAGCTGGAGAGATTTTACCGCGACCAGAGAATACTGGAGATCTGGGAAGGCACATCTGAAATCAATCGGCTCGTCATTGCCCGCAGAGGACTGGGACTCGGCTGATCTCCATACCGGAAAACCTGAAAGAAAAAAATGTCAGAATCAAAACCATTGGGTCTGTTTTTTAAACCTCAATCGATCGCCATTATCGGTCTTTCGAGAAAGGCAATTGATTCACCGGTCAGCATCTTAACGTCCATCAAGGATTTCGGTTATCAGGGAGATGTTTATGTGGTCAATCCAAAGTTTCCCCCCACCGGGAATTTAAAGATATATCCGGATCTGGATTCCATAAAACTACCGGTTGATCTTGCGATTTTGTCAGTCGCCAGAGGCCGGGTGATGGGTGTCCTGAAGGATTGCGTCGCCAATCGTATCAAGGCTGCGGTCATTATTACCCAGGGGTTTGCCGATGCCGATGAAGAAGGGAAAAAATTACAGCAGGAGATGACGGCCCTTTCCCAAGAACATGGTATTCGTATCTTAGGACCCAATACCATGGGGGTTATGAATGCCTATCATGATTTTACCTCTTCTTTTTTCGAAGTGTGTAACGAAAAGATTCCCATCGGCCTGATTGCGCAATCCGGCCTCTTTATGATGGGGCACCACCTTCTGGGGAATATTCCGGCGGGATTTGGAATGGCCATGGACCTGGGCAATGCCTCCGATATAAATTGTACAGATGTGCTGGATTACTTTGAAAATGAAAATGATGTCAGGGTCATACAGATCCATATGGAAGCGCTCGGCAACGGTAAAGAATTTGTCCGAACCGCCGCAAAGGTGTCCGGCAAAAAACCGATTATTGCCTTAAAAGCGGGCAAGTCGGATGCAGGCGAAAAAGCCGTCCTGTCGCACAGCGGGGCAGCGGCCGGCGAGTTGCAGGTTTATGAGACGGCCTTTAAAAAGGCGGGCGTTATAGCGGCTAAAAATTCTGAAGAGCTCAGGCTGCTTTCAAAGGCCTTTCTTGCGTATCCGCCGATCAAAGGCAAGCGCGTAGGGGTCATGTCCTTTTCCGGGGCGGCCTGTATCCTTACGATTGATGCCATCGAAGGGGCCGGACTGCAACTGGCAAAATTTTCAAACAAAACCACCGCAGCGCTAAAGGAAATGTTTCCGCCCTGGATCGGTGTCGAAAACCCGCTGGACACCTGGATCGGCGTTTCGGCGGGTGATTTTCATACAGCCTATCCCCGCATACTGGAGATCGTTTTAGAGGATGACAACGTTGACGTTGTTTTTTGCATCTATCCTTCCTTCACGCTCCCCAAGCATGAAGATTACAACACTTCAGCTCACATTCGATCTATGGCCGAAAAATTCCCCCAAAAGCCGATACTGTGCTGGAGCTATGGACTCGATATCGTCGGCTTTACCAACGAGATCGAAAAGGATGGGAATGTGATGGTATTTCCATCACTTGATGATGCAGCCCTTACCGTGAAGAGGTTATCTGAGTACGGAAAATATAAAATCGATTATGGCAAGACTGCTAAGCCCAGGACATTCGAGGTGGACAGCGGTCGGGTTAAGTCCATATTAGTAAATAACCGGCAGAAATCGAAAAATTACCTGTTTGAAGCAGGATTTGAAATCCTGGAAGCCTACGGGAACAACACGGCCAGATGGAAATTTGTCCACGATCCGTCGGAACTGCAGCAGGCGGCCGCTGAGTTAACCTTTCCCCTGTCGCTCAAAATCAGCTCACCGGATATCGTCCACAAATCGGATATGGGTGGGATCCGTTTAAATATATTGAATCCTGACGGGCTGATCGACAGCTATCAAAAGATGCTCGGTGATATCAAAACGCGCATGCCCGCAGCGCAAATATCCGGCGTGCTGGTTCAGGAGATGGTGCCCAGAGGAAAAGAAGTCATGATCGGTGTTAAAAAAGACCCGGTATTCGGGCACTGTATCGTGATCGGAAGCGGTGGTATTTATACCGAGATTTCAAAAGATTTCGCTTTTCGTTTAGCCCCTCTTTCTGAGGAAGATGCATTCGGTATGATCTCAGAACTGGACTATTACCCTATTCTAAAGGGGGTCAGGGGAGAACCCCCGTGTGACTTAAAATCTATCGTCGATGTCCTGCTGAAAGTATCTCAGCTGGTTGTTGATTTCCCAGAGATCGCAGAACTCGATATCAATCCGTTGATGGTCTATGAACAGGACGCGTTGATAATCGATGCCAGAATGATTTTGGGAAATTAGCTCTTTTTCGAATGGTTAACCAGATACATAAAGCGGTCGACGCGCTATCAACAGATGAACAGCCTATATCCTGGAGGTGAATAGATGCCGCGCAATATGGATTTTGAGAACTTTTACAATGCCAAGGACGCCCCGTTTTTCGATCAAAAAAATGAGATGTTCAAACGCGCACGCTGGGAAGAACAATTCAAATGGGCCGGGAAAAGATATTACGGCATGGTGACTCCCCGGCAGAAACCCGGTTTTCGGATTGAAGACATTGCCCTGCGAAATGCAGCTTGGTGGCTGGAGTTTGTTTATGCCCGAGGAATTGACCAGAGCAATTTTGGCATCTTCAGCTGGGAAGATAAGCGCGAGGGAATTCAGACTATACCCGATGATGCGAAATTTGATGCCAAAGACCCTGTCTATAACGCCAATGTGATAAAAACCGCGGCCGAGATATACGGAGCCGACCTGGTGGGCATCTGCAAACTGGACCGCCGCTGGATTTACAGTAAAGGGTTCAAGTTTGTGGAGCGCAAAGAATACGACCTTCATATCCCGGATGAATACCAGTACGTGATTGTCATGGCGGTCGAGATGCCTTATGAGCCCATGAAATACAGCCCCACCTTCATCGGGGGCGGGAGCACCGGAGTGGGATATTCAAAGATGGTTTATACGGCCGGGCTTTTGGCCCAATACGTCAGGCAGCTCGGTTATAAGGCCATACCGTCAGGCAATGATACGGCCATGAGCGTCCCCTATGCGATACAGGCCGGTCTCGGCGAGCTGGGGCGCCTGGGACAGGTGATTACTTACAAATTTGGCCCGCGCGTGAGACTGTGCAAGGTTTTCACCGATCTTCCGTTAAAATGTGATGAACCGATCCGATTCGGGGTGACCGAATTTTGTGAGGTCTGTAAAAAATGCGCCGAAAAATGCCCGTCGCAGGCTATTAGCTACCAGCCCGAGCGCTTTACAGAGCCGGTTAACAAATCCAACGCCGGGGGAACGCGCAAGTGGTATATCAATGCCGAGAAATGTTTTGAGTTCTGGGCAAAAAACTATGCAGATTGCGGCAACTGCATTCGCGTTTGTCCTTTTAATAAGCCCAAAGGCGCTTTGCACACTTTTGTAAAATGGACGGTTGATAAATATCCTCAGTTTCATCGCTTGATGAAGTGGGGTGATGATATCTGCGGATACGGGCGAAAAATGGATTCCGCCAAATTTTGGAATCGATAGATATGGCCTCTGTGATATGCCGTCAAGATTCTTTTATGGGGGGCAAAAGCCGTTACATCCCTTGAATCTGATTGAATGATAAGCGAACCGGACGACTCATCGTAAGATGCCGCAAAACCTGAAAGGAGGTGATGATTTCGGAGATAACTCGTCACTCAGTATCACTTTCTGGAGTCAGTAACGTTACCCTGTTCTATTTCTCGTGAATTTTTTCTCTTTCCCGAGACTATTTGACCACAAGCGCACTACTGGCGATCAGATAATAGAGCCCTAAAATAATGGCGCTTTGGCATGAGCTATAATCCAGAAAGTCTGGTTATTAAAACACTTTATATTATTTCTCGAAAGGAGGGAAAAATGGCAATAAGAACTGTGGCAAAACTTCTGATCGTGACCTTTTTAGCTTTTGGTCTTGTATTTCTTAATCCGGTAGCCAAGGCGGAGTCCGACACCATAAAAATAGGCTCTTTTGGGGCCTATTCGGGATTTTTGTCCAAATATGGAGATGCCCAAACCCAGGGTATTGAACTCGCCATTGAGGATATCGAAAAATCCGGAGGACTCCTTGGCAAGAAGATTGAGTTAATTAAAGCTGATCATGGGATGAAACCGGCAGATGCCTCTCGACGGCTGAGACGGCTTGTGGAAAAAGATCAGGTTAATTTTGTGATAGGACCTCAAAGCTCCGGAGTGGCATCCGTGATCACGGACATTGTTGAACCGGCAAAAGTCATCACCAATATCACGGTGGCCGGGCATATGGTCAATGTCGAAAAAAAATGCAGCAAGTATGTATTTAAGGTCAGCAACGATATGGAGGTTTTTGGCAAACCTTTTGGAGAGTGGGTGGCAAAAAATCTCGGGAAAAAGATCTATATCTTAGGTCAGGATTACGCAGCCGGCCACCAGTGGTGTGAAAATTTCAAAGCAGGCGTTTTAAAAGCCGGCGGCCAGATCGTAGGCCATGAATATGCCCCGATAAAAACAGCGGATTTCGCGCCATTTTTTGGAAAAATTAAAGCATCACAGCCCGATGTGCTCGCGGGCTTTTTTGCAGGCCCACCGGCGATCAACTTCGTAAAACAGGCTGACGCCTTCGGGCTTAAGGCCGATATGAAGTTTGCCTATGCCGGCGTTGTTACCACGATCGATAATATTCGAGCGCAGGGGAAATCAGCTGAAGGTATCTATACCTGGTTTGACTTTGTTGAAGGCTCAACAGATCCCAAATATCAAGCGTTCGCCAAAAGAGTCCAGGATAAATATAAAATCGAAGCATGGTTTGCTCAGTTTCGAGCCTATATTGCCACAAAATCTATTTTGGAAGCCGTCAAACGCGCGAATTCTCTGGATCCTGACAAGATTGTGGCCGAAATGGAAGGCAAACCCATTGATACACCCTTGGGCGACATCTATTTTAATCCAGGCAATCATCAGGTCATTATGAATTATTATGTCAGAAAGGTTAAGGGGGGGCAGAATATCGTAATTGACAAGGTAAAGGATCTCCGCGGGACCGACCGCTGTGAAAAATTTTAAAAGGGCTCGATAATGGAGATTCTGCGAACCGAGAATTTATCTAAAAAATTCGGTAGCTTCTGCGCGCTCAGAGAGGTGGATTTTATTCTCAGGGAAGGGGAAAAGACGTCCGTTATCGGGCCAAACGGGGCCGGAAAAACAACCCTGTTTAACCTGATCTCAGGCCTTTTCCCTCCTGATGAAGGGGCCATATATTTCGAAAATCAGAACATTTCCGGAATGGCGCCTCACAGGATCTCCAAGCTCGGCATTTCGCGCTCATTTCAACTGACCAATGTGTTCCCGGGATTGACCGTTTTTGAGAATGTTCGCCTTGCAGTTCAGTTTAAAGAAAGAATCCTCTGGAAGATCTGGGAACCGGTTAAGCAAAACAAACAGGTAAATGAAGAGACCTTCGAAATCCTCAATAGCGTGAAGTTATATGATAAACACAAAGCGCCTGCAAAAAATCTTTCTCACGGGGCGGCAAAACATTTGGAAATCGCGATTGCTTATGCTAGCAACCCCAAACTTATTATGCTTGATGAGCCGACGGCAGGAATGTCACCGGCCGAGAAAGAATCAACTATCGAGCTCATTAACAAATTAGCAGAGGGGCGTACCATTCTGCTCATTGAACACGATATTGGTCTTGTCATGTCCATAAGCGATTCAATCGCTGTATTTCTGCACGGCAGTCTCATTGCTCACGGTCTTCCAGAGGACATCAAAAACAATTACAAAGTACAAGAGGCTTACCTGGGGGATATGGCATGATCCTGGCACTGCAAAATATGAACACGTATTATGATCAGAGCCATATCCTGTGGGATGTCTCTTTAGAAATAAACGAAGGCGAGATTGTCACCATTATCGGAAGAAACGGAGCGGGTAAAAGCACAACGGTGCTCAGCATCATCGGCATCATCAAACCCCGCACGGGTAAGATATTTTTTAGAGAAAAAGACATCACAAACTTACCTTCCTTTAAAATTAGCCAGCTGGGCATTGGTTTTGTTCCCGAAGATCGTCGGCTGTTCCCAAATCTGACACTGGAAGAAAATCTTATTCTAGCGACGATTTCATTAGGTGCCAAGATTCCACCGAATAAGCTGATTGAGCCAACCCTTGAGCTTTTTCCGGCCTTAAGAGGGCGATTGAATCGTACTACCGATACGTTTAGCGGCGGGGAACAACAAATGATCGCCATCGCCCGCGCACTTATCGGAGATCCAAAGTTGATTTTAATGGACGAGCCTTTTGAAGGGCTGGCGCCATTGCTGGTAAAGGAGCTTATCGAGGTTATTCGTCAGATTCAGGTGAAGGGGACCTCCATATTACTCGTCGGACAAAATTTTCAGGCATCACTTGAACTGGGACAGCGCCATTTTATTATGGATAGTGGACGAATCTGCTATGAGGGCCAGACAGAGGATCTGGCGACCAATAGAGATGTCCAGTTAAAGTATCTAGGAATCGCATGATAATCATCGCTATCCACAAAAGTCGACTCGTGCCAAGGAGAGAACGTGTCTTTAACCTTTGATGCGGTATTTATACAGATCCTGCATGGCCTCACATTGGCCATGATGTATATTCTTTTGGCTTCCGGGCTTTCAATTATTTTTGGCCTGATGCGGGTTCTAAATTTTGCGCATGGTTCTCTTTATATGCTGGGTGCCTATTTCGG
>Ga0255055_10000516_pt1 | contig 29966 bp, 32 predicted proteins | sample JV7_2_27_MG_FD_188633 | JGI IMG/M metagenome (GOLD analysis project Ga0255055, IMG submission 188633) | Seawater microbial communities from Jervis Inlet, British Columbia, Canada - JV7_2_27 | ecosystem: Environmental > Aquatic > Marine > Inlet | place: Canada: British Columbia | collected...
AAAAACCATATAAAGGGGTTATCTAAAAAATAATATTATTTGCCATCTAACAACAGGCTGAAGCTGACGGCTGCCCTGCGGGAAATCCTGAGGCCCCGCAGCTTAGCCTGAGCGTTGGGCGGACTATACTTCCGGTTAATGCAGAAATTGTGAGCGGTAGACAACATTGAAGGGAGACTGAAGGATGAAATATGGCCTCGTCCTGATAGATATCCAGAACGATTATTTCGCTGGCGGCAAGATGGAACTTGTTGGAATGGAACGTGCTGCTCAAAACGCAGAAATGATTTTGCGAAAATTTCGTCAACTTCAAGTCCCTGTATTCCACATTCAGCATATTTCCCTACACCCTGGTGCGACCTTTTTTCTGCCAGGGACAAAAGGTGTGGAAATCCACCAGTCCGTATCTCCATTGAATGGAGAAATAGTGATTGGAAAAAATTACCCCAATGGTTTCCGGGGAACAACATTATTTGAACAGCTGAAGGTAGCAGGAATTGAGAAACTAATTATTTGTGGAGCGATGAGCCACATGTGTATCGATGCGACAACACGAGCAGCATTTGATTTGGGTTTTTCATGCACGGTTATTGAAGATGGTTGCGCCAGCCGCGATCTACCATTCAAAGGGGAAACAATCAAAGCAGATAAGGTTCATGCCGCATTCATGTCGGCGTTATCGGTTCCATATGCCAATGTGTTAGGGACTGCTGATTTTATAAAGGCAGAACTTGGTCCCTAGTCCAAATACGATTAAAAGCCGCCCAACAACCGGCTGAATCTGACGCCTCGCCTGGGGTAATTCCTGAACGCCCGCAGCCTAACTGGAGCGTTAGCTGCACCTATAGATGACCACTGCAGGCACCTTGACGTTACAACGTTATGATGCTAAGGTGATGACATGAAAACTGCGATGAAGCGAGCGACCGTTTATTTCGACTCTCAGATCCACCGTGCTTTGCGGCTCAAGGCTGCGGAAACAGACAGGTCCATCTCGGAATTGGTCAACGATGCGGTTCGCTTAAACTTGGCAGAGGACGCCGAGGACTTGGCCGCCTTCGAGGAAAGGGCCAAAGAGCCAAATCTTTCCTTCGAGGATGTTCTGAAGGATCTGAGAAAACGTGGCAAGTTATAGGCTTCTCATCAAGCCATCCGCTGCCAAGGAGATCGAAGCCTCCCCCAAGAAAGATCGTCTGCGCATCATCAAACGCATCCAGGAACTTTCCTCCAATCCGCGGCCTCTCGGTTGCGAAAAACTCTCAGGCCATGATGATAAGTACCGAGTTCGCCAGGGAGCGTATCGTATCGTCTATTCAATCTCCGATGTTGCGCTTATTGTTTGCGTTGTGAAGGTTGGTCATCGTCGGGAGATTTATCGAAAGGGCATCTAACTACAGAAGTTGACGGCTCACCTGGGTTGAATCCTGAGTGCCCGCAGCTTAATCGGAACGTTAGCCCCGAGAGGAGATCAAGATGGACTGGGTTGCAGTGTCCGCTATCGCAGGGGTCTTCGCCGCGATCTTCGTCGCACTCACGGCCGTTTACCTGGCGATTCAGATCAAGAGCAGCGCGCAAGCCACGCACTCCCATACCTATCACCTCGCTACTTCCGCGCTCGCAGAGATGGCCGCCATCATTGGCAGGGATAAAGACCTCTCCCGGATCTTTCGAATCGGAATGGTGAACCCGGAAGCCCTGTCAGAAGACGAATTGACACAGTTTGGCTATCTTGGAATCAGCCTGTTCCGCCGATTCGAGAATGTCTTCTTCCAGTACCAGTCGGGAATGATCGACGAAGACTTTTGGATCGGGCACCGCGACAACATTCTCTGGTTCTTCCATCGCCCTGGCATGCAATCCTGGTGGAAGGACCGAAAATTCGCGTTCAGCAAACGCTTCCGGGAGTTTCTCGACAAATCCACCGAAAGCGAGATCGCGTCCCCTGAGACTCGTCGCCTATGAACGAGGCTAACCCTTCCATCGAGCGGACAGCTCTCCTGGTTTGGGGAGCCATTAACCCAATCGAGAGGCGCGACATTCTCATCCTGACCTTAGTGCCCGTAGTTACTGGAATCATTGCAGCATCCGTAATTGCCGTCCGCAACCATCTCGTTCTTCTTTCCAGAGTCATCCCTCTCTGGATACATCTTGGCTTGATGAGTATTTTGTTCGTAGTCAGCTATGTTTTATCTTTCTGCGTCGCCAATTGAAGGCCGTGGTGTTTCACTAGACATGGGGGGGGAGGGGGAAAACATGAGCATTCGAGAAAAGGTATGGGATGTTTCCAAATGGAAGTTGATGAAGGCGCATCTTGGTTACACAGATGAGGAGATGAAGGTATTTCGAGAGAATCCGAGAAACGAGGATGTCCTCTCGAAAGCGCCAGCATTGCTCAACAAGACAATCGTCCTGAAGGTTGTGGAGTCTCACGGGTGCAACAGCAAACACAAGGTCGGGGACAAGTTCTTCTTTGATGGTGCGGGAAACCTCCTCACGAAACGTTGCCCAAAGAAGGTTTGCATATACGCGCTCAATGCGGCATCCTCGATGATCTTCGCATCGAACGAGCTCTTCTACGCCGGGATTGATCCGAATGAAATGCGGTTTAAACGAGCCGCATGCTTCGATGTTGGGGTGCAGTGTGGCGGCTGGGGTCGAATAGTACTTGAGCTCAGCGTTCACGATCCCAGCAAAGCCTAACTGATATGGAGTGAACGGCGTCAACTGGTATTTGTGTTAGACCGGCCAAGAACAGGAGAGTGACAATGCTTAATTACGAATTAAATCGCGCGGAGAGCATATTGATTGTTAAACCCATTGTCCCACTGGAATCAACGGATTTCGAGAAACTAGTCCAAGAAGTGGATCCCTATATCAGGGAAAATGGCAAACTTAATGGCTTGATGATTTACGCCAAATCTTTCCCGGGATGGGATAATTTCGCAGCCTTCCTGTCCCATATAAATTTTGTCAAGAACCATCATCGGAAAATCAAGAAGATTGCGGCCGTAACAAGCAGCGGTTTTCTATCGATCATGCCGCAGGTTGCCAATCATTTTGTGCGGGCCGAAATAAGGCACTTTGACTACGATGACAAGGATGCCGCACTAAATTGGCTTAAGGCTGGCAAATGACAATGATGAAATATCATCGCAAGGGCATCTGAACAGATGATTGTCGAAGCCGGCGGACGCATATTGAAATTCCCTGAGGAGTGGAGAAATGACCTCCTGGTTATTATTGGTAGCCGCCATTGTTTTTGAAGTTGCAGGGACCACGTCCATGAAACTTTCCGCAGGATTCACGAAAGCACTCCCTTCTGTCTTGCTATTTGTCTTCTACGCCCTGGCATTTGGAGCCTTGACATTAACCTTGAAAAAAATGGAGGTGAGTTTTGTCTATGCGATTTGGTCCGGCCTCGGAACAACCCTTGTAACCCTGATCGGCATTCTTTATTTCAAGGAATCCGCGAACATCTTCAAGATTGCAAGTATCGGTCTCATCATCCTGGGGGTGGTAGGGCTGCACCTTTCATCGGCGACGCATTGATTTCGATCCCGAACCGGAGCACCAGGTCCCGTCGGGAGGAAAGCCGATGACCGGGAACCTGGCGGTTCCCGTGCGACCGAAGTAAAAGGAAGCTATAATTTCCACTACCAGTTCTCAATTCAGAGGAGGCCGCCAGCATGGATCCGCATCCCAACGTGAACGAGGGCGAGTTCATCAAAGCCATCGATGAACATTTTTACTTCGAAACCGACCGTGAGTACGAAGAGATCGCCCGTATGGGTTGCTCCATATCAGATAACGCTTCGCTCATGGTCGGCTACCTGCTTGCCATTGGGGCATCCCACGCAAGTCCCGAGTGCAATCTGGCCATACTCGATATTTTTAAACAGGAAAGGCCAACGCCCGTTGTCCTTGCTGCGATACCGGTGATCAAATCTCTTCTCAACGGGGAACCGGTCGACCAGGAGGATACCCTTCGCCTGCTGGACGCCTGCAGGGGACATTCGAATGCGTGGTGCGGTTTAGGGATTGTTCTTTGCGGCGATGTAAGCCTGGAACAGGAATGTGAACGTATCATGGCCGGTTGGCGCAGCGCGGAAAATGGTGAAGAGGACGGCTAACGACAGAATGCCGCGGACATTCGTTTTCTTCCCGGATGCACAGACCGGTGAATCAGAGCGTTTGCGGGGTTAAAAGGAGTGCCGCATGGCATTGGTAGCTCTGGTCTTAAGCCTCCTCGTTGCCACCGTGGGAGCGCTGGGCGTCGTCTCACCCACGAAACTTCTCGGTCTCGTCCGCCGCTTCCAAAGCCCGGCGGGACTTTACGGGGCGGCCGTTTTTCGCGTTCTCCTGGGCACGGCCCTTTTCGTCACCGCACCCGCATCACGCGCACCCGGAGCCGTCCGCGTCGCAGGTGCCATCATCCTCGTGTCGGGACTGGTCACGCCCTTCTTCGGAGTCGAACGCTTCACCAAGATACTCGACTGGTGGTCTGCGCGAGATCCTGTTTTTTTACGGATGTGGGCGGGCTTCGCCCTCACACTTGGCCTGCTGCTGTCCTTCGCCGTTGCTCCCTGAATTGCGAACCGCCTGACACGAGGCTTACGCGGATGGGCAAGCCCTTTCGTCGCTATCAAACGGCGGCGTTGGCCATGGTTCCCAGGGGTGGGGCGCCCGTGGTAGGCTCGAACCAGGCGTGCCGGCAATGACGACAACTATCACGGACAATCCTTTCCATCTTCCAATCGTTATCTTTGTAGTATTGGTGTTTATCAGCGCATTGCTATCCACAATAAGCGGATGGCACAGGATCGCAGCAAGGTTCCCCTACAAAAAAATCACGGATCCCAGGAAATATTATTTCGCAAGGATGTCTCTCGGAAGCGGAAAATTCCCCGTGGCATATGGAGGATGCGTTATCGTTCGATTGAGTCCGCACGGCCTGGGATTATCGGTGATATTCCTGTTCCGTTATCTGCACCGCCCCATTTTTATTCCATGGTCCGAAGTTTCCAGTTGTGCACGGGAACAGACGGCTCGTTATGACGTCACAAAAATCTCATTACGCGATGAGAAAAGCGCATTTTCCTTCTATGGGAAAGTTGGGGAAAACATTTACGCATCCTACGTGTCGGACAGTACCAACGGAAAATCATGACAGCCATGCGCTGGAATTGCCGGCAAGGCTCTTTTGCGTATCGGACTCCTTAGTTACCGGTACCGGAGAGTGTGTGAGAGACTTAAGGCAGTCGAAGAACAGAAGATGCCTGTCATGAGGTCATGGATGTTTGTATTGATCGAGGCTCCTCCGATATGAGACTCTCCGCGGCATTCATGATGCTATTGGGACTGTCTGTCGGCGTGCATTGCTACGCCGGGGAGGCCGACGTCACCTCCGTGGAAGTGGAAAAGACAGGGGAAGGCACCTATCAGTTTCACGTTACCGTGTCACATCATGACGAAGGATGGAAACACTACGCCGACAAGTGGGATATTGTGGCGCCCGACGGTTCGATTCTGGGAACCAGAACTCTCTACCACCCCCACGTTGACGAACAGCCGTTCACACGAAGCCTGTCAGGGGTGAAGATGCACGATGGCATTCGGAACGTATCGATCCGTGCCCACGATGCCGTACACGGGTATGGAGGGAAAATTCTCATGGTGGATTTGCCCCGCCAATAACAGGGAGTCTCTCTTGTGAGCCCCCCATCAACCATCACCCGTCTCTGGCCGAAGTGGCTGTTGTTCGCCGTTTTCCTGCTCGTCGTGCCGGTTCCGTACTATATGGTGGTCGTCGGGGGATTGATTCCCACCTTCTGCATACTCTATATGGCAGTCCACGGCCTTCTGGTGGCGTTGCCGAAATTCACCGGGGAAGGCTTTGTGATGCTCGGAATATTGTGGGCACATGTCGTTATTTTCGGAGGCCTCCTCTACCTGGGGGCAACCGGAATCTCCTGGGTCCTGTTCCGGGTGTTCCCCGCCCGATTCGCGCTGACGGTTGTGTTCGTAATGATTGTCGCACTCCTTGTCGCGGCAAACTTTGAAATCTATCGGGTGCCGGGACATAACAGCGCACCGCCGGCTGACATAGTTCGCATCATCAGAGAGTTCATCTCCTGAAACAAACGGAGCGGAGTTTGCTCTCTCGCTGCCGGTGAAATAGCAGGAGTGCAAAAAAAACATGATGCGTTTCACCGCCATCTCGCCGGACCGACCGTGGATGCTGCTAATCATCGCTTTCGTGGGGTACTGCGCGTTTCTCCTGTTCACATACCTTTGGCAGGAAAAGATGCTCTATTTCCCCGACACCTATTCGTTGGCGACGGGAGAGGCCCGGGCGAAAGCGTACCGCTTCCGTATCTGGCCGGACGACACGCCCGATTACCACGGGATCGTCCAGGAGGATCTCATCGGGCCGTCGAAAGGCGTGTTCCTGCTTTGCCACGGAAACGCCGGTTCGGCGCTGGACCGCGTCTTCTACGGAAAGGAACTGGCGCATCTCGGATACCGATTGATCCTCTTTGAATACCCCGGCTACGGCGCACGTGCAGGCAAATTGCGGGAAGCCTCCTTTGTTTCCGCTGCCGTGGAGGCAGCCCGTGCCGCGGTCGAGCAGTTCGGCGGCCCCCTGGTTCTGTTCGGCGAATCGCTGGGGTGCGGCGTGGCGTCTGCAGTGGCCGGTTCGGGGAAGGTCCCGGTTGCCGGAGTCGTTCTGATTACGCCCTGGGATACCTTGCCCGACGTGGCGCAGTCCGTGTTTTGGTACCTTCCGGCAAGATGGCTGACCAAAGACAGATATGACAACGTCCGGAACCTGAACCGGTACGCCGGTCCCGTCGCGGTGGCGGTAGCGGAAAACGATGAGGTCATCCCGCCCAGACACGGACGCCGGTTGTTCGAGCTCCTTTCAGGCAGGAAAAAGTTGTGGGTGTTGCCGGGTGCAGACCACAACTCCTGGCCCGATGTCGTAGATCATGCGTGGTGGAATGAGGTCATGCGCTTCGTGACGGCGGAGGAGACGCCTAGAGCCGGTTGATCACCGAGGAGAAGACGCCGGCGCCGAACCCGTTGTCGATGTTGACGACGGCCACCGTGGGTGCGCAGGAGTTCAGCATCCCCAGCAGGGCGGCCACTCCGCCGAAACTCGCCCCGTAGCCCACGCTCGTCGGAACGGCGATGACGGGCTTGTCGGTGAGTCCTCCGACCACGGAGGCGAGGGCGCCCTCCATGCCGGCCACCACGACGATCACTCTCGCGGAAAAGAGCGCTTCTTTCTGCATCAGCAGGCGATGGATCCCCGCCACGCCGACATCGTAGAGTCTTTCCACGCGATTCCCGAGGAATTCCGCCGTCACCGCAGCCTCCTCGGCAACCGGTATGTCCGACGTGCCGGCAGTGACGACGAGGATGTTCCCCTTTCCGTTCTCCTCCCCCCCGGCGGACCGGATGACCGCGCACCGGGCCTCCGGAAAGACCTTCCCCCTCCGGAACTGCTTCCGGATCGCTTTTTGCTTCTCCCTGTCGAGGCGGGTGATGAGTACGTCCGCGCCGGCCTTCCGCATGGTGCGTGCGATCCTTATGATCTGCGCGGCGGTCTTCCCCTCCCCGAGGATCACTTCCGGCACTCCCTGGCGGATCGATCGGTGGTGATCGACGCTTGCCATCCCGAGGCTTTCGAACGGCAGGGACTGGATTTTCCGGAAGGCGGAGTCGACCGACGCCTTCCCCTCGGCAACCTGACGCAACAACTGTTTCAGCATCCTCGCGGTCAATCCGATACCTCCTAGAATTCGCTTTCGGGCCCTTTCTCTTCCTTGTCCGAGGTGCTGGCCGGTCGGCCCGTGATTAGGACCCGGACCTCCTTCACGGCACGTTCGGAAGCGGCCGCCACGGTAAACTCGGCACCCGGAACGGTGAAGGATTCCCCCTCCGCAGGAATCCGTCCCGCAAGGGAGATGAGCATCCCCCCCAGCGTCGAGTAGTCCCCGTCCGGAAGGGAGATCCTCATCTCCTCCTCGAACCTGCCCACCTCCAGCCTGCCTGGAACGAGAAACTCGCCGGAGGATATTTTCTTATAATATTCCATCCTCTGGTCGTATTCATCCTCGATCTCCCCGACGACCTCCTCCACAACGTCCTCGGCAGTGACGATCCCGGTCACGCCCCCGTACTCGTCCACGACGACGGCGAACGACGTCCCCTCTGCCTGGAACTTCCGCATCAGCTCGTCGATCGGCATCAACTCGGGGACATAGAGGGCCTTCCGCATGAGCGGCAGGATCGGCGCTTCCGGCGGTTCGCCCACGGTATCGATCACGTGGAGGAACCCGACGACGTGGTCGATCCGGTCCCGGTACACCGGGTAGCGGGAATGGCCGCTCAAGGAGGCAAGGACGGCGGCGTCCCGGCAGGTGCCCTCCTCCGGGAGGGCCACGACGTGGACGAGGGGACGGAAGATGTCCCCGACTGTCTTCTCGCCGAAATGGAACACCCGCCGCACCATCGTCCGCTCGTGGGCTTCCAGATCCGACCCGGAACGGCTCATCTGCAGGATGAGGCGAAGCTCCTCCCGCGTAACAATCCCGTGGAGCGGGGGGACTCCGCCGAACGGGCGGGACAGGATGCGCGCGATGAATGCCGTGACCGACACCAGCGGGTAGAGCACCATCCCGGAGAACCAAATGAACCGGGCGGCCGGGCCGGCCAGACGGTCTGCCCGCGGCTGGGCGAAGCTCTTGGGCACGACCCCTCCAAAGAGGATCACCAGGGGGGAGATCACGCCGACGGCGATCCACGCCGCCTTGTCCCCATAGTGCGGGAGAAAATAAGACGTGGTGAGGACGGTTCCCAGGACGACGAAGATGTTTTGCCCCGCAAGCGTGGCGGCAAGCGCACGGTCCGGGTGCTCGAGCAGCTTGAGGGCCGTCGCTGCCCCTCGCTCCCCCCTGCGCGAGCGGTCCGAAAGCTTGTGGCGGTCGACGGAGACGAGGATGATTTCCGCACCGTTGAACAGCCCCTGCATCAGGAGACAGAACGAGATGGCGAGGACGAGTTCCACGTCTGTCACTGTGTCCCTTCCGCGATCCTGCGCACGCCGACCTCGACGATCCGGATCCCGCTCACCCTCTCCACCGTGAACCGGAAGGAGCCGAGAAGAATCGAGTCGCCCCTCCCGGGGAGCCTCCCGAACTCGTGGAGGAGCAATCCCGCCACCGTGTCCCACTCCTGGTCCGGGAGGTCTGCCAGGAAGGCGTCGTTGAACCGATGGATGGGCATCTTTCCGAGGACGCAACAGGAGCCGTCCGGCCGCGGCACCAGTTCCTTTTCCTCCATGTCGTGCTCTTCCCAGATCTCCCCGAAGAGTTCCTCGAGCACGTCCTCCAGCGTCACGATCCCGACGATCTCCCCGAACTCGTCGATGACCAGCGCGAGGTGCACCTTGAGCCGTTGGAATTCGCTCAACAGCAGGGGAAGCTTCTTGGAGGTGGGAACGACGAAGGGAGGCTTGAGCAGTCCTGCAAGCGACGTGTCTCTCTCTCCCTCCGCATCCGGGCGGAGCAGGTCCCTCAGATAGAGGATACCGATGATCTCCTTCCGGTCCCCCTGGAAGACGGGGATCCGCGAGCGGCGGTACCTTCGGAACTGCGTCAGGAGTTCCCTGCGGGAGATGTCGACGGGCACCATGAACACATCGGCGAGCGGGGTCATGATCTCGCCCGCCCGTTGATCGGTCATCTCGAAGATGTTGTGGATGAGCTCCCTCTCCCCCGGGTCGAGCGTCCCGTTCTCTTCTCCCACGTCCACGAGAAAGCGGAATTCCCGCTCCGTGAGCCCCCCCTTCTTTCCCGCGATCTGCCCTCCCCCCAGCAAGTGCAGGATCCCTTCGGCCATCTTCTCCATCAGGAAGCGCACCGGCGCCACGACGCGGGAAAAGAAGAGGAACGGCCTGGCGGCGAAAAGGGAGTAGGACTTGGCCCTGGGCCAGACAATGCACTTGGGGGTGATGTCTCCCAGGATCAGGATCCCGAGGGTCCCGGCGACGAGCGCCACGATCTCCCCGTGCGCCGGGATGATCGGGATCAGAAGGGCGGCGAGGAGGGAGGAGATGGCGACGTTGATGAGTTCGTTGCCGATGAAAAGCGTCGAGATCAGGCGGCTCGGCGTCTCGAGCATCTTCCCGATCACGCCCGCCATCCGGTTCCCTTCCTCCTTCCACTTCAGGAGATCGATGCGCCGGAGCGCGAAGAACGCCGTCTCCGAAGCCGAGAAAAAGGCGGAAGCAAGGAAGAGGAGAGGAAGCAGGAACCATTCCATGGGAAGCGTCATGTCCCCCTGCGTACCGTTTTACAAGGCTCCGCGGGGGAACCGGCTCCTCGCCGGGGCCGTATCCCGCCGACGCCGGGCGCGCGCGTCACCATCCCGACGGGGATGACCCGCGCGGGATCGGACTGCCCCGCCTTCCGGAAAGCACCGCACCGCCGGGAAAGGAGTCGCAACCCCATGGTCGACCAGCCCGGCTCTCTCGTGCGCAACGTGCCGCCGGACCGTCGTTTCACTTTTTCGTTGAACCCGAACTCCCCGAAGTCGCCATGACTCGCAGGGGTTGGGTCGGCATCCTTCACCGTTTCTTCCGCACCCTTGGTGCCGCGGCACCTGGCTTCACTGCTTTCCTGGTTTTCTTGCCCATCGTCCCCCCGCGAAACGGATTTTTCTTCAGCGCCTTGGCAAGAACGTCGTCCATGCTGTCCACCAGGGTGAACGTGAATCGTCTCGCCTCGCTGCGCGGGATGTCCTCCATGTCCTTCCGGTTCTGCCCGGGCACGATGACCTCGGTGATCCCGGCCCTAAGCGCCGCGAGGGCTTTCTCCTTCAGGCCTCCGATCGGCAGCACCCTCCCCCGGAGGGTGATCTCCCCCGTCATCGCCACGTCGCGCCGGACGGGGATCCCCGTAAGCGAAGAGATGAGCGCGGTTGCGATCGTGATCCCCGCGGACGGCCCGTCCTTCGGAATCGCTCCCGCCGGGACGTGGATGTGGATGTCGTATTGCGAGTGGAAACTCTTCGGCAAACCGAGGAGGGCGGCCCGGGACCTCGTGTACGTGATGGCGGCCTGTGCGCTTTCCTTCATCACGTCCCCGAGCGACCCGGTGATGGTCACGGTCCCCTTCCCCTTGACGAGGGACACCTCGACGAACAGGATGTCTCCCCCGGTGGGGGTCCACGCAAGACCCGTAGCCACGCCGATCTCGTCCTTCTCCCCTTCCGTCTCGGGGAGGTATTTCGGGACGCCGAGAAACCTTGAAAGATTCCGGTGGGTCACCGTGAACGGCCCCGCTTCCCCTTCCGCGATCTTCCGCGCCACCTTCCGGCATATGTTGGATATCTCCCGCTCGAGGTTCCGAAGGCCTGCCTCCCTCGTGTACTGGTGAATGATCGCCAGGATCGCCTTGTCCGTCGCCTTGATCTGCTTCTCGGTGATCCCGTTCTCGTCCCTCTGTCGGGGTAAGAGGAACTGTTTGGCGATCGCGAGCTTGTCGACGTCGGTGTATCCCGAGATCCGGATCACCTCCATCCGGTCCTTGAGGGCGGGCGGAATGGGGTCGATGATGTTCGCCGTGGTGATGAACATCACCTTCGACAGGTCGAACGGGACGTTCAGGTAGTTGTCGCTGAAGGAGAAGTTCTGCTCGGGGTCGAGCACCTCCAGGAGGGCCGCGGAAGGGTCGCCCCGGAAGTCGGCCCCCACCTTGTCGATCTCGTCGAGCATGAAGATCGGGTTCCTCGTGCCTGCCTGCTTCATCCCCTGGATGATGCGCCCGGGGAGCGCCCCGACGTACGTCCGCCGGTGTCCCCGGATCTCGGCCTCGTCGCGGATCCCGCCCAGGGAAATCCGGATGAACTTGCGCCCCATCGCGCGGGCGATCGATTTCCCCAGGGAAGTCTTCCCCACCCCGGGAGGCCCGACGAAACACAGGATCGGTCCCTTCGCCTTGTCCTTGAGCTTCCGGACCGCGAGGTACTCGAGGATCCGTTCCTTTACCTTGTCGAGGTCGTGGTGGTCCTCGTCGAGGATCTTCTTGGCCTTTGCGATGTGGATGTTGTCCTTTGTTTCTTTCTTCCACGGAAGTTCAACCATCCAGTCGAGGTAGGTCCGGACCACCGACGACTCCGCGGAGTCCGGGTGCATCCCTTCCAGACGGCGAAGCTGTTTCTCCGCCTCCTTTTCCACCTCTTCGGTCATCCCGGCCTTCTTGATCTTCTCCCGGAGCTCCTCCATCTCCTCCGATTTGCCGTCGATATCACCGAGCTCCTGCTTGATGGCCTTCATCTGCTCGCGGAGGAAATATTCCCGCTGGCTCTTGGACATCTCCTCCTTGGCCTGGTTCTGGATCTTCGCCTGCATCTCCGCAAGCTGGAGCTCGCGGGAGAGGAGGTTGTTGACCATCTTCAGGCGTGCGACGGGGTCGACCTCTTCGAGCACGCCCTGGGCCTCCTCGAGCTTCAGCCGCAGGTTGCTCGCGACGAGATCGGCCAGGATGCCCGGGTTGTTGATGTTCTCGGTGACCATCAGGATCTCGACCGGCATGTTCTTGAGGGAAAGGATCTTCTCGATCTTCTCCCGGCAGGCGCGCATGAGCGCCTCCACTTCGAGGGAGCCTTCCCGGGTGGCCCCCTCGACCACCCGCTCGATCTGGACACGCACCGTCGGTTTCTCCTCGATGAAATCGACGATCCGACCCTTGACAACCCCCTGGATCAGGATCTTAAGACGCCCGTCGGGAAGCTTGAGCATCCGCATGATCATGGCCACGGTGCCCGTCCTGTACAGATCTTCCGGTTTAGGCTCCTCCAGCGACGGATCTTTCTGCGTCGCCAGGAAGATGTACCGGTCGCGGCCCAGTGCTTCGTCCACCGCCGCGATCGACGCCTCCCGGCCGACGAAGAGGGGCAGCGTCATGTAGGGGAATATGACGATGTCCCGCACCGGGAGAAGGGGAAGATCGTTCGGGATCTCCGGGGCGCCCTCCTTGATCTCCTTGCTCACTCCGGCATCCTGATGAACGGAAAGTTCGGCCTCCGGCTCGCCGGTTTCCTCATCCTGCGGAACGTCCTTCCTGGTCGGTTCGTCTGCCATTCCTGATCTCCCCTTGCTTCCTTGAGAAGAAGGTTCTACTCCTCTTTCGCCATGACCTTGATGCGCCGCCTCTTTCCCCGCCGCTCCTCGCACTTGGGGATGCTCAGCATCAGAATTCCGCCCGTCAACTCCGCCGTCACAAGTCCCATGTTCAGGCAGCCGGTCACCTCGAACGTGCGGCGGAACTTCCCGAAGGTCCTCTCGAGGCAAAGGAAGGAGGCCTCGGACCCGCACGAGTCCCGCTTCTTCTCCCCGATCACCTCGATCGATTCGCCCTGAACGAAAACCGCAACCTCGTTTTCCCGCACGCCGGGAAGCTCCACCCGGATGACCACCCCCACGGCGTTTTCATTGACGTCCGCGGGAGGCAGGAAAGCCGGGTCTCCGAACGGGTCGAGGAACGTTACCCTCCCCACGCTCTCATGAAGGACGGGGTCCTCCCCTTCCTCCCTGTCCCTCCGTTTGGGCGTTCTGCTCATCTCTTTTTCTCCTTGGCAAGGAAGGCGCGAAGGCCCGGCCCCAGCTCCGGGTCCTTCAGCGCGAATGCGATGTTGGCCATCAGGAACCCGAGTTTGTTCCCCGCGTCGTATCGGACTCCCTCGAACTCGTATCCGAGCACACGTTCCCTGGCGACAAGCGAGCGCATCGCGTCGGTAAGCTGGATCTCCCCCCCGGCGCCCGGCCGGGTCTCCACCAGTGCCGGAAAGATGGCGGGAGACAGGATGTACCGGCCGATGATCGCAAGGTCCGACGGTGCCTTGGCCGGCTTCGGCTTCTCGACCATGTCCAGCACCTCGTAGACGCCTTCCGCGATCTTCTTCCCCTTTATGATGCCGTAACGGGAAACCTGTTCCCGGGGCACCCGCTGGATCGCCAGGACCGAGTCGGCGCTGTACCTCTCGTAGACATCGATCATCTGGCGCAGCACGGGGACCTTCGAGTCGATCACATCGTCGGAGAGGATCACCGCAAACGGCTCCTCCCCGACGAGGTCCATGGCGCGAAGAACGGCATGTCCCAGGCCGAGGGGCATGTTCTGCCTCACGTAGAAGAAATCGGCCATGTCGGTGATCGCCCGCATCGCCGCGAGCTGGGCGCCGTCCCCCTTCTTCTGGAGGAGGGATTCCAGCTCATAGGAAATGTCGAAATGGTCCTCGATCGCGTACTTTCCCCGGCCGTTCACGATGATCATGTCCCGCACACCCGCGGCACTCGCCTCCTCCACGCCGTGCTGGATGAGCGGCTTGTCCACGAGAGGAAGCATCTCCTTGGGGGAGGCTTTCGTCGCGGGAAGGAACCTCGTCCCGTACCCTGCCGCCGGAAATACCGCTTTTCGTATCATTCCGCTCTCTCCTTCCCCTCTTCCTCCCGGGCCGTCCGGAAGCGACGGAAGAAATCAGACACCGAGGACCGCTCCCGGGTCCACGGCATCGCGGGAAGGTTCTCCCGGAAGGTCGCCCCGTATCTCCTCGTGACCACCCTGCGATCGAGCAGTGCGATCACTCCGAAATCGTCGCTCCTCCGCAAAAGTCGCCCGATCCCCTGCCTGAGCGCCAGCACCGCCTCGGGGACCTGGTATTCGGCGAACGGATCTCCGCCCCTGTCCCGGATCGCCTGGATGCGGGCCGTCACCACCGGATCGGTCGGCGGAGCGAAGGGGAGCTTGTCGATCACCACGCACCGAAGCGATTCCCCGGGAACGTCGATCCCCTCCCAGAACGTCCCGGTACCGATCAGGACGGCGTCGGCATCTTCCCGGAACGCCCGGAGAAGGTGCGCGCGCGGGGCCTCCCCCTGAACGAGCAGCGGGTGCGGAAGGGTCCCTCGCAATATCTCCACCAGTGCGCCGAGCGTCCGGTAACTCGTGCAGAGAATGAGTCCGCCGCCGCCGGATAGACCCAGAATCTCCGCGACTTCCCCGGCAGCGGAGGCCGGGAACGCATCGTCGCCCGGGTCAGGAAGGCCGGCAGGTACGTAAACCAGCGCTTTTCCTGCGAAGTCAAATTCATTATCCACGATCAGATCCTTCGCATCAACCTCGGCAAGTCCCACCCGTTCCCGGAAATAGGAAAGGGTCCCGGAAACCGAGAGGGTCGCAGACGTCAGCAGGACCGGGAAGCCCTTGCTCCACAATCCTTCGGCCAGGAGCTTCGAGATCTCGATGGGAGTCCTCTGAAACGCCACGGCGTTTCCCCTGCGCTCCCCCCACACCACGGCGGTCGCCGGGTCCACCGTGCGCAGGGACGCGACGTCCTCCGAGAAGGAATCGACCCTGCGCAGGAAGGACTCTGCCTCCCCTGCCGAATCTTTGCCCAGGGACAATGACACCGGCGTGGCGGAAACGGCCTGGGACAGCTCCCCCCCCACCCGCAGCAGATCCGCGAACAGCCGGTCGAAGGTCTTGTCCTTGCCCGGCGGGGGAAGAAAGAACCGTCCTTCCCCGCTCCCCACCGAGCGGTACAGCGCATCGGCGGCTCTCCGGAACTCCTCTGCGGCGGGAGGGACAAGCCGCCAGGCCTGCTCGTCCCTTGCGGCGGAGCGCTTGAGATCCCGGAACAGCTCCTGGGCGCGTCCAAGCGAGACGGACACCCCGAAGAAGGAGGAGGCGGTCTCCTCGATGCCGTGGGCCTCGTCGAAGATCACGTCGTCGGCCAGGGGGAGGACCTCCCCTCCACGGTCCCATCCCGCTCTTCCGGCCGTGTCCGGGATCCCTTCCTTCTTCCTCCGGATCGCCAGGTCGGCAAAGTAGAGGTGATGGTTCACCACCACCAGGTCCGCCGCCTGGGCGCGCCGGCGGATTTCCGTGAGAAAGCACCTCTCGGCTTCCTGACAGGACGAGCCGTCGCAGGTCTCGCTTCGGGCGTTTACCTCCGACCAGGCGTGGAAATCGTCAGGGATTCCCGGACATTCGGAGATGTCGCCGGTCCGGGTCGTCTCGGCAAACCTGCACATTTTCTCGTAGTACCCCGCCTCCCGGGAGAACTCGAAGAGCGGCTCGGCGGCAAAGCGCTTCCACCGCCTCTGGCAGAGATAGTTCCCCCGGCCTTTCACCACGACGCAGGAAAAGGAGGTCCGCAACGCCTCCCGGACGAGGGGGACGTCGTTTTCGACGATCTGCTGCTGCAGCGTCTTCGTGCCCGTGGAGACGATCGTCTTTCGCCCCGACAGGACGGAAGGGATCAGATAGGCGATCGTTTTCCCGCTGCCCGTCCCCGCCTCCGCCACCAGGATCTCCCCGCGGGCCAGGGAGTCCGCCCACGCCGTGGCCAGCCTCAGCTGGCCGGGCCTGGGCTCGAATCCGGCAAGCGCCCGGTCCAGCGGACCACCTGCCGCGAACACGTCCCGCACCTCTTCCTCGAGCCGGCTCCGCATGGGGAAAAACCTACGAATCCGGGACCGGGACGAAGTTCCCGAGTTCCACGACCAGGAGGGAGACCTTCCGGCGCATCTCCCCTTCAGGACTGAACTGGAACGTCCCTGTCACCCCCCGGAACGTCCTGAGCAGAGGGATCCTCTCGCGCGTCAGGTTCCCCGCCGGGCGGGAATCCCCCTCCTCCCCGAGGCGAAACGATTCCGCAAGGAAAAGAGCGGCATCGTACCCCATCGCTTCGAAGCGGGAGGGGGCGTGTTCCAGTGCATTCTGGTACTCCTTCCGGAAATTCTCTTCCAGGATCCCCGGGGCCGACCTGGCGTAGTCCACGGAAAACACGGACCCGCTCACGGCCTCCCCGGCCTTTTGCACGAGTTCCTCGTCGTTCCACCCCGAAAACCCGGCCAGCGGGAGGTACACGTTGTAGAACCGGAGCTGGGAAGCCAGGAGAAACACCCTCTCCCACCTGTCGGCGATGACGATCGCTTTCTGCGGCAGATCCATCGCCTCACCCTTCTTTTTCGAGGATTCCCGGGAGAAGGCGGCGTTCCCTACCGCTTGCCGGATCACGTCCGAAAAATCGCTCGTGTCCGGGCTGTAGGAAACCCTCCTGGTCACCCGGACGCGCGCCTCCCAGGCAGAGGAGATCACCGCGTCCGCGAACCCGCGGCCGTAGCCGTTCTCCGGGTAGAAAAGAAGCAGATCGTCCTGCCCGGACTTCGCCAGGTAGGACAGCACCGCAAGCGCCTCCTGCGGGGGGTTAAGCCCGAAACTGTAGAGAAACGGCTTCCGCGGGATTTTTTTCTGCCCCAGGTAGAGGACCGGAGGGGACTCCGAGTCGAAGGAGACGCTCACGGATTGCCCCTCCTCCCCCGTCAACGGGCCGATGAATCCGACCACGGACTCATCCCGGGAGGCCGCCTGGAAACCGGCGCGGGCCCTCTCGGGCTGTCCCCCGGTATCCGTCCAGATCAGCACCGGCACGAGGATCTCCGCCTCCTGGCCGCGGGAGTGGCGAATCGCCACCTCCGCCCCGGAGAGCAGAGCGAACCCGATGTCCGCGTACTTCCCGCTCAACGGAACGAGTCCCACGATCTTCGGTCGGTAATGGACCATCCTCCGAAGCCAGGACAGCTCCCGGGCCGCTTCCTCTCCCGTCATCCCCCCGCCGCGGGAAGCCTTCTCCAGGGCGAAGGCCCCCATGCCGGTAAACCCGTTCCGGATAGCGACCCGGCCCAAGCGGAGATACAGGAGGCTCCGCACCCCGGCATCCACCTCCGACTCGGCGGCCTCCCGTATCGTAAGGATGTTTGATAGCCCCTGGATCAGGGTGTCCCGCTCGCGTCTTAGCCTCAAAACGGTCACGGGGTCGGTCGCGGCGGAGGCTGCGATTGCCCGCCGGTACTCGGACAGCGCGAGGAATATCTTCCCGGCCTGGCCGTCTGCGCGGGCCATCTCCGAGAGGAGATCCGACGCTTCCGCGTTGATGTACCCCTGCTCCAGGAGGTATGCCGCGACCTGGCGGGCCTCCGTCCCCCATCCCAACCGTTGGTAGATCCGGAACTTCAGATCCATCGATGCGAGGGCGAGGTACCGGGCCCCGGACAACACGATCGCCTTGTCCGCCGCGTCGAGTGCCTGCTTGAGCTCCCGCTTCGCCAGAAGGAGCTCGGCAACCCGCATCCAGACGAACCCCTTTCGCTCGTCGTCTGAAAAATTGTACGCGAGGTCGAAGAACAGGGTGAGGGCCTTGGCGGCGTCCCCGGACCGGAACTCCCTCTCCGCTCGCCACAGGGAGAGGAGTGGAACGGTGCCCTTTCCGGCCCCTTCCACCGCATCCGCGTTCCCGGTTGGGCGCTCGACCGGGACGGTTTCCAAAAAAGACCCCATGAGAGGCGGCGGCTCTTCCCCGCGGGCAGGAATGGCGAGAAGAACCGCAATGAGGAAGAAGAGCACCTGCGCCCTGTGCCCCCGCGGGGCCGGGGCGGCCGCGCATGCCGGATCCGACCCGCTGTGCAGCCCGGTGCAACCGCCGCTCAACCGAAGATCTCCTTGACCTTCTCGAAAAAGCTCCGCGAGGCGGGCGACGGCGAATCCACTGCGATCTGCTGGAACTCGGTCAGCAGTTCCTTTTGCCGTTTCGTCAGTTTCTTCGGCACGTCGATCACGACGCGCACCACGAGGTTTCCCCTCCGGTGGGAATGGACGAGCGTGACCCCCTCGCCCCGGAGGACGAACTCGCGGGCGGACGGCGTCCCCGGCGGGATGGAGAGCTTCTTCCTGCCCGAAAGCGTGGGAACCTCGATCTCGCTGCCGAGAGCTGCCTGCGAGAAGGTGATCGGAACCTCGCAGACCAGGTCCTGCCCGTTCCGTGCGAAAAAGGGGTGGTCCTCCACCGTGACAACGACGTAGAGGTCCCCCGCGGGGCCGCCTCCCCGCCCGGCCTCCCCCTCTCCCCGCAGTTTCAGTCGGGTTTCGTTGTCCACCCCCGGGGGAACCTTGATCTTGAGCGACCTTTTTTCCTGGACGGTCCCGCTTCCGGCGCAGGCGGGACAATGCTCCTTGGTCACCTCTCCTGTGCCGCGGCACCGCCCGCACGTCCGCGAAAGCGAGAAGAAACCCTGCTGGACGGTTACCTGTCCCCGGCCGTTACACGCGGCGCACCTCTCCGGGCGGGTCCCCTTCTTCGCCCCCGTCCCCGTGCATTCCCGACAGGAACCCGTCCGGGGGGCCACGATCTCCTTCTCGGTCCCGAATACCGCCTCCTCGAACGTGACGGTGAGGTTGTACCGCAGGTCCGGTCCCCGTCGGGACCGGTCCCGGAATCCGCTGAAAACGGATCCGAACCCCAAGAAATCGTTCAGGATGTCCTCCACGCCTCCGAAACCGAACCCGCCGAACCCCTCGTGGCCCTGGCCGGCCGTCGCCGCGTGCCCGTACAGGTCGTACTGTTCCCGCCTCTGCGCATCCGACAGCACGGAGTAGGCCTGGTTGACTTCCTTGAAATGATCCTCGGCATCCTTGTTCCCCGGGTTCCGGTCCGGATGGTATTCGAGAGCGAGCTTCCGGTACGCTTTCTTCAGGTCGTCGAGGGTGCATTCCCTCTGCACCCCGAGCACTTCGTAGTAATCACGCCTCGTCATCTGCACTCCCCTGTTCGATACCCTCGGGCGTTTCCGCCTCCACCGCTCCCTGCGCCACGGTTACCTGGGCCGGCCGGAGAAGACGTCCACTCAGCAGATACCCCTTGCGCCCTTCGGCCAGAACCGTACCCTCCGGCTTGCCCGCAACCGCGACCTTGCCGATCGCCTCGTGCAGGTTCGGGTCGAACGGCTCCCCGACGGCCGATATCTGCTCCAACCCGAATTTCCCAAGCTCGGCTATGACCTGGTCGTACGTCATCTGCACGCCGGAGAGGAGGGCCTCCGTCGTCCCGGAGGCGTGAGACTGGGAGATCGCTCTTTCCAGGTTGTCCAGGAAGGGCAGGATCGCGAGGAGAATCCGCTCGTTGCCGAAGGAGACGATCGCTTCCTGCTCCCGGGCCATCCGCTTGCGGTAGTTGTCGAACTCCGCTGTGAGGTAGGCCAGCCGGCTCTTTACCCGTTCGAGCTCGCCCTCTTCCCGTTCGGCGAAATCCTCCTGCCGCTCCGTCTCCTCCCGTTCCGGGAGGACCTCCCCGGCAAGCTCGTCTGCCTCCCGGCCAGGACCTCTTTCCTTATCGGTATCCGACATGAGCAATCCCTCTCGTCTTCATGACTTTCCGTTCTCCGCCTGTCTGTTTGCGGGGAATCGTACGCGTTACCGGTGTTCCAGAATGGAACTCAGAAGACGGGCCGTGTACTCCACAAGGGGGATGACCCGCGAATAATCCATGCGTACAGGGCCGATCAGCCCGATGCTTCCCATCGCGGCTTCCCCCTGGTGGTATCCAGAAGAAACCACCGAGATCTCGGGGAGTTCCTCCACCGGGTTTTCGGAGCCGATGGAGACCTGGATCGCGTCACTTTCCAGCGCGGAGTCGAGAAGCCGCAGGATGGTCCCCTTCTCCTCGAAAGCGTGGAGGATCCTCTTGAGTTTCTGGACATCCTCGACAAATTCCGGCTGCTCGAGGATGTTGGCCCGGCCTTCGATGTAGACTTCCCCGGGAAGGGAATCGGCGATCGCCTTGGAACCGAGCAACAAGGCCCTGCGCATCAGGCTGTCGTATCGCGCCTTTTCCCTCCTCATCTCGTTCAGGATCTTCACGCGAAGCTGGGGAAGGGTAAGCCCCACCGCCATATCGTTCAGGTAGGCGTTGATCTTCTCGAGTTCGTCGGTCGTGAGGCCCGGCTCGTCCTCGATGAGGCGATGCTGGACCCAGCCGCCCTGGAGCACGGCCACCAGCAGAATCTTGTCGCTCGCCGCACGGAGCAGACTGATGGACCGGAGTGCCTGGTGCGAGAACCGGGAGACGACGACCACGCAGGCGTGCCGGGAAAGTGTCGACAGGAGACGGCTGGCATTGCGCAACACGTCGTCCGCGCCGGCGACCTCCGCCTCCCCCACCTTCCGCAGCAGGTCGCGATCGGAACTGGCCAATTGCCGCCTGGTCAGGAGGTAGTTGACATAGTACCGGAAGCCTGCGCCGGTGGGGATACGACCCGCGGACGTGTGGGGTTGGCACAGGTACCCCATCTCCTCCAGATCCGCCATGATGTTCCGGATCGTGGCGGGCGAGAGGCCCTGACTCATCCTCTTGGAAATGGTGCGCGAGCCGACGGGCTCCGCCGTTTCGATATAATCCTCGACGACGAGGCGAAGCACCTGGGCCCCGCGGTCGTCCAACACCACCGTCACTTCTCCCTTCCGGGGGAAAGAATTAGCACTCTGCCGGGCAGAGTGCTAATTTCCAATGTACCAACCCGCCGCGACCGGTGTCAAGACGCGGCAACCCTTCGGGGGCCGGACGACGGCTCCCCCCTTGAATCCATGACTTGGAGCTACATCCCGTCCAGGCGAAACATCCCCTTCTCCCGGGCATAGTCTTCCGCCTCCTGCCATTCCGAGAACGCGGTACGCCGGCCGATCTCCGGAAACTCGAGCGCCCGTCCGCACGGGCGGTACTGGTTCATCAGATTCAGGTAGGTATCCTTCCCGATCTCGTCGGCGAGGTAGTCTATCACCTCCCTGGTCGTGTTGGCTTCTCCGGGCATGACGAGGTGGCGGACGAGCAGTCCCCGTTGGGCAACCCCGCGCCGGTCAAGGGAAAGCGGACCCACCTGCCTGACCATTTCGCGCAGCGCGGCACGTACCACCTCGGGGTAATCCGGGGCGTCGCAGTAACGGCCCGCCGATTCCGCGTCGAGGAACTTGACGTCGGGCATGTAGATATCCACAACCCCCTCCAGCTCCCGCAGCGTATCGATGCTCTCGTACCCGCCGCAGTTATACACAACCGGAATCGACAGCCCGCGAGGCGCAGCGAGGAAGAGGGCCTCCATGATCTGGGGAGTCACGTGCGTCGGGGTGACCAGGTTCAGGTTGTGGCTCCCCATCCTCTGGATCGCAAGGAAGATGCCGGCAAGCTTTTCGGCGGACACCTCGTCGCCTTCGCTCTGGTGGCTGATCCCGTAGTTCTGGCAGAAGACGCACAGGAGATTGCAACCGGAGAAGAAGACGGTCCCTGAGCCGCTGCTTCCCACGAGGGGGGCTTCCTCGCCGTAGTGGGGACCGAAGGACGCCACCGGGGCGTTCTCCCCGACCCGGCAGACACCCAACTCCCCCGCTTTTCTGTTTACCCGGCACAGCCGGGGGCAGATGTCGCACTTGGAGAGCCTGGCGGAAAGTCTCTCCGCCCGTTCGGCCAGAGTGCCTGTGTCCGGAAAAACGGCCATCCTTTCGGTCTCCCGGAGGCGAGGGGATATCCCCCCGGTTCCGGATCCTGATCCCTCCGCGCGTTCGGAGCCGCCCGGCGGACCGATCCTTTGCTACGGCCCGCCGCGCGCCACCGTTGTCCCGATATTGTACCGGGACTGCCCTCCTGCGGCAAAAACGGATTCCCGACGATCGCACAGGACCTGGGCCTTCCGGAGTGCCCCAGAGGAGAAACGATCACGGCCCTTAAGGGGGACGGACAACGGGGAGGTTTCCTCCGGGGAAAAATGCTGTTACTATCACCCGGATCAGGCGTATCCCGGTCTGCTCTCCGGACGGGAACGGGGCAAGGGAACGCCGGGAAACGGGAGATGTGCGCGGCAGATGGAAAAGGAAACGCTCTATTCCCTGCTCATCCTGGCTCCCCTGGGAGGGCTTCTTCTGGGATTCCTGCTCGGTTGGGGGGTCCGCAGAACCGACAATTCGAAGTTTCAGGCGGAGACCGACAACCTGCGGGTGACCAACAAGGAACTCTCCCAGGATATCGCCAGAACCCAACAGGAACTCTCCCGGCAGAAAGAGATCGCCACCAAGATCCCGACCATCGTCAAGAAGCTCAGCGGAAGGGTTTCCCCCGACACCATCCCCGCGATCGCGGTCCGGTTCGTGAAGGATTTCTTTCATGCCTCCCAGGTGGGATACTTCGCCCCTGCGGGGAAAGAGGAGATGTACACCCTGGTGGAAGGCGTCGGCTTCCCGGAGGACTGGAAAGGAAAGATCCAGCTCGCCGTCGACGAAGGAATCCTGGGGATGGCCATCCAGAGCAGTGTCATCGCCACCAGGGAGGGGCACCTCACGTCGAGATTGACATGGCCTGCGGGGATCCGTTCCCTGGAAAAGAACGGGGTATCCCCGGACCTCGTGGCCCCGGTGACCATGGACGGGAAGATCCGGGGGGCTATCGTGGTAGGGTTGAGCATCATCGACATCGGCAAAGAGACTTCCTTCGTATCGATGATCGCGGACCTGATCGGAAACGCGTACAAGCAAACCACGGAAATCGAGTCGGTGGAGTACAGCGCATCGATCGACCCCCTGACCAAACTTTTCACCAGGGGACACTTCGCCCAGCGGTTCGAAGTGGAGGTCCGCCGCGCCAAGAACTACGCGCATCCCCTCTCGGTTCTCCTGCTCGACATCGATCACTTCAAGAAGGTCAACGACACGTACGGGCACGCGGCGGGGGATCTCATCCTGATGAAACTGGGGCAGATCCTCAGCAAGATGGTCAGGAGCTCGGATCTCCCCGCACGGTTCGGGGGGGAGGAGTTCGTTGTCATGATGACGTCGGCGAGCAAGGAGCAGGCGTTCACCTCCGCGGACAACCTGAGGAAAATCGTCGAGTCAACGGAGTTCCGGATCCCCGGACGGGAATCCCCCCTGACGGTGACGGTAAGCGGTGGGGTGTCAACCTATCCTGCGGACGGAAACACGACCACCGATCTCCTCCGCGTGGCAGACGAATCCCTCTACGAGGCGAAGCAGACAGGACGGAACCGGATCGCCCGGCGGAAAGAGTTCGGCCTGGACGGGAAACCCATTCCCATGAGGAATAGGTTCCCCGGATAGGAACCACTCCGCCGTCAAAAGTGATAGACTGCTAGTTAAACCGAGAGAGGGCGAAAGGAGCAAGCTTTTTGGCCAAAGCGGACCTGGCAAAACTGGAGGGCACGGTCACAGACACAAAGGGCGGGGGGAACTACATCATCACGCTGGAAAACGGAATGACCCTGTCGGCGAAGTTGAGCGGGACCCTGAAACGGTACAGGATCCGTGTCGTCAGGGGCGACAGCGTCACCGTGGGGGTTTCTCCTTACGACCCCACCCACGGGCTCATCCTCTATCGACACAGCAAGTAGACGTTCGACCATTTCAAGCTTCCCGCAGCACCCGGGTGTTTCCCTCGAAAAAGGCGATCGGCACGATTATCCGGCAAGGGCGGGCAACCCTTTAGGCGATCCCGCCCGCAGGAAAAACCCTTCCCCTACTCCGCCTTCCCGAACGCGAGAGCCGCGGAATTGACGCAATACCTAAGCCCGGTCGGTTCCGGCCCGTCCTTAAATACGTGGCCGAGATGGGCGTCGCACCGGGTGCACAGCACCTCGGTTCGCGTCGTGAACAAGCCTTTGTCCGTCTCGGTCCTTACGTTCTCCCCGGCTACCGGTTCGTAGAAACTCGGCCATCCGGTTCGCGAGTCGAACTTCGTATCCGAGAGGAACAGGTCGTTGCCACAGGCGACGCACCGGTAGATCCCCTTGTCATGGGTGCTCCAGTACTTTCCCGTGAACGGTCTCTCGGTCCCTTTCCGCCTGGTGATGCGATACTGTTCCGGGGTCAGCTGCTTCTTCCACTCGGAATCGGATTTCACCACCCTGTCCGCCATGACGGTTCCTTTCTTCCCCACCGAGTACACCCTATTAATCATTTGATAACGATTGCCGGGAAAGGGTTTCCTCGATCTCATCGAAGGGGGGGATGCCCGCACGGCCCCCCACCTTGCGACAGGAAAGCGCAGCGGCGGCGTTGCCGAAGGCGAGCATCGCGGGAAACGGTTTCCCGGCGAGAAGAGCGAAGAGGAACCCCGCGTGAAATACGTCTCCCGCCCCCGTGGTGTCGGCCGCCTCCACCTCGATTCCCCGCACCCGGATGACATCCCTGCCGTCGAATCCCAGAGCTCCTTCCGCCCCCAGGGTCACGGCCGCGGTGCAAGGTGAATAACGACGATGGATCTCCCGGACCCCTTCTTCGGGCTCCGCACCCGGAAGAATTTGTGCAACGAAGGAGGACGCGGCCACAACGTGGTCGCATAAGCCTAGCAGCTCCTCCGTCCCCTCCTGGACCTTTTCGGCGTCGAGGACGACAGGGACACCCGCTCCCCTGGCCACCCGGGCCGATGCGATGGATGCCGGAACGTCATGGCCGTCCAGGAGCACGGCACGGGACCGCCGGATCTCCTCGCGGGGCAGGTCTTCGGGACGGATCCGAATCCGTGCGTCCCTCTCCCACAGGATCGTTCGTTCGCCGGACTCCCCCTGGACGAGGATGACGGCAAACTGGGAGGTAGCCCCGGGGATCGCCCTCGTCCGGGAAATGTCGATCCCCTCGCTCCGGAGGAGGGAAAGGGAGAGACGTCCGTGTTCGTCCTCTCCCACGTTCCCGACGTACATCGCCGTGAGCCCCCATCGCGAGAGCGCCACCAGGGCGGTAGCCACCTGTCCCCCTCCCTGCCTCGAAAAACCGGTCATCCGGAGCTTTTCGCCCGGGACAGGGTAACGAGGGAGGCTGCACAGGTAATCGATCGCGTTCAGCCCGATTCCGACGACATCGAACATGGCTGCTTATTGTATCCCGGGGGAGGCTAAGCCTTCATCCGGCAGTTCCCCGGAACGGCAGGGATCGGGATGCACTCCGGGATCGCGTCGCCTCTCGGTCAGCGCGGGGTGCAATCCAAAGACAGGTTACTTTAGCCTTCCGCAAGCAGAGATTTCTCTCCGGGTCCGATCCCCGAATCTTCCCTTCCTCTCACACTATCAGGCCAGCCACAGGAACAATGACTTCCACTCTCGTGCTTGATGCACACGTCGCATACCCTGTCGGAACAGTACCAGCTCCAGCGGTAGTCATGCCCGTTTTTCCGACATTCGCGATATCCGGTTGACATCACTGCACCTCCCAGCTGGCGTCTCCTTCCCTGATCTAACCGCACTTCCTATATAAGCAAGACACATGCCTAAAATGAATAATAAATTTTGTAGTGAAATATCAACAAGTTAATCCCTATGGTGCGAAAAAAAGGGGGAGGAAACGCCCTGCAGCGAGGGCTTCCGATAGGAAAAAATTATCCTACAGGGGCGAATATTTTACAGAGAAGACAGGCTATCTCCGGCCTGGGCATTTCCGCCTGGTCTGCCGCTCGATTTTACCGGCCGTCGCTTCTCCACGCCCCAGGAGCAGACCCTCCAGATCCCCGTCGCCGGAAAGGGACGCCAGGTCGATCGCCGTCCTGCCGTTCGCGTCTTTTCTCGTGACCTCCGCGTCATAGGTAATGAGCAGCCGAACCAGTTTCGGCTTCTTCCGGGAAACCGCTATATGCAGCGGCGTCGCCCCCTCCAACGCCATCGCGTCGATGTTGGCGCAATGCTCAAGCAGGGTGCGAGCGACATCGGCGGAACCGAGCGCGGCAGCATAGTGCAACGGGGTTGCGCCCCTCCCGGCGCTGTCCCCCGTGTCGACCCAGGCCCCCTTCTCGATCAGGAGCAGGGCGATCTCCTGCCGGTTCTTCCACGCCGTAAGGTGCAGCGCCGTCCTGTCGTCTCCATCCTTCACATCCACCTTCTCGCCCCTTTCGAGAAGCATCTCCACGATCCTCCTGTGTCCAGCGTATGCCGCCTGGTGAATCGGCATCGCGCCGAGCCGGTTCGCAGCGTGCATGTCCGCACCGCTGTCCAGCAGCAGGCGCACGATCTCCTCCTGGCCGAACGCGGTGGCGAGAAACAGGGGCGTCATCCCGTTCCCGTCCCGGACTTCCAGCAGCTCGGGCCATGTGGAGAGGAGAGAAGATACCCTCCCGGGAGTACCCTCCCGTACCGCCACCCGAATCTCTTCCGCGGCAAGCTCCGGGGCAACTTCACCGCCTGACATGCGCACACCAGCTGGACTGGCCTCTCCGGGGATCTGGATGATCCGTGCCAACGAAGAGGAAGGGAGAGCGGAAAGCAACACAATGGTGACGAGAAGAGGGAGAACGATCCTTTTCCTTCCCATCTGCCGGGGGGACGTCCGCGGGACCGCCAGAAAGGAAGAGAAGGCAAAAAACCAAAGCAGCAGGATCGCATGCGTCGCCAACGGTGTCATCCCTATTCCCCCTTTCTCCCGCCCGAGGTCCCCTACAGGTCTGTGTGCGGTATTTCAAGTATTTGATGGGCGAAGGGGAGGACGAAGTTTCGCCGGAGAGGGAAGAAAAAAAGGGAGGGGGGACCGGCGAACATCTCTTCCAGGCTCCGCAGGGACCTCCCTTCTGCTATGCTTCCGGAGTATAAGGCATAAGGACCTCTTTCCCACAAGGAGCACAGGCAAAGCATGGAGACCAGAAACCGCAAGGTCCTTCTCCGGGGTCTCGTCGTGGACGTTGAACAGATGGAAGTAAAATTCGGCGAAAAGGGATGGCACCTCTACCAGGTCGTGAGACACCCCGGGGGGGTCGGGGTTCTCCCCCTGCACGACGACGGCACGATCACGCTGATCAGGCAGTTGCGCCCGGCGATAGACGCTCGCCTGATGGAGATCCCCGCGGGACGTCTTGCCCCCGGCGAGGACCCGGAGGCCTGCGGACGCCGAGAACTCGCCGAGGAGACGGGTCTTACGGCAAAGACATTTAAACCTCTTGGGGCATTCCATCCGTCCCCGGGGGTATTCGACGAGACGATTCACCTCTTCCTGGCCACAGGGCTTTCCCAGAAGGAGGCAGCCCCCGAGCAGTACGAGGAGATCGGTACGGAGCGAATTCCCCTCGAGGAAGCCTGGCGGTTGGCCATGAACGGGGAAATCAAGGACGGAAAAACGATCGTGGCCCTGTTCCGCGCCAGGGGGAGGAAGGGATGACCCGGGGCCGGAAAACCGTGCTAACCGGCATCACGGGAGGGGTACCCTTACCGCCACACCGATATATCCCCTTCCGACCAGGGGAGTAGCGGAAACCTCCCCGAAGGAAGTTGTAAATATCAGATTCGACACGATCCCGATGGCCGCGCCCGCAAGGACATCGTGGAACCGGTGGTGGTCGGTCTCTACCCGGCTGTACCCCACAAAGGCAGCAGCCAGATATGCCGGTGCCCCGTATCCCCACCCGTACCGCCTCTGTAAAAAGGATGCTCCGGCAAAAGCAATGGAGGTGTGCCCGGAAGGAAACGCATGGTCATCCCCGTTCGGCGCTTTTTCGTGGATGGCAAGCTTTAAGCCCCCGGTAACTGCGGCGGTGGACAGAAGCGCCATGCCCAGTTGCCTCGTCCCTTCCCAATCACTGTTGAGAACGGTCATCCCCGCCGCTACCGCCGGAAGGGCGACCAGCCCGACATCGCCTGCCGTCTCGAGGGTAGCGTTGTCGGCGAATGCGCCGCCTGCACCAAGAGACAGGATGATCCCCAGAAGAAGGCATGCCAGCAGGGGCTTCATCACGTCAGTGCGCCCTCGGAAAAGGGATGTCGTCCACCGTCCTTCCGGATCCTTCCGAATTTTTGACTCGGGCCATCTTCGCAGGGGGAGGGGAAGATGGCAACAGGAGGGCTCCGGGGTCCGGATCTCCTCTCCATGCCTGCCGGACAGGAAGGGAAGCAAAGGAAAAAGGACTGGGGGGGAGAGACTTCTTATTTAGGGAAGGCGATCTTTATCGTCCGTGCGATGACCCGGTACGAGGCACTTCTCCCCGGTCCATCTCGTCGCCTACGACCTTTACCGTAATGGGGTTTGCCGCCTCCAGGTGGACGTCCCGCTGCGGGAAGGCCATGACGATCCCCGCCTCGTCGAGAGCCCCCTTGATGCGGTGCCGGATATCGCTTAACACAACGCGGTTTGACTGTTCGGTGTCCAGAACGAGCCACAGGTAGACCCGGAACACCAGGACGCTGTCGCCGAACTCCTCCAGGATCACGATGGGAGCCGGGTCCTTCATCGTGTGGGGGTCCTCCTTCACCACGCTCAAAATCAGGTCGGATACCTTTTGCGTAGGAGAGTGGTACGCAATCCCCACGGAGATCTCGTAGCGGACGTGCTTGTCGGAGCGGGTCCAGTTCGTCACTCGCTGCTCCAGAAACTGGCTGTTCGGCACGAGCATCTCCACGCCGTCGCCCCGCATGACCGAAGAACTCAGCATGCCGATGGAGGTCACCCGCCTCCGGTGCCCATCGATCTCCACGACATCGCCGACCTGGATGGTGCGGTTGAAAAGAAGGACCACGGAACTGATGAAATTCCCGATGAGGTTCTGCGCGCCGAAGCCGGCGGCGATCGCCAGGGTGCCGCCCAGGAAGGCGAAGACGGCCCACGGGATATTCACCGAAGCCAGCGCGAAGGTGAAAAGGCCGATGAAGGTGAAAAAGGACCACTTCCTGCCGACCCTCTTTATCCCGCTTTCGTCCATCTTGAACCAGCGGGCCGCAATCCGCTCCACCAGCCCTTTCATCCGCCCCGCTCCCCAGACGCCCAGCAGGAGAATCAGCAGCGCCTTGGCGACCTTCCCGACGGTGACGCTGATCGGACGGGATATTTTCTGGTGATCCACGATGGCCGACTCCTCGGCGACGTACAGCTCCGCATTCCAGACGGTCCGAGCAGGGGAAGACAGGGTATCCAACCACGCCGTGATGCCAAGGCCCTTCGACAGACGTTCCTTGAGGGAAACAAGGTCTCCCTCCCATCGCTCCGTCACCCGCTCCGCACGGTTCAAGCCTTTAAGGGCCCGCCGATACAGAATCTCCCGGTCGGCATACGCGGCGACGAAAGTCCTCGTGACCTGCTCTTCTCCTTTAGACAGGCCTC
>Ga0255055_10000517_pt1 | contig 29961 bp, 26 predicted proteins | sample JV7_2_27_MG_FD_188633 | JGI IMG/M metagenome (GOLD analysis project Ga0255055, IMG submission 188633) | Seawater microbial communities from Jervis Inlet, British Columbia, Canada - JV7_2_27 | ecosystem: Environmental > Aquatic > Marine > Inlet | place: Canada: British Columbia | collected...
AAAAATCGAGAACCACTCGGATTAATGATGGCTCACTCCTGACACCTCCGATCACACTCCTTTTTTTTCCCAAACCCAACCTATGAGCATTTTTTTTGTAACTACTTATTCCTACAATTTTCGCAATCATTGTACAACTTTACTAACCTATCCATGCCAAATTTATAGGACCTATTCTCTGCTTCAAGTCTACGTACATGAGCCTGTAAATCTCCCACCCTTCTCTCATAGTACTCCACATTATGGTGATAGTTACTGTCAACTGTCGCAGCTGCATCTTTGCAGAACCATATCCCCATATAAAAAATATACACCACAATACTTTAATATCTTTTACGCGACGAACTTACATCTTCGCCTCAGAGAGATCTTTAATTATTTTCATAATATTGTTGAAACGTTTCACCATTGCCGAGGCAGCCTGGCGACCTTGCTGTTTTGAGCGCGCGCTGGCGACCACAATCCATGGATCCGTGTCTGATATAGGAGGAAATAAAGCTATTTTCAGCCCATATGCTTTCTTAAATCTTTTCATTGTCTTCTCATTTAGATAACTTTTCACGATGGATGGGGGGAGCTCCAGACGGAAGGTGTATTGCTTGCGCCTTTTCTTTCCACTCCGGCGGCGGCTGACATATTCGTCCATTCTCGTGTGGATTGAGGTGGTTGGGATTGGTTTCCTAACGCCTCCTTCACCAGTATCCGATTCAATTTTTCGTTATCAAATTCTGAGCTTCAGGCAGCATATGTAGCTCTAGTCCTTGTTGCGCACATGCTTAATTTTCTTGCTCGTTTCACTATTGACGAAGGTGCCCATGAGACTTAGTACTAGTGGGAAGAAGTCAGATGAGCTGTAAATAATACATTGTTCTAATGTATCCTTGAATACACTCTCTAAATGTCGACTTACTCGTCTGAAGAACTGGAGTGAAAAGTTACTCATTGAAAACCCATCCAGATATACGTGCACATAGACCGTCCCTTTATGATACTTTTTCGATATACCTAGGGCATTGTTGAGTTCGAGAGTTACACGATCTATAAGCTTTTGTTGCGTATCTGAATCAAATTTTTCAATAATGAAATTCTTCATAACGAAAATAACATGTCCGTATCCATCCTTCTCTACGACGTGAATGCGTTTTCCAAACTGTCCCTTCATCATCTTGGTAACTATATATATAGGTATTAAATTATGTGAATACTTTTAACTCATGCCTGAATTAACCATAAACTATATAAAAATTGACATAGAGAAAGTCCAGAATATTATAAACATCAAATGTCTAAGGGAGATACTACTGCTAAAACAGGAGAGAGCAAGTACGAAGGGATGAGCGTCGGAATTGACCTTGGTACTACATATTCTTGCGTCGGATGTTGGCAACACAAGCAAGTTGAGATAATATCGAATGATCAAGGATACCGAACAACCCCTTCTTATGTGGCTTTCACAGATACAGAACGCCTGATTGGAGACGCTGCAAAATCGCAAGTTGCAATGAACCCTGAGAATACTGTATTCGATGCGAAACGCCTTATTGGGAGAGATTTCGACGACCCTACTGTACAAAAAGACGTGAAAACCTGGCCTTTTGTGGTGACGCGGGGTCCCAATAATAAACCGCTTATAACTGTCGATCACAAAAATGAAAAGAAAACATTCTTTGCCGAAGAAATATCCTCCATGGTACTCGTGAAAATGAAAGAGATTGCTGAAGATTATCTTAATGAGGATGTTAAGAACGCCGTCATAACCGTTCCCGCATATTTCAATGATTCGCAGCGAAACGCTACAAAAGATGCGGGACGAATCGCAGGATTGAACGTCATGCGCATTATTAATGAACCGACGGCAGCTGCTATTGCATACGGTATTAAAAATAAAGATAGCGATCATGAGATAAATGTATTGATCTTTGATCTTGGCGGCGGTACATTCGACGTATCCCTCCTTTCAATAGACGATGGAATTTTTGAGGTAAAAGCCACCGCAGGAGACACACATCTTGGAGGAGAAGACTTCGATTCTAACATGGTAAGTCATTTCATTAAAGAATTCAAAAGGCAACACCGTGGTAAGGACGTGGGGAGCAACGCGCGAGCTTTGCGCCGGCTTCGCACGGCTTGTGAGAGGGCAAAACGCACCCTTTCCTCGGCGACTACTGCCTTTATCGAGATCGATGCGTTGCTCGATGGCATTGATTTTAATACCACAATATCTCGCGCGAAATTTGAGGAAATGAATCTATATCTCTTCAAGAAAACAATGGAGCCGGTGGACCGCGTCCTTCGCGATTCCAAAATATCCAAAAGTAGCGTCCATGAAGTGGTCCTAGTGGGAGGGTCTACGCGTATCCCAAAAATACAGGATATGCTTGTATCTTACTTCAATGGCAAGAAGCTCAGTAAGGAGATCAACCCAGACGAAGCGGTAGCTTTCGGCGCAACTGTACAGTCGGCTATTTTGGATAATACAATTGGGGAAGCAGGAGATGATCTGCTGCTGTTAGATGTTGCTCCGCTTTCTTTAGGAATAGAAACCGCTGGTGGTATTATGACAAAAATGATAGAACGGAATACTACTATCCCTACTAAGAAAGAGAATACATTTAGCACATACGCTGACCACCAGACGGGGGTTCTCATACAAATATTTGAAGGGGAAAGATCTCTGACAAGAGACAATAATCTTCTCGGTAAATTTCACCTTGATGGTATTCCTCCCATGCCTCGCGGTCGCCCACAGATCACCGTAACCTATGACATCGATGCGGACGGTATCCTGAATGTGAGCGCCAAGGAGGTGTCGACCGGTGGAGAGAAGAAAATACAAATTAAGAATGAGTCGGGGCGTCTTTCCAGAGCAGATGTCGACCGCATGGTAGCCGAAGCTGAGAAATACAAAGAGGAGGATGAGACTAACCAAAAACGTATTGAATCAAAGAACCAGTTGGAAAATTACCTGTATACTGTAAAGAATACAATCCAGGACCCCAAACTGGAGGGAAAGCTTAGTGATGAGAATAAAGAACAAGCGGGAAAAGTTGTACAGGAGACTCTGGAATGGCTGAAAGCCCACCAGAGCGATTCTAAGGAAGTGTATGAAAGCCATCTGAAAGAGGTACAAAAGCAGATCAGCCCTATTTTATCCAAATTGTATCAAGCTACAGGCGATGGTTCACAGACACCTCCTCCAGACATGGCAGGGATGCCCGAAGGAATGCCGCCAACCACTCCCGCCGAACCGGACAGCTCGGTGTCATCAAAGCCACATATAGAGGAAGTGGATTAAGTTTTATATTTGGTTAATATATATATGGATCTTAGGGCTAAAGTCAATATCCTGTACTCGATAATGGGATTGTATGTGCTCGTCATCGTATATTACTTAGTTATCGGGATAGGCTGGAGCGGAAGACAAAAGCTGCTAGAATTAGCTCGCTGGCCTACCCCAGTGACGGTTGCGTTCATGATATTAACGGTAGTGACGGCACGATATATAATTAGGTATTCTAGACCAAGGAACGACGATGAAAGGCGCATTGTCACGAGACTGAAACAAGCGATTCTAGGCGGTATCATTGCCTTCATCATCGCGTTTATGGGAGAGCTAGGGCTTTGGACCGCACCTTTCTTCTTTGTGGTGTTCATCCTACTAAGCACCCAAGTTGACAGAATTATCATTTAATTTCTAATGCATCTTTTATACTAAGAGCATTCGAAATGGTTTTCTTTATATTCTCTTCGTTTTTTGCTTGTATCTCTATGGATCCACCCCCTGTCAGTTTGCGCACCATGGTTTGCCATTCGAAATATAACTTATTGTCAGATTGATAATCAGGATGCGCTTGCTCCCATTGTTTTAACTCTAAAATTTGCTTCTTAGTGATGTTTTGAATACCTCGATCTATCTTAACATTGTCCTTATCCTTTTCCCATTTATTTTCATCTTTAATATAAAATTGTAATCGCTTCTTGTCAGAGCAGTGAATGGGTCGTTGCGTCGCTTCCATATCTGTAAGATTTTTTGTAAAAATGTTACTGATTCCTTTTACGTATCCATGAGCGTTTGTATATTCCAAGTCTTCTAGAGATATTTTAATATTATTTATGAAATCCGTAAGATTCATAGCATCTTTGCAATGTTCGTTAAGAAAAACGTTAACAGAGATTTTGTTGTTATTGTTGTTCCCGATGCGAGGAATCATGGCTCGATGGCTGTTAACGAGCTTCTCCATTAGTTCTCCCTGTTGGGTCAATGTCTTTGTAAGGACCTTCAATATTTTAGCGTTAGTTTCCTCCCTAGAAGATGGGGCGGCGACTTTTGGCGACTTTTGGCGACTTTTTTTCAACACTACGTGCGGCGCTGTGTGAGAACAATTCTTCCTATGCCTAGATAACCCGCTGCGATATTTATACACTTTGCCACAGTTTTTACACTGGTTTTTCAACAGCATGTTACCATCAATGTTACCATTTGTTACCATTTTGTTACCATTTTGGTGTTTTGTAGTGGATAAATGTTTATTAAAATCATACTTGTTCCTCGAAGTATAGTCACAAATTTTACAGTAAAATTTCTGGGCGATTTTTGGCGACATTTGTTATCTTATATAATGGTAACATAAAAATCGCCTAAATCCTTTCTCAAAGTGACTAAAAAAACCGTTGTAGGGAGTGTTTTTTCGCCTTTTCTATTTGATATCCTACAATGTTGTAGGAAAATCAAAAGTGCACAAAAATCACACATATTTTCCCCGGCAATATGCTGTTTTGGACATTTTAAAAATGTCCAATTCTTGATTTTCGCTAGAATAATATTTGCATTTTTTTACACATTGTAGTGAAGATAGGTTTTTTGATACATCAACACCCCTACATGCTGTAGGGCAATTCAACCGACAAAAGAAAGGATTCTTCCTTTAATATTGATGAATTGTATGAATCTTAGAACCAGATTGGTCCATCACTTTCATAGCCGCACTCTTCATCGTAGCGAACGGTGTTAGGATTCTTCGCATCCTTCGGTTTCGGAGAAGGGGCGCGATGTCTTAGGCTGTTCTCTAGGTTTATAGTATTTCCTGTGCTTCCGTAGCTTGCATCGATGGCTGACACGACATTTTGCGTCTTTCCTTCAAGATTCGGCAGGTTTGACCTCGTTGGCGGTACCATTTGTGGAGGCTGTCTAGTGATTGCTAAACAGTAGAATATCTGCAAAAGTCTAGAACATACTGATTCTCTAGGATCTTCGGTTATAAGGGGATGTTCCATTATAATATGGCTAGCATCTGTTTTGTCGTAACTTGACCTAGTCATTAAGAGTTCAGTTTTATATGACAAGGGAACTCATTTAAGAGAATCTTATTATTCAATAGTATAAAATGAGTGCGGGAGAGAAAAGGCAAAATATATACATCCCACGAGATTTCAACTGCCCTATAACTTCACAGCTCATGAAATATCCTATAATTAAGAAGTATCAAGATAAGGTGGACGTTATCTTCAACAAGCTTCCGTCGCAGCAGCCAAGAGACCTCACCAATGTACAGCGGTATATAAACTCTATGGATGCATATAATGATACAGGATACGGAGGATGTTTCGACGGCGGCTGTTACACCTATATGGAAGACGGCTCGAGCAAAGAGATAAGACATCTGAGAAAAGGTGACAAGGTTAGAACACTATATGATGGAGAGGAAGTGTACGATGAGGTTGAGTGCCTCCTACGTACGTCCGCGCCACCGCGCTATCCAGAATGACCAGTCAGATATCGTAGGTTTAAGACGGGTTTGTTGATTACACCATGGCATCCTATTCAGGCATTTGATCCAGATAATGGTACACATTGTTGGCAGTTCCCGTCCGATATTTGCTCCACTGTTGAGGAGAATCTTGTAAAATATGTATATAATATAGTTCTGAAGAATAGGACGAGTACCATCATTGTTAACGACATTGCAGTGGCTACTTTAGGACACGGTGAGAAAGGTGCTGTCATTGAGCATAAGTATTTCGGAGATAAGATTATAGACGACTTGAAACAGTGCGAGAGTTACAGTGATGGTTTAGTTACAATTAGCGGGTTTAAAAGAGCTGAAGATACTGGACTCGCCAATGGAATATTTGCACGTACGCCTGCTATGTGTGAATAAAGTGATTGTATAAATAATATAATCGTTATGCACATTATATTATTAGTCAATAATGAAGAATGGAATTCATCTGGAGAGAACAGGAGCGTATCCTATACTTCCGAAGCATAGCACGGTGATATGGCGCGGGCTGTGGCAAGGAATACTCAGTGTATGTTGTGCACGAATAGCGTGGAAGTTGTGGAAGAAACGCAAGTATGGAAATGACGCAACATCGATGACATTTTTCAAGTGGGAGGTGCCCTCGTGGTTGGTGTATAACTCGCATATCAAAGGAGGATATAGGCGTCAGTGTAACTTATGCGAGTGCGCGTGTTCGTGTGGTACTCTACACAACGAGACGTTTAATGTATGGTCTCACTATATGGCAGCTCTCTGGTTTATAAACTCAGCTCTTCTAAGTCGGGGAAGCATGACACAGGCTATAGCGGTTTCCTCTGCTATTACAATGAGTTCGTCAGCTATAGCGCACTGCTTCGGCGCTGCTGGTCCGCGCATTAACGATTGGTTGTTTAGATTTGATCGTGCTAGCATTGCCTTAACATTCATGGTAATCTCTTGGGCTACGGGACGACAGCACTATTTACAACGGAATGACCCTATATCATGGATTTTATATGAGTCGCTCGTTGGCGTATTTGGCGCTGGCTCGATGACTGCTCTCTTTGCGGGCTCAAGATGGTCTAACAGGATTCGGACGAGCATCTTGATAGGTCAGATTACTATTGGTACCATTCCAGTTCTGCGAGAGTTCGTCTTTCTTGAAAGGCAACATGGGTTGAGGCTGTTTTTTGAATATCTGCTACCGTCCAGTGGGTTCGCTTTAGCCGGGGCAGCGGCATACGTATTCCAGTGCCCTGAGACGCTCCTAAAGTATGATGAAGACGATAAGGAGAGAGCGGCTGGAGTTTTCGACCTATTTGGTTCGAGCCATAATATTATGCATGTATTTACCGCTCTCTCTCTTTATTTTGCCCACCGTGGATTGGGAAAGTGGCAAGGTATATGATAGACCATGAAATCAAATGTCTTGTGTTACAATTTAAAAAAATTAGTTTAAGTTACTTATAAATGGATGCGCCAATTATTGATCTTCTAAGGAAGTGTAACATACCGATTGGAGACACAACGCAGCTGGATGGTCTGCTAATCCTCAGAGATGCCTTGTTGTCGTCTATGATATACGAGAAAGTTAAGCCAGATATTACGGAGCTTAGAAAAAAATATTCTAGTTCCAGCCTAACTTCTCTCCAGAAAACTGCCGAAATGGATCAAAAATGGCCTCTTCTGAATCTAGTCAGACAAGTGTTAAAAATTCATAATTATCACATGAAACCAGTGCGAATGTCCGACGGATATACGAAAGAAGGGAAGAAGAAATATAAAAGGTATTTCCTTATCCGTGCAGTAGCGAAAAAGGAGGCGGCTGTTTAGACGAGTTATAGTTTTGCTATTATTTTAAAACTATAAGTCATAAGATGGACGAAGCTACTGACAATTCGAAGTATCCGAGCTCTTCAAAGGATATTATGGACAGAAAGGCGGACTGTCAAAAGGTACGATTGGAGAGATATATGAAGTGTATCCGCAAGAGTCCAATCGACGGTTGTAGCGGCAAGGTTGGAAGATGCCGCGCATTATTTAGAGCATGGCAAAGGTGTCGATGATGTCTTTGTTGGACCTAGAAGTTTACTAAGTTTCATAGCTCTGATCAATCTTGTAACACCTATTCCTCCGCCACATCTTTGGAAAAATTTAAATTTTAGAAACTGGTCTAGTTCACATTCTACTCTCTTTTTGGTGAAATTACTAAACAGAATGTTAGCATATTGCCCGCCACTTATAGTGTAGAATTGTCGACGCATTTCGTTTGGGTCACATGACCTTTCAGCAGAACCTATTGTTTCCATCCCGTGCAAGATGACATCTACTTTATTAGCTTGTTTTCCATCGGGACTCTGGCACATATTCCAAAACGGGGAAGTATAGTTCGGGAAGTGCGTAAGAAAGAAAACTGGTCCGTAGTCTTTCCGTAACAAATTTTCGTGATCATGCTCTAGTTCTGCCACGCTGTATTTATCTGCGACGTCCATGTACCTACCTTCGGGAAATTGGTTTTTCTCCCCGAACCCGAGATATTCTAGCAACTCTCTCTCCAACTTGATTAGTTCTTCTATCCCCCCCTTACATTCAAATTCAAACATTGGAAAGATATTATCGTGTCTGCCAGGCACCGGATCTGGCTCATTTCTAAAACTAGTGCTCAAGCAAAAATAGCCGGGAGTATCTGGGTTCTTCAACAGTTCGTATTCTAGCCACATTTGTCCAGTTTGCGGCAAAGGCCATACTTGACCTGCGTAATTAAATGTGCTAAAAAATTGATGAAAATTAAAAACTATAATTACTGTAGAAAAGCCCAATGTTATGCTGCTGCGAAAGGCGGAAGAACAAATTAAAGCGAGATAAATACAATCTACGTTCTGTCCCGGAATTGGAGGCAGAAAAGACTACAGTCAAAGATAAGGCAGCACGAGACTGCGGTTTTGCTGCTGCGTACACGGTGGCTGGACTTGGCATAGTTGTTGCGGCGGCTGCCACGGGCGGTGCGACTGCGATAGCTTCCATACCGGCGTTAGCTGTGGTTGGTATAGGGATCGGTGACAAGGTGAGTAGTTTCGCCAATGAGCAGGAAAATATTGAAGTTATAGATGCGTGTATCACAAAAAAAAATAAGGTCACAACAGGGACTGCCCTCAGACGGCGACACTAATTAAACTCGGCTATCCCTGTTTGCTTGTTACTCTTTTGAAGTTGCCATTCTTTTTTCCAGAATTCTGACCACTTCTCTTCATCTGTTGGTGGGGATACAGTAATGATTTTCTGTATTTCATTGCCAATTTCTAACTTCACGTTGTTAGGCGTCTGGCTGCTTTCATCGGACGCCGTTGTCCCCTTTTCTTTAGCAGGTTCAACATTTTCCTCCTGTTTTTTAGTTGAAGGGGCGGATTGGGCTGCTAACGGCTGAAATGACACCCTTTTAGATTTCGCCGACGGTTCAACTACGCCTACATTCTCTCCAGATTCTGCTAGAGAGTCACCTCTCTTGTCCCTTGGGATATCGTCATAGTCAGTTAGTTGATTGTAACCATAGTAGGCCAATATGGTTCCTAAGGTACCTAGACCCAAAGTGAGCGCTATTGCGTTGGAGTTATCCATTTAGATTATAACAACGAATATTATTATATTTTTAAACTCATTCGGTTCAAATTTATGATCTAGTAAAACTTTTTGTTGGGCATGCCCGCTTATTTTGTAGCATCCAATTGGATCATCGGATGAGGAACCCAGAAAACTGTATATTCCTATTCGCATCCAGCGGAGGCACCGCATTGCTAAACAGAACAACTTGGTCCCCCTGCTCGAGACGAAGTATTACACTTCTCCCCCGTACCCCGTTATCAGTAGCTGTTGGAATGACGAAGTTTTGCATTATACCGGTGTAACCGCCGCCGTAAGAACACCATAAATTGATTCCCGGGACACCCCCGGAAGTGGCAGGAACGGCATCCTGGTCAGCGGTCGTTACCACATAATGACCACTTACCGGAGCCACCACGTATCCCGCAGTGTGGTAGAAGGGAGCACCGTCGCCTCCGATTCGATCGGCTGAGAAGAAGGTGGAGGCGACGGCGCTGCCTTCGTACCTCCCAAAAATACTCGTCACTCCTACCGACAATGGTACAGTAGCAGTGGTCGAGTCAGAGTAGTTACTAAAGCCTTGCCATACTGTTGCGGCATCATCGGGAGGTCCGACTGGTCCCGTGTGACCGGTCCGTCCCGTATACCCGATATGTCCAGTAATTCCGGTATGCCCCATTGGTCCAGTAACTCCGGTGTGTCCGGTCGGACCTAGAGGTCCAGGCACTTCTGGTCCGCTACTCCCAGTAGGACCGAGTGGTCCAATGCAGCCTGCAGGACAGCAACAGTTAACTTTTCTTACACTACGCGATAAGTATCTACTGTAGTTGGTAGATGACATGTGCTCTTTATATAACGTCGCAAAATAAGATGGACGATATGACGGTACGCCCTTACAGGTCCTAAAGTAGGGTTTTGAGGTCTAATAATGAGATATGTTAGCGGACAAGAAATCCAGAAAACTGCATTTGCGTAGCCTCGAATCCACCCGTTGCGGCTAAATATAGGGTCTCCCCCCCGGTCATACTTAACATTACGCTTCTCCCAATGGCCGTGCACCCGGTAGGACAATCTAGTATTTCACCTTTCCACGCGTCATTTCTGTACAAGAGTAGCTTTTGTTCCTTGGTAGTATCATTACTTTGGATTGCAGCCATAATCGTATAGTAGCCGTCCTGAGGACATGTGAAAACGCCCGTATCAGCATGGAAGGGTGCGGGAGTGCCAAATAGCCCTGCTGGAAATGGAGGATCCATGGACAAACCAGTCTGGTAGTTTATGTATCTGTAGGGCTCACTCCCAGTATGCCCTGTGCTAAAGCCCTGCCATACGATAGCTTGTGATCCTACTACTGGTCCAGTCGGTCCTGTATTGCCTGTGAACCCAGTCCATCCGGTGGGTCCCGTGTGACCGGTAGGACCGGTCGGTCCGGTGTCCGCAGGTCCGGTATGCCCTGTTGGTCCAGTAGGTCCGGTGTATCCGGTTGGACCGAGAGATCCTATGGGTCCAGTCGGACCTGCTGGACCTGGTTGACAGCAACAGTCTGCTCGTGCCGCGCGTCTCGATATATATCCGCTATAATTTGAGTATGACATGTATATATATATACCAGCACAAAATAACGGTTAACAATTGCGCGTAATACTAGATGATTGACCAACCGTCGGTTTTTAATGAAAAATTGAAAATAATTGTTGGTGGAAATAGTACAATAACACGCGATATTACTATGGCTGACACGAAAAGCGCCAGGACGGATAAGAACAGCTGCTCTGTACCTCTAAACAAAACAATTACTCACACGATTGGAAATTATACGTTTGGCAATTTATCAAATGAAGCTTGTATCGAAGTCTTGAAAGATGGTCGTCCATTCTCTGCTTTCATAGAAAAATGGCTTGAAAAGAATTATCCTTTAATACACGTTCCAGGATGCAAGAGTTACGATTTTACGGATCGCCGCTACCCAAATACTAAATACGATGAAAAAACGTTCACTAAACATGGGTGTAGATTTTGTCCATCAAATATGATAGGACAAGGAAGAAAATTTGACCCTGAAATATTTAAAGAGAAAAGTAAAAAATTAATATTCTGTATAGTTTCAAATATCAATTTTCCAGAAATTAAAATAAAGTTTGTAAAGGGGACTGATCTATTACCTACATATCCAAAAGGTTTCATCCCATTAAAGGACCATGTTAAATTCTTTAATTAATTCTTGTTTTGATATAGATTTAGGACCAACGGTATTATGTTTACAGCTATAATTAATGTTCGATAATTCTTTGAATAGTTCATCAGTTAATATGTTGTCAAACTTAATGAAGTAGTGAGATTGAATAGACTTTTTTTTTGTGTGTCTATCTACTTCCCCCGCGTAAACGCCTACACGTCTAAAAGATATGTCATGAGCGACTTCCTTCTTTACGAATTTATATTTACTTGGAACAAGTTTTTTAGGCACGTGTCTATTTACATCTTTCTTCACCCATATTTGGAATACACATGGCACATCGTAACTTTTATTATCAACAATAAATGAATTGTAGGGTAGATCATATTCGCACTCCAAGTGAAAGTTTAAAGGAAAATATTTTTTCAAACTTTCTTTTTTGAAACTTCTAGGCAATATAAATGATATACTATCACAATATTCGCACGATTTCTTTATGAATTTGATTGCAAGAGATGATTGACGACCAAATGGTGGATTACCTACTATGTGTTTTTTGTCATACTTACTTTCAATCATTTCATGATCAAACATCAAATAATCTTGTTTAACAATTTCAATATGCTCAGGTTCTAAATCATAGAATTTATAGTTGGCAAATGAGGATTTTATACATTCTATAAATGACCCGTTACCTGCGCTCGGCTCAATACACAAATCATCATTATTAATCTCAATATGTTTGTTTATTAGTTCCATACATTTTTCAACGGCTTTATTCGCTGTATAATACTTATCTATTGTTTTTCTGCTTAGTCCGGTTGTTTGTTTCATAGGTGTATTATCCGTGTTAGCTTCTGTTCCAATAATCAATTTTTTGTTACCCACCAGTTGTTTAGTTTCACAAGATATTTTGTGTCTTGTGTGAGAGTTGTAGCGTGACTGTTGGGAGAATTCTTTCCCACATCGTTTACAACTATATTTAACCATTTCCGTTATATATGTCATTGTTTTTAATTCAATTTTAAATCACAGATCTACGAGAAGCCCTTTAATGTCCTGAAGTGTAGACTGAATATCAGCTATTCCCGAACGATGTTGGCAACCTAAAGTCGTGACGAAAATTGAAGTAAGTAACGTGGTTATTCGAGAGAGGCACTAACGTTAAAGAGCTCAACGCAAAGAAATCGATACGATGGCTAGCCGGGTGCCACCATCTGAGTCAAAAATAGCTTATAGAACTTGTTTTAGTAGTATAAGCTATTATGGATATAAGTTAGATATTTTGAAGAGTGGACTGCAAAAGTACCTGAGGCGGCGCGAGATAGACAAAATGCTGTGGTGTCTAGGCGAGATATACCTATTCAAGGTCTATGCCCGGACAGATAGTGAGAAGCGCGCGACTAAAGCCATACTAACAAATCTGTTGAATCGGATAATTATAATGCTGGATGAAGAGCTACTGTTTGCTGAGTGGGATAAGTATTTAATAGCGATTGACTTGATTGAGAAGTTTGAGAGCAGTGGTCGTGCCGACTTTGCAAGTTTGGTCAAGATTTGTAAACTGCTGTGTAGAGCACGGCTCCTGCGGAGGAATAGTGATATTAATGGGTATTTCAATTATGGCATGAGACGTGATATCGAAAAGCCGACTGAGTTGGTGAAGAGAATAGACGGCGAAGATCTAGATTCCTGGAACTTCAAAAATTTCAAGGCGTATTTCGAGTTCGCCGACAAAGGTGCAGCTAGAAAATGCTTTTATTGGATGTACAAAATCTACACAGGCAGGAGGAAGGGGTCGATCAGACGGTTTAAACGAAAGGATAATATTTATATGGTGTGGGAGTTCCTGATCCAGCGCTCCTTTGGGAATAACCTGTTGCGAAGATGTTTGGACTATAGGTTGCGGCAATTCTTTAATACGGGGCGAAAGGAGCGAGGGATTTTCCTCACTGCTGCCGTTGACTTGTCTATCGAGAAGGACAATCTTGACTGGAGCCCTGAACGGTTGAAGGCTGTTCCGGAATCCGATATCGAGGATATTGATAAGATATTTGGGAAGAGGAAGAGGTTGGTATTCGATGACTATGTTATAGATATGCATACTAGCATGGGCAGAAAGATGGGCAAGAATGTGCTTAACTTTGTAGGCAGTGGCGCTACAGTAGTAGATGAAGATCCGCAGTTTTTGGAAGAGAAATGGAGAGAAACATATACTAATGGAAAACTGGAGGCTTTTGCGGCAAAGAAGTCCGCCAGGAAAAAAAAGGCGATGGTGCGGGCTGACCGTAAGGTTGCCGAAGAGAAGCCTAGTCAGGAGGATAAAGGGGGAATAAGGTTCGTAAGTGGTGCTAGCTTTGACAAAAACAAGATGAAAATCTGTATGGAGAATACATGTGGAAACAAAGCGATGTGCTTTGAGCATAAAGGGAAAGTATACAAGGAGGGACGCAAGTCTATGGGATATAACAGAGACTATGTATGCTTTGATGGACTAAAGCATGTTTTCGGACTGAGACCTATAGGGATGTGCAGAATTCTAAGTGACTTCAGAATTAGGAGAGTTGACAAGGAGCAGAAGTCATGGGTAGACAATTGGGAGAAGGTAGTAGTTGGCGAGGAAGAAGAGCAGGTTGTATACTGTGAAATGAGGAAGGTCGGCGAGGGTAAAGCAGCGATTAAAAGGAAGTCAGAGATAATTGCAAACAGGACAATGTTGAAGGATGTTGCAAAAATCGCGATTGTTAGGGGGATTTTCCGCGTTAGTGATTTTACTTTGCGGAATATCCTGTTCGATACGGACGATTGCCTAGTCAGCATAGATGAGGGCAACATTGGGAAAAGGGCTAGCATCGTAGGGGGCAGAAATCGTTGGCTAGTTACCGAGTTGAATAAGGATAGAAGCATTATAGCGGAAGTGTTAGACGACGTGCGAAAGGATGCTGAGGACAAAATGAGATTAGTAAGGAAAAGTATGTTAAACTGGGGATTTGCCGAGGAGCAGGTGAACGGGGTGGAGAGGAATTTTGAGAGACTTAAGGTTGATTTAAGAGCGGAGGGAGTGCTCTTATAGGCGGTCAATATCGTGTCCAAAGAGTATGTGCACGTTTCAAATTTTAAAATAATCTGCGTATTTAGTATAATGAGCGGCTACGTTCCGAAGAGGGTTAAATACGGTAGAAAGGGCACAAAGACTGACCAGCCTGGACTTAATATGCAAGGTAATCCGGCTATAATAGGGAGACCTATTAACAACCAGAGACTTGTAAATAGAAGAGTTCAGACGAATTTTGGTCTATGTGGCTACCCGACAGGTTTTCGCTGTAGGTTTGGCGTGGATCCGGCAGATGCTAGTGCGGATGCCATCGAGAGCTGGTGTGTGGATGCAGCAAGCGAAACAGTTACGCCAGTATGTATTCCCGAGGCTACACACAACCAAGGTGCCGCGGGCGGAGTGGGTCAGATAAACAATCCTAGGAGAAAATGCAACACTCATTGTGCGCTAAGCTGGGATGATCCACTGATAAGAAGTTGCCCGGCTTGTCGGCCGGGTGCACACAGTATATCCATACTGTATCACCATCAACTCGCATTCGTTTATACGCAAAATGTAAGTGTTGGTATTGAGTATGTATCCCAGTTCACCGGAGGCTATATAGTTTTCTATGTAGTATCTTCCTCTCCGGCATCTGAACTAGTTTACACACCATTTGACGGGATAGTGCATGGTCTTCCAGCTACTGGACCAGAAGGGCGGACGATAGCAGTAGCCTTCACGGATATGTCAAACATCGTGACCGATACTAAAATAACCTCGATACATGCTAGCTTGTATGATCCTGACGGAAGACTGCTATCGACAGACATCAAAACTATCGATCTAACCTTTGAATGTTGCGCCCCCGAGGCCATGGAAAATGTTGGGATGAGCGGCTATACGATCATCAAGCATGGTTCAACCAACCCTCAAGATTGGCAATATTATCCACACATCCACTGGACCAACCCCCTTGACTCTGCGGTTCAGGGGACTAACGTGGTCAGCCCCTGTATTACGAGTTTGGAATACAAGTTCTACAGGGGAGCAAGTCGTTCCGCGGCAGTTCCCTACGGAGGAACAGAAAGAGGCGTTGTTGCAACGGCACAAAGCACGACCTCCGGAGATTTCACGTCTCGATCGCTGTATTTCGACTTTAGTACAGGTGGTGAGAAGTATTGGGTAGATGTAGTATCTGATTGTTCGCTGAAGGGTATGAGTGTCGAGACTGGTCTGCAGCCCGAGGAGGGTTTTTATTTCGTATCGCCAGGACCTCCACCGCCTTCACCAACGTTCCCTGGTCCACCAGGTGATTTGACGACTACGGTGGGAGGGGCGATAGGGTCAGGAAATATCAAACTGACCTGGGTTGCCCCTACGAAAAGTGGAGGCAAAAGCGTTACTTCCTATGACATATTCCAGTCGTCCAGCGAGTCTGGTCCTTATAACCAGATATTCCCATCTTTTTCCCAGCCTCTAGATACATTCGTCACTGTGACAGGATTAACAAACGGTACTCCATACTGGTTTGAAGCGAAAGCAGTTAACAGCATAGGTCCAAGTCAAGCATCCAATCCAGCTAGCGGAGTTCCTTCAGCGGGACCAGCTGTCGTGCCCACCCCACCGTTGAATCTGAGTGCTCAGTCAGCTGGCTATGCCGATGTAAACTTGGCATGGGATCAACCGTCAAGTAGCGGGGGGAGTAGTATCACATCATATAACATTTTCCAGTCTCTCACGGGGGCAGTTGGATCCTATACCGCATCTACGCCCTCGTCTACGACGAGCAAATCTGTTACAGTGACGGGGCTAACGCATCAGAAACCTTATTGGTTCGAGGTCGAGGCAGTTAATAGTGTAGGACCAAGCAAACCCTCTGACCCGGCGACAGCAGCACCAGTCGGGGCTACTACTCCTGGAGTACCAGGCGGAGTGGCTGCACAATCAGGACAGATAAAGCAGGTGCCAGTAAACTGGACGGCACCTCAGGACGGGGGTGCTGCTATAGATACATACCAAGTGGAAGTGGCAGCTACAGGAGCAGTGACTACTACTACTGTTTGGCACGACTCCTTACCGTCAGCGACCGCGGCTGTGACCCTAGTTGTAACAGGATATACCGGCGTGCCAAGTCTTTCAGATAACACCACATATTCATTCCGCGTGCGTGCACGTAATGCTGAGGGGTATGGTAGTTATTCAGACGGCGGGGCGCGCGCCACGACTGCCCAACCCTCTCCGCCCCCATCACCACCTTCCGCACCTCTTAATCTGACCGCACAAGGCGAAGAACTCAAAGTTCTTCTAAACTGGAGTCAGCCAAAAAGTTCAGGAACGAGCCCAGTAACAAGCTATGTAGTGCAGCAGGCTCCGGATGTTCCGGGATCACCTAGCCAGCCTGGAGCCTGGGGTGCGGCTACTACTGCACCAACTACTCCTCCTTCTCCTACTAGTGTGTATGCAACAAGCCTCACTGGCGGCGACACCTATTGGTTCAGGGTTGCGGCCACTAATGCTGTCGGAACTGGTCCTTACAGCATTACAGCAAAAGCCACTGCTAGTCAGTCTGGAGTCCCAGGTATACCTACAAATATTACAGCGACTGGTGGGTGCCTCAGCATAACATTGGAGTGGGTAAAACCGAAGCACGATGGAGGATACACTATTACAGGGTATGATGTAGGGATAACGACCGATGACCCGGACGGCAATGTCGCACAGACCTGGCATGATGCCAGTGGGTCTCTAGTAGGTGAAAAGATGGTAGTCACGGAGGTAGTGGGTGTGGGTCCTCTTGTAGACGGCACTAGCTATTGGCTGAGAGTACGAGCACACAACTCTAAGTATACTGGCGCTTATGCGCCGGGGAAGATATCGGGCGGTCATTTCGTAGGGGGCGTGGAATGCACGACAGCGGCGGGCTCGCTACCCTTAGTGCCACGTTCCCTAGGCGCTGAGGGGGAAACTAAGGAAGTCAAACTGACTTGGGAACCTCCGGCACAGCTTGGTTGCCCGGAAGCAACTACCTACGATATTCAACAGGTTGCTTCGACATCCGATACCGCACCGACGACTGGTTGGTCCGACGCAGTTCCATCAAGTGTGCCAGTAGGGGGAAGTGCGCCGACAACGACCGTGACAGGTCTGGCGGATAACACGAAGTACTGGCTCAGAGTGGCCGCAAACAACCACCAGCCGGCTCCTGGAGGTAGGGGTCCCTGGGCTACCGTATCCGCCACTACAGTCCTGGACTGCGATTGCGCTGCCTTGAGTTCCGTAGTCGATCCAACGAAACTATCTGGATCTTTGAGCCCCTCCTCAGTCAATGGGACTGCTACAAACCCTGAAGTATTCGGAGTATACATTGCGTGGACCCAATCGCCGTTTGGCTTCAGTGAGTGTATAGATCATTGGAAGGTGTATTTTTATAAAGCTGCTGATCCGCTTCCAGGATCTCCACTATTCACGGCCGGTCCCGGTACCACATACGACCAAAGTCCATTTCAACCGTTCTATATTCTTGAAACAGGCGAGATTGTTAATCCTGCCAAGAATAGTCATGTTTACGATGTAGCCTCACTTTTACAAAAAACTTCGTACAAGATCACGATAATTCCACAGCTGTCAGCCGCGGCTTCTGGTGCGGGCTGTACCTGGACTCCCACAGCGTCTCAGTACCTTACTATTACCCAGGAGTCAGGAAGTGCTGGATCGGGTCCTACTCCCCCGGTTCCAACCCCGACCGGCAGCAGACTACCACAGCTGTATGTTACAACATACGCCTACCCTTCATACACTAAAACCCCAAACTTGAACCTGTCCATCCAACAGATGTACGACGTTAAATATAGTAATGCGAACGACAAAAGATCTGAACTCCTTGTGAAGTATCAGACCTGGTCACTTGTAAGAGCATGGTCAAAGGAGTTCTACTACAATCAATATCTAAAATTTGTCCAGAATCAGGATATGGTGAAAAATGTTTTTGTGATGGCGGCTGGCTGGAGCGTCCTTCAGGCAGCGGCGGGTATACCGTCACAGATGAACGAGATAGCAACCCCTAGTGCTGGTTACGGGTCTGTACCTGGATCCACTGTCACATGGAAGCGCAAAGACGTTAGCGGAACCCAGAACCATTTCGCTCCCAACGGTCCTGCCGACTTCGGGCTACCGTACATACCTGACCCTGCTGTGCCTCTCCCTACAGGCCGTACTGCCCCCTGGTGGGGAGGGGAGACCGGACAACCGGGTTCGGACAAATTCAACATAGGATCGCCTATGATCTTAGATTTTTTACTTCCGATGGGCAGATGGCTGAAAGACAGACCCACTTCTTGTTCAGGGTGTGTTCCGCGACCGAGAGTCGAAATCACCGTGATGGGTGATGTCAGTCACAATGGCAAGGATGCGGCGCCGAAAGTATTCGACGCAGGCAATTACCATGGACATGATGAACGCATGGATCCACCTGGAGGGTCGACTTCCAATCAGGCGACGCTGTATCTTATATTGCCGTACTTCGATGACCCTTCGGCAACTGCGAGTTGGCCGCCAGTTTGTGTAGGGACGGATACAACCTGCATAACACCAACACCAACACCGCCATCACCCCCTTGGACCAAGGGCAGTGTGCCAACTATAACACTTTTTGATAACCAGAAGTCAGCTCCAAATTTTTTCCCTCAGAAACAAAGTGTAAGCGTAACACTCATCAATAGCCATGCATATGAGACGATCCAAGCTGGTATCGCAGCAGGCACCGAGTACAATGTATGCCAAAACCACAAAGGTCCTACAGCAGGTGGCTACATAACGGGCATAGTTACGGCGATGTCTCCAACAACTCAGCCTTTGGACGATAAAGTTACGCTTACCATGAAACTTGTGAAGAGTATAGACTCCAAGGGCAAGATAAGTACTGGAGCTTTTTTGATAGCCTCAGGGCATGACAGCTTGTACCCTGGCGAAACACCTCCTACAACTGAGGGAAGCGACGACGGTCTGTTAGGTACAATGACGGGTACGTCCCCTTCAGTCGGACCTTTCTCTGGTGGCGGGGAGGTACATCAAAACGGAAAAGTATGGACTGTCGATAGCCACTGGAAAAATGATGGTACTCTAAGTACCACACTGAAAGGACTAGGCACCGCAGTCGCAGACGGCTACATACAGCCGTGCTATAGTCAGCTCGTGATTGATCTGACCAGCTCGTCGCAGGCAATTCCAACGAAAGGTGCGGCGACATACATACTCGGCGGCGTCGATACTGATATATTCATTGGGCGAGCCTACCAGAAGTCGGCTGGAGTGCCGGTGCTTCCCCACCTTTATACCACTTTTAACTATCAGACATTCCCCTGCACCGAAACTCCCCAAACGACCAAAGGTGCAGCACAACAAACAACGCCCGCCGCCGACTTCCCTTCGTGGATAGCATCTACAACAGAGCAAAAAGGAGGCTGGCTTCCAACCGACTTCATAGCAACCTACTCTCAGAAAGTCAATATCCCTCACTACTGGAATATAACGGCACCAAACAGTGGATTGCCAAATGTATATGCGGATCCGGTGAACGGAACAGGTGGAAATGTCCTAGTAGGGAACGGCACCGGAAGGTTTACAGGGAGAGGTGGACACTTTATAGTAGAGACAGCGCCCATAGTAAAAGGGGCCAGTGGACCAGAAGCTGGTCCTCATCAAAAACCATCTGGTACTAATATGCCGTCATTTATGGTGGCCGAAGTACAACAGACTTCTGACGTAGGTACATATTGCATGGAAGGAGCTACGCCACTGAAGACAGGAGGCGTACCATGGGATTCTGACCGTACCGAAGCGACCGGATACTGGGACGTTGGCTTCCCGCTTGATACGGTACATACCTTCTTCGCAAGCATATATTTGACGAACCAGAATATAATGAAGTTGAACTATTGGTTTAATACAGTTGTAATCGTCGCCTCCGAGGGAGTAGGAGGTCTTAGGTTTTCACCGACAGATGTTGGCAATTGCATAGTAGAACAGTATACTTCCAGCCCCCATACGATGATCGGACAAGGTATAGTTACAGAGTTCCATAGTGGTTCACCCCCCTCAGTGACTGTGATGTTCGGACTTCATGGAGCACCTGTCCCTGCCGGAACTTTCACGGAATCCGTGGTACCCGGCGTTTTGATACGGAAGGTGCAGACGACGGCGCAGGGGTTTGCTAAGGATTACACGCTTTCATATAATGCGGACGCCAAGGATCGAGGGATAGTAGTTCCTCTTCTAACTCACACACACCATGACTATGAGTCATTCCCGGTGATATACACTGGCGAATATCCTATTTGCGACCCCACCACGGGTGAGATTAGCCAAGACTGGCTTGTCCGAGGAGGATACTTTGCTCGCCAGGCAACAGGCGGGCTTCCCTTATCGCCGGATAACTTCCAGTTCGACGCTGCTCCACAGTCGCTATTTAAAAGGAGTACCATGTCCGACGCTAATTTCAATGAGTGGAAAAATTACAGACACCAAGTCAATATGGCTTATGAGAAGTATTGCTTCAATAGATACATGCCTGCCGAGGTATTGCCTAGTTGGAGACTTGGGAAAGGTAGCAATGCCTTGAAGGTCAACAGGGGCTGCGAGTTCCCGAATTCTGGAGGACGTATCCTCTGGGATCCGGCTTTGCCATGGAATCTATTCCAGCAGCGAAACTTCGGAATAGAGGCAGGCAGAAGTGTGGTTATCGCTGGAGGGACGACAATGGTTACTACGCCAACTGGCGCGGATGCTACGATTGGCTATATGAACAAAAGCAACAACTACGTCGCACGAGCACCCAGCCCTAGCACAGGGTTACCAGGATGGTTGATTGACCCGAGTGGCGTCTCTGTAGATACGTCAGATGGCATACAAAGATATAATTTAGGCGCCGTCGACTATACCACTATTGGGGCGTCAGCAGGAACGCTAGGGGGAGCTACGAAGTATGCCCCCTGGTTCGCACGGATGTATGGGACGGTAGGTGGCTTCAACAGGGTGACCTCACAGGGTACAAACGAGGCTTACCAGGAATTGTACAACATCGGCGAGGTCAAACCTCCACAGACGACAGCTTTCGTAGCGGATCCTGTCTTGTCGATAGAGACCCCTAGCGGTCCATCCACCACTCCGGCAGCGGGACAGTACTTGTGGCAGAAGGCAAGTAAGGTTGGCGGGATAGTCAAGAAGTACATTCCAGGATCTGGATCTACCTCTGCACAGGTACAGGTCGATATGACCACGATGATCTATAAGCCCAGCCACAACTTGCCAGACCCCCCCGACCCATTTCCGGCTGGCAGCATTACCAATATCCACTGGTTCGGGTTCCCAGGAAACGTGAATGTTTATCCAAGCTGGCCGCTTGTTGCACCTGATGTCAGTTTCAATGTCGTCGTATCTTCCCAGTATCCGCCGATAAGTACGGGTAGTGAACGGTGGTCTAAAGATATCATAGCGCCAGTTGATCCCACATCTACCGACCAGTACGGAAAAGGGAATGACCAAGTTAACGCCGGTTCTGCCCTTTATCCATACGCATTACCTCAGTCTGCTTCAACTATAGTGGTCAACAGTTCGCTGGGTTCAGCCTGCGTCCCGGGGAATGCATCGCCAACGTGTCCGACGTTGGGTAGCTCAGCGAAGATCATTTTTTGCCCAGATGATAGCTGCATAACGGGTCTCCCTCCATCTCCTCCACCCACACCCGATGACGAGGCTCCATATATAGGTTTGTGGTTCAAGCTGAATTGTATAACGAATACCCTCATAAGCCGGATATTTAACAAGTACGCACACGGAGGGGGTATTAACTTGACATACGCGGGCGCTGCTAACCCGCCGCAGGCCGGGTGGACCATTAAGCAACAGAAGGATGGTATTGTCACAGGAGAAGGCGTGATAGATACTGTTGTAAGCGGTTCCGTGATAAGCATGTATGTTACAGCTGGGATATTTGTCGTGACTACTATAGCAGCGGAGACGACTCTATATAATGGAGGCAGCGATGAGGGTCATATAACCGTGTCAAAGATCGAGAATGTATTCGCTTATGTAGGTTTGAACTCGACCAAGGATATGTCCGGACTGAAGTCACCTGCGCTGACAGATCTTTGGCTGAGGACGGCAGCAATAAAAGTGGCGCCATTGGACGGCAAGGGATTCAAGCTCCAGGACCCTCCGCCAGCTGCTCCTCCATGGAGCACAGAGATAGTGAAGACAGTACTGACAGGACACGAGGGATGGTATTGTCCGTTTGAAGAGCCTTTTGTTATTCCGAAAACAGGTAAGGTGAATATTTCCTCGTTATATGCTCCACCACCTCCTGAGATCCAAGGAAAGACGGTCAACGACCTCAACAGCCAAACTGTCGCCATTCATGAAATAGATTCTCTCGGTCCACAGGCGGCCATCGCTTTGTTTTCCAATGAGTATATGGGCGGCGCTCTCACGCAAGATCCGACTAAGGTCCCTGGAGTTGCCGGTTCAGGATGGACCGCACCAGTCTACAGTCAGGTTACTGATTGCAGTAGCCCGCCGCTATATTATCCCAGTGCCGTGAAGAGTTGGGTAGGATCGCGCTGCATGGAGACTGTTGTGTATGGAAATCTGACGAAAGCTCCTGAAAACATACAGTGGATCAACGCCGACAACCAGGTAGCAGAGGATAAAGACAGACAGTATTCACTAGCCACGTGGAGTGACCTATACGGGACAGCAGTTGGAAAGCTCTGGACCGATTGCGGGTATGGCGGTACGCACCCCGATGATTTTGGTGGTGAGTACAATGGTCTCTCTGTCCTGCAGGGGAAGGACAGCAATGGGCATACAGCTGGAGGGTTTAGATACATTCGCGAATTTCTAAGGTCAAGTGCGGCTTTGATGTGCGGACCCGATCACATGCACCAGGCGCGGGTTGGATTGTATACAATAGGGTTTATGCCTGAAAGTTGGATTACACAGCGGGAGATTTGAGCTAACTTTATTATAGCTTGCTATACTATAGATCATGACTGGAGCAATATTAGTAGCGATTATCGGCGCATTTGCAGGCATCGTATCTGGCTCACTCGGAGGATCGCAAGCAGATACGATGCTTCCCGGTCTCGTCTTGCTTAAAATCATCCCAGATTTCAAGCTTGCGTTGGGAACAGTGCTTCTAGCCATCTTGCCACCAACGAACATCGGTGCCGTGTACAAGTACTGGAAGAGTGGACATGTTAATATAATGTATGCAATAATCCTTACGGTGGCGGCAACGTTATTTAGCTATTTTGGAGCTGTGGTTGGCGAAACAATGAGTGCTAGGACACAGAAGAGGTTGTTAGCTTCTTACCTTGTCGGCGTCGCTATATTTTTGCTATATTCCTCAGAAACTGTGAGGGCATAGGTTTTCTACATGAGTGTTGTTGGATTAAATATATGCATACTATAAGGAACTCATAGATGGGTAAGACGAAGAAGAGATCAAGAAAATGTCCTGCATACTCAAGACTTCCCGACACGACACTGTATTTAAGGAGGGGGGAAAGGCTGTTAAGGAAACGTAGGTATAAGCAAAAAAAGACGGCGTCGCTCAAGTTTCCAATGAAAGAGAGTGGCGGAAACGAAACATTTCAAGATGTAAGAGAGCGCTTGGTTGGAGACAATGCTCCACTCAGAAATATGATAACCTTCGTCACGGTGCAAGGACTAGACAAGTATCAAGATAAGATCATGTTCGATTTAAGGAACGTTAACTTCATCGACACCGAAGTCTACCCCAAGGTGAAAAGAATGGAACAGGAACTTGTGAGAATGATGGGTGATCTCTTTAACGATGAAGATCATATGAACTGTCGCGGCATATCTACAATAGGATCGTCTGAGGCAATTTATGTCGGTACTTTGCTGCATAAGTTCAAATGGGAAGAGAGAAATAGGAAACAGGCTACACATAAGTTAAATGCTATTTACTCCTTTAACACTCACGTAAATTGGGACAAGGCAACGAGATGGAACTATATAGAGCAAAGGAAGGTTCTGCCGATAGCGAATAGACCTGACTCGTACGTCTTCGGCGCCAAAGAAGTCGGAGAACGAATCAATGCGAGCACAATCTGCGTTGCCTGTACGCTAGCTACGACGAGAACGGGGCAAAATGACAAAATAAGAGAGATAAATGACTTTCTAGTGAAGTACCATAAAAAGACCGGAATATTCGTTCCAATCCATGTTGATGCTGCCATAGGTGGGTTCATTACTCCTTTCGTCCAGCCGAACTTACTATGGGACTTCAGGCTTCCTCATGTGAAGTCTATTAACGTGTCCTTCCATAAGTATGGCGGGGTTTATGCGGGTATGGGGATGTGTGTCGTCAAGTCGGACTATTCCCTACCGGATAAATTCAGGTTCTCTTTCAACGTAGAGAAGACGGCCTCCAGCCTAAGCAAGAGTTTGACAGTCAAATCTACCAACTTCGCTGCAGACCCACACGCTGCGGCTCCTACTGCAAACGCCAACGATAGACGTCTCGTAGCCGAAACCAAACGTAAGTCGAACGTAGCGAGGAGGGAGGGCATAGGAGGGGAGTTTTCTGGTGCACTGGACGACTGGTATGTGAACTTTACAAAGCCTTCGTCACAGATAGTTACAGCCTACTACCTTGTTAAGAGACTTGGCTATATAGGATATAAAAAGCGGATGGAGAACACTTTAGAGCTCAGCGGCTTCGTGAGCAAATATATCAACGGTATTCGTTCATATGACGATGATAAACGCCTTGTTTTCAAGCAAATAAACGAGCCATATTATCCTGAAATCGCATTCAAACTGGAAGATTATAAGTTCCCCCTGAGGGACGTGCTGTCCCGTCTGGAGAGGAAGAATGGATATTCTGTAGCAGCTTATAAGATGGATCCAAGTACGCCAGACATTGTTTTTAGACTTGTTATAAAGCCTAACTTTACAATGGCAGAAGCTAAGACTTTCGTACATGAGCTTGATGAATCAGTGAAACGTGGGAAGAAACTCCACTCTAGTAATAAAAAGAGGCGGAGTATCAAAAAAAGGAAAAAGAAAAAGTCCAGAAAGAAATCAAAGACCATTAAAAGACATAGAAGAGGTAGATCTTCAGTTTCATAGATATTTCTTAAGGTATGTTATTGATACGAGAGTTAGTATCAGCCAAAAGAGATAACCTACGATAGTTATTACGTTGATATGGACAGCTGGAAACATTTTTGTCATTGCGAATACTCCAGCTACAGCTAAGGCTACCACTAGATCAGCTATCATATAGCCGCCGTAAAATCTGCGCTTTACTTTATCAGATTGTAGGAAGAAAGACGCAACCATCCCTGTCGGCATTCCGGCAACTAGAGGAGCATATACTGGATCCACATAAGTAGATATGAGTTTTGCACTCGCGATTATTGTTCCTCCAAGGAGAAAAGCTTTCAAATATTCCATCTTTACATTGTACTAATATTGTAATTTTTACAAAATGATAAGATGAAATGTGATGCGTTTTATTTTCGTCCAGTAAAAACTCTTCCAGCTAGTATTCCTATAAAGCAGCCTATCAGTATTCCTAGAGCATTCAACCATATCGGCTCATTGCTGTCTTCGTAGTCGTATCTCGCTTTTGCCATGATACTTATAGATGTCCCCACTACGACGCCTAACATGTCACTGTACGTGTTTCCGAGAGCTGCCTTTGTCAAAAGACCTCCTGGCATATATTTCTCAAGATGATCAAGACCAAGCCATAATCCGAAGTTGTCTAAAAATCCAAATATTACGCCGAATATCAGTCCAATAAAGACATTCGCTAAGCTTGGCCATTCTTCTCCGCGGTTAATAAATGTGTGAAAGGTGATAGGTTTCTTCTTCTTTAGTGCTAGGTGATAATTGTGGTATTTAAATGCAACGAATATACAGGCGACAAGGAGTGCAACATTGAAGAATATGAAGTATACAAGGGCTAGATCCATATACTTTATCTTCCTATTATAATTTTGCACACCCGACATAGAATTTACCTTACTAGACCGATTTCCTGCCTAATGGATTGATAAATTATAATAGAGGGACGGTAACAGATTATACAAATGACAGTTATATATTTCTGGGGAGAGGAAGACGCCAGCATACACTTCTGTGAAGATAAGTACGTTCTAGTATCGTGGATAGCAGAATATTATAATACATTATCATCTCTCTTTTACGTGATCGTCGGTCTGATGTTTCTGAAGACTAGAATTTCGAATCTTGGTAAATGCCTGATATTGGTGGGGATAGGTGCGTTCGCCTTACACATGACGTTAAGAAAATACGCCCAGATGATTGATGAACTGTCTATGTTAGTGCTAAGTTTCGATGCGATACGCAATGTCAAAAGTCTAAAAAGACGATGGTTACTCCCAATATTATTTGCCTACTTCCTACTGCATGAATGGTTTGTATACTTTTTCATAGTTTTTGGATTGTTTCAGGTATATATAGCATATACTGGCTTGAAGATCTCTTATAGTTCTAAGGGACCCACGATTCGCAGATTTCGTTGTTTCGTGATAGGGTATGTGATTATGTTCTGTGTCGCCTTTGTATGTTGGCTGTGTGACCAGTTCGCTTGTGATTACTTTAAGGAATGGCAAATGCATGCTTTATGGCACCTTTTCACGTCACTAGCTGGAGGTTCCGGCTTTTTAGCACTAATTAACTTACCTTCTTCACTTGACAACGACATGGTCGTTAAGGTGCATGCCAAATAAGTTAGGCTCTAATTTTTATTGTCCCTACATATTACAAATGTGGATGTTTGCCCTCGGATTTGTGATGGGAGTATATGTGGGGACCTACTATAACTGTAAGCCCATTATAGAATGTGCTCGGACGTATATTGCGCAGAATATTCCAAGTAGAAATAACAAACCTGATGAAAAATTGAAGTGAAAGCGAACAACGCAAATTATCACTACAATTAACGACATAAGAAAATATCTCCATCCTAAAATAGTATGAAAGAGCTACAGAATATGGCTGTTGGCGACGCTGTCGTAACGGACAAGCTGACCATTGACAAGACACCGGTGATGGCACTGGTTACAAAATGCAGAGAGGGAGATTTTAACAAGGATTGCAGGCTTTACTATGTTCGTCTTCCGCGTGCTAGTATAATTCAACTGCGGGATAACTTCGTTCCTGAGTTTGAATGGGAATGGTACTGTTGCTGTATTCATAGACCCGCCGTCGGAATGACCGTTGAGTCGGACTCATGGATAGCACAGACAGTACGCGGGGGAGATCCTTCGCGCACTCGGATAATAGGGGGTCCGAAGAGTCGCTCCCGTCCGATCATCGTGCGACATGACTCCCAGGAAATGTGGAGTCATATCCCATACGACCAATATAGAAAGTTTTGCGTCGAGCCGAGAATACGGGCGTTCTTAACTGTGCTTATGCACAGCAACAGGACACCCATCAATCTGACAATCTCGCCCATCTCGTTATGGAGATGTATATGGACGTATTTAGGACATCGCACATACTAGTGAATTAACAAATTAGGAAGCTATCGCCTATTTGTTTATACCGCGCAATAATCTTTGGATTTTTGAGATTCTGATATATATCCTGAGGATCGTAAACATTTCCATTTTTATCTAGATGCCTGATGATGCCTGATATTTCCTGTGCCCACACCGTAATGGTTTTGACGTTTGTCTCCTTTTTTGATTGATCCGTTATCTCCCCGTGAGGCACACCCTTAATGTGGGTCCCACAAAACTGATTATCGATTTTGCGGCGACGTGTACACTGCTCGCCATTCGCCCTTATTGCTCGACAGCGTTCATGGTACGGAACAGTGTTTTTGATCCGCGTTCGTTTTTGAAGATCTTCCTTGTGCAATTCAAGGTGGGGATAGTCATATATAAACTGTAGCAAAAGAGCCGCCTTTTCTTTAGGGAGGTCCGAGATATTTTGTACCTGCGTGGCGACTGCCTTCTTGAACTCAGTGGTCCACAATGATATTTTAGCGTTGAGCTTCTTTTCCATTGGGTATTAAGTATAAGAGCAGTTAGAGTATTTAAGTCAATTTAATTTAACCATTATGCGAATAGAATATCGGAAAATCATATAAAATATTGGCAGCTATGTAAACTAAATGTGCATTGAGTATCTAGGCATCTTGCTTTATAGCTTCTTTATAATCTTCATTACGCATAAATGGACATATTTGAAGCGAATTATTAAAAAGAAAGGTAGCTCGCTGTTGAAGAAAAGCAAGTATGTGATAAAGAAGAAAAAGGAAGCCGTAGCTCAGATAAAAGAGAGTTTTTTCAGACGCGAGTCCGATGAAACCTCGATAGACGCCATTCCAAAGACGGGCATGGCGAGCCGTGAGGTAAGGGACGTACTAGAAAGTTATAGTCAACTGGGATCCGTAGATTGGAAGCAGGGCAAAATATCGGGAACGGTGTACGGGGCTAGTAAGGAGTTGTCAAACTTAGTTTTAGAGGCGTTCAAACTATTCCAGTACACCAATCCTCTGCATACTGACGTCTTTCCAGGGCTGCAGAGAATGGAATCTTCGGTAGTCAGTATGTGTATGGGATTATACAAGTCCCCAGATACGGGAACCGGAAGCCTGACGTCCGGAGGTACTGAAAGTATATTGATGGCATGTAAAACTTATAGAGACATGGCGAGAGAGAAATGGAATGTAACAGATCCAGAAATGGTTATTGCTGAATCTGCACACGTGGCCTTCCACAAAGCCGCCCATTATCTCGGAATCAGTCTTGTTAAAATTAAGGTAGATTCCGTAACTAGGAAATTCAACGTAGATAAACTCAGGGGGTATCTGAATTCGAACACAATATTGGTAGCCGCTTCGGCTCCTTCATTTCCACACGGGGTTATCGACCCCATAGAGCGCATAGGGTCTGTCATTGGGATCTATAACGATAAGAATGAAAACCAGATAGGCTATCATATAGACGCATGTCTTGGGGGCTTCATACTCCCATTCATGGATCACATACACAGCAAAGATTCCCATTATAACTTCACCTCGCCTTCTGTTACGAGTATATCCCTGGACACACACAAGTACGGTTACTCTCCGAAAGGAGCATCTGTCATCTTGTATAGAGACAAATTAACAGCACAGTATCAGTATTTCGTCGAAGCGGATTGGTCTGGAGGCATATATCTAAGTCCCACGCTGGCTGGTAGCCGCTCTGGAACAATAATAGCAGGAACTTGGGCAACTATGATACATCTTGGCTTCAAAGGATATGTTGAAAACACGAGGAAGATTTTACATGCGGTTGACTATATCTACGCCGAGCTGATGGAGACAAAGCATCTAAGAG
>Ga0255055_10000519_pt1 | contig 29823 bp, 34 predicted proteins | sample JV7_2_27_MG_FD_188633 | JGI IMG/M metagenome (GOLD analysis project Ga0255055, IMG submission 188633) | Seawater microbial communities from Jervis Inlet, British Columbia, Canada - JV7_2_27 | ecosystem: Environmental > Aquatic > Marine > Inlet | place: Canada: British Columbia | collected...
TGGCGGCAATCGACCTGCCGCGCGAACAGGTCTACATCTGCAATGTGGTGAAGTGCCGACCGCCCAGTAACCGCAAGCCGCAGCAGGACGAAATCGACGCCTGCGTGCCCTACCTCCAGCGACAGCTTGAAATCCTCAAGCCCGCCGTGATACTTGCTATGGGGGGAACGGCGGCCGAGACGCTGCTGGGCACCCGGCAATCGCTTGGCTCGCTGCGCAACAAGGTACATGAGTTCCGAGGGACACCGCTGGTGGTGACCTACCACCCGGCCGCCCTGCTGCGGAACCCGAACTGGAAGAAGCCTACGTGGGATGACGTCCGTATCGCACGCCAGCTCGTCGCCAACCGCGGCTGAACCCGGCCGCAGCCGGGAGACTCCGTGGAGCGAGGAGGCCGAACAGGCCGTCCTCGGAGCCATGCTGCTCGACGCCGATGCCACGCTGAAGGCGGTCGAGCTGCTGGACGACGCCAGTTTCTACCGCGATGCGCACCGCAGGATCTTCCGCACGATGGCGAAGGTCGTCGAGCGGGGCGACGTCGTGGACCCGGTGGTGCTGCGCGAAGAGCTGATGCGGACCGGCGACTTCGAGGCCGCGGGCGGCACCGACTACATCGCCGACCTGCTCGACGTCGTGCCCACGGCCGCGAACGTCGAGTACCACTGCCGCATCGTGCGCGACAAGGCACTGCGCCGGCGCCTGATCCAGGCGGGCACCGAGATCGTCCAGGCCGCCTATGAGGGACCGCAGGACGTGGACGCCCTGCTGGACGGCGCCGAACAGCGCGTCTTCGAGGTCTCGTTCCAGCGCGGCTCGCAGGAAGTCGTCCGCATCAAGGAACTCATGTGGCGCGCGATGGAGCGCATCGAAGCGCGCCATCGCGGCGACGAATCGGTGCGCGGGATCCCGAGCGGCTTCGCAGACTTGGACGCCAAGACCAACGGATTCCAGCGCAGCGACCTCATCATCGTGGCGGCGCGTCCATCCATGGGGAAGACAGCCTTTTGCCTCAACGTCGCCGCGAACGCCGCGCTCGAGCACAACGTGTCCACGGCCATCTTCTCGCTGGAGATGTCGCGCGACCAGCTGGTAGAGCGGCTGTTGGCGTCGGAGAGCTTCGTGGATCTCTCCCGGCTGCGCAGCGGAAACCTGCGTGACGACGACTACCCCAAGATGTCCCGGGCCGCCGGCCTGCTCGGAACGGCGCCGATCTGGGTGGACGACACACCGGCGCTCACGATGCTGGAGCTGCGCTCCAAGGCCCGCCGCCTCAAGGTCGAGCACGACGTCGGGCTGATGATCGTGGACTACCTGCAGCTGTTGCGCGGGCCTGTGCGCACGGAGAGCCGGCAGGAGGAGATCAGCTTCATCTCCCGCTCGCTCAAGGCGCTGGCCAGAGAGCTCGAAACCCCTGTGGTCGCGCTCTCACAGCTCTCGCGCGCGCCGGAGCAGCGCGGCGGCGACCGGCGACCGATGCTCTCCGACCTGCGTGACTCGGGGGCGATCGAGCAGGACGCCGACCTCGTGATGTTCATCTACCGGCCGGAGATGTACCCCTCACTGATGGAGAAGGACGGCGCCTCGAAGGAGGGCATGGCCGAGCTCATCCTCGCCAAGCACCGCAACGGTCCCACCGGAACCATGAAGCTGAGCTTCCACAAGCAGTACACCCGGTTCGAGAGCTTCTCCGAGCGAGAGCCTGAAGGGGCAGATGGCCCGTAAGGCACGCTCCGTCTTTCGGTGCGGGGAGTGCGGCGCGGAGCACCCCAAATGGGGCGGCCGGTGTGACGCCTGCGGCAGCTGGAACACACTGGTCGAAGAGCCCGTGACCCGCTCCTCGGCGCGGCCCCGCACGGTCGGCGCCGGCGACGCCGTCCCGGTACGGCTCTCAGACATCGTCGCCCAGGGGCCTGCGCGCTGGACCACCGGGCTCAACGAGTTCGACTTCGTGCTGGGCGGTGGGATCGTGCCCGGCTCGGTGCTCCTCGTCGGTGGCGAGCCGGGAATCGGAAAGTCCACGCTGCTGCTTCAGTGCGCCGCGCGTCTCGAGGCGTCCGGCGTCTCCACGCTCTACGTCTCCGGTGAGGAATCGGTCGATCAGGTGAGGCTCCGGGCCGACCGGCTGGAGGAAGACGCCGGACTGGTTCACGTGCTCCCTGAGGTGAGACAGGAGGCGATCACCGCGCGGGCCGAGATGCTGGGCGCGCGTGTGATCGTGGTGGACTCCATCCAGACCACGTACACCGAAGAACTGGACGGCGCCCCCGGCAACGTGGGGCAGCTCAGGGAGTGCGCCGCCCGGCTCATGCGATTCGCAAAGCAGACCGGCGCAGCCGTCGTCCTCGTGGGGCACGTCACCCGGGGTGGCATCATTGCCGGACCCAAGACGCTGGAGCACGTGGTGGACACCGTACTCTACTTCGAGGGCGAGGCGAGCGGCGACTTCCGAGTGCTGCGCGCGGTCAAGAACCGTTTCGGCTCGGTGGACGAGGTGGGCATCTTCGAGATGACCGCCACAGGGCTCAAGCCGGTCGCCAACCCATCTGCCGCGTTCCTGGCGGGACGAAACTCCGACGTCGCCGGCTCGGCGGTCACAGCCCTGATGGAGGGCACGCGCCCAGTCCTCATCGAGATCCAGGCACTGGCGGCGAAGAGCGGTTACGGCACCCCACAGCGTGTGGCGACGGGCCTCGATCAGCGCCGCCTCGCCGTACTGCTGGCCGTGCTCGAGCGCCGTGCCGGCGTCTCGTTTCAGGATCTGGACGTTTTCGTCAACGTGACCGGCGGGATGCGGGTCCGCGAACCCGCATCCGATCTCGCCCTCGCCGCCGCCCTCTGCTCCAGCGCGCGCGACCGTCCCCTCGCATCCGACGCGCTGTTCCTCGGTGAGATCGGGTTGGGCGGGGAAGTGCGCCCAATATCCGGACTCGAGCGCCGGCTTGCCGAGGCGGAGCGGCTCGGCTTCCGCACGGCCTACGTATCGTCCCGCGGCGGAGCGCGCGCTGCGGTGGATCTCGTTCCAGTAGCCCATGTCGCAGAGCTCGCAGAGCGACTCGCAGCCTGACGTCGGCGTCCTGCTGGCAGCGGGGGGACGGGGAGAGCGGGCGGGGCCCGGAGAGCCCAAGCAATTCCGTCCGCTGGGCGGAGTGCCGCTGCTGCTGCGTGCGCTGCGCCCCTTCGCGCGGCACCCTCGCGTAGGTCAGATCGTCGTCGCCCTTCCGGCTGCCTTCGCTGCGGAACCGCCCGAGTGGCTGGCCGAGGTAGCCGGGGGCAGCCTCACGATCGTAGCGGGCGGGGAGACGAGGGCGGACTCGGTGCGGGCCGCGCTCGCTGCGCTCGATCCGCGCTTCCCGCTCGTGCTGGTGCACGACGCGGCCCGTCCATTCGTGGCCCCGGAAACGATAGACCTGGTGATCGAGGTGGCGTCCGGGGGTGTTGCCGCGCTTGCGGCGGTTCCCGTGTCGGACACGCTGAAGCGTGTAGAGGCCGGCGGCAGGAGGGTCATGGAGACGGTTGACCGCACCGAGCTGTGGCGCGCGCAGACACCGCAGGGGTTTCCGCGCCAGATGCTCGAAGACGCGTTCGCAAGGGCAGACGCGAGCGCGGCATTCACCGACGACGCCGCGCTGGTGGAGGCCGCGGGGTACACGGTCGAGGTGGTCCCCGACCTGAGCAGCAACATGAAGGTGACCACGCCCGATGATTTCGCCGTAGCCGAAGCGCTGCTCCCCTGATGGATGCGCTGCCGTTTCGAACCCCCGATGAGATTGCGGCGGCCGTACCCCGGGTGGCGGAGCACCTCGAGACCGGCGGGCTGCTCGCCTATCCCACCGAGACCGTCTACGGCTTGGGCTCCCGCGCGCTGGAGGCCGATGTGGCCTCGCTGGCCCGCCTCAAGGGACGCAAACGGGATAAGCCTTTCCTGGTGCTGGTGGGCAGCCTGGGCATGGCCGAGGCATACGGCCTTGGCTTCTCGGCCTCCGCTCGCGCGCTGGCGGACCGGTTCTGGCCGGGGCCTCTCACTCTGGTGCTCGCCGGCGGGGAGGGGAAGCTTCCCGACGCGCTGCGGGGACCCGAGGGGGGGATCGCCGTGCGCTGGACCTCGCACGGCGGAATCGCCACTCTGCTCCGCGCAATGAACGCGCCGATCACATCGACCTCGGCCAACCGGCCGGGCAACCCGACCGCTCCGGGAGTGAGCGCCATCTACGAGGCGTTTGCAGCCGCGGTGGATGATGGGACTCTGCTGCTGCTCGACGGCGGCACGCTCGGGAACGAGTCTCCCTCGACAGTGGTGGACTGCACGCGGCCGGTTGCGCGGCTCATTCGCGAGGGTGCGCTGCCGCTGAGTGAGTTGCGCGGAGCGGTGGGGAGTCTCACCACGTGAAGCACATTCTGCTCGTATGCACGGGCAACATCTGCCGCAGTCCCCTCGCCGAGGTGCTGCTGAGGCGAGAGCTCGAGCAACGCGGCACGGACGGTATCGCGGTGTCCTCGGCCGGGACGGGCGCGTGGGAGGGGGCGCCCGCATCCGAAGGCGCGTACCTCGTGGCCCTGGAGCACGGCCTCGATCTCTCCGAGCACCGCGCGCAGTTGCTCACGCGCGAAGTAGTGAAGGACGCAGATCTCATCCTCACTATGGCGCGCCACCACCGCGCGCGTGTGCACGAACTGGGTGGCGAAGGCAGGGTACACGTGATCGGCGAGTACGTGGGCCGCAAGGGACCGGAGGCCGAGGTGGCGGACCCTTTCGGCAGCGACCTCGAGGTGTACCGCAATACGCAGGAGGAGCTGGACGAGTTGATCCGGGAGGCCGCTGACCGCATCGAGCAGGAGGCGCACGATGCGGATCAGCGCCCGTAGCCGCCTGCTGGCCGTGCTGGGCGATCCCGTCCAGCACTCGCTCTCTCCCCTCATGCACAACGCCGCAATCGCAGCCCTCGGGCTCGACGCCGTGTATGTGGCGCTCAAGGTCGAGCCGGCGGCCCTGCCGGTCGCGCTGGCTGCCCTCGACGCGATCGGTGTGGCGGGTAACGTGACCGTGCCCCACAAGGTGGCCGCCGCGGGGGTGCTGGAGCGCCTGAGTCCGCTCGCCCGCGAGCTCCAGGCCGTCAACGCATTCTGGCCCGAGGACGGGGCGCTCGTGGGCGACAACACCGACGTACCGGGTCTGCAGGCGGTGTTGCAGGACCTCGAGGCGGAGGGCCCGTGGCTGGTAGCCGGCACCGGAGGCGCCGCCCGGGCCGTTGCCGCGGTCGCGAGGGCGGGCCGTCAGACGCTGCTCGTGAGCTCCCGCTCGAGTGAGCGGGAGGTGGAGTTCATCGAGTGGGCGCGTTCGGCGGGCGTTCGCACCGAGAGCGATGACGGCAGGCGGGTAGGCCTCGCCGTGAACGCCACTCCCCTGGGCCTGTCGCCCGACGATCCCCGGCCGTTCCCTGCCGATCGCCTCGAGAGCGGGGCTGCTGCCCTCGACCTCGTGTACGCGCCCGGCGCGACCGAGTGGGTTCGCGCGTGCCGCGCGCGCGGCCTGCGAGCCGAGGACGGACGGCATCTGCTGGTAGCACAGGGCGCGATCGCCTTCGAGCGGTTCTTCTCCGGAGCGAGCGCACCGCGGGAGGTGATGCTGGCGGCGGTAGAGCGCGCGCTGGCCGCATGATGGCGGGCGTCCTCCGGGCGTTCGAGCGACTCCTTCTGCCGAACGCGTGTGTGGCGTGTGGGCGCCTGGTCGAGCCCCGACGACCAGACGCGCTCGTATGCGGGCCCTGCCTCGGTCGGCTGCGGTACCTGGGACCGGGGTGTGAGCGCTGCCGCCAGCCGAGGCCGCCAGTGGGCCCGTGCCGGTTCTGCGACAGCTGGCCTCAGGCCCTCGAATCGGTGCTCAGCGCGGTGTGGCTCGGCGCCGAGGCGCGGGAGATCATCCACCACCTCAAGTACGAGGGCTACACCGCGCTGGCCGCGGCCATCGCCGACGCAATCCGCAGGGCAGTACCGCATCCGCCCACGGGTGTATTGGTGCCGGTGCCGCTGGGCGCACGGCGCCGCAGGGCGCGCGGCTACAATCAGGCGACGGCGATCGCCCGGGCGCTCTCGGCGCGGTGGCAGCTACCGGTGTGGGAACACGTCCTGGGCCGGTCGCGGAACACGCGCAGCCAGACCAGTTTGGGTCCCCAGGAGCGTCGCTCCAACGTGTCGGGCGCGTTCGTTGCCGCCCCGCCGCCCCGCTCCCTGGGGAAGGGGGAAAGGGGAAGGGGGAAGCGTCGTGAACCCTCTGTTATATTGGTGGACGACGTGCTCACCACAGGCGCCACGCTCGCCGCCGCTGCGAGCGCGCTGGAGGGCGCCGGTTGGCCCACTGTGAGTGCCGTGACGTTTGCTCGCGCGCTGCCGTTCGCCCGTCGCGCCACGGAGGGCGACGGATCGGTTGGAGCGCTGGTTGCAGTCGGGGCTACGTGACTGACGAGGAGATGATGGCAACGAAGATCGGGATCAACGGATTCGGTCGGATCGGCCGCAACGTGCTGCGCTGGTTGGTGCAGGGTGACGCGGACCTGGAGGTGGTGGCCGTCAACGACATTACCGATTCGGCTACGCTCGCACACCTGCTCAAGTACGACTCCGTACACGGTCGCTTTCCAGGAGAGGTGACCGCGCAGGACGGAGCGATCGTGGTGAACGGAAAGACGATCAAGGCGCTCTCGGAGAGGGACCCTGCCAACCTCCCGTGGGGCGATCTCGGGGTCGAGATAGTGCTCGAGTCCACCGGGATATTCCGCTCCCGCGAGGCCGCTGGGAAGCACCTCGAGGCCGGCGCGAAGAAGGTGGTGATCAGCGCTCCCGGGAAAAACGAAGACCTCACCATCGTTATGGGCGTCAATCACGACGAGTACGACCCCGCCAAGCACGACGTGATCTCGAACGCCTCGTGCACCACGAACTGCCTGGCGCCCGTGGTAAAGGTCCTGCGCGACACATTCGGTTTCGAGCGCGGGTTCATGACCACGATCCACTCCTACACCAACGACCAGAAGATCCTGGACCTGCCCCACAAGGACCTGAGGCGGGCGCGCGCCGCCGCGCTGAGCATCATCCCCACCTCCACGGGAGCGGCCAAGGCCACGGGATTGGTGATTCCCGAGGTGAAGGGGAAGATCGACGGCGTGGCGCTGCGCGTTCCGACCGCCAACGTCTCCCTGGTGGATCTCACCTGCGTGGTGGAGAAGGCGACCACGACCGACGCCGTGAATGACGCCTTCCGCAAAGCCGCCGCCGCCGGGCCGCTCAAGGGATTCCTCGCCGTGAGCGACGAGCCGCTGGTCTCCATCGACTACAATGGGAACCCCAACTCCAGCACGGTGGACGCACTCAGCACCAACGTGATCGGCGGCACCCTGGTGCACGTGTCCTCGTGGTACGACAACGAGATGGGCTACTCCGCGCGCTGCGTGGACTTCATGCTGTACATGGCAGAGCGCCTCTGATGAAGCGCACCCTCGACTCGCTCGAGGGGCAGCCCCTCGAGGGCGAACGGGCATGGGTGCGGGTGGATTTCAATGTGCCGCTCCGCGACGGCAGCGTTGCGGACGCGACACGCATTCTCGCGTCACTCCCCACGATCCGCTGGCTCAAGGACCGCGGCTGCCGCGTGATCCTGGCCTCGCATCTGGGCCGGCCCAAGGGTCAGCGCAAGCCCGAGTACTCGCTGCAGCCGGTGCTGCCGGTGCTGGAGCGGGAGTTGGGCGCGCCCGTGCGGTTCCTCGAGGACCCGGTCTCGGAGACCGCGGCCAAGGAGACCCGACGGCTCAAACGCGGCGAGGTGATGCTGCTGGAGAACACCCGGTTTTACCCGGGTGAGGAGCAGAACGACCCGGCCCTCGCCGAGGCCTTCGCCAAGCTCGGCGATTTCTACGTGAACGACGCGTTCGGGTCGGCGCATCGGGCGCACGCCTCCACCGTGGGCATCGCCCACCTCCTCAAGCCGGCGGTGGCGGGCTTCCTGATGGCAAGGGAGCTGGAGTTCCTGATAGGCGCGCTGGCGCAGCCGGCCCGGCCGTTCGTGGCGGTTCTGGGTGGGGCCAAGATCTCCGGCAAGATCGACGTGATCGAAGCGCTGCTCCCGCAGGTGGATGCCATCCTGATCGGTGGAGCCATGGCGTGCACCTTCTTCGCCGCCCAGGGCCTGGAAACCGGCAAGTCGCTGGTGGAGCCGGACCGAATCGACATGGCGAAGGAGCTGCTGCAGCGGGGCGGCGACAAGCTGGTGCTTCCCGAGGGTGTGACTATCGCGAGGGAGCTCTCGCCCGACGCCGAGATCAAGGACGTGCGGCCCGACGAGATCGGCCCTGAGTGGGCGGTGTACGACATCGACGAGAACGCCTCCGACGAATTCATCACTTGGATGCGCAAGGCGAAGACGGTGGTCTGGAACGGTCCCATGGGTGTGTTCGAGACGCCGCCGTTCGATGCCGGCACTGTGGCGGTGGCGCGCGGGCTCGCCGCCGCCACCGAGCAGGGAGCTACTACGATAATCGGGGGAGGGGACTCGGCCGCTGCGATCGCGCGGGCCGGCCTCGCCGACAGGGTATCACACGTATCTACAGGGGGCGGGGCTGCGCTCGAGCTGCTCGAAGGAAAAGAGCTGCCGGGAGTGGCCGCGCTGGACGACGCATGAGACCGTTGATCTTCGCCGCGAACTGGAAGATGCAGCTCGGGCCGGAGGGGGCCCGCCGGTTCCTGCACGCGTTCCTCGAGCGCCATGAGGCGCTCCCCGACCGCGAGACCTGGTTCTTCCCGTCCGCCGTCGCTCTCGAGACGGTGGCTCGCCTGACGGGCGACCGGCGCGACATCCGTACGGGAGCGCAGAACCTCTACTGGGAGCCCAAGGGGGCGTTCACGGGAGAGCTGTCGGTCGGGATGGCGCGCGAGGCCGGCGCGCAGGCCGGCCTGGTGGGCCACTCGGAGCGGCGCCACGTCTTCGGTGAGACCGATCAGGAGACGGGCCGGAAGGTGCGCGCCTTGCTGGAGAGCGATCTGACACCGATGCTGTGCGTCGGGGAGAAGATCGAGCAGCGCGAGGCGGGCGAGACGCTGGGCGTCGTTCAGCGCCAGCTGAGCGCTCTCGACGGCCTCGGGCCCGACCCTCTAGCCCAGATCGTCATAGCCTATGAGCCGGTGTGGGCCATCGGTACCGGCAAGACGGCGACGCCCGAGGACGCCGCCGAGGTGCACGCGGCCATCCGGGGTTGGTTCGCGGAGCGCGGTGTGGCGCCCGAAACCACGCGCGTCCTCTACGGCGGGAGTGTGAAGCCGGGCAACATCCACGCCCTGATCTCCGAGCCCGAGATAGACGGAGTGTTGGTCGGAGGAGCCTCGTTGGATCCGACGAGCTGGTCGGAGATTGTGCGCGTCACCCTCGATTGACTTGGCGCCAAGGCACCAGGTATCTTCCGCCGCGACAATGTACAGCTTCTTGCTCATACTCCTGGTTCTGGACTGCTTCGTCCTGATAGGGGCGGTCCTGCTCCAAGCCGGTACGGGGGGCGGACTCGCCGCGATGGGCGGCGGTGCCTCCACCGATACCTTCCTGGGCGGGCGCCAGGCAGCGACTATCCTGACCAAGGCCACCTGGTGGCTCGGTGGGATCTTCCTGGGTCTCGCGCTGGTTTTGGCCGGAATGCGCACTCGCACGGCAGTGCCCCGTTCGGTACTCGACACCCAGCAGCAGACGGCCCCGGCCCCAATCGCGCCGCCGCCGCAGATCCCGCTGGACGTCGAGCCCCAGAGCCAGCAGGCGCCGCCCCAGGATCCGAACTAGGGCGTGACTGCGACGGTTCCCGCCTACGTCCTGTTGGAAGACGGCGCGTGGTTCCCCGGAACCGCGCGCCGTTCGTTTTCGCCGACGCCCGGCGAGGTCGTGTTCACGACGAACCTCACCGGCTACCAGGAGGTCTTCACCGACCCCTCATATCTGGGGCAGATCGTGGTGATGACCGCGCCCATGATCGGCAACTACGGGATCAACGAGGAGGACCTGGAGTCCGGCAAGCCTCAGGTGACGGGCGTCGTCGTGCGCGAGCTGGCCAGGGAGTACTCCAGCTGGCGCGCCAGCGGCGCCCTGGACGAGTGGCTGGCGGGGCGGGGCATACCAATTCTCGAGGGTGTGGACACGCGCAGGCTGACCCGCCACATACGCTCCGCAGGAGCCATGCGCGGCATCGTGGCGGAAGGGGAAGCTCCCTCGGACGAAGTGCGCGCCGCGCTCGATGCGAGCCCGCACATGGAGGGACTCGACCTGGCGTCGCTGGCGACAGTGCCCACCGAGCGGACCGAGGGGGACCCGAACGCTTCGCGCCACATAGTGGCCTACGACTTCGGCATGAAGCGCAACATCGTGCGGATCCTGACCTCGCTCGGCTGCCGCGTCACAGTGGTGCCGTCTACGACTCTTGCGGCCCGCGTGCGCGAACTCGAGCCCGACGGCCTGTTCCTCTCCAACGGTCCCGGGGACCCGGCCGCTGTCGAATACGTGCTTCCCGAGATCCGGGAACTGATGGAATCGGGCCTTCCGACCTTCGGGATCTGCCTGGGGCACCAGCTCATCGCCAGGGCCTTCGGCGGGGTCACCGCCAAGCTCCCCTACGGTCATCGGGGCGGCAATCACCCCGTCCGCGATCTGGAATCGAGGCGGGTTCTGATCACCAGCCAAAACCACGGATTTGCAGTAGTGGGAACGAGTAAGGCCGTCTCAGGTGCCAGGGAACTTGAGGTGACGCACCGTAACCTCAATGATGACACCATCGAAGGCCTCATGCACCGAGAGCTCCCCATCAGGGCCGTACAGTACCATCCGGAGGCCTCCCCCGGCCCCCACGATGCCAAGGGACACTTTAGCAGATTCGTCCAACCCCTTGACAGTCAACAGGTAAGCCCGTATTAATTGCGGCCCAAGGGCGCACTTGAGGAGTGCCGCACTCGGCCATCCCGGGCCAAAGTAAGTGAGGATCAATGACCAAGGCGGATCTCGTCGAGAAAGTCACGGCCGCCATAGCCCGTACGGCAGGCCCGATGATCTCGAAGAAGGACTGCGCGCGGGTCGTTGACGCGTTCCTTGATGCCATCAAGGACTCGCTGGCGGACCAGAGCAATATCGAGATCCGGGGCTTCGGCACCTTCAAGATCCGGATGCGGAAGACCCGGATGGCCAGGAACCCCCGCACTGGGGACCCCGTCGAAGTGGCGGCGAGGCCCGTGCCTGTATTCAAGCCGTCCAAGGAGCTGAGAAGCATGGTGGCGCAGAAGGCCGAGCAGGGCGCGCCTGCGCACCAGCAGCAATCCCCGTAGGGCGCTCCAATAGAACGAGATCGCAGCGGGGCGGCTGCCCAAAGAGGCGGCCGCCCCGCTTTCATCTCCCCAGAGGGTGATCCCGACACTACCCCACAGCCGGGTGTGCTTGGTCTCCAGCGAGACCTCCCCGCCGGCGATGAACGCGCGCTCCGTGAGCATTGGTGGGCGATATGTAACGTGGGTATATTTTCGGTGCTATGCATTCGCGCGAAGGCCGAGCGGCGGCGACCGCAACCATCACAGTCCACTGCCGGTTCTTCGCCCGGTACGCCGAAGCGCTCGGTCGAGACGAACTGGCGCTCGAGGTGCCGGAGGGCACGACGGTGGCCGACGCGGTACGCCGACTGCGCGCCAACCTCCCCAAGGGAGAGTTGCTTCCCGAACGGCCGGTCGCCGCTGTGAACCGCGAACACGCCGCGCCGGACACGCGGCTCGCCGACGGTGACGAGATGGCGCTGCTGCCGCCGCTGGCGGGAGGGTGACGGTGGACCACCTCACGCGCGATCCGATCGACGTGGGGCGTCTGCTGGAGATCGTTACGGACGACGGGCTTGGCGGCACCGTCGTCTTCCTCGGTTCCGTGAGGCGCGGGGCCGAGGACGGCCCGGTGGCGGCGATTGACTACGACGCCTACGAGGAGATGGCGGGCGCCGAGTTCGAACGCATCATCGCCGCCGCGCTCCAGCGTTGGCCCGAGGCAGCGTTCGCGGCGCAACACAGGCTCGGCGAGGTGCCGCGTGGCGAGCCGAGTGTAGCCGTGGTAGCGGCGGCGGGGCACCGCGCCGAGGCGTTCGAGGCCTGCCGCTGGGTGATCGACGAGGCCAAGCGACGGCTGCCAATCTGGAAGAAGGAGCGCTTCGACGACGGCTCGGAGCACTGGCGGGAGGGGTGAGGGGGGCCGCCGCGGCCCCAACGGGTGAGGGAGTGAGGACGAGGGTGTCATGGCGCTAGGCGTGTCCCTGATCGAGCCGCAGATCCCTCCCAACACGGGGAGCATAGCCCGCCTCTGTGCGGCAACCGGCGCCTCGCTTCACCTCGTCCAGCCTCTCGGCTTTTCGCTGGACGACTCGCGCTACAAACGTGGCGGACTCGACTACTGGGACTCGGTGGACCTGTGGCTCCACCCTCACTGGCGTGCATTCCGGCACGCCGTATCGTCGGAGCGTTGCCTGTACTTCTCAACGCACGGCACGAACTCATACCTCAATGCACCCTACGCACCGAATTCCGTCCTCGTCTTCGGGAACGAGACGCACGGGATGCCGAAGCGCATCCTAGAGAAGCACCCCGAACAGACCTTCCGCATCCCGATGGATGAGGCCGTACGGAGCCTGAACCTGGCCGCTGCAACGGGCATTGTCCTCTACGAGGCGATTCGCCAACTGGACATTGCGCTGGAGCCGGTTCCGGTCACAGCCCGCACGGACGTGCTGGAAAACACTCTGGATAACGATGGGACGGGACGATGAAGAAGATCACCGTAGTTGGAGCAGGCCACGTCGGCGCCACGACCGCACAGCGTTTGGCCGAGAAGGAGCTGGCACGTGAAATCGTGCTCGTGGACATTCTGGAAGGCATTCCGGTAGGGAAGGGCCTCGACCAGACACAGTCCGGTCCGGTCGAGGGGTTCGACAGCCGCGTGATCGGCACTAACGACTACGAACTGGCCGCGGGAAGCGAGCTGTTCGTCGTAACGGCCGGTATTCCGCGCAAGCCCGGCATGAGCCGCGACGATCTCGTCAAGACGAACGCGGACATCGTCAAGTCGGTGAGCCAGGAGATCAAGCGTGTAGCGCCTGACTCCATCGTGGTCGTCGTGTCCAACCCGCTCGACGTCATGACCTGGGTGGCGAAGGAGGTCACCGGGTTCCCGCGCGAGCGCGTGATCGGTATGGCCGGCATTCTGGACACGGCTCGGTATCGCGCGTTCCTGTCCGAGGCCATCGACATCTCGGTCGAGGATATCCAGGCGATGGTGCTGGGTGGCCACGGAGACTCGATGGTGCCGCTCATTTCGTACACGACCGTCTCCGGCATTCCGGTGACGCAGATGATCGATGCAGACAAGCTCGACGCGATCGTCCAGCGGACTCGGAAGGGCGGCGGAGAGATCGTGGGCCACCTCAAGACCGGATCCGCTTACTATGCCCCCTCCGCGGGCGCGGCTCAGATGGTCGAGGCGATCGCCAGGGACAAGAAGCGGTTGCTGCCGTGCGCGGCGTGGCTCGAAGGAGAGTTCGGCCTGAGCGGTCTGTTCGTGGGTGTGCCCTGCAAGCTCGGAGCAGGCGGCCTCGAGAAGATCGTCGAGATCGAGCTCACGGCCGACGAGCAGGCGGCCCTCGAGAAGTCCGCCGAGGCCGTGAAGAGCACCTGGGCCGTGGTGACGCTCTAGTCGGTCGCAACGCGGCTTGGGGCGGCACGCTCCACTACGGCCTGGCCCTCTCGGGGCCGGGCCGTAGTCGTCGGGCGCCGGGCACCGGAACGCGCCATCAGCCGCCCTCGTAGACCACGTAGTTCCTCGGCGTCTCCCACAGCACGAGCCGCGCCAGCCTGCCCGGGAGCCGCCCCTCCAGCAGCCCCCAGATCATGACCACCAGGTTCTCTGTGGTGGGGTTCAGTTCGCGAAACTCGGGGACGTCGAGGTTGAGGTTCCTGTGATCCAGGTACGAGACCACGTGTTGCTCGACGATCCGCTTCACCTCATCGAGGTTGGCCACGAACCCGGTCACCGGATCCACTTCGCCCTCGACGGCGACCTCAAGCTCGTAGTTGTGGCCGTGGAAGTTGGGATTGTTGCACGGCCCGAATACCCTGCGGTTCTCGTCATCCGAGAGGGAAGGGTTGTGCAGCCGGTGCGCCGCATTGAAGTGCACATGACGCGTGACGGTGACGATGGGCATGGTCGGTAATTACCTGGGGCCGACCGGGAACGTCAAGCAACCCACGTCCGGGAGGCGCACGAGGGCAGCCCCCGGTCCGTTGACCACCTGCTAGTTCGTTGCTACTATTGCAGTTACAGCCTGTGGCAACCTCCTCCCTGTTGCGGCGCACAGCACTCGTCGGAGTGCTCGCCCTCTGCCCGGCCCCGGTTCTCGAGGCCCAGGGGGGGCTTGCTGTCACCTACGGTCGCTGGTGGCACGATTCCTCCTCCAGCACCACGCTCACCGCCGCATACTATGCCAAGCTTCTCGGCCCGTTCGACTTCGGTCTCGGGATGTACCACCTGGACGATTCCCGGTCCGCGCTCGACCGCACCCAGACCGGTGGAGAGCTCTCCCTCGCGATGGGTCGCCGTGGCGGGGGGCTGTACATGGTCGGATCGGTCGGACTGGGCATGCGCCACGAGAACGGCAACCTGGACGCGCTGTGGAGCGCGGGCGCCGGCTACGGCCTCAGCCTGCTGGGGTTCGTTCAGCTGGGAGTCGAGGCCCGCTACCGAGTGGAGGACACCTCTGTGCAGGGCTTCTGGCGCGTGGGACCGGGCAACCGCAGCGGATTCTCGCTGGACGCCCGCCTGGCGTTGGGCCTCCCGGGGGGCCGAGGCGGCCGGGGCCAGCCGCAACCGACCGGGCCCACATACAGCCCGCCCTCGACCCCGGACATCTCTGCGGCCGCGCACGGCGAAGGCGTCACGGAAGAGTCGGCCGACTTGGCCGTGAGTGTGGTCCAGACCGCCCTGGATGCGATGGGCACGCCCTACAAGTGGGGCGGCACCGGGGAGGACGGCTACGACTGCTCCGGCCTGATCCAGTATGCCTATGGAGAGCACGGCATCCTGATCCCCCGGGTCAGCCGTGACCAGGCCCGCGCCGGCACGCTCATCGACAAGGACGTGGCCGCGCTGCGGCCGGGCGACATACTGGGCTTCTCGATCGAGGGCGGAGGCGTGAGCCACGTAGGGCTCTACGTCGGCGACGGGACGTTCATACACAGCGCCTCGAGCGGCGGCGTGAAGCTTTCCAGCCTCACCGCCACCGATCCAGAGAGCCGCTGGTGGCGCCAGCGCTGGATCGTGGCACGCAGGGTGCTGAATTGAGAACCGCCGCGGGGCCACGCGTGTCGGCCGCCGGACCCGAGTAACCAAGAGGACACGAGATGCCCTGGATCGAGTGGGTGCCTGAGGACGAGGCCACCGGACTGCTCAAGGACCTGTACGACAAACACAGTGGGCGCTTCGGAGTGGACCACATTCTCAAGATCCACTCCCTCAACCCCGAGTCGCTCGAGGGGCACTACCGCTACTACGACCACATCATGCGGGGTCCCTCCGGACTCTCCCGCGCGGAGCGTGAGATGATCGCGGTGGTCGTCTCCGCCGCGAACCGCTGCCACTACTGACTGGAGCACCACGGGGCGGCGCTCCGTCGATTGCTCAAGGACGACGAAAAGACCGCGGCCATCGAGATCGACTACCGCGAGGCGCCCCTCAGCCACCGGGAGCGGGCCATCTGCGACTACGCCGCGAAGCTCACGCACGAGCCCCATGTCATGGAGAAAGCTGACGTGGAGGCGCTGCGCGCGGCGGGGCTCGGTGACGGCGAGATCCTCGATGCGTGCCAGGTCGCCGCTTACTACGGCTACGTGAACCGCATGGCGGAGGGACTGGGCGTTGAACTCGAAGCGTACTGGGATCTGCTCGACGAGAGGCGCCGCCCCAGCCCGGGCTAGACCGCCCAAATAACCCTGTTTCAACCCCTTGACAGTGTTAAGCACCAGGCTATCTTTCGACCCCTTGGCACTCCCCTGGCGGGAGTGCTAGTAACCCGTAAGTAACTGTTCCCCCACGACTTATGCATAGGAGGCGGTGGCATGCCTGCTACCAAGACCAAGTCGAAGTTGAAGATCCAGCCCCTGGGCGACCGAGTGGTCATCAGGCCGCTGGAAGAGGCTGAGGAGATGCGCGGTGGGCTGTACATCCCGGACACCGCCAAGGAGAAGCCGCTCCAGGGCGAGATCATGGCAGTGGGCCCAGGCCGGTTCGAGAAGACTGAGCGAGTTCCGATGGAGCTGGAGGTCGGTCAGAAGGTGCTGTACTCCAAGTACGCCGGCACCGACGTCCGCGTCGGCGACGACGAAGTCCTCATCATCAAGGAATCAGACGTCCTCGCCATAGTCGGGTAGAGGACAGGAGGCAGAATAGAATCATGGCAAGCTCGAAGGAACTACACTTTGACGTCGAGGCCCGCAGCCACCTGAAGAGCGGCGTCGATCAGCTCGCCGAGGCGGTCAAGGTCACGCTCGGCCCCAAGGGCCGCAACGTCCTGATCGACAAGAAGTTCGGCAGCCCGACCGTAACCAAGGACGGCGTGACGGTCGCCAAGGAGGTCGAGCTCACTGACCCGGTCGAGAACATGGGCGCCCAGATGGTGAAGGAAGTGGCGACCAAGACTTCCGACGTCGCCGGTGACGGCACGACCACCGCCACCGTGCTGGCACAGGCGATCTTCCGCGAGGGCCTCAAGAGCGTCACCGCGGGCCTGAACCCGATGGGCATCAAGCGCGGCATCGAGAAGGCCGTGGAAGCGGTCGTCGCCGAGCTGAAGAAGCTGTCGGTGGAGACCGCCGGTAAGAAGGAGATCGCACAGGTTGGCGCCATCTCGGCGAACAGCGACCAGGTGATCGGCGACCTCATCGCGGACGCGATGGAGAAGGTCGGCAAGGACGGCGTGATCACGGTCGAGGAGGCCAAGGGGCTGGAGACCACGCTGGAGACCGTGGACGGCATGCAGTTCGACCGCGGCTACCTGTCGCCCTACTTCGTGACCGATCCAGAGAAGATGGAGGCCGTCCTCGAAGACGCCTACCTGCTGATCCACGACAAGAAGATCTCGGCCATGAAGGACCTGCTGCCTGTGCTCGAGAAGGTCGCACAGACGGGCAAGCCCATGCTGATCATCGCCGAGGACATCGAGGGCGAGGCGCTGGCCACCCTCGTTGTGAACAAGCTACGTGGCACACTCAAGGTCGTTGCCGTCAAGGCACCGGGCTTCGGCGACCGGCGCAAGGCCATGCTGCAGGACATCGCGATCCTGACGGGCGCCCCGCAGGTGATCTCCGAGGAGCTCGGTTTCAAGCTCGAGAACGCTGTGCTGAGCGACCTTGGTCGCGCCAAGCGCGTCGTCATCGACAAGGACAACACGACGCTCGTCGACGGCGCTGGTGACGAGGATAAGCTCAAGGGCCGGATCGGCGAGATCAAAGCCGCCATCGACAAGAGCACCTCGGACTACGACAGCGAGAAGCTGCAGGAGCGGTTGGCCAAGCTGGCCGGTGGCGTCGCCGTGATCAACGTGGGCGCCGCAACGGAGACCGAGATGAAGGAGAAGAAGGCTCGCGTCGAGGACGCGCTGCACGCCACGCGCGCCGCGGTCGAGGAGGGCATCGTGCCGGGCGGCGGCGTAGCGCTGCTGCGAGCCCAGACCAAGCTCGACAAGCTCACGGGCAGCGACGACGACGAGAAGATCGGCATCTCCATCGTTCGGCGCGCGCTCGAGGAGCCGACTCGGATCATCGTCGCCAACGCGGGCGTCGAGGGCTCGATCGTCGTGGACAAGATCAGGAACCAGAAGGACAAGAACTTCGGCTACAACGCCCAGACCGACACGTACGAGGATCTCGTGGCGGCGGGCGTGATTGACCCCACCAAGGTCACCCGTACGGCGCTGCAGAACGCGGCGTCGGTCGCGGGTCTGCTGCTCACGACCGAGTGCGTGGTGGTCGAGAAGAAGGAAGAGGAGAGCGCGCCTCCGATGCCGCCCGGCGGCGGCATGGGTGGGATGTACTAGGAGCCCCCGGGCTACCTTGGCAGTAAACGAAGCGCCCCGGCCTGGCCGGGGCGCTTTCGTTATTGATGCCGTCGTCTCTGGCGCTAGCGCGCGGCCCTCACTATCTGAGCGATCGTGGCGGAATCCGCACCAAGCAGCCCCACCTCGGGAAGCCGCCACAGCAGCTCGATCCAGCTCCGGTCCTGCTCGAAGGCGCGCCTGAACAAGGGGATCGACTCATCCACCCGACCCAGATCCAGCAGCGTCACCGCCTGCCAGTACACCAGCTCCCCGTTGGTCGCGCCGTCGGGCAGGTAGCGAGCGGCCCTGGCGTAGGACTCCAGGGCGGAGTCCACGTCGCCCACCGTGAGGTAGTTGTCGCCCTCGGTGGCGGCACGGTAGGCACGCGCCACCGTGAGATGATCGCGCAATACGCCGAGAGGATTTGGCGAGTCCTCCACCCGCAGATCGAACAGCTTCTCCCACGGTGGTGCGGCGCGGTCCCCGCTCACGACGATCAGCGCGGCGGATTGCTTGCCGCGAATGTCGCCGCCCGCTGCCTCGGCGGCCTCCAACGCAGCCATCATGCGCTCGGCCAGGTCGCCCTCGGTGGTCTCGAAGGCCGCAGCCATCGCCGGCCACACGGCATCGCTGCGCATGAGGTTGGCCTGCACTGAGTACCAGCGCCCCACATGGTTCCCGGCGGCCGGGATGTTGCGTGAGCCGGTGTGTGCGGCGGAGTGGCCGGCGGCGTCGATCATCCCTATCTGGCGTACCTGGCTGTCGGGGTCGGCGCGGAGCAGGGTGGCCAGCGCCTCGGGCGCCGAGACCCCGGAGCGCATGAGCTCGAGCCCCTCCGGTCCGTATGCCGGTCTCACGAACGACTGGGTGGCGACCGCGCCGACGCCCGGCTCGGCCCACGTGACGATGCTCCCCACGCTGAACCAGTGGGATTGGACCGCCGCACCGATCTCACCCGTAGCCGAATCGACGGCAACGATGGAGTAAGTGTGCACCGGCCTCAGTGGGCGTTCGTTCTGGGCGGTCGCGGGACCAGCCAGGAGGATCGCGCAAAGCAGTATGAGCAGCCGCATCATCCAGCTCCTGTCAGTGTATTAACGGCAGCGGGCGTCGGTCTGGTGGCGCCCCTCACCATGGGGAGATAGTTTCGACACATGGCGCTTCGCACCCTCACCATCATCGGACTCGGCCTGGCCCTGGTGCCGGCCGGGCTCAACGGACAGTCCGCCCCGAGCGGGAACCTGCCCGATATCACCGGCACCTGGCAAGTAGACACACCGGACGGACCGCAGACAGTCGTTGTGCGCCCCGACTCGTCGGCGAGCTTCGGCGATGAGACGATCCGGTGGCGTGTCGTCCCAGACACTATTTACCTGGCGTTTGGTGACGAGTGGATCGGATACAACTTCGCACTGAGGGGCCGCACGCTCACCCTCTCGGGTGGAGACCTGGAAGAGCCGTACGACCTCAAGCGCGTCGGCGCCCCCACACCATTGCCCGAGGGGGTGGAGGTGCCGCCGGCACCACCCCCGATCACGGGCGCCCTTGGGGAGCCCGAGCGTTGATGCAGCGCTAGGCTGCCCGCCATGACCGACCCGCCCCAAGGCGCCCAGGGGCAGACTTCAGAGCGCGCGACACTCTCGCGCGACCTCTCCAACTTCCTCATCGAGTTCTCCATCGCGCTCAACAAGCACGCGATGTATCCTGGCGGGCACCCCTCCCTCGAGCCGGCCGCGGAGCGCGTCATCGGCAGGGTCGAGCCGCTGCTGGGCAAGAAGGGCACGCTCTCGATTGGAGTGGCGCGACAGCAACTCGTCATCGAGGGCGTCGCGACCGATCCTGGAAACCCGGTGCTCAAGGACCTCGCGGCACGGCTGCACCGGCATCATCTGGGCGCCATCTCGTTCCGCCGCGGGCTGGAGCGCGATGAGCTGCACGAAGCGCTCGTCATGGTGGCGCAAGAGGCGGACCTGACCGGACAACCGCTCGGTTTGGGACCGGCCGAGCAGCTCGCCGCCTGGCCGCACGTCCAACTCTACCCTCTCACCTACGAGCGGCTGGAGTTGATCGGCGAGGAGGACCAGGACGAAGGCAGCGACGAGCGACGCACTCGCGGAGCGCAGCTGTGGGTCGGCCTCGCACGCGCGGCAATGGCCGGGACCGGGTCCGAGACCGATGCCGACACGGAGGCCGATCCGGCAGCCGTCGCGGGGGCGATCCGGGACCACCCGAAGACGGCGGCCTACGATCAGGTCATCGTGGGCTACATGCTGCAGATGGCCGAGGAAGTGCGCGCGGCCGGCGGGCAGGAGGCTCTTGAGCTCAAGGGGCGGATGTCCAAGCTGGTGGGCAATCTGGACCCGGAGACGCTCGAGCGGCTACTCGAGATGGGAGGCGATCGGCCGCAGCGACGCGAGTTTCTGCTGAACGCTACCCAGGGAATGGCCGTGGATGCGGTGCTCGATCTGGTGCAGGCCGCGCACCGCACGGAGAGGCAGCAGGAAGTGTCCAGCTCCCTCATGCGCATGCTGCAGAAGCTGGCGCACCACGCAGAGTCCGGCAGCGGACGGCGCGGGCGCGATGCGGACGTCTCGCTGCGCGAGCAGGTGTCTGAGCTGATCGAGGGTTGGTCGTACGGTGACCCGAACCCCGGCACGTACCGCGACGCGCTCACCCACATGGCAGGGGCCCGGTCGGTCTACTCGGTCTCGCCGGAGCAACGCTTCGCGCCCGAGCCCAAGCGGATGCTGCAGATGGCGCTAGAGGCCAACGCCATGGGCGAGCCGGTCACCAACGCGGTAGACCGCCTGGCGCAGCAGGGCGATCTCAAGTGGGTGCTGACAACGGTGCGGGAGGTGGACGCTCCCGCCGTAACCGAGGGCGTCTGGCGCCAGGTTGCCACCTCAGACAGGGTGAGCGCGCTGGCGCAGAGCGAGCCGCTCGATACCGAAACGCTGGATCTCCTGTTGCCCAGAGTCGGCATGGCGGGTGCCGACCCGATGCTGGACGCGCTGGCGGAGTCGGAAAGCGCCCAGTCGCGCCGCGCGCTGCTGCAGCGGATCGTGCGATTGGGCTCCGATGTGGGCCCGCTGGCACTGGCGCGGCTCAACGACGAGCGGCCGCACGTGCAACGCAACATGCTCACGATCATCGCCGATCTGCCCGAGCCGCCGCGGGGGTTCAGCGCCGCCGAGTACCTCAAGCACCTGGACGAGCGCGTGCGGCGGGAGGCCGTCCGGATCATGATCAAGGATCCGGCCGGCCGGGAGCGCGCCACGTGCATGGCGCTCGCCGACAGCGACGACAGGATCGTGCGGCTCGGCCTGGCGGCGGCGCAGCAGGACTGTCCCGACACGGCAGTATCCCTCCTGGCCTCAAGGGCCGAGACGCCCGGGGACGAGGAGCTGAGGATACTCGCCATACGCGCCCTGGGACGCGCGCGCCACCCACTCGCGCTCCAGACGCTCCTGAACCTGTCCCAGCCCCGCCGCGTCCTCTTCTGGGCCAAGCTCCCACCCAAGACTCCCGAGTACCTGGCCGCTCTTGCAGCGCTGCGCGACCACTCGGACGAACAGCGTGCAAAGCGCGCTCTCGCAGCGGCGGCGAAGTCGCGAGACAGCGAGATCGCACTGGCTGCCGTCGGCAGCGGGAACGGAAACTAGTGTCCGAGCCCGTGGCCTTCCTGAACGCACTTGCCCAGGCGCTTTCGGCACTGGCACTCTACCCCACGGGCCACGCGTCGCGCGAACGCGCGATAGACGGCGCCTACCAGCACCTGCTGGACCTCCTCGAGCGCGACGCCAACCCCGAGTTCTCGTTCCTGGAAGACGAGGTGGTCTACGGCGCCAGCCCGCTGCGCGAGCTGCGCGACTGGGACTGGAACAAGCGGCTGTCGGACGTGGGTATCCAGCGGCTACAGTTCGAGGCTACGACGACGAGGGCGGAGCTCGAGGACTTCCTGGACGAGACGATGGCCCGGCTCACTCTCAAGGCAATCGACACGGCAGAGGCGCGGCAGATGCGCACCAGCGGGATCCGTTTCGGCGTGCTGGGCATACGCGGCGCGGAGGAGTTGCAGACCGAGGAGATCACCACGGCCAGCTTGTCCTACTCGCTGCACGACGAAGCGGAGACCATTCGCTGGCTGCACCGCGAGGTAACCGAGAAGAACGAGCTGCCGTTGGTCGAGGCCGAGACCGTAGTGCGTTCTCTCACCGTCGCGATGCACGGCGATGCGCAGATGCTGATGCCGCTGCTCAAGCTGCGGCACTATGACGAGTACACGACGACACATTCCCTGAATGTGGCCGTGCTGGCGATGGCGCTCGCCGAGTGGATGGGGTTGGGCGACAGGGACGTGAGGGCATTTGGGATCGCGGGGCTGCTGCACGACCTCGGCAAGGTGCGAATCCCCTACGAGGTGCTGCACAAGACCGGCACCTTCACCGACGACGACCGCCGCATCATGAGCCGGCACCCCGTCGAGGGCGCCAACATCATCATCGCGTCGGCCACCGACCTCGACCTTGCGGCAGTGGTGGCCTACGAGCACCACATCATGATCAACGGCGGCGGGTATCCCTCCTACCGCTTCAAGCGCGAGACCCACCGCGCGAGCCGCCTCGTGCACGTGTGCGATGTGTACGACGCCCTCAGATCAGATCGGCCCTATCGAGACGCTTGGCCGCCGGGGAAGGTGCTGGCCTACATCGAGGAGCGCTCGGGCCACGAGTTCGAAGGGGAGGCCGCGCACGCGTTCACCCAGATGATGCGCGAGTGGGAGCCGCAGGTGACCCAGCTCGCGGAAGACGAGCCGCTGCCCCAGACCTAGCTGAGGCCGTCCAGCGCGAACTGCTCGGTGGTCAGCTCGATGGGACCGAGCGGCTCACCCTGCCGCGCCGCGTGCAGCTTCCCCCGATAGCCCCGCCGAGTCAACACATCGCGTACAGCCTTCAGCGCAAGGTCTTCCCGGTTGCAGCGGTCGCTGAGGTGGGCGAGCACCACGACACGCAACCCGGGGTGATACAGCTCCTGCAGCAGCTCGGCCGCGTCCCGGTTGGACAGGTGCCCGCCCGGACCGGCGATGCGGTCGCGCACGGCTGCGGGGTAGGGTCCCGTGCGCAGCATTACGTCATCGTGGTTGGCTTCGAGCACGAGGGCGGCCGCTCCGCGCAGCAGGTAGCGCACTTGAGCGGTGGGGCGGCCCAGGTCGTAGGCGATGCCCACGTGCTGGCCGGTCCGATTCTCGGCCACCGACAGCGCGAGCGGCTCGGCCGCGTCGTGGCTCGTGTGGCAGGCCGAGACCCCCAGCTCCCCGACCGCGGTAGTCTCGAGCGCCTGGAGCTCGAGGGTGCCCACGCCATCGAGCCTGTCCCGCAGCGCCGCGAGCGTGCCCCCCGAGCCATAGATCGGACAGCCCACCTTGCGCGCGAGCTGTGCCGCGCCCCGCGCGTGGTCGCCATGCTCGTGGGTGAGGAGAATACCGGAGAGGCTGGACAGGTCGATGCCGCAGGAGGTCGCGCGCCGAGCGAGCGTGCGGGCCCCGAACCCTGCGTCGATCAGGATGGAGGTGGCGCCGGAGGTGATTGCGACGGCGTTCCCGCGGCTGCCCGAGCCGAGGACCGCCACCCTCATTGGGCGCTGTGGTCGTAGATGCGGCCGAGGCAGTCCCGCACCGCGTCGGTGAAGGCGACCTGCCTGCGCGGCATTACCCGAGTGGCAACGGTGAGGAAACCGTCCCGGCTCGTGCGTTCCCCGCTCGAGCCCCATGCGAACGGCGGCACGTACTTGGGCGGCCGGGACACCCCGAACACGTTGGCGCCGGTTCCCAGCACGGTTCCCGTGTCCAGCTGGGTGCCGATCGCGAGCTTGGCGTGGTCGCCGAACAGGGTGCCGAGGTTCTGGAGGCCCGTCTCGATCCGCTCGCCGGCCACATCGAGCCGAATGTCGCCGTAGGTGTTCTTGAGGTTGGAGGTGGTAGTGCCTGCTCCCACGTTGACCCACCGGCCCAGCACTGAATGCCCGACGAACCCGTCGTGTGCCTTGTTGGCGTATCCCAACAGGACGCTGTTGGCGATCTCTCCCCGGACTCGGCAGCGCGGCCCGATACTACAGCGGTGCACGACGCCGCCCAGAATCTCCGTTCCCGGTCCGACGTAGACAGGACCCTCGAGCCGCGTGCCGCTCTTCACGTAGCTGTGCTGCTCGATGACTACCGCGCCCCCGCGCACGTCGAATACCACGCCGGGCTCCACCAGGGCGCCGAGGGCTACGACGTCCGTGGGATCACCGATCACCATCGAGCCGTCGGCCAGCTGGTCACCGCGCTCGTGCGTGAAGTCGGCGGTGTCGGCGACGAGCATGTGCTCCAGCGCGGTAACCAGATCGTAGCTGCCGTGGAGCAGGAAGCCGTCCAGCATCACGTCCTCGCCCTCGTCCTGTCCCTCCTCCCACGTGGCGCCCTCCGGCACCCACCACCCCACTGCATCGCCGTCGTTCAGGAGCCGGGCCGGTCCGCTCGGCAAGTCCGGGGGGACACCCGCCGGGGCGAACGCGCCGCGTCCCACTATCGCGGGACCCTCCACGGTTCGTGCCGCCGTCACGGGCGGGACGCCGTCCTCGGCGAAGCCGTGCAAGTGGTGTGCTGCGAAGATGGCCTCCGTCTCGCCGTCCGTGATCGCTTCCCAGCGCTCGCGAATCAGCCAGGCCCCCGCGCGCAGCTCGGCAATGGGGCGACAGTCCGCGAACGGGTACCAGGCGGCGGACGGCTCTGGGTCGAGCAGGAACAACTTGGTCATGACGGCCGCTCCAGCAGGCTCTGCGGCAGGGTCTCGAGCAGCGCCTTGAGCCCCGCGGCACGCTCGCGTGTGGTGACCAGCGTGACGCCTTTGGCCCGCACGACCACCAGGTCACGCACGCCGTCAGCGACCACCGGACCGTCGTCCGCCCACAGGATGCAGCCATGCGCATCGTGCGCGAAGGCCTCGCCCACGATCACGTTCCCCGCTTCGTCGGCGTCGCGCACCCGTGCCAGCGCCGCCCACGTGCCCACGTCGTCCCATGCGAAAGCGCCCGGCACGACCGCCACATGCTCACTGCGTTCGAAGTGCGAGACATCCACGGCGATCGGCGTGACCGAACCGAAGAAGTCGGGCACGGCACCGCTCATGAGTTTTGACAGGTGGGGAGCGATCTCGGGCGCGAGCTCTTCGGTTTCGGCAAAGAATCGTGCTGCGGTCCACGCGAACAGCCCGCTGTTCCACAACGCGCCCCCGGCTATCAGTTGGGCAGCGCGATCAGCATCCGGTTTCTCGACGAAGCGGCGCACACGGCAGGCGTCGCCATCCAGCTGCTCGCCGGGCTCGATGTATCCGTAGCCGGTCTCCAGTCGAGAGGGCACGATACCGACGGTGACGAGGACGTCGTGCTGCTCGGCCACCTCCAGCGCGCGCTCCGCAGTGCGGCAGAACGCAGCCGCGTCACCGACGTGCCAATCGGCGTGGAGCGAAACGAGCGACGCATCCGGATCGCGCTGCCGCGCTACGGCGGTGGCCCAGGTGAGAGCCGGCGCCGTCGACGCCGCACGCGGCTCGCCCAGCACGTTCTCCTCCGGAACCCCCGGCAGGAGCGCGCGAGTGCGCTGCACCAACGGCGCTCCGGTGACGATCAGGATTCGCTCGGGAGGGATCAGCTCGCTCAGGCGACTCACCGCCTCTTCGAGGAGGGGCCGCTCGCCCGAGAGGGGGAGAAACTGCTTGGGATTATCCGGTGTGGACAGCGGCCAGAACCGCGTCCCGGACCCTCCAGCGAGAACGGTGGCCCAGCGACTCATCGGGGATCCCTGCGCGTAGAGGGCCTACAGAAGGTCGGCGATTGCCGCCCGGTGTCGCTTGAGCTCGTACAGCAAGCTCCCGACGTTCGCCCCGGGCCGAATGAACATGGCGAGCAACGTTTCCGACGTGAGCTCCGAGACCAGCGCCATGCCGCGCTCGAACTCGACCACGCCGGTGCCGAACCCGCCCCGCTCGGCCGCCGCTCCGAGCCGGCTGCAGGCCGCCACGACCGAGGGCACCAGCGCAGCGAGCCCATCGGGGTCCAGTCCGTCGCCGGCGCGAGAGTCGATCGTCAGACCGTCGCGTCCGAGCAGGATGATGGCATCTACACCTTCACGGCTCGCCAAGGCCTGCACAACGTCGCGGATCGTCGGCATGGGCGGCAAGCTAGGCGCGCACTTCGGTGAAGTCAAGCGAAAATGCGGCTTGACCGACGGTTGGGCTCTCGGTAGTGTTCGGCGGACTCCTACTATGCGTATATCGTTGTCACAGTTTCGCTTGGCCGCCGCCGCGATGGCCGCCCTGTTCGCCGCCGCCGCGTGCGGTGAGGACATCACCATCCCTCCGGCGACGATCCCCAACGTGGTCGATACGATCACTCTGGCGGCACTGAACGGAACGCCGGTCGGTCAGCCCAGCGCGTTTGACATGGTCAACGTGCTGGTTGTGCACACGGATCTCATGCAGGCGCTCGACTTCTGGTTCGACATCAGCCCATCGGGCTCCAGCTTCTTCGCGCCGGCGCTCCTGATCGGCCTGCAAAACGAGGCCGGGCTGCTGCCATCATCGTTGCCGTTCGACTCCATCACGACCGCGCCCGAAGAAGACTACGTGTCGGACGATTCGCTTACGGTCCAGCTCGGCTCCACGTTCATCGGACAGTCGCGGCTCAGCAACCAGAACTGCACACTGGGCTCCCTTCCGCGCTACGGGAAGTTCCACGTGCTGGCAATAGACACTGACGCGCGCTCGGTGACGCTGGAACTGCTGGTGAATCAGAACTGCGCCTACCGGAGCCTCGAGCCGGGGATTCCAGAAAACTGATCCCGTGATCGACGTCCGCCTCATCCGCGAGTCACCCGACGAGGTCCGGGGCGCATTGGCGCGCCGTGGAACGGACCGCGGAGCGGAGTTGGCCAACGTGCAGCACCTCGACGAGCGGCGCCGGGCCTTGCTGCAGCAGGTTGAGAAACTCAAGGCGGAACGGAACCGGGCCTCCGAGGAAGTGGCGCGACTCAAGCGCGATAAAGAGGACGCTGCCGATCTGATCGCGCGGCTCAAGACGGTGAGCGACACGATCAAGGAGCTGGACCAACAGGTGCGCGCCGTGGACTCCGAGCTGGAAGCGCAACTCCTCCTCCTGCCCAATCTGCCTCTGCCCGAGGTGCCCGAGGGCGACGAGTCAGCCAACGAGATCGTGAGAACCTGGGGCGAGAAGCCGCAGTTCGACTTCGCGCCGCGGCCGCACTGGGAGATCGGCGAGGAACTCGGGATTCTGGACCTGCGGCGGGGCGCCCGGATCTCCGGGAGCGGATTTCCGCTCTTCATGGGGAAGGGAGCCAAGCTCGTGCGGGCCCTCGTCGATTTCATGATAGACCTGCACACGGAGGAGCACGGCTACACGGAGGTGGCACCGCCGTATCTCGTCACCCGGGACTCGGCGCAGGGCACCGGCCAGATCCCGGACCTCGAAGACAACATGTACGTGACCGAGGACGGCCTGTACCTCATTCCCACGGCGGAGGTCCCGGTCACGAACCTGCACCGGGATGAAATACTCGCGGCCGACGAGCTGCCACGGGGCTACGTGGCATACACACCGTGCTTCCGGCGCGAAGCCGGCTCGCACGGCAAGGACACGCGGGGGCTCATCCGCGTGCATCAGTTCGACAAGGTCGAGCTGGTGCGTTTCTCCACGCCCGACGGCTCGCCGGCCGAGCACGAGAACCTCACCGGTCATGCGGAGGTCGTGCTGCAGCGGCTCGAAATACCGTACCGCGTGGTTCTGCTCGCGACTGGAGACATGGGCTTCAGCAGCGCCAAGACGTACGACCTCGAGGTCTGGGCAGCGGGTGTGGGCGCGTGGCTCGAGGCGTCGAGTTCGTCGACGTTCACGGACTTCCAGGCGCGCCGCTCGAACATGCGGTTCCGCCCGCGCCCCGACTCCAAACCGGAGTTCGTGCACACGCTCAACGCCTCCGGCGTCGCGCTGCCCCGCACGATCATATCGCTGCTCGAGAACAACCAGGAGGAGGACGGCAGCGTGCGGATTCCCGAAGCGCTCGTTCCGTACCTGGGGACGGACCGCCTGACGCCACCGTGAACAGGCGCAGGCTCACCGGCTTGCTGAGGCGCGCCGGGCCCGAGATCGTCCTCGCGCTCGTCGTGTTCTTCGTCGGTGTCTCCGTATGGCAGGTGTGGGAGGTAGCGAGCCAACTGCGCGAGCAAGCGCGCAACGTCTCGCACATCTACGCCCGCATCATCCCAGCGATCGCCCATCCCGACCCCGGTGCGGCCACCGAGACTCTCTTCGCGTTGATCGCGGAGATCCGCGCGAGCGGCATCCCGCTCATCATCACCGACAGTGCGGGCCGGGCCACCGCCGTAGCCAACGTGCCGGTAGCGGATCTCGAAGACGCGGCGGCCCTGCGGGAGGCGATCCGCGAGCTGGATCGGGCCAACGACCCCATCGCGCTGCCGGGAGCGGGCGAGCTGCACTTCGGGGGAATCCCGGCCGCCCGCCGCCTCACGCGCCTGACGATAATCCAGTTCGCGCTGCTCGCGGCCGCCGTCGCGGTCGGCATCTGGGCGTATCGCAGCGCGGTGAACCGCCACAGGGACAGGCTCTGGGTGGCCATGGCGCGGGAGTCGGCGCACCAGCTCGGCACGCCCCTGATGAGTGCGGGCGCCTGGGTCGACCGGCTCGAGGAGGGATCGTCGTCCGCTCCTGAGATTGCGAACCATCTGCGTGCAGACCTGGAGCGGCTGCACCGCGTGGCGCAACGCTTCGAACGCATCGGCCGTCCGGCGCGCCGTGACAAAGTGGCGCTGGGAGCTTTGGCCGAGCGGGTGGCAGCCTACTTCGGACCGCGACTGCCGCGCCACGCGCACGCGATCTCGATCACAGTCGACGCTCCCCGCGCAGGACCCACCATCGAGGCGGACTCGGTGCTGCTGGAATGGGCGATCGAATCTCTGGTCCGTAACGCCGTGGACGCGCTCAGCGGCCGGGGTGGCAAGATCGAAGTAACCGTGTGGGACGAAGGGAAGTGTGCGCGGGTGAGAGTGGCGGATGACGGACCGGGGATCCCCGCCGAGATCAAGACCACGCTGTTCGAGCCGGGAGTCACGACCAAGTCGGGCGGATGGGGCATCGGCCTCGCGCTCACCCGGCGCATAGTCGAAGACGTCCACGGTGGAAGACTGGAGATTCTTCCGTCAGCCAAGGGCGCGGTGTTCCGAGCCGAGTTGCCGGTGGCCGCCGTGGGCGGGTGCGATGATTGACGTAGTTCTCAACGAAGCACAGCGCAGGGCAGTCGAATACCGCGAGGGACCGTTGCTCGTGCTCGCCGGTGCCGGCTCGGGCAAGACGCGCGTCCTCACCGCCCGCATCGCCCACCTCATCATCGCGCACGGCATTCGACCCGAACGCATTCTCGCCACGACTTTCACCAACAAGGCGGCGGGAGAGATGCGGCGCCGGGTGGGCGGTCTGCTGGACCGCGACCCAACCGGCCTTTGGATCGGGACCTTCCACTCCCTCTGCGCGCGGCTGCTGCGTCGCGAGGCGCGCCACCTGGGGTTCACGCCGCAGTTCACGATCTACGACGAGGACGACCGCCTGGGGCTCATCAAGCGGTTGCTGG
>Ga0255055_10000520_pt1 | contig 29786 bp, 23 predicted proteins | sample JV7_2_27_MG_FD_188633 | JGI IMG/M metagenome (GOLD analysis project Ga0255055, IMG submission 188633) | Seawater microbial communities from Jervis Inlet, British Columbia, Canada - JV7_2_27 | ecosystem: Environmental > Aquatic > Marine > Inlet | place: Canada: British Columbia | collected...
CGCGCCGCAAGTTCCTGCTCGAGATGCTGGGCATCGAGCACGAGGTGATGCCTGCCGACGTGGACGAGCGGCGCGAGCCCGGGGAGCTGCCCCAGACGATGGCGGTGCGCCTGGCGGCCGACAAGGCTCGCGCGGTCTGGAAGCAGCGCCCGGATGACTACGTGCTGGCGGCCGACACGGTCGTGGTCTTGGGCGGCGACGTGCTGGGCAAGCCGGTGGATGCAGCCGATGCATCCCGGATGCTCAGCAGGCTCTCGGGACGCGACCACCGGGTGGTCACCGCGGTGGCGCTGGCCAGGCCGGGCGGTGACGTGCTCGAGCGCTGCGACGTGACGCGAGTGTGGTTCCGCACGCTCACGCCCGATGTGATCGAGGCCTACGTAGCCACGGGGGAGCCGCTCGACAAGGCGGGCAGCTACGGCGTGCAGGGGTTCGGCGGCGTGCTGATCGAGCGCGTCGACGGGGACTTCTTCGGCGTGATGGGGCTGCCGATCCGACTGGTGGGGGACCTGCTGGAAGCTGCCGGACGGCCCTACCGCTTCACGCGGTAGACGGACACGGCCTTGGCCTTGCCCTTGAGCTCGAGCGGCTCGAGGGCCTCGACTTCCGGGGGCTCCTTCAGCGCCTTGTAGAACGGCTCGGAGATCAGGATCTCGCCGGGTTGCGCCTGGGAGCAGAGCCGTGACGCCGTGTTCACGGCGTCGCCGATCACGGTGTACTCGAGCCGGCGATCGCTGCCGATGTTCCCTGCAAAGACCTCACCGAAGTTGATCCCGATCCCGATCTCGACGGTGGGCCTGCCGTCCTCGGTCCACTTCTCGTTCAGCTGAGCGAGCATCTCCAGTTGCTGGATGGCCGCACGCATGGCGCGGTCGGCGTCGTCGTCGTGCTCGATCGGCGCGCCCCACAGTGCCATGATCGCGTCGCCCATGAACTTGTCGAGCGTTCCGCCGTGCTCGAACACGATCTCGACCATTTCGGTGAAGTACTCGGTGAGCAGCGTCGCGATGCCGTCGGGGCTCATGTTCTCGGACATCGACGTGAACCCGCGAATGTCGCTGAAGAACACGACCACCGGGCGCTTGGTGCCGCCGAGCTGCACCTCCTTCACTTCGGCGGCTATCTGCTCCGCGAGGTCGGGAGCGAAGTAGCGCTCGAAGTTGGAGCGCACCACGGCCTCGCGCTGGATTCGTTCGGTTAGCCGGCCGTTCTCGATTGCCACCGCGGCGATGCCCGAGAACGCGATCAGGAACTCGAGGTCCTCGTCTCCGAACGAGTTGGTGGCGGTCATATTGTCCACGTAGATGATGCCGAGGACCTTGCCCTCGCTCCCCATGAGCGGAGTGCACATGGCGCTCCGCACACTCTGCATCACGATGGACTTGCCCTTGAACCGCTCGTCGGCCGCCGCGTTGTCGGTCAGGATGGCGAGCCGCTCGTCCACGGCCCTGCGCGCGATGGATTGCGGGACGCGCGCGCCACCGCCGTCGCCCAGTCTGTTGTGCGACACGCGCGGCACGAGCTCCTGCGCCTCGCCCTGTCCCTCGAGCATCAGGATCGAGACGCGGTCCACGTTCATCACCTTGAACGTGATGTCCACGACCTTTTCGAGCAGGCGGTCCACCTCCTGCTGCTTGGAGAGCTCCTTGGAGATGTCGAGCAGAAGCGAGAGCTTCTCGGCCTGGCGCTCATCGAGCGACTCCGCGTCCAGCTTGAGCTGGCTGGCGCCGCTGGGCCGCGCCGCCACTTTCTCGTCGAGGTCGGACGACTGCTGCTTCACCGACACCTGCCGCACGATGGTCGCCTCAGGGGCGGGCGGCCGCTGGAAGGCGCCATCGGGGGGCGGCCGTGTGGCCGGCGGCGTCACCTCCTGCACCTTGAAGGCGACCTTTCCGAACGTCACCACGTCGCCGTCGCTGACGACCGTCTCGCTGACCCTGGTGCCGTTGACGAAGGTGCCGTTGCTCGAGCCGAGGTCCTGCACGCGCACTCCACCGTCGACCAGAGACACCTCGGCGTGACGCCGGGATACCGTGGGGTCATAGATGGGGAGATCGCTGGTTACAGCACGCCCGACCACGATCGTGCGGGACTGCGTGAGGTCGATCGTAAGGTCGCCGGCGGTGCTGAGCAGCTTGAATGCGCGCAAGATACGGCTCCTCTGCTCGCGGGAATATATCCGCAGAAGGAACCGTTGGCTAATGCTCCTCAGCCAGCGAGAGAGCCTCGAGCACGGCGCCCGCCTTGCTTTCGGTCTCCTCGTACTCGCGCGCAGGTTGGCTGTCGGCCACTATCCCGGCGCCGGCCTGGACGTAGGCCCTGCCGCCGCGCATCACGGCCGTGCGGATCGCGATTGCCGTGTCGAGCGCTGCCGCCCCCCAGCCCAAGTATCCCACGGCGCCGGCGTAGGGCCCCCTGCGGGTTGGCTCGAGCTCGTCCAGGATCTGCATCGCGCGCACCTTGGGCGCCCCTGAAACCGTGCCGGCGGGGAAGCAGGCGCGCAGTGCGTCCACCGCGTCGCAGCCGGACCTGAGACGGCCGCGCACTTCACTCACGATGTGCTGCACGTGGGAGTAGCGCTCCATCGCCTTGTCCACCGTGACGCGGACCGATCCGTACTCCGCCACCCGGCCCACGTCGTTGCGTCCCAGGTCCACCAGCATGGCGTGCTCCGCCAGCTCCTTTTCGTCGTGCAACAGCTCGTCTGCGAGCCGGTCGTCCTCTGCGGGACCGGCGCCGCGCGGCCGGGTGCCCGCGATGGGGCGCACGGTGACTTCATCCTCCTCGACGCGCACCAGGACCTCCGGGGAGCTCCCCACCACGTGCAGGTCATCCAGAGCCAGGTAGTAGAGGTAGGGCGCGGGATTCAGCATGCGCAGAGTGCGGTACACGTCGAGCGGTGATGCACTGCTGGGCACCTCCTGGCGCCGCGACAGCACAACCTGGAACGCGTCTCCGGCGCGGATGAAGTCCCTGATGCGCTCCACGTCACGCTCGAACTCGGCCCGCGGATAGGGGCTGACGGGGTCGAGCGCCCGGCCGTCGCCGGTCGGCAGGGCCGCCAGGGCAGGGGGCGTGCGGAGCCGCTGGACCAGCGCCTCGGTCCGGGCGCACGCTTCGTCGTAGCGGCTCTTCAGCTCTGACCGATCGGGGTGCGGTTCCACCTCGGTGCTTGCCACGACCAGCGCCTTGGCGAACGCATTGTCGATGATCACCACGGTGTCGGCCAGGAGGAACAGCGCGTCCGGCAGCTCGAGGTCGTCGCAAGGGCCGCCGGGGAGCCGCTCGAATGCGCGCACGGCGTCGTAGCCGAGGAACCCCACGGCGCCGCCCCAGAAGCGCGGCAGCCCCGGGGCATGGACCGGCCTCGAGCTGCGCACGCGCTGTGCGATATGCTGCAGCGCGTCCGGCGCCGCGCCGCCGTCGCTCCACCCCTCCTGCGGCGTCCAGAGCTCTACGCGCCCGCCGCGGTAGCGCCAGGCCTCACGCGGCTCGGTTCCCAGGAACGTGTAGCGCGCCCACCGCTCACCGCCCACCAGCGACTCCAGCAGGAAGGCGAAGGGCCCGCGCGCGAGCGCGGCAAATGCGGTCACCGGTGTGAGAAAGTCAGCCGGCAGCTCGCGCACGACGGGGACCACCCCACCTGCCGCCGCGAGCCCGCGGTAGGACTCGAACGAGGTCCGCAGCGTCACCGCGGCGCGGCGACCACGTAGATGCCGGGCTGGTCTATCGGGCCCTCCACGGCGCCCGTCCCGGAGAGTCTCGATGCCGTGACGGGGCGCCAGCGACCCGGGGTCACCTCCAACCAGAACTGCAGCGCAGCCGCGTACTGGCTCGCGGATTCGTAGCTTGGCGAGTCGTCGACAACGGTGAAGTCGCCGTACACCGCGAACGATATCCTGGCAGTCGGGACCTCGCCCAGAGTGAACGCCAGGCCCGACGGCGAGAGCGTGAACCCGTAGATGCCGGCGGTCGGCTGGACCGTCAGGAGGACGGAATCCTGGAGCGTGAGCGGAATGCCGTTCAGGCTCGACAGGGTCCGCGCGGGGACGTTGAGCTGCATGAACAGCGTGTTGGTGGGATCGCTGTGCAGCAGCCGCTCCGTTGTGAGCCTCGCATTGGAGGCGAAGAAACTGGACGGCGGGACCGTGGGCGCCGCGGCCTGCGTGGGCAGTATCAACAGGTCGCCGGTGGGGACGGTGGTCGGCCCGGAGATCTCCTCGCCGCAGGAGAGGGTAATGGCCGCGAGCAGAATGCTTGCCGCCAGTCCCAGTCGCCGTGATATTGCGCGGTGATGCGTGTTTTGCGCGCCCTTCCCGCCTTGCTCCTGGCGTTCGCTCCCGCTCCGCTCCTCGCCCAGGCGTGGAACGGAGAGGCGACCATGCAGCTCGTGTCTCGCGGCATCGCGCGCCGGGCGGAGCGGCAAGCCGACAGTTCGCTCGAGGACTTTCGCGTTCGTGCTCATGGATTCGTTTTCTTCCTGGGGCAGTTCGGTGAAGGGCTCGCCGAGCCGCCACGGCTCGTCAAGTCGGACGAATTGGTTCTCGAAGTGTACTGGAAGGCGCCGAACCTCAGCAAGCAAGTCATCGTGGGCTGGCGCGACCGCGCGGACCTGCCCACCGACATCCAGTACCACCGCGATCACCTGGGCATCGTTCAGAACAACTTCGGCGACCGGATTCGGCTCGGCGAGGGCGATGAGGTGCGGGACGTGCCGCACCCGCTGTCGCGCGCCGGACCTGAGCTGTACGACTTCGCCCTGGTCGATTCGATCTCGATCCGCCTGCCGCAGCGCGAGATCCGGGCGCTGGAAGTGCGTGTACGCCCCAGGGACATCGGCGCTCCACGGATAGTGGGGAGCCTGTTCTTCGATCTGCACACCGCCGAGTTGATCCTGTTCCGCTTCAACTTCACGCGCGCCGCCTATCTGGACGATACGCTGGAAGACATCACGGTCGTCTTGGAGAACGGCCTGTGGGAGGGGCGCTACTGGCTCCCCGTGCGCCAGGAGATCGAGATCCGGCGCCGCACGAAGTGGCTCGACTTGCCGGCGCGCGGCATCATCCGTGGCCGCTGGGAGATCCAGGGCTACGAGTTCAATCTGGGGCTGACCGACCGGATGTTCCTGGGGCCGGAGATCGTCGCGGCGCCCGAGGCCGTGCGCGACACGTTCCAGTGGGATGTGTCGCTGGACGCCGCGATCAAGGAGCAGGCGGGACCGGCGATGACATTCGACTTGGAGGAGGTGCGCGCCGAGATCAGCGAGGTGGCCGGTGCCAACGTCCTCTCGGGGCTCGCGTCGGCCCGGCCCGCAGTCGGCTCGGTGTCTGACCTCGTCCGCTTCAACCGTGTCGAGGGGCTCGCCCTGGGGTTCGGCGGTCTGCTGCGGCCCGGCGGAGGCGCGGTGGAGCTCAAGGGCTGGCTCTCGTACGGCATCAGTGACGAGCAACTCAAGGCCCTGGCGACGGTGCGCTATCGCTCGGGCCGAACCACGCTGGCGCTGGAGGGCGTGAGGCGGGTGCGGGACGTGGCGGACAAGCCGGTGATCTCCGGGGTGCTCAACTCGATCACGTCCCAGGAGGCCGCCCAGGACTACCGCGACTACGTGCTGGCGGGGCGGCTCACCGCGAGCGTGGCGCACGACGTGGGCTCGCGGGGGCGCGTGACGCTCGCGGCTGGTGTGGAGCACACCGAGAGCATGGCCGTCGTGGCCACTCCGGCACGCGGGACGTTCCGTCCCAACCCGGCGATGGGCGTGGGGACGTTGGGGGTGGCCGCCCTGAGACTGGCGCGGCGGGACGCCGAGCTGGCCGTGAGCGGGGGGTGGAGCGCCGCCCTCGACCTCGAGGGGGGCCTGGGTGACACGCTCGACTACGTCCGGGTGCGGGCCACCGCCAGGGGCCACGTGGCCCTCGGGGTCACCGGACTCGTGGGGAGGGTCATGGCCGGCTGGGGCTCGACCGACCTCCCCGCCTACCGCTCCTTCGTGATGGGTGGAAGGGGGACGCTGGTGGGAGAGCCCTTCAGGGCCTGGGGAGGCCGCTATGCCCTGTGGGGGCACGTGGAGTGGCGCCTCCGGGTGCCGGTCCCCACTGCATCCCTGGGCGCGTTTGCGTCGACCGGAAACAACATCATCCTGGCACCCTTCCTGGCAGCGGGCTGGACCGGAGGCGCCGTGGCGGGTGTCCCGTGGCGGCCCAGCGAGGGGGTGCGGCCGGTGGCGGGTCTTGCGCTCGAGTTCTTCCACCGGCTGTTCCGGGCGGATTTTGGGGTATCGCTCCGGGGGGAGGGGGTGAGTCTGGTGGTGGACGTGAGCCGGGACTTGTGGGAGATACTCTAGGGTTCCGGCGTGGCCGGCGGGAGGCGAGAATGTGACGCAACCCCTGTTCGGCCGGCCTGGGCCGGGGTATTTTAATGGTCTCAGTGTCCATCTTGTTGTATCACATACGTTTCCGGAGGTAGCGGCATCACGCAGTTCAAGGACGAGTGGCTCTCGCCCACCATCGAGGAGCTGATCGGAAGCGAGAAGCTCGAGGAGCTGCACCAGGGAGAGTCCGAAACGGACTCCCTCTGGGAGGCGGTCGTCGCCGGTGAGCAGGTCTCCGACGAGGCCCTGCTCTCCAACCTCTCCACCCGGTTCCGGCTCAAGATCGCGGACGTCTCGCTGAGCGATAAGCAGGCGCGCGAGATCGTGTCGGAGCAGGTGGCGCGGCGCTACCACATCCTGCCGATCCGGATCACCGACTCGTACCTCGAGATCGCCACCGCCAATCCGTTCGACCTCGACTGCGAGAAGACCTTGGCGTTCGCTACCGGGCGCGAGGTGCGTATCCTGCTCGCGAGCCCGGGCAAGATCGGCGAGAAGATAGACGAGTTCTACCAGCCCGAGAACGTGATCGAGCAACTGCTCGACACGATGGACGCGGTCGAGACGGACATCACCCAGCTCGACGAAGTTGAAGATGCGGATGATCTGACGATCTCCGCCGAGGAGGCCTCCCAGCGGCCCGTCGTACGGCTGGTGGATCTCATCCTCTCCGAGGGCATCAACTCGCGGGCCAGCGACGTGCACATCGAGCCGGAGGAGGGCGGAGTAGCCGTCCGCTACCGAATCGACGGCGTGCTGCGTCAGGTGATGAAGATTCCGCGGGCCGCCGGGCTGCCGCTCATCTCGCGCATCAAGATCATCTCCGGCCTCGACATCGCCGACCGGCTGCGCCCCCAGGACGGGCGCGCGCGGGTCGCGGTCAACGGCGTGCCGGTCGATCTGCGCGTCTCCACCCTCCCGGCCTCACTGGGCGAGAAGGTCGTGGTCCGCGTGCTCGACGCCACGCAGGTCGTTCTCTCCCTGGACAAGCTCGGCCTCAATCCGACAGAGGCCGACCAGATCCGGGAGCTGCTCGAGCACCGCGACGGGATCATCCTGTGCACCGGCCCCACGGGCTCGGGAAAGACCACCACTCTCTACTCCGCGATCCGCCACGTGCAGAACGAGGGCGTGAACATCGTGACGGTCGAGGATCCGGTCGAGTACCGCATCCAGGGGATCGTCCAGGTGCAGGTGCACGAGAAGGCAGGACTCACGTTCGCCGCTGCGCTGCGCTCGATCCTGCGTCAGGACCCCGACGTGGTGCTGGTTGGTGAGGTGCGCGACCGGGAGACCGCGCAGGTCGCCACGCAGGCATCGCTGACCGGCCACCTCGTGCTCTCCACCCTGCACACCAACGACGCGGCCAACGCGGTCACGCGGCTCGTGGACATCGGGATGGAGCCGTACAAGATCGCGAGCGCGCTGCGCGGCGTCGTGGCGCAGCGGCTGATGCGGCTGCTCTGCCCCACCTGCAAGGAGGTCTGGGTGGAGTCGATCCCGCTCAAGCTGCAGCGCTGGATCCCGAGCGACACGCCCGTCTATCGGGCGGTGGGATGTCCGGAGTGCGCCATGACCGGATATCGCGGGCGCTTCTCCATCATGGAGATCCTGAAGGTGACGCCCGAAGTGGAGCGCGTCATCGGCGCGGCCGAAACGGCCGACCACATCGCGGACGCCGCACGCCGCGGCGGCATGAAGTCGCTCTGGGAGAGCGGACTCGCCCACGTGCTGCGCGGCGAGTCCACGGTCGACGAGCTGCTGCGCGTGGTGGACGTGCCGCAGGAGGACGAGGTCGAGGCCCCGGACACGAAGCGGAAGCGCTCCTCCGGACCGCGCGCCAAGGCGCAGAAGGAAGCGCCGCTCGGAGGAACCGAGGCCGGGCACGACCACGTTCCCTCGGACGCGTTCGAGCTGCTCGAGCCGGTCGAAGCGGAGCCCACCGGCCGCACGGCTGGAATCAAGGTGCTGCTGGTGGACGACGAGGACCAACTGCGCCGCGTAATGCGCGATCTGCTGGAGCGCGAAGGCTACAAGGTGTCGGAGGCGGGCGACGGGGTGGAGGCACTGGACCAGGTGGACCGGCACGCTCCCGACATCATTGTCCTCGATCTCAACCTCCCCGGCCTGGACGGTTACGGAGTGCTGAGCCATCTGCGGTCGCGCCAGGCGACCGAGGACATTCCGGTGGTGGTGCTGACTGCGCGGGGAGACGAAGACGCCGAGGTGCGGGTGTTCGAGCTCGGCGCCGATGACTTCCTCTCCAAGCCGTTCCGGGCCCGAGCGCTGTCGGCCCGACTCCAGGCGGTCCTGGCGCGGGCCCGCGGAATCTCACCGCGGCGGGATCTCTAACCCATCATCTCCGCGGCCGCGGCGCGCAACTCCCTCACATTGAATGGTTTACGGAAGTAGCGGCAGCCCAGGCCGCTGAGCCATTCCTCTGTCTCCGGGCGCACGTCTGCGGTGAGGAAGATCGTGTGGGCGATTAGCTCCGGAAACTGTGTGTGGAGCACGGTTGCGAAGCTCTCGCCCGCGGACACCGCGGCGCGGGCGTCGGCGATGACCAGGTCGTAGCGGTTTCGGGCCAGGAGGTCGATGGCCTGCTTCGCATCCGGCGCGGTCTCCACGTCCTGCCCGTCCTGGGCGAACAGCACCCCTATCATGCGCCGCACCGCCGGGTCGTCGTCCATGAGCAGGATGCGGCGTCCGCCGGGCGCCGCCGTTTCGCCGCGCCCGGCCCCTTCGATCTGTGACGGGGATGGCGTGGGCCGGCCCACCGGCAGTGCCACCGTGAACAGCGCGCCCCCCTCGGAGGCGCGGTCGGCCGTGATCTGCCCGCCGTGGTCCTCCACGATGCGGTACGTGATGGAGAGGCCTAGCCCCGTGCCCTTTCCGGGAGCCTTCGTGGTCACGAAGGGGTCGAAGACCCGCGGCAGGAGGTCGTCGGGGATTCCGGGGCCCGAGTCCGCGACGCGCAGCACGGCCTGCTTGTTCTCCCGGGCGGTGGTGACCCGGAGGCGCCGCGGCTGTTCGGGAGGTAGCGCGCTCATGGCCTGCACGGCGTTGGTGAGGAGGTTCAGGACGACCTGCTGTATCTGGTGGCGATCACCCCTCACCGGCAGCAGCCCAGGGGCGAAATCGGTCTCGAGCTGCACGTCCCTCAGCCTGAGCTCGTAGCCGATGAGCGAGAGGGCCCGCTCGGCCACCTCGTTGAGTCCCACGTGCTCGACGTCGGTGGGTCCCTTGCGCGCGAAGGCGAGCAGGTCCCCCACGATCTTGGCCGCGCGCTCAGCTTGTTCGTGGATCACGCGTATGTGGTCTCGGTCCCGTGCACTGGGCTCCGGACGCTGCAGCAGGAACTCCGACAGCCCGGCGATCGACGTGAGCGGGTTGTTCAGCTCATGGGCGACTCCCGACACCAACTGACCCACCGCCGCCATCTTCTCGCTCTGGACCAGTTGAGCCTCGAGCGCCTTCTGCTCGGTTACGTCCTCGATCAGAGTCGCCACCCAGCCGGGAGCCACCTCGGCGCTGATGAGTGAGGCGCCCACTCGTAGGATCCGGTTGAGTGTTGTCGAGCGGAACGTGAGCGGTGGCGGCCGGGAGCCGCCCCGGGCCGTCGCGATCAGGTCTGCCAACTCGGAAGAGCCGCTGACCAGGGTGGTGCTCAGGTCCAACCCGATCAGGTCGGGCAGCTTGGTCCCGATCATCTCCGCCAGGGCGCGGTTGGCGCGGCGGACCCGTCCGGTCTCGTCGACCACTGCGACGCCGTCGGCGAGGGCGTCGAACGTGGTTTCCCATTGCAGCTTCCCGCTGTGGATCAGAGCAAAGAACCGCGCGTTGGCGAATGCCATCGCGGCGTGTGTCGCGACCGTCGAGAGGAGGCGCAGGTCATCCTCGGAGTACGGCTCGGCGCTCTCCTTCGCGACCGCAACGGCCCCCACCGTCATGCCGTGCGCCCGGAGCGGAACCGCGGCGGCCTGGCGGGCGCGGACCTCGCCCAGAACCAGGGGGGCGCCGCGGCCGACTCCCTCCGCCGTCTGGAGCTTCCCCTCGGCCATCGCCGCGGCCACCACTCCGGGACCCTCTCCGGCTCCGGTTTCCGTGCCCTTGAGATCCTCGAGGTTGCCGCCCGCCGCCAGCACCCGCGGGCGGTCCTGCGGGTCACCGCCCAGGACCACGGCCGCACCGTCACACGGTATGAAGCGCTCTACGAAGTGTGAGACCTGCTCAGCGATGCGGTCGACTTGAATCGAGTCCGACAGGATGTAGGTGAGCTCCTGCAGCGAGAACAACTCGTTGAGGCGGCGGGTGAGTTCGGAGCGCGCTGCGGCCAACTCGGGCGCGGCACGGTGGGCGGCGCGCCGCATGGCGAACCTCGTACCGATCCACCATCCGGCGACGAGCGCCGCCGCGCCGAGCGTGATCCAGACGAACGTCACCTGGCGGGTGGCTCCAGCGAGCCGGTGATCTCTGGCGGCGCGTTGGGCTTCACCCGCACCGGCTTGGCGGGCACTCCCAGGTAGAGGTGCCAGGGCTTGGCGTCCTTGGTCAACACGGCTCCCGCCCCTACGATCGCCTGCTCGCCCACGTGCACGCCGGCGAGCACCGTGGCGTGGTAGGTGATCCGCACTCCGTCCTCCAGCACGACCTGCGCATCGATCACGTCTTCCTGATCTGCCAAGGCGTGAGTGTGGCTGTAGATGTTGGCGTAGTCGGCCACCGACACCTTGTTGCCCAGTGCGATTCCACCGCGATCATCCAGCAGCACGTGACGGTGTACCACCACGTCGTCACCCACCTCCATGTTGTACCCGAAGGAGAACTCGACGAACTGAAAGCACTTGAAGTTCTTGCCGCACCTCCCGAAGACGTGCTCTGCCAGCATGCGGCGGAACCGGATGGCCACATCCACGTTGCCGCCTCCCAGCGGTGAGCGATCGAAGCTCTGCCACAGCCAGAGCAGCGGCTTCACGCGCGCGTAGCGCTCGGCGTCGATCTCGTGGTAGTACTCGGGCTCGAGCGAGACGTGGTGCGGGTCGAGCGCGAGCAGTGTGGCCCGCGTCGCGGCAGATGTCGCCGGATCGGCCACCAGATCCTCGTAGTTGCCCAGGCCGGGGTAGTGAATGTCGAACAGAACCTCGCGGCACAGCCGGTACCGGTCGCACCCGGGGTCGGCCAGGCGCTCCGCCAGCTCCCCCAGCCACCGGTCGTACGACCGGGCTGAGAGCTCCGGGAGGGACGGCTTGCGGAGCGGGCGGTGCACCATGGCGATTCCTTGGGTCGGGTTCGTTGATTACGTTAACTACTACTAACTCGTTCCCCATAATTCCCTGAGGCGAACCCGACATCAACCACCCCCCGGACGCTGCTGAGAAGTGCACCTCCCAATGCTAAGGCAACAGGCCCGACCTGTCTCCCCTCCACGGCGCGCGACGGTTGTCGCGCTCCTGTGCTCGGCGGCGCTGGTTGGCGCGGCAGCGCCGCGGACGCCGGCGGTGGGACCGGACGGAGTATGGGTGGAGCGAGAGACGGCTCTCATGGGGACGCGGCTGCGCATCGCGCTGGAGGCGCCCGGGCGTGAGGCCGGGTTCTCGGCCATCGAGGCCGCGGTCGCCGGCGTCCGGGCCGTGGACGATCTGCTCAGCACCTGGAGAGAGGACACCGAGCTGGCCGCGGTCAACAATGCGGCTCCCGAGGCCCAGGTTCCGCTGTCCCCCCGGCTGTCCGGGATCCTGGCCGAGGTGTGGCGCTGGCAGCTCGAGACCGGCGGGGCGTTCGACCCGGCGATCGGCGCGCTGGTGGACGCCTGGGACCTGCGCGGGAAGGGACGCCGCCCGGGCCTCGCGGAGTTGGATCGCGCGCGGGAGGCTGCGGGCGTCGGTCGCTTCAGTTTCGACGAGGCCGCAGGCACGATGGCGCGGGTGGACGGGCGCAGCTGGATCGACGCCGGCGCCTTCGGCAAGGGAGCCGCTCTCAGGGAGGCGTGGCTCAGGCTCGAGGAGCTCGGCGTTCAGGACGCCATGCTCGATTTCGGTGGGCAGGTTCTGGCCCAGGGCTCACCGGAAGGCGGCGACAGCTGGATCGTGGCCGTGGCGCATCCCGTGCGGCGCTCCGAGCCGGCGGCGCACCTGCGGCTGAGCAATCGAGTGGCCGCTACGACGGGACAGTCGGAGCGCTTCGTCAAGGCTGACGGGCAGCGCTTCGGGCACGTGCTGGATCCCCGGTCGGGGGAGCCGGTGCCTGCCTGGGGCAGTGTCACGGTAGTGGCGAGCGACCCGCTCGTGGCCGACGTGCTCTCCACCGCGCTGTTCGTGATGGGGCCGGAGGCGGGCCTGGAGTGGGTACGGGATCGAGATGATGTGGCGGTGCTGTTTCTCATCGATCACGGGGAACGGCTGGAGGCCCGGTGGAACCGGGCGATGACGGACCATCTGGTTGGCGGAGGTTGACGGTGTCACGAGGATTGCGAGGGGTGTTGGTGCTTGGGCTGTGGATCATTGCGGCGCCCGCCGCGGCGCAGGAGACCGACAGCGCCAGGATAGAGCGGCTCGAGGGGCAGATCGAAGCGATCACCCGCGAGTTGGAGGAGATGAAGCTGGGACGGGAGGTGGTGGCGCAGGCAGACACCAGCATGTACGGGCTGGGTCCTGCCGCTTCCAAGGTGTACCGCGTGCGCCGCGGCGTCTCGATTGGAGGATACGGCGAGGTGCTGTACGAGAACTTCGCCGTGACGCGCGATGACGGGACGGCCTCCGGCAAGACCGATCAGATCGACGCCCTCCGCGGGGTCGTGTACGTGGGATACAAGTTCACCGACCGGTTCCTGTTCAACTCGGAGATCGAGTTCGAGCACGGCTCCACGGCCCAGGCCGGATCGGTGTCGCTGGAGTTCGCCTACGTCGACTACGGATTCTCGGATCCCGTGGGAGCGCGCGCGGGATTGGTGCTGCTCCCCATGGGACTCGTGAACGAGCAGCACGAGCCCACCACGTTTCTTGGGACCGAGCGCCCCGAGACGGAGCTGTTGGTCATTCCCTCCACGTGGCGAGAGATAGGTGTCGGGTTGTTCGGCGCGGCGGGAGGGTTTTCATATCGTGGCTATGCCGTCGCCGGGCTGGACGCCGTGTCGGGCGGCTCCTCGAACGCGAAGGGCTTCACCGCGGAGGGACTGCGAGGCGGCCGCCAGAAGGGGTCCAAGGCCGTGGCGGAGAACTTCGCCGGCGTGGCGCGTGTGGACTACACGGGAAAGCTGGGATTCCTGATCGGTGGCTCGGCCTATCTCGGCAACTCCGGCCAGGGCGCCACGACACCCGCGGGCCAGGTGATCGACGGGCTCACGTTTATCTGGGAGGGGCACGCGCAGTACCAGGCATACGGGTTCGACCTGCGTGGGCTGTTCTCCATGGCTCTCGTGGACGACGTCGCCCAGCTCAACGAGGCCCAGGGCTTCACCGGCAGCGAGTCGATCGGTGATCGGCTGGTCGGCTGGTACGTACAGGGCGGCTACGACGTCTTGCGCGGCGTCTCTACGCGGCACCAGCTGATTCCCTACGTGCGCTACGAACAGATCGATACCCAGGACAGGGTGCCGGTGGGATTCAGCTCCAATCCGGCGAACGACCGGACCATCCTAACCCTCGGCGCGGCGTGGAAGCCGATCCCGAACATCGTGGTGAAGGGGGATTACCAGATTCACCGCAACGCTGCAAACAGCGGGCTGAATCAGTGGAACCTGTCGATGGGATATGTCTTCTAGCTCGGCGCGCATCCGAAGCTGCCCCCGCGCGAAACCGCTGCTCGTAGCCTGCGCTCTGCTGGTGAGCCTGGCCGATCAGGCCCAGGGTCAGCTCAGGCTAACTCAGCAGGACGCACTTCGCCTGGCGTTTCCGGAGCCCGCACTGATCGAGCGCCACACGGCGTTCCTGGACGACGCGGACATCGCTGCCGCGCGGGACCTGGCTGGATCTGGTGTGGAGCTGGCATCCCGGGTGATCACCTACTATACGGGCGTCAGGGACGGCGAGCCGCTCGGAGCGGCGTACTTCGACAGCCACGTGGTCCGCACGCTTCACGAAGTGCTGATGACCGTCGTGAGCCCGGACGACCGCATCGACCGCATCGAGATCCTGCGGTTCGACGAGCCGCCTGAGTACCTGGTTCCCGACGACTGGGTCGCCCAGTTGGAGGGAAGAACGCTGGACGATGAGCTCTCGCTCAAGGGCGCGGTGGTGAACATGACGGGCGCCACGCTCACTTCGGAGGCCATCGTCGCGGCGGGCCGGCGCGCCCTGGCGGTTCACATGGTTGTTCGGCCCTTCGACCGGGGAAACGAGTAGCGCGTGTCGCGCTTCGAGAGGTGGTCCGTCTGGCTCACGTCCCTGGTGACCGCAGCAACCGGCATCTTGCTGCTTTGGATGAAGTACTTCATGGAGCCGGTCGAACAGTGGTCGGTCATCAACCACCCCTGGGAGCCCCTCGTACTCAAGCTGCACATCCTCAGCGCGCCGCTGCTGGTGTTCGCTCTCGGCCTCATAGCGCTGCAGCACGTCTGGGAGCACATCCGTGAGAGAGCGAGCCGGGGCCGCCGCAGCGGTTTCACGGTGGCCTTCACGGCGGCGGCCATGGTCGTGACCGGTTATCTCATCCAGGTGGTCACTCAGGAGGGGTGGCTCCGGGTGATAGCCCTGGGCCACATCGGGGTCGGCCTGGTGTACGTCGCCTGGCTCTCGGTCCACCAGGTGCTGGTGCGGCGGTCCGGCGAGGATGAACCGGCCGCGGGCAGGCCGAGCCGCGGCTGACCTGGGCTAACGACCCCCTGCTGCTGCCCGGGCCTGTATCGCCACCCACTCTCGCTCCAGTGTCCGGATTATCCCCGCCCAGGCATTGGTGGCGAACCGGTCGTATGAGACGGACATCTCGTTCTCGAGACGGATGCCGTCAGCGTACATGTAGATCGCGATGGCCGTTTCCCGCTGGTTGAGCTGTTGGTCGTTCCACAGGGGCGACAGCGGGAATATCTCCACCGGTCGGAACACGCGGTTCTGACTCGTCACCTGGAGCAAGTCGGGTATGAAGCGGGCGGCGTTCTGCCTGCCGAAGAAGGTGACCAGGAACAGCGTGGGTTCACGCAGGCCGTAGCGGGCGGCAGCCTCCTCGATCTGCGGCGCCTGGCGCAGCATTAGACGGTGGAACGAGTTGTACGTGTCGGGCGAGAGCATTCGGATGATGCCCTCGCTGAGGGGCAGCACCTGGATCTCGAAGGCGTCCGTCTGGAAGACGAGCGAGACCTGGCGCTGCCCGAGCGTACCGTAGCCCGCCGGCGGAGGTTGGTCGAGGTGCATCCCCCCCTCCTGGGCGGCCAGCTGAGGGGCCAGCACCAGGCAGGCCAGCGCCGCGGCTAGCCAGCCGCCAACAGCGCGTCTATCGCGTCGCCCAGCTCCTGAATTCCGTCGCGGGTCCGCGAGCTGGTCACGATGCATTGATCCTCCTCTAGCTCGAGCGCGGCCGAGATGGCGCGTGCCTGCTCCGCGCGCCGGCTGCGCCCCAGCTTGTCGGCCTTTGTGATTGCGGCGAGGACGGGCAGCCCCCGTTCCGAGAGCAACTCCGCCGCGGCGCGGTCCTCGGCCGATGGGTCGCGGCGCACGTCCAGCAGCCACACCGCTCCGGCCAGCTCCTGCCTGGTGGAAAGATACGCCTGTACGAGCGACTGGAAACTGCGCCGCTCGGATCTGGAGGCCTTGGCGTAGCCGTAGCCCGGCAGGTCCACCAGGTAGTACCGGTCTTCGATGTTATACACGTTAGCCGTCCGGGTTTTCCCCGGCGTCTTGCTGGTGTGGGCGAGCGCCTTACGCCCGATCAGAGCGTTGATCAGCGACGACTTGCCGACGTTGGAACGGCCCATGAAGGCGATTTCGGGGAGTGCTGGCTGAACCTGGAAGTCGGCAGCCGGGAAGCTGCCGACGAACTCGACGGTATTCAGGCCTCTTTCTTCACCCGCGCCCGCTCGGTGACGATGAGCGGAGGCCGGCCCTCGGTGATGCTCTCCTTGGTGATGACGACTTCCCGCACGTCGTCGCGCTCGGGGAGGTCGAACATGATGTCCGTCATCACGTCCTCCAGGATCGAGCGCAGCCCGCGTGCGCCGGTGCCCCGCTTGACGGCGCGATCGGCCACGGCGCGCAGCGCATCTGGCTCGAACGTGAGTCCCACGGACTCCAGCTCGAACAGCTTCTTGTACTGCTTGCTGAGAGCGTTCTTGGGCTCGAGCAGGATCTGGACCAGCGCGTCCTCGTCCAGCGAGTCGAGCGCAACCGTCACGGGCAGACGCCCCACCAGCTCGGGGATCAGGCCGTAGCGAAGCATGTCGTCCGGCTCGACGTCTTGGTAGGGATTCCGCTCCAGCTCGTCGGCCTTGCCTGCCTCGACCTCCTCCTTGCTGAACCCGATCTGCCGGCGCCCGGTGCGGGCCTCGATGATCTTCTCGAGGCCGTCGAACGCGCCGCCGCAGATGAACAGGATGTTCCGTGTGTCGATCTGGATGTACTCCTGTTGCGGGTGCTTGCGGCCGCCCTGGGGCGGCACCGAGGCCACGGTGCCCTCGAGGATCTTGAGCAGCGCCTGCTGCACGCCCTCGCCCGACACGTCCCGCGTGATGCTCGGGTTCTCGCTCTTGCGGGCGATCTTGTCGAGCTCGTCGATGTAGACGATCCCGTGCTCGCACTCGGTGACGTTGAAGTCGCCCGCCTGGAGCAGGCGCACCAGGATGTTCTCCACGTCCTCGCCCACGTACCCGGCCTCCGTGAGCGTCGTCGCGTCGGCGATCGTGAACGGCACGTCCAGGACACGGGCCAGTGTCTGTGCCAACAGGGTCTTGCCCACTCCAGTGGGGCCCAACAGCAGGATGTTGGACTTCTCAAGCTCGACTTCGCTGCTGCGGACGGACTCGGAGTTGATGCGCTTGTAGTGGCTGTACACCGCTACCGAGAGGACCTTCTTGGCACGCTCCTGCCCGATCACGTACTCGTCCAGCACACCCTTGATCTCGGCCGGCGTGGGGACCTGGGTGATCGCCTCGTGGACTTCCCGCTCCTCGTCTTCGGCGAGGATCTCGTTGCAGAGGGAGATGCACTCGTTGCAGATGTACACCGACGGGCCGGAGATGAACTTCCGGACGGCGTCTTTGGATTTTCCGCAGAACGAGCAGCGCAGATGCTTGTCTTGGGGCATCGGTCAGTCCCGAGTTGCCGCTATTATGGGCCTCGCAAGTCCTTTCGTCAAGACGACTTGGACGATTCCAGCTCGGACCGCTTCTGGATCACTTTGTCGATGATCCCGTAGGCCAGGGCCTCCTCGGCTGACATGAACCGGTCCCGGTCGATGTCCTGCTCGATGTCATCCGGCGACTTGCCCGTGTGCACCGAGTACAGCTCGTTGAGCTTGTTGCGCAGGTACAGGATCTCCTTGGCCTGGATCTCGATGTCGGCGGCCGTTCCCTGATACCCGCCGGACGGCTGGTGCATCATGATCCGGGAGTGCGGCAGGGCGGCGCGCTTGCCCGGCGCTCCCGCGGCCAGCAGGAACGAGCCGGCCGAGGCCGCCATGCCCATGCAGATCGTGTTCACCGGCGCCTGGATGTGCTGCATGGTGTCGTAGATCGCGAACGAGCTGGAGATGATGCCGCCGGGCGAGTTGATGTAGAGGTAGATGTCCCGCTCCGGGTTGTCGGCCTCCAGGAACAGCAGCTGCGCGATGATGATGTTGGACACGTCGTCGTTGATCGGCGTCCCCATGAACACGATCCGGTCCATCAAGAGCCGGGAGAAGATGTCATAGGTCCGCTCGCCCCGGCTGGAGCGCTCGATTACGTAGGGGGGGAATATCTGTGCCATGGAAGTATCGGTCTTCTCACTCATCGGTGACTGTGGATTGCTCCAGCAGGTAGCTGAACACCCTCTCTTCGGTCAGGGTGCGCTCCAGCTCCCGCAGTTGGTTGGCCTTCTGCAGTGAGGCGTACACCTGGGCCGGCTCGCTGCCCCGCCGCTTGGCGATCTCCTCGATCCGGCGGTCCACGTCCTCCTCGGACGCGGCCAGCTTCTCCCGCTCGGCCACGTGATCGAGGATCAGGTCGCGCCGCACCTGGCGCTCGGCGATCGGCCCGAACTCCGCGGAGAACTTCTCGAGCTGGTCGTCGGGAACTTCATAGGCCTGAGCGTATGCGCTCAGCAGCCGCTGCACCAGGGGGCGCGGGGCCTCCAGGCTGTTGGCGGCAATGATCTGCTCTATCAACTCGCCGCGCACCGCGGCGTCGGCCTCCCGGGCGGCGTTGGCCTCCAGATCCTCGCGAATCGTCCCCGTGAGCTGCTCCACGGAGTCGAGATCGCCCAGCTCCCGGACCAGATCGTCGGTGAGCTCAGGGAGCTCCTGTCGCTTCACCTCGTGCAGCGTGATGCGAACGGAGCGGGTCTGCCCGCGCTTGGTCTCGTCCGGGAAGTCGTCGGGGTAGCGGACGGTGGCGTCGGCCGTCTGCTCCGGCGTCAGCTCCATGATCCGCTCCTCGAGGTCCGGGATCGCCTGGCCCGTGCCGAGGAGGAGTTGGTACTGGCGCGGCTCCTCCTGCTCGCCGTCGGTGATGGTCGTTATGGTGACCGATACGAGCTCTCCGGTGCTGGGCCTGGTGTCCGTCACCGGCACCCACGGCGCCTTCTGACGGCGCAGCTCCTCCAGCTGGTTCTCCACCATCGCGTCGGTCACCGGCGCCGCCCGGCGGGTCATCTCGAACCCACCCAGCCGGTCGAGGGTGATCTCCGGCTTGACCTCCACCTGGATCTCGAAGCTCAGCGGCGAGCCCGGCTCGAACTTGAGGTCGCGCACCCGAGGGTCGGCGATCGGCTTGAGGTCTTCCTGGTCCACGGCCGTCTTCCAGCCGTGTTCCACCAGCTCGCGGATCACGCTCTCGCGGATCGCTTCCTGGAACTTCTTGCGGACGACCGGCAGGGGCACCTTGCCCTTGCGGAATCCGGGGAGCTTGGCGCGCTTCTGGAACAGCTGGGCAGCCTCGGTCTCGGCGGCCTGCACCCGCTCCAGCGGCACCTCCACCCGGAGGGTCGCCGCGCCCGGCTCCTCGCCGACCTTCGTGACCTGAATGTCCGCAGTATCGACCGTCATCTATTCCAATCTACACCTGAGGGAGGCCCGATATCCGAGCCGCGAAATGTAACCCTGCCAGCTGTCGCCCCCCAGGGGCGGGAGGCCCACCTATCGGCGGGGATCCGGGTTCCTGCGCACCGGTTCTGGTGCTAATCCGGTGGGCGGCGCAGTATAGGGGCTCGTGACACACCTTCACGTGGTGGTGGGCCATGGCTGAGACCGCGAAGGCGAAGCGCGAGATGACGTTCCTGCTGGCCGAGCCCGAGCGCAGGGTGCTGCGCTGGATGGCCGCCCGCGTGCCCGGTTGGCTGAACCCCAACCACTTCACCGTGCTCGGGGTGATCGGTGCGGTGGGCTGTGGGGCCGGCTACGCCCTCTCGTCCAGGAATCCGAACTGGCTCTGGTTCGCCAGCGCCATGCTCGTGGTCAACTGGTTCGGGGATAGCCTGGACGGGACGCTGGCGCGGGTGCGCAAGGCCGAGCGTCCCAAGTACGGCTACTACATCGACCACATCGTGGATGCGTTCGCCACCGCCGCGATTGGAATCGGGCTCGGGCTCTCGCCCTACGTGCAGCTCGAGATCGCGCTGTTCCTGGTGCTCGTCTACCTCACCCTCTCCATCAACGTGTACCTCGAGTCGGCGGTCTTCGGCGTGTTCAAGATTGCATATGCCGGAATCGGCCCCACCGAGGCGCGCGGCATCCTGATCCTGGCGAACGGCGTGCTGTGGGTGAGCTCGACGCTGCTGCCCGGTCTCCAGAACGAGGTCAGCTTGGTTGCCAACGGGGTGGTGGGCCTCATGGCGGTCGCGATGTTCGTGACGCTGGTGGTCCGCTTCGGGAGGAACCTCCACAAGCTGTCCAAGGAAGAGCCACGCAAGAGGTGGCGCGACAGGCACAAGCGGACCGAGGAGGAAGAGGAGACTGGGGAAGGGGGAAAGGGGAACGGGGCAGGGGAGGCCGGAAGCGGTTAGCGGGAAAGCGATGCGCCGTTCGACGAAGAAGCGCCGCGGCCTGTGTGGGTCGCGGCGCTTCTTTGAGTGCGGCCGGAGGGATTCGAACCCCCACAGGTTGCCCCACCAGCTCCTAAGGCTGGCGCGTCTGCCAGTTCCGCCACGGCCGCGGGATCACATAAACTAAAGTCCAAGTCCATGTCAGCATAGGGAATCCGTCCGGAGGACAGGGCTCCTGGGTTTGCTCTGTGAGCCAAGATTTCCCATGTTAGACAGACCCGCCTTCTGCCCCAGGGCGCGTCATCCCGTCGTCTCCCAGCGGGCAACCCTGTGGCATTGGCGGAGGGCTCATGGTACGCATCAACGATTCCACCCGGCTATCCCCCACCGTCACGAGCATCGGCTTCGCCCTGACCGATGCCGTCCTGAAGCTGACCCGTTGTCCCAACGTGGTGGCGGTCAACGACCCGACCACGCAGGTGTCGACCGTCGTGGCCGCGTCGAAGGGTAGCGATCGACGGCTCCTCGGCATGGTCGTCGACCACGAGTCGGTCGCGCGACGCGCGTGCCTGGGCGACAGGACGCCGGATCCAGCCGGGGTCCGCCCGCTGTTGGGGGCCCGATCCGACCGGCGCCAGCGCGAGCAGCGAGGCACGGCGCTCCCGCTTCGTGGGGAGGCCGGAAGCATCGGTGCCCTCGTGGTGTTCGCACCGGAGGACTTGATTGATGCAGCGATGTACGCGCAGCTCGAGGCGCTGGCCGTTGAGGCGGGGCACGCCATCGGGGAGATCATCGCGGAGCGGTTGTCCCAGCGGCTGGGACTGATCGACGCAATCACGGGCCAACCCAATCGACCGGGTCTGGACAAAGCGATGCAGGATTCGATTGGCGAGCGCTGCTCGTTGGTGAGTTTCTCCGTCGATCAGGTGCCGGAACTCAAGATCAATCTGGGCAACGGGGTGTTGAAACTGCTCGCGACGATTCTGCGATCCACATTGCGCGATTACGATGTGCCGGCTCGCGTGGGCGGAGCGGAATTCGCGCTGTTTCTACCCGACGCGCCGTTCGACGGCGCGGTGTTGGTGGCCGACCGCGTGCGAACGGCGGTGAACGAGACGGAGTTCGACCTGGGCGGCCGCTCTCCCATTACGTGTGCCTTTGGCGTCGCATCGATTCCGGAAACGGTGGACTCGATCGACCGTCTAATGCCCGCCGCCGTCGACGCGCGCGTCGAGGCCAGGGAGAGCGGGCCCAACCGTATTGCCACGCTGCACTAGGCCTGACCGCTCCCAAGCGATACGGTGGTCGCGCTTGCGAAGAGACGTCTCTTGTATGCCCCTCCGATCCCGATACCGCAGTAGCCTGCGAGGCGGGACTTGAAACTTCCACGCCCGATCACCCGTCTTTCTTGTTAACTAGTAGAGGCACGGCTCCCGAGGGATCCGGGATCGCCATACTCCAAGCTGAAACACACTGGAGGCAGACGCATGAAGCTCCTTCTCGGGCTCATGATGCTCGCCCTGGTTTCCGCGCCGGCGGCGGCACAGACGGATACGCTGGTTGGCATCCGGGACCTCTCGGCGCGAGAGCACCGGATGCAGGCTCTCGTGCTTCCCCGCGCGCAGGAGCTGCAGGTAAAGGCCGTGGGAGGCGAGCCGCGGGGCACGAGCGCCTTCGGGCGGTTCCTGCAGCACGGCATCTTCATGAACAGGCACCGAGACGATTTGGGGGACGTGTGGCCGGCGAACGCCTGGATTCTGGATGCCGGGACGCGGCAGGTGGTGTGGGAGCTGCGCACAGCGCCGACGCAGGAGCAAGGAGGCGGACTCCGCATGTTCGAGGGGACGCTCCAACTGCAGGCTGGGGCGTACGAGGTGCACTACGCGGCCCTCTACGCGGTCGCCGGGTTCGCTGGCGATGACAATAACGACTGGCGTGCGCGAGGCTGGGACACGGGGGCCGACCTCGAAGGGCCGTATCTGGACGACGACCGCTATCGCGAATTCGGGATCGTGATCCGCGGGGCAGGGTCGCACGGCGCCGAGGTGGCGGATGCGACGGGGGAGGGCGCTGCCGGACAGTTCGCGGCGCTCAAGGGAGCGCAGGGTGAGGCGCGGGAACGGGTGGGCTTCGCGCTGGCGCGCGCCACCGCGGTCGAGATCCGGGCGCTGGGTGAGGAGGTGGACGATGACTGGTTCGACTACGGTTGGATCGACGACGCGGCCTCGGGAGAGACGGTGTGGGCCTTCGGCGACGGAGCGGTGAGCCACGCCGGTGGGGCGGAGAAGAACCGGGCAGTGGTGGACCAGGTCACCCTGCCCGCGGGTCGCTACCTCGCCTATTACGTCACCGACGGTTCTCACCAGGCGGGAGCTTGGACCCAGGCTCCGCCCTACGACCCCTCGGCCTGGGGCCTCACGATTCGCGCGATCGACGCTGCCACGGCCGCGCACGTCACGACGTTCCAGCCTCCCTTCCCCGCCGACGAGGCCGTGATCGCGCTCACGGCTATGGGTGACCGTGAGCTCGAGGGCCAACCATTCGTCGTCGAACGCCCGCTGGAGATCCGAATCTTCGCGCTGGGCGAAGGGGGAAGGGGTGAGATGCACGATTACGGCTGGATCGTGGGCGGTGCGGGACGTGCGATCTGGCGGATGGAGTACGGTGGGACGCGAAGCGCGGGAGGCGCCACCAAGAACCGCCTGTTCGATGGCACCATGCGTCTCGAGCCCGGCAGATACACCGCCTATTTCATGACCGACGGCTCCCATTCTTTCGGGGGCGGCTTCAACGCATCCAGGCCGTTCGACGCAGAGCACTGGGGCATGACGATCCTCCCGGCAAACGGCGCCACGACGCAGGACTTCATTCTGGAGCAAGCGGACAAGCCCGACCCATCCGTCCTCGCCCGGATCGTCAAGGTGGGCGATGGGCGGCAGGAGGAGGCGCGGTTCCACCTCACCCGGGACGGGAGCGTTCGGGTCCTGGCGATCGGCGAGGGGAGCGGCGAGATGTACGACTACGCTTGGATCGAGAACGCCTCGGGCACCGTGGTGTGGCGCATGACGTATAACGGGACGGAGCATGCCGGCGGCGCGACCAAGAACCGGCGGGTGGACGAGGTGATCAGCCTCCCGGCGGGCGAGTACACCGTGCGTTATCGGAGCGACGGCTCGTACTCGTTCCAGGACTGGAACGCGGATCCGCCGGACGATCCGTTGCATTGGGGGGTGACGGTGTCCAGGGCAGGAGGAGGCTAGAGTCCGGCTTACCGATCTAGAGGGCGAGCGCGGGACTTTGGCCTCCGGGTCGGCAGTCGCAGCAGCCACACTATGACAGCCAGCAGCCCGGCGCACATCGTGAGTTGAGCCCAGCGATTGTCCACGAAGAACACGACTGAGCTCCCGCCTACCACCACGATCGATGAGATGGCCCACAGCTTTGCGTGCAACGGCACTGTGTGTGTGGCACGCCATTCCCGTATGATCGGTCCGACGCCGGGTCTAGTCAGTAGCCAGCGGTAGAAGCGAGGCGAGGATCGTGCGAAGCAGGCGGCTGCCACCAGCAGGAACGGCGTGGTCGGCAGCAGGGGCAGCACGGTGCCGATTGCTCCGAGTGCAACGCAGACAAAGCCAACGGCAAGGAGCACCCCCCGCGCCGGACCGTGGAGGAGCGTGATGGGCTCCGACTGCGCTGGGCCGCCGTCCCCCGTTCGACTCTCTCTTCGTTGGCTCACCTACCCTCACGGCCGCGGGATCACACCAAGCTAATCCCTAGCCTCGTGTGGAGGCAGGTAGTCGAGCGAGTCCCGCGCTGAAGCAACTTCGCCGGATGTCCTGATTGGGCTTGTGAGGGATCGAGCGGCTTATATTACCAGTTCCGCCACGGCTGCGGGATCACATGACGTAAAGCCCCGATGCCCTCGAGGAGAGCCGCGGCGGAGCCACGCGAGAACTGTGACTAGATGAAATTTCACGGAAACAGCGCCCGCCGCTCTGAGAAGCCGCCGCCGGCAGATTCCGGCGACTGAGCCGACATGGATCTCTGGTCGGCACTGCTCGACATCCTGATCCTGCTGGGAGCCGCCATGCTCCTGGGGGCGCTGTGCGAGCGGTTCAAGCAGAGCGCCCTGCTCGGCTACCTGCTCGCCGGTACCCTGCTCGGCCCGAATGCCTTCAACGTGCTGCCCAGCTACGAGGCGGTGACCACCATCGCCGAGCTGGGGATCGCCCTGCTCCTGTTCAGCATCGGTCTGGAGTTCTCGTGGCGACGGCTGCGCAGCGTGGGCGCCATCGCGGTCGGGGGCGGCACGCTGCAGATCTTGCTCACCGGTGCCGCCACCGCCCTGCTGTGCCTACTGCTCGGCCTGGACGCTCCCGCTGCGCTGGCCATCGGGGCCATAGTCGCCATGAGCAGCACCGCCGCCGTGCTGCGGGTGCTGGCCGCCCGCCAGGAGATCGATGCCATGCACGGCCGCAACGCGCTCGGCATTCTCCTGCTGCAGGACGTGGCCGTCGTGCCGGCCGCACTGTTCGTAGCTGCGCTGGGAATGGGCGGCGGGATCGCTCAGGTGGCGTGGGCCGTGGTGCAGGCGCTGGGGCTGGCCACGGCGCTGGCCGGCGCGCTCTACTTGGTGGTGAGTCACGCGCTCCCGAGGCTGCTGGGTGCGCAGCTCGTCGCCGCGAACCGCGACCTGTCCATTCTGCTCGCCATCGTGACGGCCGCGGGGGCCGCGTGGCTCTCGGACGCGCTCGGTTTCTCACCCGTGCTGGGTCCGTTCGTGGCGGGTATGGTGCTGGCAGAGTCGCCGTTCGCCGTGCAGATCCGCGCCGACATCATGCCGCTCCACACCCTGTTCGTGACGCTTTTCTTCAGCGCGATCGGCATGCTGGCCAATCCGGGCTGGGCCGCGGATAACTGGGCGCTGCTGGTCGGGGTCGTGCTGCTCATCGTGGTCGGCAAGACGGCCGCCACGGCCGGCGTGGTGCGCCTGTTCCGCTTTCCCCTGGGGCAGTCGCTGGCCACGGGATTGGTTCTGGCGCAGTTGGGCGAGTTCTCCCTCGTGCTCGCCATTCTGGCACGCGACGGCCAGATCATCAGCTCGAGCCTGTTCGACCTGATGGTCGCCGCCATGATCGTCACCCTGTTCCTCACCCCCTACCTGGCGGCGCTCGCCCCACGCCTGGCGATGGCGGTGGGACGGAGCATGACGCAGGAACACAGGGTGCTGACCGCGGCCGAGGCGATGGCCAGGCACGACGAGGTCCTCAGTGGACACCTCGTCATCGTGGGGTTTGGACCCGCGGGGCAACGCGTGGCCGTGACGCTGATTGGAAGGAGTGACCTTCGGATCGTGGTCGCCGACCTGAGCGCGAGCACGCTGGACCTGGCTCGCTCCTATGATCTGCAGACTGTCGTCGGCGATGCAACGCGGGAGAGCGTGCTCGCGCGGCTGCACATTCACACCGCGGCGGCCGTCGCCATAACCCTGCCCGACCCTCGCGCCGCACGCCAGGTGGTCCAGATGGTTCGTGCGCTGGCCCCCGACACGCGGATCGTCGTGCGGTCACGCTACCACGTGCACCGGTGGCAGCTCGACGTCGCGGGCGCGCACACCGTCGTGGACGAGGAGGACGAGGTAGGCGCACGCATAGCGGCCGAGATCGGGGCGCTGCTACCGGCGGGGTGAGCGCCGGTGGTCTCAGGCCGCCACTGTGCGGCGCTTGAACTCGAAGCCGAACCTGGCCAACTCTTCGAGCGCCGGCTTGTACAGTTCCGGCAAATTCGGCGGCATCCTCGCTCCTGAGGCCTGAACCTCACCCTCCAGCACCAGCCGCGCGGATATGGCCGCCGGCAGGGCGACGGCACGCGACATCGCGGTCGCTCCGTCGGGAATCCCCTCGACGTGCATGGTGGCCAGCCGTCGTTCCCTGCGGCCGTCGGGGAACTCCGCCAGGGCGTCGACGTGGAGGAGGATCATGTCCCGCTCTCCGGGCTCGTAGGACATCCTCGCCAGCATTCGGTCCAGCAGCACGTCGAGACAGGCCCCCTTAGAGACAGCGATCGGCCGGTCCTCGAACAGCCCCAGCCACTTCAGGCGAAGAATGATGTCCGCCAGCCTGTCGAGCCCCAGGTACTGCGCCACCGCTGACTCGATGTCGTCGGTCGGGCCGGCACCGACGAGCGAGGCCATGAACTGGCGGTAGCTCATCCCCTCGAAGCTCCGCTCGCGCTCAGAGTCGATCAGTCCCAGGGCCAGCATGTGGCGCATGTTGTTGCAGTAACCGGAAAAACGCAGGAGCCCACGGTAGAACGAGACCTTCTCCCTGTCGAGTCCGAAGGGCTCGACGTACTTCTCAACGTCCTTGTTGGGGTAGGACTCGAATGTCCCCAGCCCCTCGATGTCCACCAGCCAGAAGTTCTCGAACAGCTTGTCACCCGGTACCTCGATCTTCTTCCCCTCCACGAGGTAGGCGCCGGGCGTCTGGGCGGCCACGAACACCGTCCTCGGGTCCCAGGAGAACTTGTACCCCATGGGATTGCGATTGAACTCGAACGCAGGCAGTCCGCTGCCGTACGAGTTCAGGCTGATCACGCGTCCTCCCTCCTGGCGGATCTCGTCGAGCACGAGTTGGGTTCCCATGTGGTCCATTCCCGGGACCTCGCCCAGCTCATTCAGAATCAGGACACCCTTCTGCCGGGCTTCCTCGTCCAGGGCAACGAGCTCGGGGATCTCATACGCGGTGGTCAACATGTGCGTGCCATGCCGCAGGCACGCCCGCGCGACGTGAACATGGACCGGTTTCGGCACCATGCTGATCGCGAGATCTGCTTCGCGGATTACCTCGTCGAGGATCTCGGTCTCGTCCGTCGACCATCGAACCGCTTTGCCACCCGCCCGGTCCGCGATAACGGCCTCCGCCTTGGAGAGAGTTCGGTTTGCCACCGTCACGAAGTAACCGCAGGTCTCCATGAGGTAGTCGACGAGCGGCTTCGTCATCCAACCTGCGCCGATGATCGCGACTTTCTTCATGCTGCTCCTCCCTATCTCTCGCTCCTGGGGTCCGAACCGACCCCGGACCGCCCCCGGACACTCCGCAAGAATACGGCTGGTAAGCCAACACGGCCAGAAGGCGTCATCGCCCGTGCAGGCTCCCCATCCGCCCAGCTCCCTGATATCATCCCTGCCATGGACAGAAAGATGATTCTCGCGGCCTTGCCGCTCGCTCTGATGATTGCGCTGCCGGCACACGCCCAGGACCCTTCCCCGGGAATGGGAGACAGCGCCTACGTGGCGGGAGAATATCGCGTGTTCACTGGGTCCGGCGAGCCTGCCTCGATCGATGACATCGTCGCCGCGATGGGACTGCACAAGGTCGTGTTCGTCGGCGAGACCCACGACGACCCGACCGGCCACATGCTCGAGGCCGAGCTGCTCAAGCGGGCGTACGAGGCCTACGGAGCCCCGGGGTCGAACGACGGCGCGCCCCGTCCGGTGGCGCTATCGCTCGAGTTCTTTCAGCGCGACGCGCAGCCGATCCTCGACGAGTACCTGGCCGACCTGATCACGGAGAAGGCGTTCCGGGCCGACGGTCGGCCGTGGCCCCGATACGAGACCGACTACCGGCCCCTGATCGAGTTCTCGAAGGAGAATGGGCTGGCCGTGATCGCGGCGAACGCCCCGCGGCGGTACGCGACCCGGGTGACGATGAACGGGCGCGAGTCGCTGTACGACTTGAGCCCGGAGGCCCTGGCGAGCCTCGCGCCCCTGCCCTATGGACAGCCCTCCGAGGAGTACCGCAACCAGTGGATCCAGGTCATCTCCGAGGTGATGCAGGAAGAGGGCATGAAGTGCGGACTGCCGATCCCCGAGCCCGAGGAAGGGGAGGAGGCGGTGCAGGCCCCGGCCCCCGTCGGCTCACACGGCAACATGGGGAACCAGCTGCACAGCCAGGTGCTGTGGGACGCGACGATGGCGTACTGGATCTCCGAGTACCTGGCGCGGGAACCGGACGCCCTCGTGCTGCACATGGTCGGCGGTTTCCACGTCGAGCGCGGTACCGGCACGCCGGAGCACCTCGAGGCCTACCGTCCCGGCACCTCGCGCATGATCGTCGTTCTGCAACCGGTGGAGGACATCGAGACCTTCGAGCCCGCCCCTGGCGGCGAGTGGGGCGACTTCGTCATCCAGACGGACGAGTCCCGGACGCTCGAGGAGATCGAGTGCCGGGAGTACCTGGCCGAGCTGGAAGCGAAGTAGCGCACCGAGGACCCTTGGCAGTCTCCGACGATTCGGACACCGACGAGTGCTCTTGAGGACCAGATGAACACATTCATGATTACGCTGCGTCTCGTTCACATCGCCCTCGGCGTCTTCTGGGCCGGGACGATCTTCTTCTTCGTGATCTTCCTGGAGCCGAGTGTGCGCGCCGCAGGACCAGACGGTGCGAGCGTGATGCGGGGGCTGCAGAAGCGTCAGTTCCTAAACGTCATGCCGCTGGTCGCCGGTCTCACGATTCTGTCGGGCATTGCCCTCTATTGGCGCGTGTCGGCCGGACTGACCCCCACCTGGATCACATCTCCCGTCGGGATCAGCTTGACGGTGGGAGGCCTGGCCTCGGTGCTCGCTTTCGTCATGGGGGTCTTCGTGATGCGGCGGGCGGCGCTTCGAGCCGCCGCTCTCGGCGCTGAGCTACAGCAGAGCCCCGACGGTCCGGCTCAAGATGTGCTGCGGGCCGAGATACAGGCGCTGCGAACGCGTGCCAGAACGAGCGCACGCGTGGTTGCGGTACTGCTTGGCGTCGCCGTCGCGACGATGGCCGTCGGCCGTTACCTCTAGTGCCCTGCGGCTATGCCCGGGTGGCGTCTCCGCTGTGGCTCCGCTTGAGCACGTATGCCAGCAGTATCGATAGCGTCGCCAGCGCCACGAACGTGACGAAGCCCGACGCGTAGCCTGCGCTGCCCCGGGCTCGCACGAAGAGCCCCATCACGGGCGGGATGGCGAAGCCCCCAAACGCTCCCAGGCCGCCCACCCAACCCGCGGCACCGCCCACCGCCTCCTTCACCTCCTGCGGCACCAGCTTGAACACGGCGGCGTTGGCGACACCCATTCCGATGGCCATCAGCACCGCACCAGAGATCGAGAGCGCCAGCGTTTGCGATACCGTCAGCAGGAGCGCCCCGGTGAGCATGATCAGGAGCGAGCCGATGGCGGTGCGCTCTCCGCCAAGGCGGTCCGCGACGACTCCCCCGGGCACGCGGATCAGGGAGGCGCCCACCGAGTAGATGGCCGTCAGGAGTCCGGCGATGCCGAGACC
>Ga0255055_10000521_pt1 | contig 29784 bp, 21 predicted proteins | sample JV7_2_27_MG_FD_188633 | JGI IMG/M metagenome (GOLD analysis project Ga0255055, IMG submission 188633) | Seawater microbial communities from Jervis Inlet, British Columbia, Canada - JV7_2_27 | ecosystem: Environmental > Aquatic > Marine > Inlet | place: Canada: British Columbia | collected...
ATATATCGAATTTTCACAGTCCATAAATTTTCACGCCTAATTTTCACAGTTCCATATTTCTGACATTCTGCACTCGTTAAAAATCCTTATATACGGTATATCTTATTGAAAAAGTTTCGCTTGACACAGAAAAGTTATAATTTCATGGACGTCCCTTAAATTCAATGGCCGTCCCCACTTCTCATTTTCCCACTTCAGCTGGAAAATGATGAATCTCCAGCTATAAATATTAATGAATTTTTATCTGGTTGTTCGCAAGCTTCTGCAGCATAATAAGCTATCAATGCTTTTGCGGACTTTTTACAAGGTGGGGTTAAGTAATAAGTTACGCTGGGGCAACGTTCGGTTTTTTTAGCATAAACTGCCGTGCCTTTGGGGCAAGACAAAGGCCACCATGTCTGATCAAATTTTTCTTGAATTCTTTTTGCCACAACTGATGCAATTAGTTTATTTGATATCGTGAATTTATACCATCCCATATCTGCCTCCTTATTTGTGACCTGAATTGGACATCTCAATTGAGATTATAGACTGGTTTTCTTATCAATAATTTTAAATATAACATATGCAATCCTTACAACGATAACGAAGACCAATAAAATCTTGAATTCCATTTTCAGCTCCATGATTGTTGATTGCTTCTTTCTTTACCCGCTGCGATTGCGTGACGGATAGCCATGCGATTGAGTTTCATTTTGGCAAAAACTGGAGGGGAACTATTGGACAGAAGATCCGCTAACCATAATTAAAATCAAGATTTACTTGACTGGATAACCACCAATTATAATGTTTATATCATTGGTAATCTGGTAATAAACTAAATGGATCATAGCTTGACACCACAATTGGCGTATGGCAACGCTTACCCGTAGATTGCGCCTTGAAGAAAAAGATATATCAACCAAAAGTGGAGGCTAAAATGAATAGCTCTATAATATTTTTGAGCGCTTTCTTGGCTTTGTTTCTAATTTTGGCCGAGAGATCATACTCTATTAATATAAATAATTTGGCCGATCAGTCGTCTTATAGATGCTACGGAGGAATAGTGTCTACGGGAGATTCAGCAAGATCGGTCAGCGATAAATGCGGCGCCCCATTAGAAAGAACAAGAAGGCAATCGGATTCATATGATATATGGATATATCATTTTGGTCAGTCTAATTTTATGTATTACTTTGGTTTTTTACATGAAAGGTTGCAGAGAATTGTAAGTGCCCCGTGCAAAGTTACGGATTATGCATGTTATGATTTAAGATGACCAAAAAATCAAAATTTTTTGAACGCCTTTCTTTCCCACATTTATCAGAAAGAAATTCATATTTTCATGACCGTCCCTGTTCCCCCTTCATTCATTATATACCTAAGTTAGCTTTTATTATTGGCGGAGTGAACCCATCCGATTGCACAAAAATTAATTGAGTGTTAAGAGAGGGTCACAGCCAGCTTTCCTCACAGCCATATGTTATGAAGTAGGCAACTGAAACGCTTATTGAAGCACCTGAAGAGGAAGACCCTGTTCTCCTGACCGAGGATGATACAGGACATTTGTTTCTAATCTTCAAAACAGTCGTTGATGTGCTTAATGAGAAAACATAATCTGATACAAACGGATAAGGGATGGAGAATAGCACGGTACATAAAATCATCGCCTCTCTATACTTTATCATTGAAAAAGAAATGTCTTATCTATATGTCGAAGGAAAATTTTTGAGAGCGACTCTGAATGAGAGGACAATCCGAGGAAAGTTGAGATGGACGCGAATCAACAGATAGCCCGTTTTGTGTCGCAAACCCGATGGAAAGAGCTGCCCGCCAAGGTGCAGGAAAAAGCCCGCATGTGTTTCATTGACAACCTGGGTGCTACAATAGCCGGCATAAAAACGAGAGTCAGTCAAATCTGCGCCGACTACGCCCAGGCCACATGGACCGCTGACAGTGCCACAATCCTGCTGCACGGTAAACGCTCATCCCCTGCCGGCGCGGCGTTGGCCAATGCTGCTGCCGCTAACGGGATCGACAGCGACGACAGTGTAAGATACGCATGGGGGCATGGGGGCGCACAGATCTTCCCGGTAGCCCTTGCTGTGGCAGAAGGCCTGGATCTTGGCGGCGCACAGTTACTGGCCGCTACTGTGGCAGGTTATGAAGTGGCCCACCGCATTGGGGGCTGCTGGCATGAACATCACCGCGAGTACCAGGCGTGTGGATCCTGGGGCTCGGTGGCCAGTGCTGCGGTAGCCGCCAATTTGATGGGGCTGACACCTGCGCAGACATCTCATGCGTTGGGCATAGCCGAGTATCATGCGCCGAATGCACCCATGATGAGAGATGTCGATCACCCTGCAATGGTCAAACATGCTATTCCATGGGGGAGTATGACGGGTGTAACGGCCGCCGAACTGGCTTCCCGCGGTTTTACCGGGATTCCATTGCTTCTCGGGGAAGAGCGGTACCATGACTGGGTTATGGACATCGGTGAACGATACCTCATGCTGGACGGCGTCGGTTGGAAAATGAAAGGATATGCCTGTTGCGGATGGGCCCATGCCGGTGCTGAGGGCGCCCGGGAACTGGTTGTGAATCATGAGATCTCCCTGGAGGAGATTGAGCGCATCGTTGTGGATGCGTTTAATGAAACCGTTCGTCTGGGAATCCGGTTGCCTTCAAATACGGAAGAAGCCCAGTTCAATCTTGCCTGGCCGGTGGCGGCCATGCTGGTGGATGGAGAAATCGGTCCCAATCAAACCGGAGAACACCGCCTCAAGGATCCCATCATTCGGGATCTTGCCCGAAAGGTCGAGGTCGTCGAGTCCGAAGAACTCAACGAACTGTGCCGGCTGCATGCCAAAGGAGATCCACGGGGCCGTTTCGCCAGTGTTGTAACCATAAAACTGAAGGACGGGCGCGAGTATTGCTCAGGGATGAAAGATGGCGGTATGAAGTTCCCTGCACCTGAGTGGACACGGGAAATGATGGCTGAAAAGTTTCGCTGGCTGGCGACAACGGTATTGGACAGTGCCGTGATTGATGAGCTGCTGGATATGGCCTGGCATCTCGACGAGCTAAACCAGATCAAAGAACTGACCGGCAGGTTGAGCTCATAAAATCGTTTCACGATTTTATAAGCCTATCGTATATGCTATTCACACCTTCAAGTTTGATCATGGTAATGACCTTTTCCTTGCACCCCGTACTGCATAATCCGCATCCGCGGCAGAGGTCGGCATTAAAACTGATCGTTGGTTGTTGATGTCTAGATCGGGACACACTTCGCATTGCGATTTTTTAGGATAATCGGTCGTAAACGCATCAAAAGGGCACCTGCGGATACATCGGCCGCATGCCATACAGCAATCCTTGTTCATATGGGCAACATAGCGCGTCAGCAGCCATACTTTTTCAGCATGTAATCGTTTTGCAAGAAGGTGGGGAAAGCAGCAATCCGCGCAGCAATTGCAGATGGCACCGGTAATGCGACCATCCGGAAAAACATGTCCGAGATGCGAATCGCCGTGTTTGCTTCTGACTTCGGTACGCACCATACACAGACTGCGATCCTGTTTTTCCAAGATATTTTCGGGCTCAAGGGGTTTGGTAAAGCTGGGCCAGCCGGTATCGGATTCGAATGATATGTTAATTTGAAAAATATCCTGATGTACAAGCGTCCGATTGCATCATGCATACGCAAATCTGCAATATTTTGCAACCTGTCAGGTTTTAGGTTGCGTGCCTGCTTACGAAATATGCCGCCGTGTTCAAATTTTTGGATTTGATTATGAAATGTGGAATTTCGAGTAATTGAAGATTTGTTATGGATTAAAAGATGTCTTTTTTTGAAATTACTAAAAATTCTAAAACGGCCATATCATCGGGATGAAAAGAGAACCCATCACCAGGACGAGCAAATTCAGCGGCATGCCCAGCTTCAAGTAATCGCTGAAGCGATAGCCCCCGGGGCCATACACCAGCAAATTCGTTTGATAGCCGATCGGTGTTGCAAAGCAGGCGCTGGCACCAAAGCAAACCGCAATAATAAAGGGCTTGGGGTTGACGCCCAACCCCACGGCTGCCGAAATCGCAATGGGCAACAGCAGGATAGCAGTGGCGTTGTTGCTGAGTATGTGCGTACTGATGCTGGTTAAAATTATAATAGCGCTTAAGACATAAATCGGATTTAGCCCGCTGAACAGGCTTAGAAATGCCCTGGCATAAAATTCGGAGGCACCCGTTTTTTCCAGTGCGGCACTCAATGCAAACATTGCGATAATGATTAAAAGCACCCGGCCTTCCATGGCGCGGTAGGCATCCCTTACCTGAAGACATCCGCTGATAATCATCAGAAAGGCAGCCGCCAGGGCACACACCATGATATCGGCCATCCCCGTACTGGCAGCTACCACCAGACCTCCAAATATCAGGAACGCACGGCGTGCCAGTCTTTTGTGGACAATTTCATGATGGACGTCTTCCACGATGATATAATCCGTCTCCCCGCGCAGTCTCTCCAGCGCTGATTCCGGACAGCGAATCAGAAGAATATCGCCGATTTTCAATCGAATATCCTTGATTTTTTGTTCGGTGTAATGCAGCTCCTGGCGTTTAATTGCGATGATATGAATATCGGGATCACGCTGCAGGCGACTTTCGATCAACCTTACGCCCAGCAGGGATGACTGCGGCGGTATGATCAGCTCCACAATTAAAGATTTCTTTTGTTCAGCGCCGAAATTGATGCCCTGCTCCCCAAGGGGCAATTCCACAATATTTTCATGCAGAATTTCAACCAGATCATTGGCCGAGCCTTTCACCAGCAGTAGATCATCAGGCGCCATTTTGACCGCATCCCTGTCAGGGTAGAAAATATGCGAATAGCGGATCAGTTCGAGTACTTCCGTGTCCGGATATTTTTGCGCAAAGTATGAATCCGGATCCTCACCGATGATACGGCTTCCGCGCGGAACCTGAAGTTCAGCCAGATAGCGCCGATGCGCATCATTTTTCAGCTCACAAACCGGGTTATGCATGCTGGGCATGAGTCTGGGGGCGGCAAAAATGAGAAAAGCAATTCCGATCAGAGCAATGGGCACCCCGAGCCGCGATAGTTCAAACATCCCCAGAGCTCCAAAGCCATACATGGCACTCAAATCGCTGATAATAATATTGGTGGAGGTCCCGATCAGCGTACAGGTGCCGGCTAAAATGGAAGCATACGAAATCGGGATTAAAAATTTTGAGGGGCTGAAATTTAGTTCACAGCTCAGACCCAGGATAATGGGGATAAAAAGGACTACCACCGGCGTGTTGTTGATAAAGGCCGAAGCCAGCCCGACGATGGCTAAAATCAAAACGACTGCCAGTTTGGGCCGCCCCCGGGAATATTGGAGTATTTTCTGGCTGATAAACCCGACTGCGCCGGTGCGGATCATGCCTTTGCTGATGAGAAACATGGAACCGACGGTGATGACGGCCGGACTTGCAAAGCCCGCAATGCCTTCCTTGGGCGTTAATATTCCGCTGAGAATCAGTGCAACCATGATACCGATCGATGTCAGATCCACCGGCAGCCTCTCGGTTATCAATAAAAGCATTGCAATCACTAAAATAATGGTCACCAGCCAGATGGCCATATCATCACCTCAGCGAAGATTTTCATCATTGCGCGGGCACTTAACCACTCTATCCGGGGCATAGAACCTAAAGTTTTGACAGCGGTAGCAACCCATCAAGGGTCCCCCTTCATCACTTTTGCTCGCTTTGTAATGATTAAGCATTAATCTTTATTCAAAAACATGATTGTCAAGTTTCAGTCCTCCGGATTTGTCTATTCACGCCCTCTGAAATTCTCCATCGATCTATGCTTATCTTTTTCTTCAGCCGGTCCAAAAAAAGATTGGGTCTGCTCCTAAATAACGGGATGCGTTTTTCCATCCACGGGGTTTGCAAATAAGCATGCGCTCTTCTAATTAAGTTGATGATTTTTTTTAATTTTATCGGGAACGCACGAAAAAAATCTAAGATAGCGGGCGGTGCGATGCGGGGTAGGGTGAAGGCCGACCCTGGATCGCGCAACTTGCGGTCAGGCATGCAAACGCAGTATCTTCCGACGGAACCTGGTGGTGTACTGCAGGTGCTGCCGGTCGTCAGGAGCGAGGAGGAAAAGCGCAATTTCCTCCTGCCCCTGACCGCCGTAAAGGGGAAAAAGAATGAAGTTTGTCGCCGGTTAAGCTCTATTTAGTAGCGTGAAAAACCGGCATCAGCTCATAGCTCAAAATCGTCGGTGAAAGCGTATTGCGTATCCCAGGGATCTCGGTCAAGCAATCGCTTTAATTGTCGACCACTTCGTGGGTTGTCATTGAGGTGAAAGTCCCACCACAACTCGGTAACATGCTGGTAGCGACCAAAGTTAACCTCTTGTGCTGGTTCCCATTTCATCGTCGTTTCTTCATCTCCATCAAATGTACTTCCCCAGGCCTCACTGTTGTGAGTACCGCCTTCAAGTTCCGCAAGGAGACCCCCTTTATCATCTTCATCATCAATAGCGTCAAATACTTCTTGAAACGATGACGTGGGGGTGGTTGTGTCGGCTGTTCCGCCAAGCAACATTACAGGCCCGCCCTGGTCCTCCGGATTCACCCAACCCGGTCCATAAGGATTCATGGCAATTACGGCTGTTATGGGCACCCTATTAAGCTCACGATCACCGGCTTTGATAACGGCACCGCCGCCCTGACTGTGCCCGGCAAGCCCAATTTTCGAACCATTAACACTGCCTGCGTGATCGTATTCACTAATAACCCATTGCACACATGCCAGCACGTCACTTTCTTGAACCGACCATTGATTCGCGGCCACGACAATATAGGGACCGTCAAGGGCCCATTCCATCAGACCGAGTTTGTAGCCCTCTGTGGTATGCTCCCCAACAACGTTCCCAAAGTTCCACCCGTTGGCCCATCCAATGATCGGATATGGAACAGCTCTTGGATCTGGACCGGCACCTTCATCCCACGGCTGTATGACCGTGCAATCCAGTTCGTGATTTCCCTGTGAATAACCGGTGACGCGTATTTCCGAACAATCATATTCTAAATATTCACGGTCTCCGTCTTTCAAGAAATAGCAAGTGTCCTCATCCTCGACATCAGCTGCAGTAGCTTGCCCGGCACCAAGGAAAAAAAAACCGGTCAAAATCAAAAGAAAAAATGTGACGCGTGTTGTGATTCGCATAATGTCCTCCTTTGCATTTAGGGTTTGGGTTTGATGGCTCCTTGCTTACCTCTATTTGAATTTCTTTTTCCCCAACGAAAGATAGGCGAATGACGATACAGTTTTAATAAGCGCACGTTTATCGATTATCCTGAGGGATATCCCTAAAATGTCTCAGGCGTTACGGTCCGGATAAGGTGGCCCTGTCTGACCACCTGTTTCATGGGATTGGCGCCGATACGGTAGGCGAGCTCGGCGGGTTCGGAAATATCCCAGATCACAAAATCCGCATCCTTGCCCGGTTCAAGGGTGCCGATGCGATCCTGCAGTCCGAGGGCCCGCGCGCCGTTGCGGGTAACGCCTGCCAGGGCTTCCTCCGGCGTCAGTCTGAAGAGCGTACATGCCATGTTGAGCATCAGCAGCAGAGAAACCGCAGGGCTGCTGCCGGGATTGCAGTCTGTGGACAGCGCAATGGGAACTGCATAGCCACGCAGAAGATCGATGGGCGGCACTTTTGTTTCACGCAGGAAGTAAAAGGCACCGGGCAGAAGAACCGCCACGCTGCCGCTGTCGGCCATGGCCTTTACTCCCTCTTCGGAGACATATTCGAGGTGGTCGGCTGAAAGCGCGCCGTATCCGGCAGCCAGTGCGGTGCCGCCCAGGTCGGATAGCTGTTCGGCGTGAAGTTTGACCGCCAGACCCAATTTTTTGGCTGTCTTGAATATGCGGTCGGTCTGCGCGGGGGTGAATCCGATGCCCTCACAAAAAGCATCGACCGCTACGGCCAGGTTTTGAGCGGCGACCTGCGGCATGACTTCATTGCAGACGAAGTCGATGTATTGATCGCTTTTGCCTTCATATTCAGGAGGCAGGGCATGCGCGCCCAGAAAGGTGGGCCTAACCGTTACCGGATATTTTTCGCCCAGTGTGCGTGCCACGCGCAACATGCGGATTTCGGTCTCCAGATCCAGCCCGTAGCCTGACTTTATTTCCACGGTGGTGACCCCTTCGGCCATGAGAGCAACCAGCCGGGGAGCACTCTGATGCAGCAGCGATTCCTCATCCGCCGCACGGGTGGCGCTGACCGTTGATCTGATGCCGCCACCCTGGCGGGCGATTTCTTCATAGGTCGCCCCCTTGAGGCGCAGTTCAAACTCACGCGCGCGGCTGCCGCCATACACAAGATGGGTATGGCAATCCACAAGGCCCGGGGTGACCCATCCGCCGTGGGCGTCGTAAACTTTGGCGGCCATGGATTCCAGATCGGCGGGCAGCTCGTTTCTTTTTCCTACCCAGGCAATCTTGCCCTCGCAGAGGACCAAGGCACCGTCTGCTACAGTACCGTAGGGACCGGTTTGCGTCATTGTGGCCAGGTGGAGATTGACCCAGAGTGAGTCGATTTTATCAGGAAGCTGATTTTTCGCAGGATTCAATTTGTGTCGGCCTCCTTTACCGGATCGTTCGTGAAGGCTGAGTGAAGTGCTAAAAATTCCTTTTTTGCCGGGGAATATAAAAAACCGGGCCTGGCGTTTCAGCCGGTATCTTATTCTTTTAATATCTGATGCGCAATTCTGTTTAAGCATACCTGGGTGGTTCCCCCACCCATCGACCACCCCCTAACATCTCTGTAATAGCGTTCTACTTCGTAGTCGGCCGTATAACCATAGGCACCATGTAACTGAATAGCCTGGTCACAGACCCAAACCGCCATCTCATTTGCAAATTTTTTGGCCATGGCAGCTTCTTTGGCGATCATCTTACCTTTTTTCTCGGATTTAATCAGGGCATCATAAATTAAAAGTCGGGCGGCCTGGATTTTGATGGCCATTTCAGCCAGAATCCAGCGAATTCCCTGAAGCTCAGAAATCGGTTTTCCAAACTGAACCCGCTCTTTGCAATACCGCAGCGTGCGCTCATAGGCCCCCTGGGCAAAACCGACGCAAAAGGCTGAATTGCCGCAGCGCTCCGAATTGAACTCATTCATCATTTCCTTAAACCCTTTGCCCCCTGCCGGAATCAACAGGTTTTCCTCCGGCACCTTGACATCTTCAAAAATAATCTCATCGAGAGTTGAGCAGTGGCGCCCCATCAACTCCTCAGTTTTACCGATCGAAACCCCGGGGGCATCGCTGTCAACGATGAACATGGCGATACCTTTTGACGGTTTTGGCAGGTTTCTCTCCGTTTTGGCCAATACGATAAATACCCCGGCAATTGTTCCGTTGGATATAAAAACCTTACGACCATTTAGCAGGTAATATCCGTTCTTTTTTTCAGCAAATGAAGACATATTGCCGGTATCTGATCCGGCATTCGGTTCGGTTTGACAGTAGGCGCCTATCTTTTTCCCCGATGCCATGTCGGGCAAATACTTTTGTTTCTGATCTTCGGTGCCCTGGTGCAAGATTGCCCGGCAGCAGGCCGAAACATGGGTCAGCGGAATGGAAACACCCACTCTTCCCATTTCCTCGCACAGGATTGCCAGATCGATCATTGAACCGCCGGCACCGCCATATTCCTCAGGCACCAAGAGTCCCAAAAACCCCATTTCTGCAAGATATTGATAATAATGATCCGGATATTTCCCTTCTTTTTCCCAGGTCTTAACATTCGGCGCAATTTTCTCTTCGGCAAACTTTCTGACCGCATCCCGGAACATTTTATTTTCTTCACTTAACAAACTGTCAATCATGCAATTTCACCTGTTGATATATTATTTAATAATTCACAACTTGTCCGACTATTTGTTCGCACCCAAACCACAGTGGGTCATTTATCACGTTGAAGAGGATGAAGTTATTGGTGTGCAGAGATCGGTGATTCGACGTCATCTGCGCTGCAGGCAAGATAGAATTAAAACCGTCATTGTGGCCAACTGTCCGCCCGGCCTTATCCTTTGCCTGCAAAACCGATATTTTCGATACCGATCGTCCGGTCAATCACGACCAGGCCCACAATGACAATTAGCACCAGGTATACTGAAATGGCAGATATTGCCGGACTTAATTCATAGCGAATAGCGGTATATATCTCCACAGGAAGAATCATTGTTTTTGGCACATATAAAAACAACGCGATAATGAATTCCTGAGTAGACAGCACGAAGGCAAGAAAAATGGATGCCACCAAACCGGATCTAACCATGGGCAGGGTGACCTTCCAAAATGTCTGAAAACTGCTGGCGCCCAAATCCTGGGCAGCTTGAGCATAAATTGGATTAAGCCTTTCAAACACGGCAGTCATTGTTATAAAAACGATGGGACCCGCCCATAACGTGTGCCCAAACGCTATCGCAAAATAGGAACTTCTTAGACCCCATCGACTCAATAATATCAAAAGGGATATGCCGATCATCACCGGCGGGATCATGATGGGACTGGCTATAAAAGCTCGAGTCATGTCAACGATTTTGCTGCGACGTTTACTCATGACATACGCCGCAGGCGTACATAGGATCAACGTCATTATTGTGGTCAGACCGGCAACGATCAGGCTGTTTATGAAAGCGCGCACCCACAACGGGCGGTTAAAAACTTCAATATACCATTTATAGGTGAAATCATCGAAAGGCCAGCTCAGGTGGTCCTTATCCAAAAATGAAGTGATAAAAAGAATCAAAATCGGAGATAACAAGATTATCAGAACGATTGCCAGTACGATATTAAATCCGAGACGTTTAAAATCAATTCTCCTCAATGTTTTTTCCTCTTCATTTTTTAATAGTCGGTCGACCCTGCCGGAATGTGCGGTCCCGCTGAGTAGCGGGACTGTGGGAAATTTGTTTTAAAGATTAATTAATTCCGGCGAAATGTCTGCGCGCCCTTAAAAAGTCGGCTTTGAACATACATAATCAGCAGGGTAAAAAACAAAATAATGATGCCCATAGCCGAACCATATGGCCAATCCCTTAGCGAGAGGATCTGTCTTTCAGCATGCACGGCCAGGGTCCAATGTCTTTCCTGCCCCAGGATGGTGGGAGTGGCATATGCCCCAAAGGACCATATATAGGTAAGTATACCCCCGGCAACAACCCCGGGAAGACTTAAGGGCCACGTCACTTTGATAAAGGTCTTTATGCTGGATGCCCCGAGGTCGTAAGCCACATCAAGATATCTCGGGTTAATAAGGGTCAAAACGCTGAACAAAATGAGTACGAAATACGGGACACTTTCGACAAATAGACCGAGCACGACCGCGGGCCAGTTGTAGAGCATATTTACAGGCTGATCCGCTATCCCTACGGCCTGTAAAAACCAGCTAATCGGCCCCGCCGATGAGAGCATAATTCGCCATCCATAAAGCCTCACAACCAGATTGGTAAATAGTGGAAATAAGATACAAATATATAGAATTTTTCTCTTCTTCCCTTCGGATTTCCAAAGGGCATAGGCTAAAACATATCCAAAGGGTATCGTGACAAGCGCAACCGCAAGGCCGAGAAGGAAGCTTTTGAAAAGTACCTTCATGTAAAATTTATCTGTAAAAAATTTGATATAATTAGTAAATGTAAAGGTGTCTTTAATTTTTCCAAATGCCAGAGATTCGTCCAAACTGAATTCCACCATCGCAATCTGCGGTAAAAGAAAGAAAATAATGACAAAGAGTACCAGCGGAATTGCCGGTATTAAATACTTTAATCGATTGAAATTGATATTCCGCAGGTTATCCAAAACACGCACTCCTGTATTGCCCTGTATTAATTTCCCTCAAAACATATGGTATGCATAGAATCAAAACCGACCGTTAACGGTTTGCCCCGCCGGACTTCGTCGAGTTCTTCCGCAAATATATCCACAAAAAGAATATCACCGCTTGGATTTAATTTAACCCACAGTCTGATCTGTTTTCCTAAATAACTATAGTTATCTATCGTAGCTTCAAAATAATTGGCAGGCTTCGGGGCTGATTCTGAAAGAATTTTTATGTGCTCAGGCCTGATTATACAAACTACTTTGTTTGAATTCAGGGTATCCTCATTTTTGATAGTCGCATGCAATTTTATGCCGGAATCTGTTTTAAAAATGACCCGGGAGTCTGTTTTTTGAACGCTGCCATGTAATTCATTGGCTTCACCGATAAATTTTGCCACATATTCATTTACCGGATGTTTATAAATTTGTTCAGGTGTATCTATCTGTTCGATTTCCCCGACACCCATAACGGCAATTTGAGTCGCCATACTCAATGCTTCAGTTTGGTCGTGAGTGACATAAATGAAAGTCTTTTGGATTTCCTTATGTAACCTGACCAATTCAACTCGCATCTGCTGACGCAATGTCAAATCCAGATTGGACAAGGGCTCATCCAGAAGGAGTACATCCGGCTCGATGGCCAGCGCTCGCGCCATCGCTATTCGCTGTTGCTGGCCGCCACTTAATTGAAATGGAAAACGTTTTTCGAAACCGGTCATACGAAAAAGATCCAATAGCTCACTCACTTTCTTTTTTACTTCAGCCCTTGAAACCTTCATCATCCGCAGGCCGAACGCAATATTGTCATAAACATTCATGTGGGGAAACAGGGCCCATTCCTGAAAAACCGTAGCTGTATTTCTATGATTTGCCGGCAGCATGGTGACATCTTTACCGGCAATAGTCACTGAACCTTTGGTAGGAAGTTCCAATCCTGCGATGACCTTCAGCAACGTGGTTTTACCGCAGCCACTGGGGCCGAGAAGAAAATAAAAATCACCGTCCTTCACCTCCAGGTTTATATCATCCAGTGCGGTTACATCGCCGAATTGTTTTGTGAGATTTTTTAGTTTGACTGCAATGGTGTTCATTATTTAGCCCTTATTCATAAGCCTGCGATTCAGGCATTTCACCTTTCTGATCCGATAAGAACCTGTTGATTAAGCAACTTGAAAAAATTGAATCAATTTTTAAAATCAATTCCGCCGGGGGATAAAGAGGCTCAATTTTTATAAAAGGACTTGATTCTAGCTTCAGGACTAAGGCTGAAAGCTAGAATCAAGTCAATTAAGTAAAGCCGGATCTATTTAGCCAATACCTCTTTCATAAACCGCTCTTCCAACTCTTTTCGATACGGCTCAAGGAATCTGGCGTCAATCGCATCAAACCGATCCCAGTCCGCATCCTTTAACGGTTGAAGCTTCTTTTCCTTCAGGAAGTCCGGGACATGGGGGGCCGCCTCTTGGTTGGCAACGATGGCATATTGCATTTTTGTAAAAGCTATTTGGGCTTCTGTACTGATCGCATAATTAATAAAGGCCTCGGCAAGATCTCTTTTCTTGGTACCCCTTACCACACTGAATGAATCCCTGTATGAGACGCTGCCTTCTTCAGGCAACGTCAGGTTGAGCTTTATCGGTTTGTTTTTCTTGACCTGTTCCATGTAAACTTTTGTTGATGAGCCGTTCCAGTAATTTCCAACAACCACTTCTCCGGAATTCAAGGCCGACACGAGTTTTGCACCGCCTTCATAGACCATAAGCCATCTTTTGCTGAGCTTCTTCATCTGTTCCAAGATGGCTTCCCGTCCTGCTTGACTGTAAATCGCCTTTCTAGCCGGTTTATAGTCTGTCAGATAGGCTCCCACATAGACCCAGTAAGGAAACCACCTTTCAATGGCGATTTTACCTTTCAGATCGTCTCGAGTAAGAAGTTCCTTCCAATGAAGAACGGGTTTTTTGAGCAGATCTTGCCGATAAATGAGAACATGCACACCCATATTGAAAGGAACGCCATATTTGTTGTCGAGGGCAATATCGTTAAAAAAATGAGGGAAGATCTTTTTGTAGTTGGGAACGTTTTTGTAGCGGATGGGTAGCCAAAGTTTATTTTCCACACCCACAATAAAATCGGAATCCGCTGTTTCGGCAACGTCCAAGGGCGGTTGATCGGCCGGTGCAGCCATGATTTCAGGGGTGAAATCCCAGGCAACTTTCCAGGCGAGTTTTGCTCCGGTCAGTTTTTCAAAAGGCTCACCGATCGCCTTTTTCATACTTTCGGCCCAGGGTCCGGACCAGACACCCACAACAAGGGTCTGGCCTTCGAATTTCTTTGCGGCATCCGCGCTCGACATGCCAAAGACCAAAAAGCCGATGATGATAACGCCGGGCACCAGGAATTGCTTAAAAAAAGATTTGTTTGATCGTGTCATAACACCCTCCTTTTTCTTTGTTTGCCATACGAACATGCTCTGAGAGACTCCATTTGCTCGTAGGGTTACTTCCTCATATCTTTATTTCGTTTTTTGTTCTATCACCCCCTTTGGTTGAAAAATTTTTTCCTTTAATCCACTATCACACTATGACAATATATGAACATCCGCATGTTTAACGATAGAGGCCATTTCCCGTACCATGTCCTGCGACATTGGGGAGTCATCCTCTTTCGCCTTCAGGGTCTCAAGCAATTCCGTCGCTCTGGCCACCAGGTCCTTTTGTCCTTGGTTTTCAAAGGTTTCCCTACTTTGGCGGACAAAAGATCGAGGCTGAAATGCGTCCCGACAATGTCGCAAAGTATGTTGACTGGTAATAAACTGGCCTCCCGGATCGATATTTAAAAGATCTTCCCAGGCCATGGTTTCATCACTAAATGTCGGTTTTGAAAGAATGCGTTTGACCATGCCGTTGATCTCGTCATCCACAACCAGCTGTACGGGGCTGATGGTTGTCGCCGTTTCAAGGTTGGCCGCGTTACCAATAATGTCTACGCCCGATGCCGCAAGCAGCAGCGTATGCAACGTCCTTTCGATCATGGATTGTCCATCTATATCAGGGGAGTCGCAACCGGAACCGGTGGCATTGGTGAGTAAACCAAAAGCGGTTTTCATAAACTGGACCGCCATGGAATTGCCTTGAAGGGCTTCGGCGGTAGATTGCATCGCTTTACCGGTGGCCATATCCAGAGCGTAAATAATGGGTGTTGCAATGATGGGCGCCCCGGGCTGAACTATCTGTGACATGATGACCATGGCCAGAATTTCCACCGCAGCTAAAAGCACTACAGCCGGCATGGTAATCGGAGCTGTTCCGCCGGCGCTGGGCAAACTGCAGGCAAAGATGGGAACGCGCTGACGGGAGGCTTGCATAATAATATCCGCGTCCATATTTTTAAATTCCAATGGGCTCAAGGAACAGGCGATAATGCTGGCCACCGGATTCGTTTTCATTTCATCCTCGCCCCCGGAAGCAACCGTTACAAGTTTTATCAGATATTCGATACTCTTTTGGCTATAAGGCTGGATGCAGACGTTTTTGTGTATATTTTGCAGCACAGTCCGAATGGCATGCACATCAGCCGCCTGGACGGGCACATCACTGGGAGTCGGCGTGGCGAAAATATCCACATGGTTCAGTCCGTCGGCCAGCCTCGCCAAGGATGCGACATCAGAGAGCAAAACCCTGCGGTGAACGCCGGAATTTGGTTCTATATATGCGCGAGCCCCCGTTCCGGTACGAACGTGAAAGCTGCCTTTCAGACAGGGAACCTCCCGTCGTAAGTCTTTATTCCTTGCGCCAAAAATAAATGTTTTCGGCATCAGCGCAATCATTTCTTCTACCAACGATTTTGGAAAACAAACTCTCTGAGTGTCGGCATCTACTTTGGCCCCGGCATCAGCCAATAGGTTGAGCATACCCGCATGGTCAATTTTGACCCCGCGGCGTTCGAGCAGTTCAAAAACTCTTTGCCGCATAAACTCCAGATCATCTTGAGAGAAAAAGACAATCCTTGAATTCACTTGCACAATCAATATCTCCGATCATCTAATTTAACTTCAACGGTTCCGGATAATTGGAAGACTTAAAAGTCGTCCTGGCTTTCAGCACGTGGCCTGATAGTTCCCTGCCGGCCAGTTTCTGTGCTAATTTGACCGAATTGATAATTGCATCAAGGCTGATGCCGGTATTTACGCCAATCTCCTGAAATAGATAAACCAGATCTTCTGTTGGAACATTCCAGGAGCCGACGTCCAATTTGGGGGCCCCAAAAGGGGTGCCACTTAATCCGCCAATGGCCGCATCAAAAATGCGGATTCCTGCCTCATAGGCGGCAAGACAGTTTACAAGGCCCAGCCCTCTGGTGTTATGAAAATGAACCGCCACGTTTGCGTCCAGATTCAGGCCTTGTAATGCGGCAATGGTCTTTTTGACCTGTTTTGGATTGGCCATGCCGGGAGTGTCGACCAGCGATATCTCACTTACCCCCATAAAGGCCAGTTTGCTTGTAAGTTCCACCATATTTTTGATTGGCACCTTGCCCTCATATTGACAGCAGAAGGCGGCAAGAATGTAGGCTCTGATAGTTTTCCTTTTTTCGAGGCAGGCCTCAAAAATCGCGGGAAAGGTTTTGTAAAGGGTTTCCCTAATACTAATACCCAGAACCGACCTGTTAAATGATTCACTGGCAGCGACCAGTATCCCTATTTCGTCAACATCAGTACTCAGGGCCCGGCGGCAAGCAATTTCATTGGGAGCAATGCCGATGACGGTGACGCCAGGTCTTTTATCGAGGGCCTTGATGACTTCTTCCGCATCGGCATATTCGGGTCTGATACGTGGATGTGTAAAGGCCACGCAGTCTATTTTGGTCAAACCGCTTTGAATCAGGCTTTTTGCCAGAGCGATTTTTTCCGGTGTGCGTATCTTGGGCAAAGCGACCGGACCATCTCTGGGGCTACTATCAACAATTGTGACATCCGTCATTGATCTTACCAAACCAGTACTCGCTACTATGGCTTTATGGTACCTTGTTGGCCGTTCATCTTGGTTCAAATTCCAGTAATTAATTGCAACAATTGGGCCATTGCATCCAATGTGCTGTTTCTATTAGAACTTTTTGGGTAGTCAGGCAAAGAGAGGGTTGTTTTTGTTTAATTAGTATACAACTGTTTATCTAATCGAGATGGTATTGTTTCAGTTTGGTATAAAACGTCCTGCGGCTGATGCCAAGTATCTTGATGGCTTCTGATCTGTTTTTGGCTTTTTGCAGAACTTCTATGATCAGTTCCTTTTCCGTTTGCCGGACGATTGTTGAAAGCAGCCCTAGATCGCGGTTGGCGCTGAACTGCTGGTGCCGGTTTTCAATTTTTTCACGACGCCGGTTTGCTGATGACAATAGAAAATCGGGAAAGTAATTTTCGTTTATCAGGGAGCCGGCCGCCATGGTAACCGTATAATCTACCACACCTTTTAGCTCACGGACATTTCCGGGCCAGTCATAGGACCTCAGGACTTCGAGACAACTTGCAGAGAATTCAAAGTTGCGATTCTGCTCCTTGGCGTGTTGCATCAAAAAAAAATTTGCCAGCAATAGAATATCGCTAGGACGTTCTTTTAATGGTGGGAGGTGAATGCTTATGGTATTCAAACGGTAAATTAAATCTTCTCGAAAGTGCCTTTTTTTAATTAATTGTGAAAGATCTTTATTGGTGGCTGAGATAATGCGGACGTCAACTTCAATATTTTTCGTGCCGCCGATCCTTTTAAAATAGCCTTCGTTTAATACGCGCAGCAGCTTGGCCTGGGTTTGGAACGAGGCATCCGCGATCTCATCAAAAAAAAGCGTCCCCTGATGCGCTTCGACAAAGAGACCATGTCGCCCGCTGGGTGTTGCGCCTGTAAATGCCCCCTTCTCGTATCCGAAAAGTTCACTGTCGATAAGCTGGTCCGGAATAGCGGCACAATTGATATCCACAAACTTCTTACGGCTGCGGCGGCTGGTGCGGTGAATCGTACGTGCCAGAATTTCCTTGCCGGTACCGCTCGCGCCGCTGATTAATACAGGGTAATCGCTTCCGGCAGCCTTTTGAGCTTTTAGCAGTACAGTTTTAAAATACGGATCTTCCCCGATCAATTCTGAAAAGGCCGGGGACAGTTTCTTGTCAGAAGTCTTTTTGACTTTTTTATCGGGATCCCGGCGTTGGTTGGGCGCAGGATATGGGGGCTCTTTGCGAGGATTTCTTGGATCTGCCAGTACGAGAAGACGGTTTTCCTCAGATCCGGATTTGTTTAATAAGTATACATAAATATCGATTTCTTGATCGGAAGGGGTGAGTGCGATGCGTTTGTGGGTAGATGCCTTTCCGGATTGTTGGAGATCCAGATTCAAGTCATGTAATTCCAGGTTGAATCTCTTTCTAACCGCATTTTGAAGGGGCTTATATAATTTTTCAAAGGAGTTATTGGCGTAAACGATAAGGCCCTCTTCAAATATGGCCAGCGCGTCTGAAGATCTTCCAGCAGATTGATTCGGAAAAGGTGGTCTGTCCATCATCGGCTTCCTCCTGGATCATCCAATTTTTGTTTCATTATTAAACAAATTTTTCGGAAGAATACAACCCTAAAAATAAAAATCATCGTAACTCAAACATATTTTTGATAAAATCGCTGCTGGCATAGGGATTGCACTGATTTAATAATCAATTTCGCATGTAATCCGGGGGGACTTCTTCAGGTTAAATCAAATCACACTTCATCGGCTCTATCTTGATGGGGGCTGGAACCAAATCCTGGTGCTAAGGTTTATTTTATGGCATTTGAATTATCATCTTTGTTAAACCCTGAATCCGTGGCGATTATCGGCGTATCCAAAAGTTCTACAAGGATTGGAGGCCGGTTATTTAAATATCTATCCAAGCACGGTTATGAAGGCAGTTTGGCCCTGGTGAATCCAAAATATCAAGAGCTCAACGGCGTAACGTGCTATCCGGCCATTTCAGATATTCCTTTTGCAATCGATTGTGCTCTCATTGCTGTTCCTGAGAAAAATGTTCTTTCCGTGTTGAGCGAATGTGCCGACAGTAATGTAAAAGCGGCTGTTATTTTTAGCTCCGGTTTTGCAGAAATGGGAAATTCCGGCAAGGAAGCGCAAAACAAGATCAAAGAACTGGCGAGAACAAATAATTTGAGAGTATGTGGTCCTAATTGCATCGGATTAATCAATTTTAATAACCGTGTTGCGCTTTCCTTTTCCCAGCTGTTGGAAATCGATAACCTTATCCCGGGCAATATTGGATTTATTTCCCAAAGCGGAGCTTTGGGCGGCGCTATGGTAAACCGTGCCCTGGATAATAACATCGGGTTAAGCTATTTTATTTCCAGCGGCAATGAAGTCGATCTTGAGGTATCTGATTATATAAAACACCTCGTACTGCACGATGAAAAGACAAAAGTCATAGCAGCCGTAATAGAGGGATTTAAGGATGGCGCAAAATTTATTGAAGCTGCAGATCTGGCGCTGCAGCATCAAAAACCCCTCATTGTTTTGAAAATTGGAGAAACCGAAGTGGGTAAAAAGGCTGCGGCTTCTCATACGGGTTCTTTGACGGGTTCTGATTCCGTCATTGATGCCGTCTTTAATCAAAAAGGAGTCATCAGAGTTCACCACTACGATGAGTTGTTTCAAACGGCATCTTTATTCTCGAAGGGTCGCATACCCAAAGGAGACAAAGTTGGTATTCTTACCAGTACGGGCGGCGGCGGCGTCATCATGGCAGATTACTACACAAAAATGGGTCTGACAGTTCCAGATCCTTCGCCAAAGACCAAAGAGCTTGCATCAAAAGAAATAGCCGCCTTCGGGAAAGTCGCAAATCCGTTTGACTTAACCGGTCAAATCTTCAGTGACCCTGAAATGTTTAAAAGATGTATGAAGCTTTTCGTGGAAGACAATAATTTTGACATTATTCAAGTCAACGTATCGATGGTGGCCGGACAATCAAGTGAACAGCGGGGGTCGATGCTCCTGGAGTCCATCCAAGGGAGCTCAAAACCCATTGTTACCTGGTGGGCTGCAGGAAGTTTGTCGGAGCCGGGAATAAAGGTACTCAATGGCAGCGAGGTTGCATTATTTAGATCGCCTGAGAGATGTGCAACGGCAGTCAAGTCACTGGTAAAATACTACCAGCATTTAGAGTCAACGACCACCCGCACAGCGGGTGGCTTGGATTTTACCGCCATAGGCGGGAAAAGACAGGGGCGCGAAGTGCCCCAATCGTTGTGGGTGGAACCGGGTGCGAAGCACCCGGTTTGGAAAACCCAATCACGCTCGGATCGCACCCCATCCATTTCAGACGTTGACTCGGCAACTTCTTTAGAACGTACTAAAGAACTGCTGGCTGCCGCAGATACAAATCTTAGTGAACACCAAAGCAAGGAGCTGTTAAGCTTATACGGAATTCCGGTTACCCGGGAACAGGTTGTTACATCACCCCATGAAGCGATTCGCTTTGCCGAGGAGATCGGGTTTCCGGTGGTACTCAAAATTGATTCTCCTGATATTTTGCATAAGTCAGAGGCCCGGGCGATACGATTAGGTGTCGGTTCGAAAGAGGAGATATTGCAATGTTATGATGAAATTATAAAAAATGCAGAGAAGTACGATCCAGATGCAAAAGTCAACGGTGTTTTGGTTCAGGAAATGATCCAGGATGGGACAGAAGTCATGATCGGTATGTCGCAAGATCCCCAATTCGGGCCGACGATTGCCTTTGGAATGGGGGGCATTTTTGTTGAAATATTAAAAGACATATCGTTGCGAGTTGCTCCGCTATCAAAATTCGATGCCGAGCAAATGGTTTATGAAATAAAGGGGTATCCAATACTTCAAGGGATACGCGGCAACAATCGCTCCGATATCGAAGCGATTGTTGATATTTTACTGCGCGTTGCCAGACTGGCGGAAGATTGCGGAAACACCATTTCCGAGATTGATATTAATCCATTAATTGTTTTTGATGAAGGGCGGGGCGTAAAGGCATTGGACGCACTGGTGGTGATCAAGACGCCGGACTCTAATTGAGCGAGAATTGCTCAATTAGGCGTTAAATGTTATTCGTTATTAGAATTTGATAATGACCGCATTTTATAATTCTAGGGATTGATGAAATATAAGAGCGGATTTTATTCTTCTTAAACGATTAACCAATAACAAATAACCAATAACTCCCTGTTGTAGGAACGCTTATGCGGATTGAAGAAAAGTTTTCGGTGAAAGCGCCCATCCAGAAATTATGGGATTCTCTTCTGGATCCCGAAATTATCGGTCCCTGCATTCCGGGATGCGAAAAGGTGGAGAAGATAAACGACAAAGCGTACGACAGTATCATCAAAGCCAAGGTGGGTTTTATCGCGGTTCGATTTAAAGTCCGGACGGTTATCGAGGAAATCGTCCCCTATAGTCTTATACGAACCATTGGGGAAGGCAATGAGCTACGCAAGTTAGGCCATTTTAAACAAAAGACACGCATCAATCTCAATCAATTGTCGGAAAATGAGACCGAGGTCTCTTATCAATCTGATGTGTCTATTGTTGGCAAACTGGCAACTTTCGGCGATAGAATTCTGAAGGCAAAAGCCAAAGAAATCGGCAAAGAATTTGCCGACGCTGTTAAGAAGAGATTTGCCTAAATTGGAGGAACGGGATTTATGAACACTTTTGAATATGTACCCGCGAAAACCGTAAAAGAAGCCTGCGGTTTGCTTTGTCAATATGGTGAGGAAGCTAAGATTCTTGGAGGGGGCCAATCCCTGGTTACGTTGATGAAGCAAGATTTTGTCAGCCCGGCATACCTCATCGACATCAAAGGCATTTCGGATCTGGATTACATCCGGTACGATGAAACAGACGGATTTCGGATCGGCGCTCTGACCACCCATCGGTCCCTGGAAAAATCGGCCGTCGTCAAAGACAAATACTTTATGCTGTCGGAGATGGAACGCACCCTGGCTTCCGTTCCGGTCAGGAATTGGGGAACAGTGGGCGGCAATCTCGCCCATGCAGACCCGGCATCGGATTTGGCGCCAACCCTCATGGCTCTCGGGGCAGAAGTGACCTTGACCGGACCAAATGGTGAGCGGGTCGTCAGTCTGGACGATTTTTTCATCGATTACTTTGAAACCGCTTTGCGGCCGGATGAAATTTTAGCCGAAATCCATGTCCCCAATTCGGGTCAGGGCGGCGGGATCTATTCCAAATTTGCGCAGAGGGCCACGGATTTAGCGGTTGTAAGTGTTGCCGTCAATCTTATTCTTGATCCAGACAACCGCGACCTGTGCAAAGGTATTCGCATCGTCATGGGATCTGTGGGACCAACGCCGCTGAGGTCCAAACGAGGGGAAGATCTTCTTAAGGGACAAACGCTCACCGATACCCTCATCGAAGAAACAGCCCGGGTTTCCGCCGAAGATGCGCAGCCAACGACGGACATCAACGGCTCTGAGGAGTACAAAAGAGAGATCGTAGATGTTCTCGTGAGAAGGACCATCAAAGAAGCCAAAGCCCGTGCAGCAGCGCCATGAGAATACTCCGCGGGAACAATCGCACAACGAAGACGCCTTAATGAGTATCTTTCGAATTTCACGATTGGGTAGGGGAGGCGATTCATCATGCAGACATTGAGTTTAACCATCAACGGAGAAACGGTGGAATCTCTGATCGATCCCAGGACCACCTTACAGAAGTTTTTACATGACACCCTGGGGCTGACCGGCACCAAGGAAGGCTGTGGTTCCGGCCTGTGCGGCTGCTGCACCGTTATGGTGGACGGCAAAGCGGTGAAGTCCTGTCTCATTTTTGCACTGCAGGTCCGGGGCAAATCCGTCCAAACGATTGAAGGCCTGGCCCAGGAAGACACCCTGGACCCCGTTCAACATGCGTTTATCGAAAACGGCGCCATTCAATGCGGGTACTGTTCTGCCGGGATGATCATGTCAAGCAAAGCGCTTTTGGAAGAAAACCCGAATCCATCGGAAAAAGAGGTTCGACATGCCCTGTCAGGAAATCTCTGCCGTTGTACAGGATATCATAAGATCGTCAAAGCCGTACTAAGCGTAAGCGGGCAGGTGTAAGATAGTGTCGCGTCTGGCAAGTAATTTACAAAACACGGTTTTATTTTAGGTGTGAGGTGTCGGGTTTCAGGTGTCAGGAAGATACAGAGGACAGAGCACAGAAAACAGATGACAGAAGACAAGAGGCAGACTGTTTTCTGTCATCTGACTTCTGTCATCTGCTATCTGACACCTGAACACTGAAACCTTAAACTAAAAAGTCGGGAAAAAAAAGAGGATAAAGTTAAGTTTATCTAAGTCCATGTTTCACCACCCCAGGTATGGTCTTTTAGAGACAAGGGAGGTCTGCCGCATGAAATCAAAACCAGAATATCAATACATCGGGAAATCTGAATATAACGTCAACGCTGTTGCAAAGGCTACCGGTCGGGCGAAGTATTGTTCAGATATGCAACTTTCCGGAATGCTATACGGAAAGGTTAAACGCAGCCCGGATCCCCATGCCAGAATTATCTCCATCGATACCTCGCCGGCCGAACGCCTGCCCGGTGTAAAAGTCGTTATCGTGGGTGATGAGACCACCTGCCCCTTCCGTTTTGGTGCCGGTGTTGCGGATGAGTATGTGCTGGCCAGAGACAAGGTATTATATGTCGGCGATCCGGTGGCGGCGGTTGCTGCCGAGAGCGAGGAAATTGCACAGGAGGCGGTGGATCTTATCGAAGTCGAATACGAAGAACTGCCGGCAGTCTTTGACGGGGAGGAAGCCTTTAAAAGAAACCCACCCGCAGTTCTGCATGAGGACTTGAAAAGCTACCAGACGCTGCGTTCTGTCCCGCCCCGCTTTGATGAAAATCGGCCCAATGTTTTCAATTACTTCAGAATTCGACGTGCGAATGCTGAGGATGGATTTAAAGAGGCAGACCTTGTTTTTGAGAACCGGTTTGAGACGGCCATGATCCATCATGTCCAGATGGAATCTCACTGTGGCGTAGCCCAGATTGATGATACCGGAAGACTCGTGGTCTGGGGCACGAGTTCGAAGCCTTACGGCATGCATCGGGATATCGCGGAATCAAGAGGCCTGCCGTTGTCAGCGGTAAGGGTAATCATCCCCACCCACGTGGGCGGAAGTTTTGGTGGACGGGATCCAAAAGCGGAACAGATCGCCGCCTCACTGGCCCTGGCCCAGAGGGGGTACCCCAAACGGCCTGTGAAGATGAAATTCACGCGCGAGGAGCATCTGAGCACCACGACCAGCCGGGCGCATTATATTGTGGACATCAAGACAGGTGTAAAAAAAGACGGCACAATCGTGGCCAATGAGATGCGGCTGCTCCTGGTGGGCGGCGCATACGCGGGTACGGGTTATTTGACGGCAAGAAACGCCGCTTTTGGACCGGCAGCAAATTACCGGATAGAAAACTTTAGTCTGGATGCCTATGGCGTGTATACCAATCAGCGTATGGCCGGTTCTTACCGGGGATTCGGTAATGCCGAATCCCTGTGGGGGATGGAATCGCAAATGGACATCATTGCCGAAGCGCTGAACATGGATCCGTTGGAATTTAGACTCAAGAATTGCATCGATGAAGGGGATCTGAACGCTTTCGAAGAAGTGATGCACAGTGTGGGCGCCAAAGAATGTTTGCATGCGGCTGCCGAAGCCATTGATTGGGGAAAGAAAACCCGGGGAAAAGAGCCCCACCTGAAAAGAGGCAAGGGGATCGCTTTGGGCAACAAGTACAGTATTGCGCCTTCCGCCTCCGCAGCGATTATCAAAGTACACCCGGACGGATTGGTTGAATTGCGGACCAGCACCGTCGATTTAGGACAGGGATCGAGTACCATATTTTCCCAGATGATCGCAGAAGAATTCAAGATTCCGGTGTCAAAGGTTCGGGTATTGAATCCGGATACCGATATTACACCGTTTGACCTGGGCACGGCGTCGAGCCGGTCAACGTTTAATATGGGCAATGCGATTATTAAGGCTTCCCAGGATGCCAAACAACAGCTGTTTGAACTTGCCGCCAAGGAGCTGGAAGCCAATGAGGACGATCTAGAAACAGCCGATTCCAAAGTCTTTGTCAAAGGTTCTCCCGACCGCAGTATCCATATCAAAGATCTCTTCATCCCCATGGTCATCGGCGGGTACACCTTAAAGGAAGGTGCGGAAATTTTAGGGAAGGCAACCTATTACCTGCCGGGCGTGATGCCGGATCCGGAGACCGGTGCCTCCGAAAAACCGGCTGCATTTTATATGTATGTTGCCCAGGCCGCCGAAGTTGAAGTGGACACCCAAACCGGCAAAATCAAGATCATTAAGATTGCCACGGCAAATGACTGCGGAAAAGCCATAAATCCCATGATGGTCGAAGGACAGCAGGAAGGCGGTGTCCTGAGCATGGGGATCGGAAGCACCCTGCTGGAGGAAGTGATTACGGATAACGGGGTCATGCTCAACCCGCAATTTGCGGATTACAAAATTCCGACCACCCTGGATTGCCCTGATTTGGAGAATTACAAGTCCGCTATTATCGAGACCGCTCATCGAGATGGGCCATGGGGCGCCAAAGGCGTTGGCGAGGGCACAATGGTGTGTTCAGCGCCTGCCATCGCAAATGCCATTTATGATGCGATTGGGATCAGGTTTCATGATATTCCCATTACCCCTGAAAAGGTCTTAAGGGCTCTAAAGGAAAAGAGTTAGGACATATCATTTGATATTTGAACCGAGCCCGCATCGTTTCATTCGGGCAAATCTGATACCAAGGATATAAAAATGACATATCAGGAAACAGTATCAGTAGCGTGTATCAACTTTCATACCACGTGGGGCGATAAAGCAGCCAACGTGGCTAACTTGAAGCGCTTCACAACCGAAGCAGCAAGGCAGGGTAATAATATTATTATCTTCCCGGAATTGGCACTGAGCGGTTATGAGTGCAGTGCAGATATCAGCGCTGAGAATAAATCGTGCCAGATGCATCGGGAATTGGCTGAGGTTATCCCCGGGCCGTCAACTGAGGAAATGGCACAATTGGCGAAAGACTTGGATGTTTACATCATATTTGGAATGCCGGAACAGGACAAAACGAATTCCGATATGCGTTATATTGCCTCGGTGGTGATTGCGCCGGAAGGAATCCGGGGTACATACCGTAAGATTCATCTTCCGCCTTCACCCCGTTTTACGGAAAGCCTGTGTTTTTGCCCGGGAGATGCGGTGCCGGTCTGGGAGACCCGGTATGGGAACATCGGAGTGTTGATTTGCTATGATTTTTACTTTTTCCCGGAACTGGCCAGAATAATGGCATTGAAAGAGGCGACCTTATTAATTAATACCACGGCCAGCGCAGCCGGACCGGGCAAACCCTACTACATTGTTCAACAGACCGGCGCTCGGGCTACAGAAAATCTTGTCTATGCCGCCAGTGCCAATCTGGTTGGAAAAGAGAGAACAAAAACCTACTACGGCCATAGTGTTATTGCCGGCCCGCATAATCCCAAACCGGCATTTGTGTTTGCCGAAGGCGGTGGAACCGAGGAAATCGTGAGTGCGACCTTAAGCTTTCCAAGATTAAGCGCTTATAAGGATTTGCTTGACTGGAAAAAGGTCCGGCAGTCGCAATTGATTAATAAAGAAATGAATAAGGTTTCTGAAAAGTGGCCAGAAAAGTAGTCAGCTTACATGACGCCATAGAAAATAATGTAACCCCGGGCATGACTTTGCATATCAGCCTTCAGGCCGGTGCAGCCACCTGTGAACTTGCCAGGCAGTTCTGGGACAAGAAACCGGACTTTACACTGATAATGAATATGATCGGCGGACATCACGCTTTGAGCCTGGTTCATGGCGGGTTGGTAAAGAAGCTGATTTTTGCCACCTGTGCGGATATCTATCCAAGGCCTTACCCCAACCCGGTCATTCAGCGGGCGTTTAAGAATAACAGCTGCGAGCTTGAAAACTGGTCAATGCTATCCTTGACCCAGGCCTTGATGGCAGGTGCCTTAAACCTTCCGTTTGCGCCGACACGCTCTGTCATCGGCAGCAGTCTGGCGGATGACAATAAGCATGCCATTAAGGTTGTAGAGGACGTTTTTGGGAGCGGAGAGAAGATTGGCTTAATAAAATCAATATGCCCGGATATATCCATCATACATGGATGGGCTGCTGACCCCATGGGCAATCTAATTCTTCCCGGGCCGCCACGCGATGCCTGGGCTGCCAAGGCAAGCAGAAAAGGCATCATTGTCTGCGTTGAGAAACTTGTCGGGGAGGATTTTATCAGGAACCACTCGTTGTTGGTGAAGATCCCGGGCAGTTTAGTTAATGCAGTTTGCGTGGCACCTTTCGGCGCGCATCCCCAGAACATGAGCGCACAAAGTCTCTCTGAATTTGAAGGGTATGGGTTGGATCACGCGTTTTTAAAAGCGTTTCGCAAGGCAGCTGAAGACCCTGATGCATTTAGTCAATGGCTAAAGGATTGGATATTGGATTGCCGTTCACACGAAGACTATTTGAATAAGCTCGGGGAAAAACACCTTCGCGACTTGAAGAACAACGGTAATCCGCAGGTCTCAGGAAATGAAAAAAAAGCGCCAGAGACAGAACATGTCGTCGAAAAAGAGGCCACGCCTTCAGAATATGCGATAATCTGCGGCGCACGCATCATTAAAGATATTATTGTTCGGCATCGCTATAAGTCCATGTTTGCCGGAATTGGTTTATCCGGGTTGGCAGGCTGGTGTGCGTATTACTTCTTAAAAGATGAAGATTATCATGTCGATTTGATTGCTGCCGGAATAGGATATCAACCATGTCCGGGTGATCCCCTTTTGATTAGCGCCGCCAACATGGCAACCGCCAAGATGATTTCTGACAGTTTAGATCTGCATGGTGTCGGCGCAGGCGGTATCAATAGCAGATGTCTGGGGGTATTGGGCGCCGGTCAAATCGATAAATATGGCAATATCAATTCTACGATTATTCGGTCCCGCAAAGGAGATGATATCTATCTTGCCGGTGCGGGGGGCGGCAACGATATCGCCAGTGCAGCGCAAGAGGTTGTGGTCGTGGCAGTACATCGAGTGAACCGCTTCGTTGAAAACGTGCGCTATGTTACGTGTCCTGGCACACGCGTGAGCACCCTCGCCACCAATGAAGGGTTATACGTGAAAAACGATTCGGAGTTTATCCTTAAAGCATATTACCCAAAACCGGACATATCGGAGGAAAAAGAAAGGATCAACGAAATTATTCGTACGTGTGGATGGGATCTGAGCACAGTACCTGAATTGGAGAAATTGGTTCCACCAACCTCAAAAGAATTAGGCTTGTTGAGGTCGTTCGATCCTGACCGAGTCTTTCTTAAGTAGATCAGAAACGAGTCGCCATAATTAGGGAGAGTAAGATGTCTGCTAAATATTTCCCACATTTATTCAAAGAGGGACAAATTGGAAATTTTCAAGTAAAAAATCGGATTGTCATGCTGCCCATGGCCCGGCAGTTTCAAGGTTTTAATGGGGAAGTCACCCAGAAAACAATTGACTATTATGCGGAGCGGGCCAAGGGGGGCGTCGGGCTGATTATTGTGGGCTCAACCCGTGTATTTCCTCCCGGACATCCGTTTTATACTCCGGGACATCTGAATATCGGTGATGATCGCTACCTTCCCGGACACTGCGATCTTGTTCAAGCCATACATGCCCATGGAGCTAAAGTAGCCATTCAATTTGGGCATGTCGGCGGCCAAACCGTTCGCCAGAGCGTGGCCGCTTCGGATGTTCAGCAATTCTTCTGCGATGGGACGGCCTATTGCAAGCCCAGACCGATCACCAGGGATGAAATTTACGATATGATTGAGCTGTTCGGTCAGGGTGCGCTCAAGGCCAAAACGGCCGGCTACGACATGGTCGAAATCCATGCGGCGCACGGATATCTTTTAAGTGGTTTTTTATCCCCCAAGCTTAATCTGAGAACCGACGAATTCAGCGGGAGTCTGGAGAACCGTGCCAGCATTATCATGAAGTTGATTAAACAGATCAAGCGCGTGGCCGGCGATGATTTTCCGGTGTGTGTTCGGATTAGTGCCGATGATTTTATCGAGGGCAGCATCGATTTAGGGGAGTCTCCCCAGGTAGCCAAGATACTTGAAGAAGCCGGTGCCGATGTGATCAGTGTTTCTGCCGGCAGTCATGAGACCCAGCACCTGTCAAATGATATTATGCGAATGGATGAAGATTTTAAGCGCCCGCTGTTTGAAGCAGTTAAGAAGGAAGTAACGATTCCCACTATTATTGGCGGGGGCTACCGTAATCCGGATACGGCTGAGAAAATAGTAGCGGATGGTGTCGCTGATTTTCTTGGAATGGCCCGGTCCTTTCTTGCTGATCCGAAGTGGCCCAGGAAAGCACAGGAAGATCGAGTTGAAGATATCCGGCGGTGCGTATCATGCGGCGAATGTCTTTACCAGAGAGGCGGCAAATTTACCTGGCCCCAAGGTTGTTCGGTCAATGCCGTCTTCGCCAGAGAAAGGGAATGGAGCGTTGTTGAACCTGCCGCTGTCAAGAAAAAAGTCATGATTATCGGCGGGGGGCCGGCCGGCATGGAAGCCGCAAGGATAGCTTCTTTAAGAGGGCATAAGGTAACGTTGTATGAAAAGGGCCAGGAACTTGGTGGGCAGCTGCTGCTGGCTGCCGCTCCCCCTGGAAAGAGACGACTGTTATGGATTCGAGATTACCTGGCGACCCAGCTCGAAAAGCAAAACGTGAAAGTCAATCTCGGTGTTGACGTTTCGCCCGAAATGATCGAAAAAAAAAAA